>Ga0209573_1003932_pt1 | contig 15411 bp, 25 predicted proteins | sample TNRBio252014_DNA_FD_185870 | JGI IMG/M metagenome (GOLD analysis project Ga0209573, IMG submission 185870) | Wastewater treatment Type I Accumulibacter community from EBPR Bioreactor in Madison, WI, USA - TNR Reactor_6/25/2014_ DNA (SPAdes)... | ecosystem: Engineered > Bioreactor > EBPR >...
GAAAGCGCCGACATCAAGCCGGGCAATGCCATGCCGGTTGCCAATATTCCGGTCGGCACGATCGTGCACAACGTCGAGACGAAGATCGGCAAGGGCGGCCAGGTGGCCCGTTCGGCCGGCACCTTCGCACAGATCGTCGGTCGCGATCAGGGATATGTCATCATTCGCTTGAATTCCGGCGAACAGAGGCTTATCCACGGCCAGTGCTTCGCGACCATCGGCGCGGTGTCCAACCCTGACCACATGAATGAAAACATGGGTAAGGCGGGCCGCAACCGGTGGCTTGGTTTCCGTCCGCATAACCGCGGCGTTGCCATGAACCCGATCGACCATCCGCACGGCGGTGGTGAAGGCCGTACCTCGGGCGGTCGTCATCCGGTCAGCCCGTGGGGCAAGCCGACCAAGGGCAAGAAGACTCGCTCTAACAAGCGGACCGACAAGTTTATCGTGTCGAGCCGTCACGCTCGCAAGAAGTAACGGCAGGGAAGAGGACTCGACCGATGCCACGTTCAGTTTGGAAAGGTCCGTTCGTCGACGGATACCTTCTGAAAAAAGCCGAAGCAGCCCAGTCTTCGGGCAAGAACGACGTAATCAAGACGTGGAGCCGTCGCTCCACGATCCTGCCGCAGTTCGTTGGCCTGACCTTTGGTGTGTACAACGGACACAAGCATGTCCCGGTCGCCGTGACCGAGGAGATGATCGGGATGAAGCTTGGCGAATTCTCGCCGACGCGGACCTTCTACGGTCATGCGGCGGACAAGAAAGCGAAGAGGAAGTAACCGATGGGACAGGCTGCCAACGTTCGCCGTGAAGGCGACAGCGAGGCCAAGGCTGTTGCGCGGAATCTTCGCGTCAGCCCGCAGAAGCTGAACCTCGTCGCTCAGCTCATTCGCGGCAAGAAGGTCACCAGGGCTCTGGCTGACCTTGAGTTCTCGCGCAAGCGCATCGCCAAGGACGTCCGCAAGACGCTTGAAAGCGCGATCGCCAATGCCGAAAACAACCATGACCTCGATGTCGACGATCTTGTCGTCACCCAGGCCTATGTCGGCAAGTCGATCGTGATGAAGCGTTTCAGCCCCCGCGCTCGCGGCCGGGCAGGGCGGATCGTCAAGGCGTTTTCGAACATCACCATCGTCGTCCGTCAGGTCGAGGAGAAGGCGTAATGGGCCAGAAAGTTAATCCGATCGGGCTGCGCCTCGGCATCAACCGGACGTGGGACAGCCGCTGGTTCGCCAATTCCGGCGAATATGGCACGCTGCTGCACGAGGATCTGAAGATCCGCGCCTCGCTGATGAAGCAGCTCAAGCAGGCGGCCGTCTCCAAGGTCGTGATCGAGCGTCCGCACAAGAAGTGCCGCGTCACCATTCACTCGGGTCGCCCGGGCGTGGTCATCGGCAAGAAGGGCGCGGACATCGAGAAGCTGCGTCGCGGCGTCGGCAAGATGACCAAGAGCGAAGTGGCGATCAACATCGTCGAAGTTCGCAAGCCGGAAATCGACGCCACGCTGGTGGCCGAATCGATTGCCCAGCAGCTTGAGCGTCGCGTCGCTTTCCGTCGCGCCATGAAGCGCTCGGTGCAGTCGGCCATGCGTCTTGGCGCCGAGGGCATCAAGATCACCTGCTCGGGCCGTCTCGGTGGTGCGGAAATCGCGCGCATCGAATGGTATCGCGAAGGTCGCGTGCCGCTGCACACCCTGCGCGCCGACGTCGACTACGGCGTTGCGACTGCGGTGACCGCCTATGGCACCTGCGGCGTCAAGGTCTGGATTTTCAAGGGTGAGATCCTCGAACACGATCCGATGGCGCAGGACAAGCGCGCCGGCGACGATCAGCGTTCGCAGGGCCGCCGCGCGCCGGATGCGGCGTGAGAGGTAAGCCATGCTGCAACCGAAAAGAACCAAATTCCGTAAGCAGTTCAAGGGGCGCATCAAGGGCGTCGCTTCGAGCGGCAATTACCTGGCCTTCGGCGAATATGGCCTGAAGGCGATGGAGCCGGAGCGTGTGACCGCCCGTCAGATCGAGGCTGCCCGCCGCGCCCTGACCCGTCACATGAAGCGTGCCGGCCGCGTCTGGATCCGCGTGTTCCCCGACGTTCCGGTGTCGAAGAAGCCGACCGAAGTCCGCATGGGTAAGGGCAAGGGCGCTCCGGAATTCTGGGCGGCCCGCATCAAGCCCGGCAAGATCATGTTCGAGGTCGGTGGTATCGACGGCGAACTGGCGCGCGAGTCGCTTACGCTGGCCGCTGCCAAGCTGCCGATCAAGACCCGCTTCGTTCAGCGCATTGTCGAGTAAGGAGGGAACGATGAAATCCACACAGCGTTTCTCCGACCTCAAGGTCATGAGCGGCGACCAGCTTCAGGACGAACTTCTCAAGCTGAAGAAGGAGCAGTTCAACCTGCGCTTCCAGCGGGCGACCGGCCAGCTTGAGAACATGTCCCGCGTGCGTCAGGTGCGTCGTGACATCGCCCGGATCAAGACGATCCAGCGCAAACAATTGATTGAAGCCGCGAAGGCTTGAGGGTAACACGATGCCGAAGCGCATTCTCCAGGGCACTGTCGTTTCCGACAAGCAGGACAAGACAGTTGTCGTGAAGGTTGAACGCCGGTTCACGCATCCGCTTCTCAAGAAGACGGTGCGCCGGTCGAAAAACTATCACGCGCATGACGAGGCCAATGCCCACAAGGTGGGAGATCAGGTCTCGATCGTGGAATCCAAGCCGCTTTCGAAGCTGAAGCGGTGGGTCGTTCTCGACCAGACCGCCAAGGGCTGAGCCTGAAGCGGAACGAGAGGAGCGGGGTCCAGCCAGATCCGATATGGCTTTTGCCATGCGGGTCTGGACTTTTTTGAAAATTTTCCTTGCCAGCCTGGAAAGTTTTCGAGTAGCGGCGTAGTCGCCTTGGCGGCTTCGCTGTTCGCGGGTCCCCGGTCAGGCGTAGTCCGGATGCAAATCCGGAAACCGATCTGAGAGAAAGGAAGGATCAGTCCATGATCCAGATGCAAACCAACCTTGACGTAGCGGATAACTCCGGCGCCCGCCGGGTTATGTGCATCAAGGTGCTCGGCGGCTCCAAGCGCAAGTATGCGTCCGTCGGCGATATTATCGTCGTTTCCATCAAGGAAGCGATTCCGCGCGGCCGCGTGAAGAAAGGCGACGTCATGAAGGCCGTCGTCGTGCGCACGGCCAAGGACATCCGCCGTCCGGACGGGTCGGTGATCCGGTTCGACCGCAACGCGGCTGTTCTGATCAACAACCAGTCCGAACCTGTCGGCACCCGTATCTTCGGGCCGGTTCCGCGCGAACTCCGCGCCAAGAACCACATGAAGATCATCTCGCTGGCTCCTGAGGTGCTCTGATGGCTGCGAAGATCAAGAAGGGCGACAAGGTCGTCGTGCTCACCGGCCGCGACAGCGGCAAGTCCGGTGAAGTGATCGAGGTTCGTCCGACCGAGAACCGGGCGCTGGTGCGCGGCGTCAACATGGTGAAGCGCCATACGCGCCAGAGCCAGACCTCGCAGGGCGGCATCATTTCCAAGGAAGCGCCGATCAACCTGTCCAACCTGGCGATCGCCGATCCCAAGGATGGCAAGCCGACGCGTGTGGGTTTCAAGACCCTCGCCGATGGCAAGAAGGTTCGTGTCGCCAAGCGCTCCGGGGAGACGATCGATGCTCGATAAGACCAATTACGAGCCGCGCCTGCGCCAGCTCTACCGGGATGTGATCATTCCGGAGATGATCAAGCAGTTCGGCTACAAGAACGTCATGGAAGTGCCCAAGCTCGAGAAGATCGTGCTGAACATGGGCGTCGGCGAATCGACCGGCGACTCCAAGAAGGCTTCCGTTGCCGCCGCCGACCTGGCGCTGATCGCCGGCCAGAAGCCGGTCGTTACCCGGGCCCGCAAGGCGATCGCCACCTTCAAGGTGCGCGAGAACATGCCGATCGGCGCCAAGGTGACGCTCCGCAAGGACCGGATGTTCGAATTCGCAGACCGCCTGGTCACCATCGCGCTGCCGCGTGTTCGTGACTTCCGCGGCCTCAATCCGAAGTCGTTCGATGGCCGTGGCAACTACGCCATGGGCATCAAGGAGCACATCGTGTTCCCGGAGATCAACTACGACAAGGTTGATCAGATCTGGGGCATGGACGTGATCGTTTGCACCACCGCAAAGACAGATGACGAGGCGCGCGCGCTTCTGAAGCTGTTCAACTTCCCGTTCCGGCAGTGAGCTGACGCTCAAACGCGGACACCAGGAGAGAAAGATCGATGGCGAAGACAAGCTCGATCGAAAAGAACAAGCGGCGTCAGAAGCTGGTGAAGCAGTTCTCCAGCAAGCGGACCCGCTTGAAAGCGATCATCATGAACAAGGACGCCTCCATCGAGGAGCGTTTTGAAGCCACGCTGAAGCTGGCCCAGATGCCGCGCAACGGCGCTGCGAACCGCATTCGCAACCGCTGCGAAGTGACGGGGCGTCCGCGTGCGTTCTATCGCAAGCTCAAGGTCAGCCGTATCGCGCTGCGTGAGCTGGGCAACAAGGGCCTGATTCCGGGCCTGCTGAAGTCCAGCTGGTAAGGGAGACCGTCACATGTCGATGATCGACCCCTTGGGCGATATGCTCACCCGCATCCGCAACGCCTCCATGCGCCGCAAGGGCAAGGTGGCCACCCCGGGCTCGCGCCTGCGTGGCCGCGTGCTCGACGTGTTGCAGTCGGAAGGCTACATCCGCGGCTATTCGACCACCGAACTCGGCAATGGCCGGACGGAGTTCGATATCGAGCTGAAGTATTTCGACGGCGCCCCTGTCATCCGCAAGATCGAGCGTGTCTCGAAACCGGGTCGTCGGGTCTATGCCAACGTCAGCACCATGCCGCGCGTCGCCAACGGCCTTGGCATCACCATCCTTTCGACCCCGAAGGGCGTGATGGCCGACCATGAAGCGCGCGAGGCAAATGTTGGCGGCGAAGTTCTCTGCAAGGTCTTCTAAGGAAAGGTGAGGGTTCTATGTCTCGCGTAGGCAAGAAGCCGGTTGCCATTCCGGCCGGCGTTACCTCGAAGGTTGATGGCCAGACGGTCTCCGTGAAGGGGCCGAAGGGTGAATTGTCCTTCCGTGTTCATGACGACGTGGCAATCACGGTCGACGGCAACGTCATCACCGTGGCTCCGCGCACCGAAACCAAGCAGGCCCGTGCGGCCTGGGGGACGGCGCGCGCCATGATCAGCAATATTTCCACCGGCGTGTCGAAGGGCTTCGAGAAGAAGCTCGAGATCAACGGCGTGGGCTACAAGGCAGCGGTCGCCGGCAAGCAGCTCCAGCTTTCGCTGGGCTACTCGCACGACGTCAACTACGAGATTCCGGAAGGCATCTCGATCGTGACGCCGAAGCCGACCGAGATCCTCGTGTCCGGCATCGACCGCCAGCGCGTTGGCCAGGTTGCGGCGGAAATCCGCGCCTATCGTGGCCCCGAGCCCTACAAGGGCAAGGGTGTCAAGTACGCCGGCGAGTTCATCTTCCGCAAGGAAGGCAAGAAGAAGTAATCGGAGCGATCATGTCGAAGGACCTCAATGCACTGGCGAAGCGTCGCGCTCGCGTGCGTCGCTCCCTGAAGGCGGTTTCCAACGGGCGTCCGCGCCTGTCGGTGTTCCGCTCTTCCAAGCAGATCTATGCTCAGATCATCGACGACGCGGCGGGCAAGACCGTCGCTGCGGCCTCGACGATCGAGAAGGATCTCCGTTCCGGCCTCAAAACCGGCGCGGACATGGCGGCTGCCACGGCGATCGGCAAGGCGATCGCCGAGCGGGCGCTGAAGGCGGGCATCAAGGACGTGGTGTTCGACCGCGGCAGCTACATCTACCACGGGCGCGTCAAGGCGCTGGCGGATGGTGCGCGCGAGGGCGGCCTCAACTTCTGAGGCCGTTCATATCGGAGCGAGCGGCGACAGGTTTGTCCCGCGCAAGTGACGGAAGAAAGATATGGCAAGAGAGCGTGGTGAGCGCAATCGCGATCGCGAAGAGCGCGATAGCGAATTCGTGGACCGTCTGGTCCACATCAACCGTGTCGCCAAGACCGTGAAGGGTGGCCGCCGCATGGCGTTTGCCGCCCTTGTCGTGGTTGGCGACCAGAAGGGCCGCGTCGGCTTCGGCCACGGCAAGGCCCGCGAGGTTCCGGAAGCGATCCGCAAGGCGACCGAATCGGCCAAGCGCGGCCTGATCCGCGTTGCGCTGCGCGATGGCCGCACCCTGCATCATGACGTGGCCGGTCGCCACGGCTCGGGCAAGGTGATCCTGCGCGCGGCTCCGGCCGGTACCGGCATCATCGCCGGCGGCCCGATGCGCGCCGTGTTCGAGACCCTGGGCATGGCCGACGTCGTCGCCAAGTCGATGGGCTCGTCGAACCCCTACAACATGGTTCGCGCCACCTTCGCGGCCCTGAAGGCTGAGGACAGCCCGCGTTCGGTCGCGGCGCGCCGCAACCTGAAGGTCTCCGTGCTCCAGGCCCGCCGCCCCGGCGGCGACACCGAAACCGCTGAAGGTTGAGGAGGTCGGACATGGCTAAGGACACGAAGAAGAAGACCGTCACGGTCGAGCAGTATGGCAGTGCCATCCGCCGCCCTGCGATCCAGCGCCAGATCCTCACGGGTCTGGGTCTTGCCCGCATCGGCAACAAGGCCACCCTCGTGGATACCCCCGAGACCCGTGGCATGATCGCCAAAGTCGCGCACATGGTGCGCGTGGTTGGGGAGTGACAGCAATGAAACTCACAGACCTCAGGGACAATCCCGGCGCCACCAAGGACCGCATCCGCGTTGGCCGTGGTATCGGCTCGGGCAAAGGCAAGACCGGTGGCCGCGGCGTCAAGGGTCAGAAGGCCCGCACCGGCGTCGCGATCAAGGGTTTCGAAGGCGGCCAGATGCCTCTGCATCGCCGTCTGCCGAAGCGCGGCTTCACCAACATCTTTGCCAAGGACCTCAACGAGGTGAACGTTGGCCGTATCCAGCAGGCGGTCGAGGCCGGCAAGCTGGATGCCAAGGCCCCGGTCACGGTCGAGGCGCTGGTGGCGGCGGGCGTCTGCGCCCGTGCCCGCGACGGCGTCAAGATCCTCGGCGTTGGCGCTTTGACTGCCAAGCTGGCGTTCGAAGTCTATGGCGCCTCCAAGAGCGCCGTTGCGGCGATCGAGAAGGCCGGCGGCAGCATCAAGCTGCTGTCAGCCCAGGCTGACGCTCAGGCGTAAATACCTTCAGGCCGCGGCTGGTATCCCTGCCGCGGCCATCCTATCTTTTGCTGGTTAGCGCGTGACCGGACGGAAACCCGGTTTCCAATGTCTCCTGCCATGCGCTAGAGCATGCCCCATCATCTCACGGGCGCTCGGCGATCGAGCGGCCTAGCGTCGCGGAACGATCATGGCTTCGGCAGCAGAACAACTCGCAGCAAATCTCAATTTCGGCGCGCTGCTCAAGGCGGACGAACTCAAGAAGCGCATCTGGTTCACGCTGGGTGCGCTCATCGTCTATCGGTTCGGGACCTATATCCCGCTGCCCGGCATCAATCCGGACGCGATCGCCGACATCTTCAAGAATCAGATGGGCGGCGCGCTCGGCCTGTTCAACATGTTCGCGGGTGGCGCGGTGGGGCGTATGGCCATCTTCGCCCTCAACATCATGCCGTACATCTCCGCCTCGATCATCATCCAGCTGATGACGACCGTCAGCCCGCAGCTCGAAACCCTCAAAAAGGAGGGCGAGGCCGGGCGCCGGCAGATCAACCAGTACACCCGCTACCTGACGGTGGTTCTGGCGCTGTTCCAGTCCTACGGCATCGCCATGGGCCTTGAAGCCTCGGGCAACGCCGTGCTCGACCCGGGCCTGTTCTTCCGCGTCTCGACCGTTCTGACGCTCACTGGCGGCACGCTGTTCATGATGTGGCTGGGCGAGCAGATCACCAGCCGCGGCATCGGCAACGGCACCTCGCTGATCATCTTCGCCGGCATCGTGGCGGAACTTCCGGCTGCCCTGGCCGGCACGCTGCAACTGAGCCACCAGGGGGCCATCTCGGGTGGTCTGATCCTGATGGTCTTTGCCATGGGCATCGCGGTCATCGCCCTGATCGTCTATGTCGAGCGGGCACAGCGCCGGCTGCTGATCAACTATCCCAAGCGTCAGGTCGGCAACCGCGTCTATGAGGGGCAGACCTCGTTCCTGCCGCTGAAGCTCAACACCTCGGGCGTGATCCCGCCGATCTTTGCCTCATCGCTGCTGCTTCTTCCTGCGACCATCACCGGCTTTGCGGGGCAGGGCGGCCCTGAATGGCTGCAAACGCTCAATGCCTATCTCGGGCACGGGCGGCCGCTGTTCATGCTGCTCTACGCGGCGCTGATCATGTTCTTCGCCTTCTTCTACACCGCGATCGTGTTCAATCCGGCCGAGACCGCCGACAACCTGAAGAAGCATGGCGGTTTCATCCCCGGCATTCGCCCCGGCGAGCGCACGGCCAGCTATATCGACCATATCCTGTCGCGCATCACCGTGATCGGCGCGGTCTATCTGGTCATCATCTGTCTGTTACCCGAACTGCTAGTTTCCCAAACCGGGCTGCCGTTCTACTTTGGCGGAACCTCAATCCTGATCGTCGTTTCGGTGACGATGGATACGGTGGCGCAGGTGCATGGCTACCTGCTTGCTCATCAGTACGAGGGACTGATCAAGAGGAACAAGCTCAAGGGAAAGCGTAGATGAGACTGATTTTGCTTGGTCCGCCGGGGGCGGGCAAAGGCACCCAGGCGCAGCGGATCGTCAGCAAGTATGGCATTCCGCAGTTGTCGACGGGCGACATGCTGCGCGCGGCGGTGGCGAACCAGACGCCGATCGGCCTCAAGGCAAAGGCCGTGATGGAAGCGGGTGGTCTCGTCTCCGACGACATCGTTGTCGGCATCGTCGAGGACCGGATTTCGGAAGCGGATGCCCAGAAGGGCTTCATCCTCGATGGGTTCCCGCGTACCGTGGCGCAGGCCGAGGCTCTGGACGCGATGCTCGCCCGCAAGGGCGTGACGCTGTCCGGATGCGTCGAACTGGTCGTCGACGAGACAAAACTGGTTGACCGAATCGTCCGCCGGGCTGAAGAGGCTAAGGCCGCCGGCCAGCCTGTCCGCAAGGATGACGATCCGGAGGTTTTCAAGACCCGCCTTGCGGCTTATCACCGCGATACGGCCGCCGTGACGCCTTACTACAAGGCCAAGGGCATGCTGAAGACGGTTGACGGGATGCAACCCATCGACGAGGTGACCGCCTCGCTGATGGAAATCCTTTCGACCTTCTGAAGTTTTCGGGATTAGGGGTTGACGCCGCGCCCTGGCACGGTTATCCGCTCCGAGTTACCGAAGTGGCGAGGCAGGCGCGCGGTTTTCCGCGCGCGTTGCTTTTGCCGGAGAGGCGGGTATTCCCCGCGACCCCGGCTCGCGCCACAGAATTCACTATGGCTTGGCTTCCGCAAGGAATCGTCCGGCTTCAGGAGCGACGGCTTTCGTCGCGTGACATCGCCTTGAGGAGAAGCGTCTTGGCTCGTATCGCCGGCGTCAACATTCCGACCCAGAAGCGCGTTGTGATCGCGCTGCGCTACATCCATGGCATCGGCCCGGTCAACGCGGTCGAGATTTGCCAGAAGGTCGGCATCCCGATGGATAAGCGCGTCAACCAGCTGACGGACCACGAAGTCCTTCAGATTCGCGAGACCATCGACCGCGACTACACCGTGGAAGGCGATCTGCGCCGCGACACGGCGATGAACATCAAGCGCCTGATGGATCTCGGCTGCTATCGCGGCCTGCGCCATCGTCGTGGCCTTCCCGTCCGCGGTCAGCGCACGCACACCAATGCGCGCACCCGCAAGGGCAAGCCGAAGGCCATCGCCGGCAAGAAGAAGTAATCTTTTCGAGCCGCCGGCTCGCTGCCGGCCGCTGATCACCTCAAGGCAAGAAGGTTTCCCGAATGGCTAAGGAAGCAACCCGCGTTCGGCGTCGTGAACGCAAGAACATCGCGTCGGGCGTTGCGCATGTGAATGCGTCGTTCAACAACACGATGATCACGATCACCGATGCGCAGGGCAACACGATCTCGTGGTCGTCGGCTGGCGCGCTCGGCTTCAAGGGCTCGAAGAAGTCGACCCCCTACGCTGCGCAGGTCGCCGCCGAGGATGCGGCCCGCAAGGCCACCGAGCACGGCATGCGCACGCTGGAAGTGGAAGTGACCGGTCCGGGTTCGGGCCGCGAATCGGCGCTGCGTGCCCTCCAGGCTTCGGGCTTCACCGTGACCTCGATCCGCGATGTGACCCCGATCGCCCATAACGGCTGCCGCCCGCGCAAGCGCCGGCGCGTCTGATTGCTGTTAAGTTTCGATACGGCGCGCCTTTCTGAAGGCGCGTCGCTTTTGCGCGAGATCGAAAGGGACTTGCTGTCGTGATCCAGAAGAACTGGCAGGAACTCATCAAGCCGTCCAAGCTCGAAGTGACGCCGGGCGTCGATGCCAAGCGCTTCGCCACCGTTATGGCTGAGCCGCTGGAACGTGGTTTCGGCATGACGCTGGGCAACTCGCTGCGCCGTGTGCTGTTGTCATCGCTTCAGGGCGCGGCTGTCACCGCCATCCACATCGACGGCGTGCTGCACGAGTTCTCGTCCATCCCGGGCGTGCGCGAAGACGTGATCGACATTGTCCTGAACGTCAAGGACATCGCCATCAAGATGCACGCGGACCAGCCCAAGCGGCTGATGCTGCGCAAGCATGGTCCGGGCGTCGTCACGGCCGGGGACATCCAGGTGACGGGCGATGCGCAGATCCTCAACCCCGAACTCGTGCTGTGCACGCTGGACGAGGGCGCCGAGATCCGCATGGAGCTGACCGTTGCGACCGGCAAGGGCTATACCCCGGCCGAGCGGAACCGACCCGAGGATGCGCCGATCGGCCTGATCCCGGTGGACAGCCTGTTCTCGCCGGTGAAGAAGGTGTCGTATCGCGTCGAGAACACCCGTTCGGGTCAGATTCTCGACTACGACAAGCTGACGATGTCGATCGAGACGGATGGGTCGGTCTCGCCGGAAGATGCGCTGGCTTTTGCCGCGCGCATTCTGCAGGACCAGCTGGAAATCTTCCTCAACTTCGAAGAGCCGAAGAAGGAAGAGGCTCCGGCGGCGATTCCGGAACTGGCCTTCAACCCGGCTCTGCTCAAGAAGGTCGACGAACTGGAACTGTCCGTCCGTTCGGCGAACTGCCTGAAGAACGACAACATCGTCTATATCGGCGACCTGATCCAGAAGACGGAAGGCGAGATGCTGCGCACGCCGAACTTCGGCCGCAAGTCGCTCAACGAGATCAAGGAAGTGCTGGCCCAGATGGGTCTGCACCTCGGCATGGAAGTCAGCGGCTGGCCGCCCGAGAACATCGAGGAACTGGCCAAGCGCTTCGAGGAACATTACTGAGGCGACGGGACAGACCCGGCGCCAAGAACCGACGGCCGTTCCTTGACACGGCGGCCGCGATAAGGATGGAGCAATCCAATGCGTCATGGAAACAAGGGCCGCCGGTTCAACCGCACGGCTTCGCACCGCAAGGCGATGTTCGCCAACCTCGCTCAGGCGCTGATCACCCACGAGCAGATCGTCACCACCCTGCCGAAGGCCAAGGACCTGCGTCCGGTCGTCGAGAAGCTGGTGACCCTTGGCAAGCGCGGCGGTCTGCATGAGCGTCGCCAGGCGATTGCGCAGATCCGCAACGCCGACGTGGTCAAGAAGCTCTTCGAGGTGATCGGCCCGCGCTACAAGGAGCGCAACGGCGGCTATACGCGCGTGCTGAAGGCGGGCTTCCGCTTTGGCGACAGCGCGCCGATGGCAGTGATCGAGTTCGTCGATCGCGACGTCGACGCCAAGGGCAAGGACGATCTGGCCCGTCATGCGGCCGAGGTTGCGGCCAACGCGGAAGGCGCCGGGGCGTAAAGCCCTGCTTTTAACGGATGACAGGAAGGCGGCTTCGGCCGCCTTTTTTGTTGCGTCCGCAAAGCGATGCGGTTTGGCACGGCAGCGGAGCGGCACACAAAAAGGGCGGTTTGCGCCGCCCTTTGCACCTCTGATAAGCGGATGTTCGCGGCCTCAGTCCTCGCGGCCGCCTGCTGCGGGATCGTCGCCGATGACTGCGCCGGCGCGGGGACGAACCTGAACCAACGGTTCGCCGGTCAGCATGTAGTGCATGATCTCGGAAATATTGGTGCAGTGGTCGCCAACACGCTCGATGTTCTTGGCGCAGAACAGAAGATGTGTGCAGAAGGTGATGTTGCGCGGATCTTCCATCATGTAGGTCAGGAGTTCGCGAAACAGCGAATTGTGCAGCGCGTCGATGTCGTCGTCGTGCTTCCAGACCTCCAGCGCGGCGTCGAGGTTCTTCTGGGCATAGGCGTCGAGCACCATGCGCAGGCGCTCCTGCGCCATGTCACCGAGGTGGGTGACGCCGTTGACCAGCGACTGGTGATGAAACGGCATTCCGATCGCCTTGACGCGCTTGCCGATGTTCTTGGCCAGATCGCCGATGCGCTCGATGTCCGCCGCCATCTTGATGGTCGAGGCAATGAAGCGCAGGTCCACCGCCATCGGCTGGCGCCGGGCGATCATCAGGATCGCCTTGTCGTTGACCTCGCGCTCCATGACGTCGAGGCGGGCATCGGTGGCGATCACCTCCTCGGCCAGGCGCGTGTCGCCCTTGACGAGGGCCTGCACCGCGCGGCCGAGCATGCTTTCGGCGATGCCCCCCATTTCGGAAATGCGGCGGGCGAGATCCTGCAATTCGAGGTCGTAGGCCTTGACGGTATGGTCGGTCATGCGTCCGCTCCCTGAGGTCCGATCAGCCGAAGCGGCCGGTGATATAATCCTGCGTGCGCTGTTCACGCGGCGATGTGAAGATCTTGTCGGTATCGTCGAATTCGATCAACTCACCAAGATACATGAAGGCGGTTTTCTGTGACACGCGCGCCGCCTGTTGCATGTTGTGGGTGACGATGGTGATCGTATAGTTCTCGCGCAATTCGTCGATCAGCTCCTCGATCTTGGAAGTGGAGATCGGATCAAGCGCCGAACAGGGTTCGTCGAACAGGATCACCTCAGGCTTGATCGCCACGGTGCGGGCGATGCAGAGGCGCTGTTGCTGGCCGCCGGAGAGCGACTGGCCGCTGGCAGTGAGCTTGTCCTTCACCTCGCCCCACAGCGCGGCGCCTTTCAGGGCCTCCTCGACGCGGCCGTCCATCTCGCTCCTGGGCAGGTTTTCATAGAGCCGGATACCGAAGGCGATGTTGTCGTAGATCGACATCGGAAAGGGGGTCGGCTTCTGGAAGACCATGCCGACGCGTGAGCGCAACAGATTGAGATCGACGCCGGGCGCAAGGATATTCTTGCCGTCCAGCAGCACTTCGCCCTCGGCGCGCTGGCCCGGATAAAGATCATACATCCGGTTGAGAACGCGCAGCAGGGTTGACTTGCCACAGCCCGATGGGCCGATGAAAGCGGTAACCTGATTGGTGCCGAGCTGCATGCTGATGTTCTTCAGCGCACGGCTGTCTCCGTAGAAGAAGTTCAGGTTCTTCACGTCGATGCGTACGGCAGGCAGGTCCTGAGCCGTGACTGGGGTCTGGAACGGGGTCATTTCGAGGATTTCCTTGCGCCAAAGCTGCGGGCGGCGACATTGAGGGTCAGCACCGCAAGCGTGATCAGCAGAGCACCGGACCAGGCGAGGCGCTTCCAGTTGGGGTCGGGATTGTTGATGAAGTTGTTGATGGTCACCGGCAGGTTGGCGACCGCCCGGGTCAGATCGAGGCTCCAGAACTGGTTCGACAGTGCCGTGAAGAGCAGGGGGGCGGTTTCGCCGGAGATCCGGGCGACGGCCAGAAGGACGCCGGTGATCAGCCCGGCGCGGGCGGCACGATAGGACACCTGGCGGATGACGAAGGAGCGCGGCATGCCGAGCGCCGAGGCAGCCTCGCGCAACTGGTTGGGCACCAGCAGCAACATGTCCTCGGTGGTGCGCACCACCACCGGGATGACGATGACCGCCAGCGCCAGTGAGCCGGCCAGACCGGAAAAGCCCTGCATCGGCAGGACCACCGCCTGATAGATGAACAGGCCGATGATGATCGATGGCGCGGAGAGAAGAATGTCGTTGATGAAGCGGATCACCGAGGTGAGCCCATCGTGACGACCGTATTCAGCCATGAAGGTGCCGGCGAAGATGCCGATCGGCGTGCCGATGGCGACGCCGATGGCGGTCATCATCACGCTGCCGATAATGGCGTTGGCGAGGCCGCCGCCCTGGGTTCCCGGCGGGGGAGTCATCTCGGTGAAGATCGCCAGACTGAGGCCAGGCAGGCCATTGACCAGCAACGTGTAGAGGATGAGCACCAGCCAGCTCAGGCCAAAGGCTGTTGCGAGGCCGCAGGCAATTTTTGCGATGGTGTCGATGCGCTTGCGGGCGCGATAGCCGGTCGCCATGATTACTTCCCCGCTTTCTTGTCGAGCCGGCGCAGCATCAGCCGGGCGCAGGCGAGCACGATGAAGGTGAGGACGAACAGCAGCAGTCCGAGGTAGATCAGGGCGGCCTGATGCAGGTCGGTGCTTTCGGCAAATTCGCTGGCGATGGCGGCCGAAATGGTGGTGGCCGGCGCCAGCACGGAGCCGGTGATCTTGAACGAATTGCCGATGACGAAGGTCACCGCCATGGTTTCGCCGAGGGCGCGGCCGAGCGCCAGCATGACGCCGCCGATCACGCCGATGCGCGTGTAGGGCAGCACGACGTTCCAGACCACTTCCCAGGTGGTGCAGCCGATGCCGTAGGCGGCCTCCTTCAGCACGGGGGGAACGGTTGTGAACACGTCGCGGGCGATGGCCGTGATGAACGGCAGGATCATGATCGACAGAACCAGCGAGGCGTTCAGCAGGCTGAGGTTGCTGGCCGGGCCGGAAAACACCGCATTGAGATAGGGGATCGGGGCAAACAGCTTGATCAGCGCCGGCGTCAGCGTATCGGCGAGGAACGGGCCGAGGACGAAGAAGCCCCACATGCCGTAGATGATCGAGGGGATGCCGGCGAGCAGTTCGATTGCGGTCGCGATCGGCTGGCGCAGGCGCATCGGGCAGAGTTCGGTCAGAAACACGGCAATGCCGATGCCGACCGGAACCGCGATGGCCATGGCGATCAGCGAACTGACCAGCGTGCCGTAGATCGGGCCAAGGCCGCCGAGCACCGGCTCAGGCATGGCGTTGGGCGCCCAGCGCTGGGTTGTCAGAAAGCTCAGGCCGTAGGTGGAGATCGCCGGCCAGGCGCCGATGATCAGCGAGACGATGATCGCTCCGAGCAGGACCAGGACCAAGAGCGCCGAGACGCGGGTCATCCAGTAA
>Ga0209573_1003934_pt1 | contig 15405 bp, 9 predicted proteins | sample TNRBio252014_DNA_FD_185870 | JGI IMG/M metagenome (GOLD analysis project Ga0209573, IMG submission 185870) | Wastewater treatment Type I Accumulibacter community from EBPR Bioreactor in Madison, WI, USA - TNR Reactor_6/25/2014_ DNA (SPAdes)... | ecosystem: Engineered > Bioreactor > EBPR >...
GTCAGAGACAGCTCCAACTTCCGGGCGCATCACCATCATCAATGCAAATCCATGGGAATGGGTGATCGATCATAATCGTTTGAAAAATAAAACGACTGCAATTTTAGGCAGATTTGAAAGTGTCGTCAATTCATTTGAGCAAAGTGGTTCAATGCCGGTCCGGGTCAACCGCAATTGGAATTACTGGTTCAATGTCCGGACTTCTCCTTCTGCACTGATGAGTGGGACTACCCTTTTGGGATTAAAATTCAGTCAAAGACCGGATTATATGGGCAATATACCCTATCAGATGGAAGTGGGATACAACCGGCCAAAAACCTCAGCTATCAACCGAATTCCAAACATTCGTTGGACGGCATCAAATTAATTTAAACATCAGATCATGAGATTAATATTTATTGCGATCATCATTTCTGTCCTTACATCTCAAAGCATAAGCCAGATCAAAGGGATCATCAGACCTGAAGAACTGGATCTTGCTCAAAGGGACACCACAAGATACGACAGTCTGGAAAAAGTGAAAATTATTGGCAAATACACAGCAGAAGGAATCAAATTGAAATGGGCTCCCATATCATATGAATACTGGGAAAGGTACAATCAGCTTGGTTATACCCTGGAAAGATTCTGGTATGACAGCCTGGGCAACGGATCCAAAAATTATGAACTATTGACCCGGGAAAACATAAAACCTTGGTCTTTGAAAAAACTTGAACTTTATCTCAAAAGCCCTGATTATGATGATTATGTTGCCATCGTTGGTCAGGCTGTTTATGGTAAAACAGATGCGTCTGATTTCCGGAACTGGACTGATCCTATTGATGAGAAGGAAAACAGGTACGTTTATGCGCTGTTGTCCACAGAGTTTTCCAAAAACGCGGCCCAGGCTGCCGGATTGTATTTTGAGGACAAAGATGTCCTGGCTAACAGAACTTATCAATACAGACTCATAGCTCATGCTTTGAAGCCGAATCAACAGGATACGGTATATCTTTACCTCAATACTTACGAAAAAGATACGATACCCCAACCGTTCATTTCAACTTCAAAAATAGAGGACGGCTACCTGATCATCGGTTGGAACCGACAGATGCACAAAAGACATTTCAGCGGATATTACATAGAGCGTTCTGGGGATGGCAAAAATTTCAAACGGATGAATAAAAAACCCTATGTCAATCCTGAAACAGAAAACCTGACCCTGGGATCAGAATTGATCACTTGGAAGGATACTTCAACAGTCAATTATATGCAATATCAATACCGGATCATTGGAATAACAAGTTTTGCCGAATTGAGCAAACCATCAGCTGCTGTCTCATTGATGACGATAGACAAAACTCCACCGGCACAACCAAAAAACATCCAAACCAGACATCTCGGAGGAAAAAGGGTGGAAATATCCTGGGAACACGATGGGAAAGAGCCGGACCTCGCCGGATTTATGATCGGCAGGAGCAGAAATGCCAATGCCGGATTTGAAAGCATTTCAGGTGATAAAGCTGTCAGTAAAACCAGACGAACTTTTATCGATGAGCGCTGCGATGACACTTCAACCAATTTTTACATTGTCGCAGCCGTGGATACAGCCGGAAACGCTGCCGCTTCCCTGATCTCTTATGCTGCCATCCTGGATTCCATTCCGCCGGGCAAGCCAAAAGGTCTTACAGGAAGTATCGATACTTCCGGTGTGGTTACCTTGAGTTGGGCTTATGGAAAAGAAATGGATATTAAAGGATATCTGGTCCATACCAGCAATGCTGTGCATCATGTTTTTACCTGCATTACCGGTGATGCTGTGCAGGACACTTTCTGGACCGACACCATCACATTGAATACCCTGACCAAAGCGATCTTTTACAAAATCCAGGCTGTGGATCTGCTGGGCAATATATCTGAATTTTCTGAGGTTATAAGGCTTTTAAAACCCGATATTGTGCCTCCGGTCAAGCCGGTGATACATGATTTTTTGGTAGAAGTCGGCCAGGTAACCTTAAAATGGCAGGCCTCTACCAGCAAGGATGTTGAACATCATATTTTGAAAAGAAAAAAACCAAATGACACCGCCTGGACAGACATTTTTAAAATAAATGGTCAATCTATTGCATCCTACACAGATCAGGAAATCGAACAACAGCAGGACTATTATTATACCCTGGTTGCCGTGGACAGCACCGGAAATATTTCAGATCATGCTACCATAGTCCCTGTAAAAACACTAAAGGATCTGAGAAATCCATTGCAGAACTTCCAGGCATCCATTGATGAAAACTCGCGGGAGATCCATATTTCATGGGATGCCAAAGCAAACTCGAGGTTCAGGGAAGTGATCATTTATAAAGCGCTCAACAATGGCCCGGTATTGTCATACAAAAGAATTCCGGCAATAAATGGCCAAAAAAATACATTTACTGAAAAAGCTGCTTCAAAAGCTGAAGTCCTGGAATATACAACTAAAGTAGTTTTTGAAAATGGGATGACTTCCGGGTTTTCTCCAATGGTCAGGCTGGAATTAAAGTAGGTTAAAAACAGATTAAGGATGTACTGAACTGCATAAATACTTATGCTTTTCACCACAAAATCAACAAAGTTTTTCCAAAAAGGAACTGTACCTTTTAATATTCTGCTGCAGTTTAATGCAACTAAGATTTGGACTAAAGACCTAAAAATTATCTGTCTCCAGGACTTAAAAATTGCAAAAATCTATTCTTTTCTTTGGTATTATCCTCACCCTCAAATACCTTTATGTCGTTATTACACTAAGTTGCATTCAAAAAGTAATCATGACATTATTTACAAATATCTTATACATCATCACCAGTTTGTGGATGTTCGATTCCAACCCAACAAATGCAAATTTATCCATTCAATCTTCAGATATCTCCACAACCAACGCACCCCTGACTGTATATTTCCAGAAACCTGCCGGTTGGGCGGATGCCAAAATCTATTTTTGGAGTGCAACACCAGCCGGTTCAAATCCAGATGCCAACTGGCCGGGAGTCAATATGACGCTGATGCAGGCTGGCTGCGACTGGTATTATTATACCTTTCCGGCAGCAGTGGAATGCACAAATCTGATCTTCAATTGCGGGAACAGTTCCTGTCAGACTGCCAATTTATCCAGGTGCTCAGACGGATATTACATTTCTGGAACAGGCTGGTCAGATACGCCACCATCGGGTTTCTGCGGCAATCCTCCGCCATCGGTATCTGTTGATCCTGAAAGCCCTTTTCATTCGAATGATCCATTCTCCGTAACCATCAATATCTATGACAATTCAGACCCTGATCCAGTCATATATTATACCCTGGATGGTACCACACCTACTACATCCAGTCCAAACGGGCTCAATGGTATGACCCTGAGCATCACAGAAAACACTACATTATCTGTTATGGGACAAGACGCAGACGGAGCCGCTTCCGGGATTCAAACCCATTATTACACTGTAGGAATACAGCCTCCGTTCACTGTATATTTTAGAAAACCAGCTGCATGGGGTACGCCCAAAATTTATTACTGGAATCCGACTCCTAGCGGTTCCATTGCCGGTGTAACCTGGCCAGGTGTCAACATGACCCAAAACCAACCCGGATGTGACTGGTATTATTTTACCTTTCCCACAGAAGTTCAGTGCATTAATCTGATCTTTAACAACAACGGCAGTCCCCAGACACCTGACCTTAACAGATGTGAGACGGGTTATTACATCCTGGAAAATGGTTGGTCAAATACGCCACCTTCAGGCTTTTGCAGTCAGAATGCTCCTCCGACACTCACTGTTCTGCCAGAATCTTCTTCCTGCAGTTTACCCTCAGAACTGAATATTTCAGCTACAGATCCGGATAATGACCCGGTTACCATCCATTACACGCAGGATGGTTCTGAACCCAATACTTCCAGTCCTGTATGGATTCCCGGAACAATACCTCCGACCATACCATTTACCTTACGGGTAAAGGCTTATGATGACCAACCGGCGGTTTCCGAAGAAGTAATAAGGAATTATTCTTCGATTGACCTGGCACCGGCACACGAAATCAATCCTTCAGGACCGTTGACTTTCAATGTAGCCCAAAACGTGCAGATCACGGCAATAGATGATTGTTCTGAAGAAGCATACATTTATTATACCACTGATGGAAGTGAACCGGACCTGACATCCGGTTTTGCGATCAATAGTTTAAATCTGTACATAAGTACAACAAAAACAGTGAAGTATTTTGTAACGGATGCGCTTGGTCATACAAGTGAGGTTCAAACCCATAATTATGTATATGATCCAAATTTTGGTTGTGGTACCAATGAAGGAGACTATTTTTCCTGGGACAATGCCACTGTATATTTTTTGATGACGGATCGTTTTTTTAATGGCAATACTGGCAATGACCAGAATTATGGAAGACAATCGGACCTCGTGGGCGGATTCCACGGAGGTGACCTGGCAGGCGTTACCCAGAAAATCGTTGCTGGATATTTTGACAGTCTGGGCATAGATGCTCTTTGGATCACACCACCGGTGGAACAAATTCACGGTCATGTACCGGCATGGGGAGACGATCCCGATTTTCTGAAACATTATGGCTACCATGGCTATTACACCCTGGACTGGACAGAACCTGATGCCAATTTTGGCACTGCGAATGAATTCAGGACTATGGTGGATTCTGCTCATGCGCACGGGATCAGGATCGTTATGGATGTAGTGATGAACCATACAGGTTATGATACTCCGGAAGATATGGACGAATTCAGCTGGGATGACTGTAATGACTGGTGGTCAGCAGATTGGATCAGAAAAGATGATATTGATTACTGTACACCTTGTGGTGGCGGATATCTTCAATCCTGTCTTGCAGGGTTGCCTGACATCATTACTGAAGCAACCGAAGACGTTGGATTGCCGCCTGTTTTACTCACCAAATGGAACCCGGCCAAGGAAGCTCAGGAAATCGCTGAACTGGACGATTTCTTCACCACTTCAGGTTTGCCGCGCACACCGGTCAATCACATCGTCAAATGGCTGACCGTTTGGGTGAGAGAATACGGGATTGATGCATTCAGGCTGGATACTTACAAACACATTGAACTTGAACACTGGGGAACATTGAAGTCACAGGCTGAATTAGCATTGGCTGAATGGAAAGCCAACCATCCGGCCAAGGCATTGGACAATAAACCGTTTTGGATGGTAGGAGAAAACTATGGATCGGGCATCGGACGATGGGATGATGCGATCAATATCGGCCTTACAGATGCGCTGATCAATTTCACCTTTCAGGGCCAGGCGGGAAATTTAGCTACGATAGACAATATTTATTCCAGTTATGCTGCTGTCACAAATCTCGATCCTGAATGGAACTTTTTGAGTTACATTTCTTCACATGATACTCAACTTTCCAACAGAGACAACCTGATCACCGAAGGTACGACCATGCTGTTATTGCCGGGAGCAGTTCAGATCTATTATGGAGATGAAACCAAACGCCTGGCAGGTCCGGGACCCGGAGATCAACCTACACGTTCCTTTATGAACTGGAGCAGCATTGATCAAAACGTTTTCAATCACTGGAAAAAGCTGGGTCAATTCAGAAAAAATCACCCTTCAATCGGCGCGGGCAGCCACACAAAGATCAGTGACTCGCCTTACACCTTTAAAAGATCGGTTTCGAGAACCGATGTTCAGGATGATATCATCGCAGTGATCGGTGCTTCAGGAAGTGTTACGATCAACGTTACTTCTATTCCCTCCTGGACCAACGGGACATTGCTCCGAAATGCCTATAATGGTCAAACTGCCATAGTTACCAATGGCCAGGTAACTTTCCAGGCCGGAAGCAATGGAGTGATTTTGGTGGAAAATCCAAATCCGGTCATTCTCCCCGCCATTTCGGCTTCACCGGCCAGCAATACTTATGATCCCAATGGTGTGAATGTATGCTTATCAGGATCATCCATAGATTGTGCACCGGTAACGGTTTATTATACTTATGATCTGAATGCTTCAGAAACAAACCTGAGCAGTTGGACAACATATTCAGGTTGCTTCACTGTTTCTGAAAACACAACGTTCAAAGCTATTGCGGTAAATAACAACGATCCGGCTTTAAAATCTCAGGTACAGACCCTGAATTATTATGTCACGATCCCTGATATGAACATATATTACAGGAATACACAAGGTTATGCCAACGTATATTTGTACCACTGGAATACCTTGCCGGCAGGAACCGGTAATGCATCTACCGCCTGGCCGGGTAAACTGATGACACTGGCTTGTGACAATGGAACACCGGCTTTGACCGATGACTGGTATGTTTTAAACCTGCCGGCAACCTTAACTACCAACCTGATTTTCAGTTGTGGCAGCAATGCCTGTCAGACCACCAATCTGACAGCTCCGGCAACCGTTTGCTTTTATGAGAATGGTCAGTGGAGCCCTTCCATCCCCGGAAGTTACTGCACTGATTGCAAGAATGTAAGCAATACGTTGAATGACGGTATAGGCTCTCTGAGATATGCTATTGGATGCGCAGTTCCGGGAAGTTCCCTGTCTTTCAGCCCGGTTTTGGACAATAGTATCATCAGCCTGACTGAGGGAATTGAAATCGGAAAAAGTCTTGGCATCTCGACGACTTTGAATCTCACGGTTGACGGAAGTAGCCTGGTTGGACCGGTCTTTAGTATTTTAGCGGGAAAAACAGTGAATATGGATGGATTGAAAGTCATTTGCAGTGAAAACGGAAATATCAGATGCATTTCGAATCAGGGAATACTGACTCTGGATGATATGCAATTTGAAGAGATTGCACCAATAGGAGGTAGTTCGTCTGTCATCAACCAAAACGAAGGGCAAATCCGGATACAAAACGATGTGATATTTGACAGGCAACCATAATTTGGCTGATTATTCAATATAGGGCAATGCGTTTAAAATTGTGGATGGATACTTAATCTTAAATAGATTTTTTGAAGTCAGATTATTACGGATCAGGATTTATCTGCAATTAAAAAAAAAATTCCGCAGTATATTTATAGCAAATCAACATGGACAATACACGAATTTTCAAAATGCCTTTTGCCAGAGTTTACCCCATGTACATTCAGAAAGCGGAGAAAAAAGGCCGCACCAAAGAAGAAGTGGATGCGATCATTTATTGGCTGACCGGCTATGATGCAACATCGTTTAAACTGCAAATCGACCGGAATACCGACTTCGAAAGTTTTTTTGCTGAAGCTCCTCAAATCAACCCGAATGTTTCCAAAATCACAGGTGTAGTGTGTGGTATCAGGGTCGAAAACATCGAAGACAAGCTGATGCAGCAGATTAGATATCTGGATAAACTGGTAGATGAATTGGCCAAAGGAAAGGCTATGGAGAAGATTTTGAGAAGTTAGACAATCCTAAAACGATTTAGTAATTAATTGCAATTGTTTAGCTCAATAGTCTTAAAGTCTTAAGTCTATTAACTAATGATTAATACCAAGGGGTAAAACCTCTGATTCCAGGACGAATTTGGTATCTTTTGCTCAAAGCACACGCTCAATTCCAAGGGACTAACAGTCTAACAGGCTAATTAGCTAACCACCTAAATAACTACTTTTTAAGCATAATAAATTGCATTAAGTGGACCAAATCATTTACACAATTTCTCAAATATTGTCAACATGCATTATCTTTGATACTATCAAATGATACTATCATAATTAAAACAATGAAGCCTCCGTATGAAATAACAGCCAATATGCTGAATCAGATTGCTTCGATCTCTGAAAAGATTGGCGAAATAAAAGCAGCAAAATTGATAAAACCACCAGCTGAATTGCGAAAGCTAAACAGAATTAAAACTATACAGTCATCTTTGGAAATAGAGGGAAATACATTGACAGTTGCACAAATAACAGATTTGATCAATGATAAAAGGATATTAGCTCCCGAAAAAGATATATTGGAAGTTAAAAATGCTATCCTTGTTTATGCTCAACTGGACACTTTAAATGTTTATGAGCTTGAATCATTATGCTCAGCTCACAAACTGTTTATGACCGGTTTGATTGATAACCCTGGAAAGTTGCGCAAAACATCGGTTGGAATTGTTAAAGGAATTGAAATAGCCCATATTGCTCCACCCGGAGAAATGGTATATCCCTTGATGAGATCTTTATTTGATTATCTTAAAAATGACCAGGATCTTTTACTGATAAAAAGTTGCGTTTTTCATTATGAATTAGAATTTATCCATCCATTTGTTGATGGTAATGGTAGAATGGGAAGGCTTTGGCAAACAATGATCCTAAAAGAATATGCAAAATTGTTTGAATTTCTACCCATAGAGACTTTGATAAAAGAAAGGCAACAAGCGTATTATGCAGCACTTGGCAAATCGGATAAATCAGGTTCTTCGACTGTATTTATAGAGTTTATGCTGGAGATCATTGATAAAGCTTTGGATGATGTGCTCAAATCTCAAAATGTGACTTTAACAGATTCCGAAAGAATCCATTTATTTTATGACCTGATAGGTGGTAAAGAATTCTCACGACAGGATTATTTAAGATATAACAAGGATATATCGTCAGCAACTGCCAGCAGGGATCTGAAAAATGGAGTGAATAATGGATTTTTGATCAAAACAGGGGATAAAAGATTGACAAAATATAGATTTAAAAATAAAGAAGCCTATAAAAATTGATTATGATTTAAATTTCAAAAAAATATCAGTTCTATGTTGATTGGTGTGGATTTTTGTTAAATTTGATAAACAAGGGTCTTTGATTCAGTGATTTTTTACAAACTTTGTGCTACAATGATTTTTTAAAATATTTTACGAAAAGCCTTTAGATTAGCAGATTAAGATCTTTTAGCAATATCATTATCATTGAATTTTTTTTTTGATCCACGAAAAATTCTTTTGGCTATTAATATAATGTATTCACTTTGTGCTCTTTGTGCCTTCTTCGTGCAACTTCGTGGCATAGCTGTATTTTGTTTTCCTCTGAAAATCCGGGAAGATTTGATCAATTTATTTTTACCCACATGAATCTCCATAGAACCAAAATATCTTTCAAATCGAACCTTCCTTTCAGGTTAAAAATAACAACTAACATCATGAATAAATACGTCCTGCTAATTGCTTTGAGCTTCCTTTTCACCGCATGTAATACAGTCCGACACCCTATCTCCATTCCTGAAAATCCTCACATTGATTACACTCGATTTGTCAATCCTTTGATCGGCACCAGTAAGATGGGACATGTTATTCCTGGTGCAACAGCACCCTTCGGAATGGTACAGCTGAGTCCTCAAACCAATTTTGTGCCTATGTTTCATCAGGATGGCAGTTACAACAAAGAAACCTATGCCTACTGCGCCGGATATCAATATTCCGATACGACCATCATCGGTTTTTCACATACCAATTTTAGCGGAACAGGACATTCAGATCTGGGTGACCTCTTGGTAATGCCAACAACCGGACCAATCATTTTGGATCCAATACAATCAAAAGATGGCAACAAGGGTTTTTACTCGACATTTTCTCACAAAGAAGAAATTGCTTCGCCAGGTTACTACCAAGTAAATCTGGATAGTTATGGTATCCGGGCTGAACTGACAACCAGCGAAAGGGTTGGTTTTCACCGCTATACTTTTCCTCAGACCCATGATGCTCACATCCTCCTGGATATGGTTTACAATGTATACCACCACGACAACAAAAATGTCTGGACTTTTATCCGGGTGGAAAACGATACACTGATCACCGGATACAGGCAAACCAACGGTTGGGCACGCGACCGGAAAGTATTTTTTGCCATCCGATTCTCAAAACCATTCAAAAGCTATGGCCACAAAAAATACGATCAAATGACTTACAACGGCTTTTACAGACGTTTTAATGAAACAGAAAACTTTCCCGAAATGGCAGGAAAAGACCTTCGGGTGTATTTCGACTTTGATACTGAAGCGGGTGAAAGCATCCTGATGAAAGTAGCCCTATCTTCAGTAAGCACAGCTGGCGCATTGGCTAATATGAAGGCTGAAATTCCCCATTGGGATTTTGATCAGATCAGGGAACAAACCCGGCAAAAATGGAATGCTGAACTGTCCAGAATCGATGCTCAGATGCTTACCAAAAACGATATGATCACCTTTTATACCGCTTTGTATCACACCTTTCTATCACCCATTATTTATGAAGATGTGGATGGGCAATACCGCGGACTGGATCAGAACATCCACGAATCAACAGGTTTCACGAACTACACCGTTTTTTCTCTTTGGGATACCTACAGGGCATTGCATCCTTTGTTCAATCTACTCCAACCGGAGCGAAACAATGACATGATCCACAGCATGCTGGCGCATTACGACCAAAGCGTACACCACATGTTACCCGTCTGGAGCCATTATGCCAATGAAAACTGGTGCATGATCGGCTATCATGCCACTTCTGTCATAGCGGATGCGATAGTTAAAAATGTCGGGGATTTCGACAGGCAACGAGCATTGGAGGCTTGCGTCAGCACAGCCAATGTAAGTTATTTTGATGGCCTCGGAGATTATCTGAAATACGGATTTGTGCCTGATGACAAGAGCCATTCTTCTGTTTCCAAAACGCTGGAGTATGCCTACGATGACTGGTGTATCGCACAGATCGCCCGGAAGTCAGGCGACAAGCTGACTGAAGACATTTTTCTCCAAAGAGCCCATCATTACCGGAATGTATATGATCCGGCTATAGGTTTTATGCGGCCTAAACTAACAGATGGCAGCTTCAGAAAGGATTTTGATCCCATGGATACTCACGGACAGGGATTTATAGAAGGAAATGCCTGGAACTATGGCTTTTATGTTCCTCAGGATATTCCGGCAATGATAGAGATGATGGGAGGCAAAGCATTTGTGGAAAGACGTCTGGATTCTTTGTTCACCATGCAAATCGAGGATAAATACATCGAAAAAAACGAGGATATCACGCGTGACGGCATCATAGGCAACTATGTACACGGCAATGAACCGGGACATCACATCCCCTATTTGTACAACTGGACCGGACAACCGGAAAAAACCCAGGCAAGGGTCCGAATGATCCTGGAAAGCATGTACGGAGCAACAGTGGATGGATTGTGTGGCAATGACGATGCAGGACAAATGAGTGCCTGGTACGTTTTCAGCGCACTTGGATTTTATCCTGTGACTCCCGGATCAGAAGTATATGCTTTGGGAAGTCCGTTGGTGAAAGAGGCAAAAATCAAATTGTCAAATGGAAAAACGCTGACGATCCGTGCCGAAAATCAAAGCAGGGAAAATGTTTTTGTAGAAAAAGTAATGGTCAACGGTAAGGAATTGAAAGGAAATATTATTTCACATGAGGATCTGGAAAACGGTGGTATTATTGTATTTTCCATGAAGGATCATTTGCCATAAATAAAAAACGATAGCACCTGTAACAAAATTATTTTTCGGAAAAATCTAAAAAAAACCAGATTCATGTGGAATTCTTATTTATTTGGCAGAAATATTTTGATTGACCTCACACGAATTGAACAAAATCAGCCAAAAAAAATATTAAACGAACAGGTACAACATGCTTTTTAACTCGATAGACTTTGCGATTTTCCTGCCCATTGTGTTTTTACTTTATTGGTTTGTAACTGATAAAAACTTAAAGCTTCAGAATTTTCTGATTGTTACGGCAAGTTATGTATTCTATGGATGGTGGGATTGGCGATTTTTATCTTTGATATTATTCAGCACGCTTGTTGATTATTTAGTTGGGGTTGGACTACTGAAGCAAACAAACCAATCAAAACGAAAAATATTGCTTTGGGTTAGCATCCTGGTGAATCTGGGATTCCTCGCATTTTTTAAGTATTTCAATTTTTTCATTGACAATTTTATTGCCGCTTTTTCTTTTTTCGGAACTGAAATACAAGCAAATTCTTTGAATATTATTTTGCCTGTCGGTATCAGTTTCTATACTTTTCAAACTTTGAGTTACAGCATCGATGTGTATAGAAGAAAAATTGAACCGACCAGGGACTTTATTGCATTCGCAGCATTCGTGAGTTTTTTCCCTCAATTGGTGGCCGGACCAATAGAAAGAGCCACGCATTTACTACCACAATTTTATGTAAAGCGCACCTTTGACTATTCAAAAGCGGTGGATGGAATGAGACAGATCCTTTGGGGTTTGTTCAAGAAAATTGTCATTGCTGATCAATGCGCTGAATATGCCAACCAGATTTTTAACCATTCGGACAATTACTCCGGTAGTACCCTGATACTTGGTGCCTTGTTTTTCACTTTCCAGATCTATGGCGATTTTTCCGGCTATTCTGATATTGCCATTGGGACTTCCAGGCTTTTTGGGTTTAACCTGATGCAAAACTTCAATTTCCCTTACTTTTCAAGAGACATTGCCGAATTCTGGAGAAGGTGGCATATTTCACTTTCCACCTGGTTCAGGGATTATCTGTATATCCCATTGGGTGGGAGTCACGGTGGCATGTGGATGAAGGTTAGAAATACCTTTATCATTTTTATTGTAAGCGGATTCTGGCATGGAGCAAACTGGACTTTTATTGTCTGGGGAACATTGAATGCAATTTATTTTTTGCCATTGCTCCTGACCAACAGCAATCGGACCCATCTCGGGACCATTGCCGAAGGAAGAACTATACCAAATATCAAAGAGTTGTTTCAGATGATTTTGACTTTTGGACTGACTGTATTTGCCTGGATATTTTTCAGGGCAAATGATTTAGATCATGCTGTCCGATACCTTTCGGAAATATTTTCCAATTCACTTTTTACATTACCAAAATTCCCGGGTATAGAAACAGCATACAATCTTTTCTTTCTGGTTACATTTTTTATATTCATGGAATGGCAAGGCAGGTCCGGGCAATATGCCATTTCCAACTTTGCGCTCAGATGGAAGCGCCCGGTCAGATATGCCTTTTATTATTTGATCATTGCAGCTATTTTTTGGTTTGGAGGAAAGGAGCAACAATTTATCTATTTTCAATTTTAACGATCAATGAAACCATTTATTAAGAAAATATTATTGTTCACTGCCATTCCTGTTACATCTGGCTTGCTTTTTTTGATCCTGCTTACATTATATCTGAAAGCTTCTTACCAGGATTATCCAATTGGATCCAACATTTCAATTTTATTTGCCGGAGATTCGCACATCCAGTCTTCCGTAGATGACAGGTTGATCCCTCACAGTTTGAACATTGCAAAAAATTCAGAATCCCTTTATTTCACATACTACAAACTTAAAATGCTGTTGGACACACATCCATCCATAAAGCAAGTGTTTTTGGGGGTTAGTTACCACAGTTTATCCAATTATTTCAATCAATACATTGATGGTAAGTATTCTGTAAATATCTCCCCCAGATATTTCTTTTTACTCCCTTTTAAAGAACAGATCAGGGTATTTAACTGGAACAGGAACCACCCGGCAGGCTTTTTGAAAAGCATTTTTAAAAAGGGTATGGCCCAGGCTGCATTGCACAGATACTCATTTATGGGTGGATTTACCAACAGTTTTGAAGGAACAACGGCGGTGGATTCATCCATGGAGAAAAGAATAAAATTTCAGTATTATACTAAAGGAAAACTAAATCCATTTTCAGTATATAATATCCGTTATTTAAGTGAAATTGAAGGACTTTGTCAAGCACGGGGAGTTGAATTGACAGTATTGAGTTCGCCATTGCATGATCATTATTACAAAAAAGTCCCAAAGGCATATAAGGACAAACTAAATCAAATCATCACTACCAACAAGCTGAATTATATTGACTTAACCAACTTACCCCTTGACGAAAATTGTTATATACCGGATGGAGACCATGTTTCTTTTTTTGGCGCAAAAAATACATCGAAGACTTTAAGGGAAATGATCGATGAACAGACAGCTGAGAGGTAGTTGAAGCATCTATAAAAACCCTGATCCTAAAATGATTTTTATTATAACCGTAAAAAATCGGAACAAAAGGTAAAAAAGTGATCGTAAGGAATATATCAATCGGGAAATAACAAAAAAAGTCCTTGCTAAAGCTATATTTTGATTGAAACAATCGTTAAGTATATGAAGTTGTTTAATAATGTATCTTAATGCTTGCAAACAAATCATTGAAAGCCAGATGCTTCAGCTTTTTTTGATTCCGTACATTCCAGTACGCAATTCAAAAAAGAGCTTCGCCCTGACTTTCAAGCATTTATTTTCAGCTATCAACATAATTCTTAAACAACTTCTTTATATTTGGAGCATATTCAATCATTTACCTGCCACAACTAAAATGACATGAAACGCATACTTATCCTATTATTTTTTGTTTTAATACAATTCGAAATTTCCAGCCAAATTCCTAATGGCGGGTTTGAAGAATGGGAAGTTATTCAAAATTATGAAAATCCATTGTATTGGAATACGAATCAAAATCCCAACTATCACCGATTCGAGAAGGATACAATGGCAATAGAGGGTGAATATGCATTAAAAGTAATACAGGGTGCTTTTTCAGGATGGCATAATTGCATTAGCTATGCATGGACAGGAGTTAATTTACAGGATCCGATCGGTGAGCATAAAAGTCTGACATTTTTTGCAAAATCCATTCCTTATCCATATAATACATCCGGAAAAGTTTATTTAAAGGTTAACATAAAATTATTTATAGCCAACCAATTTTATTCCAATAAAAAATGGGAAACTTTCGAAAAAATTGAATCCTTTACTAAAATTCAAATTCCCATCCAAAACCCGGATATAGATTCCATGGTTATAGAAATTTTTGGTGGTGCCCTAAATGGAGCTGCAGATGGATGCATATATGAATCCATTTCCTGGATCGATGGTATGAAGATTGAGGATTCGACTAATTCGGGAATTCAACATGATATCCAGAACCACTATTTGGATGTTTTATTATTTCCTAATCCAACAAACGGGCATATCCACATCAAACCTATAAATCTGCTATTCAATGAGTTCCGGTTGTTCAACACGGACGGCAGGTTGATTGAAGAAGGATATTTGCAAGACTCTATGATCATTTTAAAAAATGATCTGAAAGGTTGGTATATCATTCAACTCATATCACAAAGTGATTATCCATATCCTGTAGTATCAAAACGGATTTATCTTTATTGAAACAGTTTGTCCGGATATTTATGAAGATACTTTAACCATCACTTTTGGCACAACTGATAATTAATAAACTTGTTTTAATGTTCATTGTTATTTAAATAATGTCTTAAAAAGAGCAAATTTGAGATAGATTTTATGGCTCTATGTTGATTCGTGTGGGTAAAATAATTTGGTTCTATGTCGATTCATGTGGGTAAAACAAATTGATCAAATATCCATAGATTTTCAGAG
>Ga0209573_1003935_pt1 | contig 15405 bp, 10 predicted proteins | sample TNRBio252014_DNA_FD_185870 | JGI IMG/M metagenome (GOLD analysis project Ga0209573, IMG submission 185870) | Wastewater treatment Type I Accumulibacter community from EBPR Bioreactor in Madison, WI, USA - TNR Reactor_6/25/2014_ DNA (SPAdes)... | ecosystem: Engineered > Bioreactor > EBPR >...
ATCAGCCGAGAATATCTGAGCTGAAGCGACTCGCCCCGGCCGGGGGGCAAATACACCATGGCGTCGAATTCCAACGAGGCCCACCACCACCGACCATCGGCGTCACTCATTACCTTCTCCCGGAGGATCACCCATTTTATTTGGCATTCAAACGCGATCTTGACGGTCTCTTTCACAGTCTCGGACTCACTACGTTTCGGTCCGGACCATTACCAGTAAGACCAAGATTTCCCGAATGGCCGACCCTATAATTATTTTGTGACCAAGGCACAGTCGCGACCAGGAGCCAATAGCATGAATTATTTCATCACCGGTGCTTCCGGTTTTATCGGCCGCCGCCTCGTCGAAAAGCTGCTACAGCGCCAGGACAGTCACGTTTATTACCTGATTCTGGAACGCGAACTGCCCATGGTGGAACAGTTACGCCAGCGTTGGGGCAACGCCGCCAACCGTACTTTCCCCATCGTCGGCGACCTGACGCAACCGCGGTTGGGCCTGTCCGACGCCGATCTCGCTTGGCTGAAGGGCAGCATCCATCACCTGATCCACCTGGCGGCGATCTACGATCTCAATGCCAGCGCCGAGATTCAGGAGCAGGTCAACATCGAAGGCACCCGCAACGTAGTCGTCTTTGCCGAGGCGATCGAGGCGGGCTGCTTTCACCTGACCAGCTCCATCGCCGCCGCCGGCCTGTACGAGGGCGTGTTCCGCGAGGACATGTTCGAGGAAGCCGAGAAACTCGACCAGCCCTACTACCGGACCAAGCACGAATCGGAAGGCATCGTCCGGCGTGAATGCTCGCGTCCATGGCGGGTCTACCGGCCCGGCGCGGTGGTCGGCGATTCGCGCACCGGCGAAATGGACAAGATCGATGGCCCCTACTACTTCTTCAAGCTGATCCAGAAAATACGCAAGCTATTGCCGCCTTGGATGCCCATGATCGGCATCGAGGGCGGCCGCCTGAACCTGGTGCCCGTCAACTTCATCGTCGACGCCATGGACCATATTGCCCACCAACCCGGGCTGGACGGCCAGTGCTTCCATCTGGTGGACCCCAACCCGCACCGGGTCGGCGACATCCTCAACCTGTTCGCCCACGCCGCCCATGCCCCGGAAATGAGCCTGCGCTTCAACGCCCTGATGTTCGCCTTCGTGCCCGACATCATCCAGGCCGGGCTGGCTCGCCTCAAGCCGGTGCAACGCATCAAGGATCAAATCCTCAAGGATCTCGGCATTCCACCGGACGTCATGGACCTGATCAACTACCCCACCCGCTTCGACTGCCGCGAAACGCTCAAGGCGCTCCAGGGCACCGACATCGCCGTGCCGCCGCTGGAAACCTACGCCTGGCGGTTGTGGGACTACTGGGAGCGCCATCTCGATCCCGATCTGTTCATCGACCGCAGTCTGAGCGGCGCGGTCAAGGACAAAGTGGTGATGATCACCGGCGCCTCCGCCGGCATCGGCAAGGCCGCCGCGCTCAAGATCGCCGAAGCCGGCGCCAAGACCCTCATCGTCGCCCGCACCGAGGAAAAACTACTGGACACCCAACGGGACATCGAGGAACGCGGCGGCCAAGCTTTCATCTACATCGCCGACGTCGCCGACATCGCCTCCTGCGATGCGTTGCTGCGGCGGGTGCTGGACGATCACGGCGGGGTGGATATCCTGGTCAACAACGCCGGCCGCTCGATTCGCCGTGCCATCGAGAATTCGCTGGATCGCTTCCACGACTACGAGCGTACCATGCAGCTCAATTACTTCGGCGCGCTGCGGCTGATCATGGGGTTCATCCCCAGCATGCTGCAAAAGAAGCGCGGCCACATCATCAACATCTCTTCGATCGGCGTGCTCAGCAATGCGCCGCGTTTTTCGGCCTATGTCGCCTCCAAGGCGGCGCTGGACGCCTTTTCGCGCTGCGCGGCGGCCGAGTTTTCCGACAGCGGCATCGAATTCACCACCATCAACATGCCCCTGGTGCGCACCGCGATGATCGCGCCAACCAAGATCTATGAACATGTACCCACCCTCAGTCCCGAGGAAGCGGCGGATCTGATCGTGCAGGCCATCATCGATCGGCCGGAACGCATCGCCACCCGGGTTGGCATCTTCGCCCAAGTGCTGCACGCCGTGGCACCCAAGGTTTATGCCGTGATCATGAATACCGCCTTCCGCCTGTTCCCCGAATCGAGCGCGGCCCAGAGTCAACAACCCGATACCCAGGAGCCATCGCTGGAGCAAATTTCCTTCGCGCAACTCACTCGCGGCATTTATTGGTGACCACCCCACCAATCGGCCACGATTGCCGCGGCGATTGGCCATAATTACCAGAGGTGGCGCACGGTCCGGGAGTTTTCCAAAATCGACCGGTCAAAACGCTGGCGCGGACCACGCCGCCCACTCGATACCGAAAACCGCTTGTCCGCACAACCCCGGTCAAACCCGTCCCCCAAGACTGCGGTGCGAACCGGCCTTTCGTTGCAAATCACCCGTGAGAATAAAACCATGAAGCTGAAAATCGGCGACCCCGCCCCCCAGTTCAACGCCACCGCCACCGACGGCGGCCCGATCAAACTATCCGATTATTTCGGCAAAAAGCTGGTGCTGTATTTTTATCCGATGGACGATACGCCGGGCTGCACCAAACAAGCCTGCTCCCTGCGTGATCACTACCAGGAAATCCAGGATAAGGACGCCTCCATTTTGGGCGTTTCCACCCAGGATGTCGCAGCCCATCAGCGCTTCACCGAGAAATACAATCTCCCCTTCCCATTGGTGGCCGATACCGACGGCGCCGTCAGCCGAGCCTATGGAGCGATCGGTGGCGGCGGCGGCGGGCTGGTGGGAACAGCGATAAACCTGTTCGGCGTCGCTAACCGTATAACCTTCCTCATCGACGAGAGCGGCCACATCGCCCACATCATCGACCACCCCGACACCGCCCATCACGCCGAGGAAATCCTCAAGCTGCTGTAAAGTCGCTGATTAACGACCGCTCCTTGGCCATCTCCGACCCCGATGACGATGAGGAAGCTGGAATTTTGGATTGTTTGTCCCCCGTGGTCGGTAAGATAATTGCGTGGCCCGTCGAAGCGGAGGACGCGGCTCGAACCCGGCACCCGCGCGGTGCCGGAACCCGCTCCGCAACCACCCGTCAGGACTGTCCAGAGTATTGCCGAGGAGATTTGCATGCCCGGGCGATATGCTCGCACCCTCCATCGTTCCTCCAGCCTGGTTCCGGCTTGGGTAACCTCTTTCCGCCCGTCCATCGCAGCCCCCGCTCCACCGGCTGCCGTCACCGGCCCCACCCGGCCGCCGGAGATATCGCTGTGAGTCCGACTCAACCCAGTCCGATCCCCCAGTGGGAACCCGGCACCGCCAGTCAGCAAGGCGGTCGCCACGAACAACAGGACCGCTGGGGAGTTTTTCAACTGCCCAACCAGCGCGCCCTGCTGGCCGTGGTGGCCGACGGCATGGGTGGCCATCTCGATGGTGCCCTGGGCGCCCAGATCGTCATCGACGTGGCCCGGGATTTCATCCAGGATCTGCCGATCCCGCTGCTCGACGACCCCAGCGCCGCGCTCGACCACCTATGCCAGCGGATGCACGACACCATCAATCGTCAGTCGGAAACGGCCCGCAGCACCGTGGTGATGGTCTGGCTCGACCACGACGGCGCCCATTGGCTGAACATCGGCGATAGCCGGCTCTATCATTTTCGCCGAGGCCGGCGCCTGATGCGCACCCGCGATCACTCCGCCGTGCAGCTCTTGATGGACATGGGGGAAATCGACGAATCGCAAATGGCGACCCATCCGGCGCAGAACCGGATCTACCGTTGCCTGGGTGGCGAGGAACATCCCAGGCCCGACAAAGGTCAATTTGCCGTCCAGCCCGGCGATTTGCTGGTGCTGTGCTCGGATGGCATCTGGGAACACATCGCCGAAACCGAATTCTGGACCGCCGCCGCCGAGCATGGTCCGGCCGCCGCCGCCCGGCTGCTGGCCGAACAGGCGGCACAGCGCGGCGGCGCGATGGCGGATAATGCCACCCTGGTTCTGCTGCGCGCGGGCACGGGCCTCGCCGCCGGCGACCACATGCCCTGGCTGCGACGGCTGTCGGCGGGCCTGGCATCCTGGTTCGATCGCGGCCGCTAGCACCGCCGGTTCGCCGTCGGTGCCTTCCCGACCCGCCGCGCCCATCCACCAAACGGAAACTCGATGACCGAAGAAACGAACGCATTGCCCAGAGGTTTCAGCTTGCACCGCTACCAGATCGATGGCGTGCTGGGCGCTGGCGGCTTCGGTATCACGTACCGGGCGGTGCACGAGGCGTTGGAAAACGAGGTCGCCATCAAGGAATACTTCCCGGCCGAGTGGGCGTACCGTGACCATAACGGCACGACCGTCCGCCCCAACGCCCAGGGCCAGATCCCGGCCAAAAGCGGCGAGCCGCCTTCCTACGATTGGGGTCTGCAGCGGTTCCTGGACGAAGCCAAGATCCTGGTCCAGATCAACCACCCCTGCGTGGTGCGCGTGCGCGACTACTTCACGGCCAACGGCAGCGCCTACATCGTCATGGAGTTCGAGGAAGGGGAGTCGATGAGCGCCCTGCTGCAACGGGGCGGCATCCTGCCCGAGGGCGAACTGCGCCGCTTGCTGGCCGACGTGCTGCCCGCCTTGGAAGCCGTCCACGGCCAGGGCTATCTGCACCGCGACCTCAAACCCAGCAACCTCTACATGCGCAAGGCCGACGGCCACGTCATGCTCATCGACTTCGGCGCCGCGCGCCAAGCGCTGGGCCGGCGCAGCCGCAGTGTCACCAGCGTGGTGACGCCGGGCTATTCGCCGATCGAGCAATATGTCACGGTCGGCGAAGATTACGGGCCGTGGACCGATATCTACGCGCTGGGCGCCGTGCTGTACCGCTGCATCACCGGTGCGCCACCGGTCGAAGCACCGGGCCGGGTGCTCAAGGATCCGGTACAGCCGGCCATCGAGGCGGGAGCCGGACTGTACTCGCACAACCTGCTCCAGATGGTCGACCGGGCACTGGCCGTGCGCCCCGAGGATCGCTTCCAAAGCATAGCCGCCATGCAGGAAGCCTTGTGGACAGCCGAACGTTCCAACGCAAAGGCGGACTTTTCGGAAGTACCACCGATCCAACCCGAACTACTCGATTTCTCCGAACCCCTCGACATAGCAGGACTTGAACCGCTTGCCAACGACACGCCATCCTCTCCTTCCGCTCGCCCGAACCCATCCGAGAATGACGTCTGGTTGAACCGCACCCGAGTCTCGCGTCGACCGTCTCAGCCGCGGACAACCGACTCACGCCCCTCCCAGCGCGTCGATCTGGCTGCTTTCACGCCAAACGGCAAACCGAATTGGACATTCGCCGATCCGACATCGACGAGCAGCGCTCCATCGGCACCGCAGGAAGCGGCAAACACCGACTCGACCTCGATGAATCTGTTGGAGGATATCTGGGATCATCTGGAAGAACCCGCATCGGAGCCGAAACCAACGGCGATACCGGAGCCTCCGACCAACGCCGCCGAGATCGAATCGCCATCCCTGGCCAACCAGAAGACATCGACCCTACTCAACCGCGCGCCGGGTTCCGCGATAGAGCATCTGCGAAAAGCCACGGCGACCAGACGCGATGTCCTGGCCAGCACTCGGCTGACACAATTGGAAACCTCTTCGCTGCCCGGCTCTCCATCGGTGGTCGAACCCGCCGCATCACAACGGTCGAGCATGTTCGAGCCCTCCGCGCGTCCATCATCGGCTCGACCCGTACCCGAGGGTTCAAAGTCGGTTAACTGGACGCACGTCCTGTTGGCCGCATTCGCTGCCTTAGGGCTTTCGGGCGCTGGGCTGTTCGCTTACGAGTACTACCAGAACGTTCAGGAACAGAACCGGCAAGAAGCAGTGGCGCTGCAACAACGCGAACAGGAAGAAACCGACCGCCACGCCCAGGAAGCCGCCCAACAACGCAAGGCCGAGATCGCGCGCTACCTCGAACAGGCCCGTCAGGCGATGGCCAGCCGCAACTGGTCCTTGGCCGACAACTTTCTGAATCAGGCGACAACCATCGATCCGAACCATCCCGCGGTGGTCGCCGCCCGCTCCGAACTACTCGCCGCCCAGCGACCGGGCGCCAAGATAACCCGGACCGACAACATCACGGGCATGGAATTACATTGGGTTGAGGACGGCTGCTTCGACATGGGTAGCCCCGCCAACGAGCGGGACCGGGGTAGTGACGAATCATCCCACCAAGTCTGCGTAAAAGGATTCTGGATCGGCAACACCGAGGTCACCAATAACCAATACCGACGCTTCAAACCCGGCCATGACAGCGGTTCCTTTCAAGGCCGTCCGCTGAACGGAAACCAGCAGCCCGTCGTTCAAGTCAACTGGGGCGATGCCGCAGCCTTCGCCGAATGGCTGTCCTGGGAAGCGGGCACCGGTAAGCGTTTCCGGCTACCCACCGAGGCCGAATGGGAATATGCCGCCCGTGCCGGCACCGCCACCCGTTATCACTGGGGTAACGATATCGATCCCCGCTATGCCAACTTTTCCGACCGCAACGATCCGACCGGCGCCTCCATCGCTACCCTGGACGACGGTCAGGCGGTCACCGCGCCAGTCGGAACCTACCAGCCGAACGCGCTGGGTCTGCGCGACATGGCCGGCAATGTCTGGGAATGGACCTGCTCCGATTACGATCCGGCCTATACCGGCAAGGAGCAGCGCTGTTCCGGCCAACGACCCACCGAAGGTTTACGGGTCGTTCGGGGCGGATCCTGGAACAACGGCGCGGGAGACCTGCGCTCGGCCAAGCGCATGCCCCGGAAACCCAGCTATCGCGATGCGACAACCGGCTTCCGGGTCGTCATGGAAGAGTAAGACGATCGTCCACTCGCTGCCTCAGGAATTGCGGCGGTTCACCACGAAGGTGGCGCTCCCCTCCACCACCACCTTGTCCGCCACGGTGCAGGTCGTGCTCATGATGACCCGCCGGCGCTCCGCGACGATTTCCTGGACGGTGCAAACCGCGGTGACGGTATCGCCGATCCGTACCGGCGCCGTGAAGCGTAACTGCTGATCCACGTACACCGCGCCCGGTCCGGGCAGACGGGTGCCGGCCACGCAGGAAATCAGGCCGGCGCAGAACATGCCGTGCGCGATGCGGCCCTTGAACCGCGTCTGCGCGGCGAACTCTTCGTTGCAATGGATCGGATTGTTATCGCCGGTCAGGCCGGCGAACATGACCACGTCGGTTTCGGTGACGGTCTTGGCGTGGGAGGCGCTCATGCCGATCCGGAGATCTTCCAGATAGTAGCCGTGCAAAGTGTCATTATAGCCTTCGTGAGTGGGGTACATGGGGTTTCTCCGAATAGAGGTGAGGATTCCGGCGGACAGCATGCCGCTACGGGCGGCGCATAGCCTACACGACCGAGCGAAATAGTGGGAAATTCCCGACCGGATTCCAGACCTTCGAATCGACTGGCCTCACAACGAACCGACGCTCCCGACGCTTCCGACGCTCCCAACGCCACTCTCAGCCGTGGCCAATAAATCCATTGCATCGCCGGGAGTGAATAAATACCATAACTTAACGAGCTTTAACCCGGACGGACTTATGGTTTCCAACGCCACCGGCGCGGCCCCATCATTGATCCGGTCACTCTGTAAGCATCATCCAACCCGAAAGCCGCGTGTTCTCGACAGGTCGGGTTTGCGCCACGCTCCCGGCCAAGCGGCCACGCCGCCACTTAAAATTTGAGCAATCCCACACAAAGGTGAACGATGAAGATTTTAGTCGCCGTAAAACGGGTCGTTGACTACAACGTCAAGGTAAGGGCGAAAGCGGACGGCACCGGTGTCGAAACCGCCAACGTCAAGATGTCCATGAACCCGTTCGATGAAATCGCCGTGGAAGAAGCGATCCGTCTGCAGGAAGCCGGCAAGGCCCAGGAAATCGTGGCGATCTCGCTGGGCGTCGCCGCCTGCCAGGACACCATCCGCACCGCGCTGGCGATGGGCGCCGATCGCGGCATCCTGGTGGAAACCGACGCCGAACTGCAACCGCTGGCGGTGGCCAAACTGCTCAAGGCGGCGGTCGAGAAGGAAAAGCCGGATTTGGTCATTCTCGGCAAGCAGGCCATTGACGACGACGCCAACCAGACCGGTCAGATGCTGGCGGCGCTGCTCGGTTGGCCACAGGGTACTTTCGCCTCCAAGGTCGAACTTGGCGACGGGACGGTCAACGTCACCCGCGAGGTCGACGGCGGCCTGGAGACCGTGGCGCTGAAACTGCCCGCCCTGGTCACCGCCGACCTACGCCTGAACGAGCCGCGCTTCGTCAAATTACCCAATATCATGAAAGCCAAGAAAAAACCGCTGGAGGTGCTCAAACCGGCCGATTTGGGCGTGGACGTCGCGCCGCGGCTGGTCACTCTGAAGGTTCAGGAACCGCCCAAGCGCCAGGCCGGCATCAAGGTCGGCAGCGTCGCCGAACTGGTGGACAAGCTGCACAACGAAGCCCACGTCATCTAAGCCCGCTGGAATCGAATCATGAGCATCCTGGTCATTGCCGAACACGACAACGCTGCCCTCAAGGCGGCGACCCTGAACACCGTCACCGCCGCCACGCAACTGGGCGAGGATATCGCCGTGCTGGTGGCCGGCCACAATTGCGGGGCGGTTGCCGAAGCCGCCGCCCAGGTCGCGGGTGTCAAAAAAGTACTGGTCGCCGACGCTCCGCACTATGCCCACCAACTTGCCGAGAACATGGCGGCACTGGTGGTCGGGCTGGCGGGCGACCATACCCACATCCTGGCCCCGGCCACCGCCGCCGGCAAAAACACGCTGCCGCGGGTCGCCGCGCTGCTGGACGTGGCGCAAATCTCCGATGTCATCAAGATCGACAGCGCCGACACTTTCGTCCGCCCAATCTACGCCGGCAACGTGCTGGCCACCGTCCAGTCCAAGGATTCGGTCAAGGTCATGACCGTGCGCGGTACCGCCTTCCCAGCGGCGACGGCCACCGGCGGTTCCGCCGCGATCGAAACCGTCGCGCCCGCAGCCGATGCCGGCGTGTCGAGCTTCGTCGGCCAGCAATTGACTCAGTCCGACCGGCCCGAGTTGACCGCTGCCCGCATCATCGTTTCCGGCGGGCGCGGCATGGGCAACGGCGACAACTTCAAGTTACTGGAAGACGTCGCCGACAAACTGGGCGCGGCGGTGGGCGCCTCCCGCGCCGCAGTGGACGCCGGCTTCGTGCCCAACGACTACCAAGTCGGCCAAACCGGCAAGGTGGTCGCACCCACCCTGTACGTCGCCGTCGGCATCTCGGGCGCCATTCAGCACTTGGCCGGCATGAAGGACAGCAAGGTCATCGTCGCCATCAACAAGGACGAGGAAGCGCCGATCTTCCAGGTGGCCGATTATGGCCTGGTCGCCGATCTGTTCGCCGCGGTACCCGAACTGTCCAAGGAACTGGACAAGCTGAAAGCAGCCGGCTAATCGCCCGCCCGACCGTCCCCCTTCCCCGCTCCGACCCTCTCCCTCAACGCGGGACAAGGGCGGGGCGGGGTTTTTCATCGCTGTTCCTCGTAATTTTCAAGGAGGCGTCATGACCGCCTATTTCGCCCCGATCCGCGACATGCAGTTTGTCATCAACGAACTGGCCGACCTTTCCAAGGTTGCCGCTCTCCCCACCTTCGCCGAGCAGGAGGTTGGCCCGGAGCTGCTGGAAGCCGTCCTGGAGGAAGCCGCCAAACTGGCCACCGAGGTGCTGGCGCCGATCAACAAGTCGGGCGACGTGCAGGGTGTTCGGATCGATCCCACTGGAGTCGTTTCCGCCGCCGGCTTCACCGAGGCGTATCGAAGTTTCATCGACGGCGGCTGGAACGGCATCGGCAGCCCCGTGGCACACGGTGGCCAAGGTCTGCCGGAGCTGTTCAACACGGCGACCCAGGAGATGTGGAATTCGGCCAACATGTCCTTCGCGCTGTGCCCGATGCTCAACGCCGGCGCGATCGAGGCGATCAGCCGCGCCGGCTCCGCCGAGCAACATGCGCTGTACCTGCCGAACATGGTCAGCGGCGAATGGACCGGCACCATGAATCTGACCGAACCGCAGGCCGGCTCCGACCTGTCGGCGGTGCGGACCCGCGCCGTTCCCCAGGACGATCATTACCGGATTTTCGGTCAGAAGATCTTCATCACCTGGGGCGATCACGACATGACCGAGAACACCATCCATCTAGTGCTCGCCCGCACCCCGGACGCGCCGGAAGGCGTCAAGGGCATCTCGCTGTTCATCGTACCCAAGTTCCTGGTCAACCCGGACGGCTCGCTGGGCGCGCGCAACGACGTCCACGCCGTGTCCATCGAACACAAGCTGGGTATCCATGCCAGCCCAACCTGCGTGATGGCCTTCGGCGATCGGGATGGGGCGATCGGCTATTTGGTCGGCGAGGAAAACAAGGGTCTGGCCTACATGTTCATCATGATGAACGAGGCCCGTTTCAAGGTCGGACTGCAAGGGCTGGCCATCGCCGAGCGCGCCTATCAGGCTGCACGGGAATATGCCAAGGACCGAGTGCAAGGCCGTCCGGCCGGCGCCAAGAGCGGTGACCGGATCGCCATCATCCACCACCCCGACGTCCGGCGGATGCTGATGACCATGAAGGCGCAGAACGAGGCGATGCGTGCCCTAGCCTATGTGGTCGCCATGCATATGGATCTGGCCCGCCACCACCCCGATTCCGCGATTCGCCAAACCCATCAGGCCCGAGTGGACCTGTTGATTCCGGTGGTCAAGGGCTGGTCCACCGAAATCGGCATCGAAATCGCTTCGCTGGGGCTACAAGTCCACGGCGGCATGGGTTATGTCGAGGAAAGCGGTGCCTGCCAACACCTGCGCGATGCTCGCATCACCACCATTTACGAGGGTACCACCGGCATTCAGGCCGCCGACCTGGCTGGCCGCAAACTGAACATGGACAAGGGCGCCGCGATGCGGACCCTGATCGCCGAGATCGAAGCAACCGCCGAGACGCTGGACCCGATCCCCGGCGACGACATGGCGGTGATCCGCGACGGGCTGCGCGACGGCATGCGAGCGCTGAGCACAGCCACCGAGTGGATGCTGAGCAGCGGCGACCCCAACGAAGCGATGGCGGTATCGGTGGACTACATGATGCTGGTTGGCACCGTCTGCGGCGGCTGGCAAATGGCTCGTGCCGCGCGGGTGGCCCAGAACAAGCTGATGACCGGCGAGGATTCGCTGTTCCATGAAGCCAAGCTGGTCACCGCCCGCTTCTACATCGAACATGTGCTGCCCAAGGCGGACGCCCTGCTGCGTTCGATCCAGAACGGCGGTATTTCCATCATGGCTCTGACCGAAGAACAGTTCTGAGCACTGCTTTTCGGTTCGATCTTCGGCGATCCCGCCAACCCTGCCGATGGGGTGGCGGGGTTTCTTCCTCCTTGCTCATGCCAAGCCCCATCGGCTGGAGTGGCGGGGTTTCTTCCTCCTTGCTCATGCCAAGCCCCATCGGCCGCCCACAACCCCGCTTCAGCTCAGGTTAGCGCTATACTTTCGAGAAGCCAGTGCCCATGCGGTCTTCTCGACGCCAGCAATGCACGACCATCCGCCATACCGATCCGATACGGCAGTCTCTTGCAGAATTAGGTAATCCCGCCATGTCCGAACTGACCACCCGCGAGCCTGAAGTCACCCGCGCCAGCCTGTTAAACCGCACCATGTATAACCTCCGCGAGGCTTGGCGGGAGATGGCCGACTGGCGGGAAGGGCTGTTCGCGGCACCCAGCCCCAATCTGCCGGAAAAGGACATGGAGGCGTTGAAGGACCAAATGCGCGACTGCCTGGAGGCGCGCGGCGGCGAAGTGTCCGCCCGTGCCCGGGCCGCCAATCTAGGACGAATTTACCTCTCGCTCAACGCCAAGGGTCGCAAGCGATTCCTGCAAATTCTCGCTCGGGAATTCGATATCGATCACCAGGCGGTGAACAAGGCGGTGACGGCGCTGCAAAACACGGAGGACAACCACGACGAGCGCGCCAAGGCCGAGCGGACGTTGCGCCAAGCCTTGCATCCGCCGCGGCTGCGACTGTTGACCCAGCTCAACGCCCTACCCGAAGGCTTCCACTTCCTGGTGGACCTGCGCGCGGAATTGCTGAGCTGGCGCAAGGACGACCCGGCGCTGGCGGCGTGATCGCTTACGAGGCCGTACATCCGATCAAGAGCTGGGACGACCTGAAGAACCGGCTCAGCGCCGATCGACGCTGCTTCGCCTTCTTCCACCCGCGCATGCCCAACGAACCGCTGATCATCGTGCAGGTGGCGCTGGTCCATGGCATCGCCGATAATGTACATACCCTACTGGACGAAGCCGCGCCGGTGCTCGATCCCGAAAACGCTGATACCGCCATCTTCTACTCCATTTCCAATGCCCACGAAGGTCTGAGCGGTATCAGTTTCGGCAACTTCCTGATCAAGCGAGTGGTGGACGAACTGGCCCAGGAATTCAAGAACCTCAAGACTTTCGCCACCTTGTCGCCGATCCCCGGCTTCCGCCACTGGCTGGACGGCAAGCTGAACGAACCCGACAAGGATGCGGAAGCGGAACTACTATCCGCCGCCGAACGGAAAGCGCTGGCCACCGCCGCCGGCACCGGCACCGAACCCGCCGCATTGACGAGCCTACTGCAAACACCGGACTGGCCCCAGAATCAGGAGCTGGCCAAGGCATTGAAAAAACCATTGATGCGGTTGTGCGCCCGCTATCTTGCTAAGGAAAAGCGCGAAGGCGGTTCGGCGTTCGACCGCGTCGCTCATTTTCATCTATCGAACGGCGCACGCATCGAACGACTGAATTGGCTGGGCAACACTTCGCCGCAGGGCATCGCTCAATCGGCCGGGTTGATGGTGAACTATCTCTATAAACTCAATGACATCGAGGCTCAGCATGAAGCCTATCGCGGCGAAGGCAAAGTAACGAGTTCGTCGGCGATCAGGACGTTGCTGAAGGGCTGAGCGTTCGCTTCGGCACGACCGCCAAAAAGCGAAAGCCAGATGATTCACCCCCTGTATAACGAGCGTCGGGAACCGCACGTCGTCGATCAGCCGGCCATATAGCTGGGCATCCCTTCCCCTTCCCACCTCATCAAGCCTCGTTCCTGACCGGGAGCGGGGCTTCTTTTTGCCACCAGCACCGTCTTTCCTCTTTACGACTTACCGGTCAATGGTTAGATTGGCCGCCTTTCCGCCACCCACCACCGAACCCAATCATATGGCCCAATACATCTACACCATGAACCGCGTGGGCAAGGTCGTTCCGCCCAAGCGCGAGATTCTCAAGGACATTTCCCTGTCGTTTTTCCCCGGCGCCAAGATCGGCGTGCTTGGTCTGAACGGCTCCGGCAAATCCACCCTGCTGCGTATCATGGCCGGCATCGACACCGACATTCTCGGCGAGGCCCGCCCGCAACCCGGCATCCACATCGGCTTCCTACCGCAGGAGCCGCAACTCGATCCCAGCAAGGACGTGCGCGGCAATATCGAAGAAGCCGTCGCGCCGATCAAGGCCGCCCAGGCCCGGCTCGACGAAATCTATGCCGCCTATGCCGATCCCGACGCCGATTTCGACAAACTGGCCGCCGAACAGGCCGAATTGGAATCTCAGCTGCACGCCACCGACGGCCATAACCTGGATCGCACCCTGGATGTCGCCGCCGACGCGCTGCGTCTGCCGCCCTGGGATGCGGATGTGACTCAACTGTCCGGCGGCGAGCGGCGTCGGGTCGCGCTGTGCCGACTGCTGCTGTCCAAGCCCGACATGCTGCTGCTGGACGAACCGACCAACCACCTCGACGCCGAGTCGGTGGCCTGGCTGGAACGCTTCCTGCGGGATTACTCCGGCACCGTGGTGGCCGTCACCCACGACCGCTACTTCCTCGACAACGTCGCCGGCTGGATTCTGGAGCTGGATCGCGGTCGCGGCATTCCGTGGGAAGGCAACTACTCCTCCTGGCTGGATCAGAAGGAAAAGCGCCTGGAAATCGAGGAGAAACAGGAAACCGCCCATACCAAGGCCATGAAAGCGGAACTGGAATGGGTGCGCGCCAACCCCAAGGGCCGCCACGCCAAGAGCAAGGCCCGCGTGGCCCGCTTCGAGGAACTGGAATCGCAGGAATTTCAGAAGCGCAACGAGACCCAGGACCTGTATATTCCACCGGGGCCGCGGCTGGGCGATCTGGTGGTGGAAGCGACCCAGTTACGGAAAGGCTTCGGCGACCGGCTGCTGATTGACGGGCTCGACTTCAATCTGCCCAAGGGCGGCATCGTCGGCGTGATCGGCCCCAACGGCGCCGGCAAAACCACCCTGTTCCGCATGCTGGTCGGCCAGGAACAGCCGGACGGCGGCTCCTTGCGCATCGGCGATACGGTCCAACTGGCCTACGTCGACCAGTCGCGCGACAACCTCGCTCCAGACAAGACCGTTTGGCAGGAAATCTCCGATGGGCTGGATGTCATCGCCATCGGCAGCTACCAGATCAACTCGCGGGCCTACGCCGGCCGCTTCAACTTCAAGGGGCAGGACCAGCAGAAGTTCGTCAAGGACCTGTCCGGCGGCGAGCGCAACCGCATCCACCTCGCCAAGCTGCTCAAGAGCGGCGGCAACGTGCTGCTGCTCGACGAGCCGACCAACGATCTGGACGTGGAAACGCTGCGGGCACTGGAGGAAGCCTTACTGGCTTTCGCCGGCTGCGCGGTGATCATCTCCCACGATCGCTGGTTCCTGGATCGCATCGCCACCCACATCCTTGCTTTCGAAGGCGATTCGCAGGTGGTGTGGTTCGAGGGCAACTATGCCGACTACGAGGCTGACCGCAAGCGCCGGCTAGGCGTGGACGCCGACCAACCGCACCGGATCAAATATCGGAAGCTGGCGTAACGGCGCGGGAAAAACCACTCAGCTTCGGGCGAAGTAGCGGGCCAGGAATTCGTCGAACGACACATCGTCCGCCGCTTCGATCGCGGCCTGTTCCCGCAGCGAACGCTCGGCCGCCTCGGTGAAAACCCGTATCCGCTCCTCGGCCAGCGGCCGCGATTCGAAATGGTGGCGATGCTGTTCCGACAGCCGCCGGGCATAACGGAAGAAGTTTTCGCCGCTGGCGCGCATGGTCGCCACGATGCGCGCGGATGGGGTACGCTCCGGCTCGGCCAAGGTCTCGCGCTGTTCGGCCAGTGCCGTGGCATAGGGTTGCTCTGTCTCGCCCAGGTCCAATAACGCGCAGATCGGTTGCAGCAAACCGAGTATTTGGTCCGCCCAGCGCCGCAGCGGCAACGCCGGATCGCGGCGG
>Ga0209573_1003936_pt1 | contig 15404 bp, 10 predicted proteins | sample TNRBio252014_DNA_FD_185870 | JGI IMG/M metagenome (GOLD analysis project Ga0209573, IMG submission 185870) | Wastewater treatment Type I Accumulibacter community from EBPR Bioreactor in Madison, WI, USA - TNR Reactor_6/25/2014_ DNA (SPAdes)... | ecosystem: Engineered > Bioreactor > EBPR >...
TTTATTTACCGCGGCACCTCTTGGAGTATTTGCGCATTTATCCTGGTGATCCGGAACGCCATCCGCATCTTCATCTATCGGACAGCCATCTTTATCCACAGCTACACCCTTGGGAGTACCTGAACATTTATCCATAATATCAGCAACTCCGTCACCATCCGCATCCAATACTTTTGTTTCAGGACATCCTTTGCTTGAAGACGGTCCTGCAACCTTAGGACAATCATCCAAATGATCAGGAGTGCCATCACCGTCTACATCCGGGCAACCATTATGCTTTGGCAATCCCGCTACATCAGGACATGCATCCATGTAATCGGGAACGCCGTCTTTATCTGCATCAGGACAACCATGAAACTCGGTCAATCCTGCAACTTTCGGACACAAATCCAGATAATCAGGAATTCCATCCATGTCAGAGTCAATAACAACCGGATCAGTTTTAGTTTTTGTTTTAGTTTTTGTTTTATCTTTTGCCTTTCCAAACATAAATTTAATACCTATTCCGTGATGGAAATTATTTCTGTTTTCACCCAGACTTAACCTGAATTCAGACTGCCAGTTGATGTATGCCCTTTCGTTTACCCTGAAATTCAGCCCGGCACCAACAGGAAACTGAACGTTGCTGCTTCCTCCCAGTTCTTTTGTAATGCCGGTTCCAGCCATAATGTAAGGTACAAGTCTCATTTTATTATTCAGAAAATGATATTGTGCTATCACATCGCCTCCCAGGATGGTTGTCCTTTTTTGAAATAAGGAATCCTTAATGACCCCTACCCTTAGAGGTATACCAACTTTGATCTTTCCATCAAAACGATGCAGATAGATTAATTCCAATCCCTGACTGTAATCTTTAAAAGTGGTGAATTGTCCTCCATTCATCGTTTGGTAATCCAGGAAAATAGTTTTCAAACCGATCTCATGCTGGTATATATCTTGTTGTGAGTTTGCAGTTTGAAAGAGGCAAAACCAAATTATAACTACGTAAAAAACTTTATTCATCATGTTACAATTATAAAAATTCAATGCTAAACCATGCAAAATTAGCATATATTATAGTGTTTTCAATACTATTCCAGCAAATTATGCATAAAAAACGCTTTAAATATGTATAAAATGCCGGATTTATACTAAGATTCAGATAATTAGTCATTCGTTACAAGAGAATCCATGAATTTGTTGGATGGTTCATGAATTAAAATTTTTGGAATGGTAAAAATACACTTTTAGAAACCAATCCAATGATTTACTCACCAAGACTTAGAATTTTCAACTCAACCCTTTGGTTGCGGCGTCGTCCGTCAACGGTGGCGTTGGAAGCGATCGGGTTTCTTTTACCATAGCCTTTATACGTGATTCGATTGGAATCAATGCCTTTTGAAATCAGATATTCTGACACACTTTTTGCCCTTTCGAGAGATAAGCGGTCACAGTAATCATCAGGAGGAAGGCTATTGGTATGCCCTCCGATTTCTATGATGATTTTGGGATTCGCATTCAAAAAGTCAAATACCTCATTCAAAACAGGGATGGACGCCTGTGTGATGGTAGTTGAGTCCGGCTGGAAAAACAATTGATTGATCCTGACTATCTGTCCTACTTCGATTTTATCGATTTCCAATGCCAATTGTTCGGTTTCAGATTCTACTTCAAAAGTGAGGCTACTTTTACAACCCATCATATCAGTCAGCAATGCATTATGCCTTCCCTTTCCCAAACCGGGGGCAGGATTTTGTGATTGTTGTCCGTCAACTTCCAATATATAACCGGGAGAACCACCGCTATAGGTAAATTTTGCTGCCATTCTCCCTCCGGTACCATCTTCGATCAATTCATCCAAAACCAATTCAAGTCTTGGCGGATCAGTTAAATGTACCCTTGAATCGATCGGTTGATTGTCACTATCGGTTACGGTTACCCTGTATTGGCCACTCTTTAATCCGAATATTTGCTGAACATCCTGAGCGCCGGAAGACCAGTTGATCCTATATGGTGGATTACCGTTTTTTATACTCAGTTTGGCGCTCCCGTCAGAATATTCATGACAGGAAGGTGCTCTACCCGTCAATACGATTTCCATCGGCAAGGTTGACTTTTCCTTTGCAGGTCTGGCTTTGAAACCCACCGTGTACAAACCATTGCCTTCCGTACCTATCCAGATTTTATCATTGTCATCAACAGCTATGGACAGACATTTTTCACTGATCAGCCCAAGATCCTGGCCATACCGCTCAATTTTGCCTGTATAGGGATTAAATCTGGTCAATAATTCGGATGCGATCAGGAGCCTTCCTTCTGAATCGAGCGCAATCGCATTAACTTTTCCTTTCTTCAATCCATCCTGCAATGCAGCATCATTCCATCTGTTCCTTTTATTAAAATTCTCAATATTCCACAAACTATTCTCCGCTAAAAGCCATAATCCTTCCTGATTCTCATATACACTTTCCATGGATTGTCTTTCCCATGACTTCCATTGTTCGCTTTCTATACGAACGACTCCTCTTTTGGTACCAACCCAAAGAATACCAAAAGCATCTTCATACAGGAAGTTGATCTGGTCAGTATAAAGTTTGGAATTTTTACTCGTATATTTCCTGAAGTTTTCCAGATTTTTCAGGTTAAACTTATACAATCCCTTATCAGTGCCAATCCAGAGAAAATTACCTGAAACCAGCATATCACTGATCGAAGCAGTGGGGTCATCGAGTTTATGGTGAATAAAATCTTCCGTACTGCCAAAATTGGCGCCTCCACCATAATAGATCACATTATGGCTTGGGCCGGAAGTCAGTGAGACAACAGCATTGCCGGCAAAAACTTTTTTTGCTTCATCTTCAAAAGAATTGATATAATACAATCCTTTATCAGTGCCAAGGTATACCGAACCATCCTTGCGCATGAAAATGTCGTAGACAGTAATTGATTCAGGAAGATCCGGATATTTTACCAGTTCGTAATTATTCTGGGCTTGAACCAACACAGAAGTGAAAAGAAAAAAACTGAAAAAAAGAGTTATGGCACGCATATCAAATGAATTAGCTTCTAAAATATGAATCAAATATAAAAATATTGTGCTTTATAAAAAGAGGAACATGAATTATCTTTTATTTTAACTTGGTTTTCTGTATTTTGGACCATAAGCTGCATAAAACTCAACGGAATACCTTTTCTTAACGAAAATTGCATGATTTCAGTATATGCAGTCTGATCTGCCTTACCTGAAAGATAAAAAAAGAGGGTTCAAATGTTGAACCCCCAAAGTTTGTAATCAAAATCCTTAATTTTCATTCACCCGGGTCAAAACCCCATCGGAATCGAGGACCAATTCGGCGCCCGTAAATCCTCTGTTTATAGCTTTGATCTGTGAATTTTTAGCTTGTTCAATGGTTTCAAAACCACTCAATATAAAAATTGTCCATTTATCTTTTGACCATTGTTCAATCATTCCAAGATCTTTTACTTTTTCTACATCGAAATACAGCGGATTGGAATAAGCTGCAAGTCTGACCTTATAACTGCTTTCTACAGCTGGTTTTTCATACTTTGCATTTTTCTGGAAAGAATATTTGGATACCAATAGCTCCAATTCTTTTACATTGAGCATTTCTTCCACCAGAAAGGCATCTTTAAAACCTTTGTTCCTGACAGTTGACAATACTTCTTTTGCTTCTGTTTCTCCATAAAAATAACCCAATCTGATTTTGAATGCATTATCCTTTTTGATCCGGTATACATTACCCAGTTCAATCAAACCATTGTAACGGTCATAGTTTCCTTTATCCTGTGTGATTGAGGCTAACTGAACAAAATAAACACGCATGGTTGTGTTGATGATCTCCCCATATGCAACTTTGACGGCACCTTCGAGCGACAGATCGTCCGGCGCCATTTCATTGTCTCTGAATCCAACCTGTTCTGACGGACTTGATTTAACATTCAAAGCATTTTGATCGATTAAAGTTTCCAGTGAAACAGCTTTGGGCGCATTTTGAGCCAATATTTCTTCTTCAGAAATACGCTGTGATGGTACGGAATAATATAAGTCGTAACCGCCTTTACCTCCGATGCGGTTGGAGGCATAAAAATATTCTGATCTCTCAGGATCAAAGATCAATGTGATGTCATCGCCAATGGAATTGATTCCTTTGCCAAGATTCTCAGGTAATGCCCACACGCCGTCCATTTTTGTTGAGGTAAAAACATCATAACCCCCTAATCCGGGATGAAAATCAGAAGAAAAATAAAGCGTACCATTCACATAATATGGAGAAATTTCATTCCCGGGCGTATTGATGTTGGAACCTAACGACATGGGTGTTGACCATGCATTTTGTTCAAATTGGATTACATACAGATCAAATTCGGTTTGTTCACCATGCAAATTGGATGAAAAATAAACAGTATTTGCATCTTCACCAAAACAGGCAAAGGCAACAGAATGATTTGTATGATTTACCGGTAAGGCCATTTCATTTGAAAAATTGCCGTTTCGATCGACATCAGCAACATATATACTCAGATTTTTTTCATTGCCAATGATCTGTTTGTTTCCATTCCTGAAATTATTTCTTGTAAAAACAACTTTCGACATATCAGGGGAAAAGTGCAGCGCATTGACTCCTTGCCAGTCTACATTGCCGGATTTCATCTCGGCACTGACCATTGCATTTTTTACAATTCTTGACTGGATCAGGTTCAGTTTATTGCGTTTAAAATTCAATGGGTTGGTTTCTGCCTGATCATTTGTAAAGCTGGCAAATACTAAAGCATCATTCCAGAAAGAAGGGCTGTAATCATCACTTTTACCGCTTGGCCTGACCAGAGATACATCATAAGCATCCCTTTGTCCCATCATTTGGGAGGCCGTTGCAGACATTTTTGCAAAATGCTGAGCTTTTTCCAGATAAGCAGGATCATCACATTTTTCATAGATTGATTTAGCCTGATCGAATAAACCCATAGACCTTAAGATATGTCCGTATGCGATTAAATTCTCAGGTTTGACAGGTTTACCCGATTGCATCATTTGATCATACATTCTTGCTGCCCGAACTGACTGATTGGTCAACGCATAAGATTCAGCCAGTTTTTCAAGGATTGCGGCATTATCAGGATCCTGTTTCAGTTCCTGAAGGTAGGAATCTATGGCAAGACGGTAAGCTCCCAATTCAAATTGGGTGTCTCCGGATGATTTATCCTGCGCCAGAACTGCCTGTTGAAAGGAAGTGAAAATGTTAAGCGCAACAAATATAAGTATTACACTTAGTTTTCTCATTTTTAAAGAATTTTGATTAAAAAAACAATATGCACTACAAATATATGAACATATTCACTTATTGAATAGAAATATATAAAAAAAACGTAATATTTAACTAAAAAATGCTGAAAAACTTAGTTTTTCATATGATATCATGATATTTTTTAAGGATGAAGACATATAAACATGAAATATCATACTTTTGAAACTGAGATTCAGTTCATTCAGTAGTAAATCTTATAAGCAAGTTCCCAAAAAATACTGTCTATTTTCCTTTACCTTTAAACAACACCAGCAGCGTAAAGAAAATGATCTTGATATCCAGACCAAGAGACATATTTTCTATATAAAGAATATCAAATTTCAATCTTTGGAGCATTTGATCGATAGTAGAGGCATAACCATATTTGACCTGACCCCAGGATGTTATACCGGGTCTTACTTTCAATAAATGTTTATAATGAGGTGCTTTTTCCAGCAATAAATTGATATAGTATTGTCTTTCTGGCCTTGGACCCACGAGTGACATTTCTCCAATGAGCACATTCCAAAACTGTGGTAGTTCATCCAATCTGTATTTTCGCATGAATGAACCGAAATCTGTAACCCGATCGTCCGCATCATGCGACAATTGAGGACCATCCAGTTCTGCATTCATGAACATTGTTCTGAATTTGTTGATCATGAATGGTTTGCCCAGGTAACCAATCCGTTCTTGCCTGTAAATTATCGGCCCGGGAGATGAGATCTTTACCCGGAGCGCCAAATAAACGTAAACAGGTATCAACAGTATCATGGCAATTACACTGGCTGAAATGTCTATGATCCGTTTGATGGTTTGTTCCCATTTTGACATCAGTTCCTGTTCAATTTCGATCAGGACAGCTCCGTAAACGTGGGTCATTTTCACAACACCCAAAAGGATATCATACATATCCGGAATGATCTTGACCAGTATCTGATCCTTGAAATCGAACAGGATATTCAAAATATTTTTGAGTTTGGAATGTTCTGAGGTTTCAACAGCAATGATCACTTCCTCCACATGTTCCGACTGTATAATATCCTTCAATTGATCCAGTTTTCCCAGGCAGGGCAAAAAATGTGCAAGCTCATTTTTACTTTTACCATTGGTGTCAACGAATCCTATAAATTTATAACCAAGATTGTATGATAATCCGGTAATTTCCTGGTATAGGTCAGTTCCATTGCGGTCTCCACCAATGATGATCGTATTGAATCCGACTTTACCTTGTTTTATTTGTTCTTTGGCATAAGTCAGTATGATAAAACGAAAGATATAAGTCAGAATAAAATGTATACCGGCATAGGTGAAATATAGTTGTGCATGACTGATATAATTAACTCCTGCACCTTTGTTGACCAAAACGATAAAAATGATCAGACATCCGATCAATGTCAGAGTAAGCGTCCTTTTTAATGTGGCATAACGGGAAAACCTGTAAAGATCCTTGTAATTGTCCAGAGAAAAATAGACAAGTAACCAGAAGACCGGAACGAAAATCAGGCCAATCAGAAAATCATCGTTGGCTGTCAGTTCAGTGACAGGATAACCTGTGTTTTCGTGTCCTGTTTTATACATAAAAAACAACGTCCAGGCTAAAGCAGCTACCATAAAGTCGCTTACCCTGTAAGACAACATCGTTATTTTTTTAGTATAATTCATTTCAAAAATGTAGTAGTTTTATATTATCCAAATATACTTTGGCCGTATCATTCTCGCTTTTCAATTGCAAACTGAAAAAGAATCTGTAGGCATCAAATTTGGATGCAGCCATTTCTTCTGTCAGGTTGATGTATATTTTTTGCCATTCCAAATTTTCCTTTAAACCCAGATAGTAGCTTTTAATTCCCTGATTACCTGTTGTTTCGTCATAACCGATCATACCGAAATAGAAATCCTGATCGGCAAAGTAATCCAATTCCAAATAAACTGAGCTTGCATTGACAGGAATATTGAGCAATGCTGAAGTATTTGCACTTTCGAGTATTGGATGTTCATTATTGACTGTTAGCAATGCGGAATAATTTCCGGTTTTTTGCATCTCCGACGTTTGCGAAATACCTGTTGCCGGATCTTCATCCAGGTCCATTCCAAAAATCTGTGTGGAATGTTCAAAACCTTCATTAAATCTTAAAAGTGTGTTGTTTCTATATTTGAAAACCGGGTTGACTTCATAGATATTGCCCGGCAATATTTTTTGATTGAGTTCATAAAATTCAAGAAAAGGATACAATTCCAGGTAGGATGCGATGCCGTTTTCCCTGATTCCGGCGATGAATTGCATCGAAGAATTGCTTTCGGGGTTTCTGGGAATGACTGGAACATGGCTGGGATACGGATAAATTCCCAAAGATTCTCCATCCAGATAAACCCATATATCTCTGACATCATGGGTAGTCAATACAGTAGTTGATCCTGGTTCATAGACTTTAATGTCGCCAAGCTTGAAATAAGCCGGTTGAATTTCCTCTGAGTCAAAAACACTACAGGAAGTAAGCAACAAAATACAGGTTAAAGTCAATAAAAATGCTTTCATGAAAATACGTTTTATTTCTATGAAAGTAATAACGAATGAAAACTAAAAATGCCGGTAAAACCTGCAAATTTAGCGATATTACCTGATAGAAACAGAAAAGTTGGTATTGTAACGTACATAAAATCACATATATACATGGTGTTGATTGGATTTGCTCATTGCTTCTTCAATCAACGAAATGATGCGCATGGTTTCTGCAGCCTCTCGAACCCCTACCCTCACAGGTTGGTCATTTGCGACAGCATCATAGAATGCTTGTAATTCACTCAATATTGCATTGTTTTCAGGATATTGTTCAACTTTTTGCCACATGGATCTAGCCAGTGAAACTTCAGGCCAGTTTCCGATCATCACCGTATCTTTCTCAACAGAAGACTCTGGTTGCTGTTCGAAAAAATTGATGGTAGTCATTCTGGACTGGAAATCCATGTGTTCAAATCGATCCTGATAATAGATATCCATTTCCCTTTTGGCATCCTTATAAATTCTGCCTGCAAAAAGATTGGCCTGCAGGCCATTTTCAAATGTGATCTTCGTATGGCATACATCAGTCAACCCACTGATATAGGAATAACCAGTTGCCTGTACATCCACAACCGTTGAAGCAGCCAGAGTCAGGACAGTGTCGATGTCATGTATCATCAGATCATGTATAACGGATACATCACTGACTCTTGGGTTAAAAGGAGAAAGCCGGGTAGAATTTATCAACCAGGGAAAAACTGGATCTGCAAAAGCTTTTTGAAGCATCAGATTGAACCTTTCAATATGTCCTATCTGAATTATTTTTGGGTAATTGCGGACTAAAACAGATAATTCCTGCATTTCTCCGTAATCAGCGACGATGGGTTTTTCAACAAAAATGTGTTTATTCCGGCTGATAGCTTTTTTCAGCATGGAAAAATGATGTACAGTAGTCGTTATAATGAGTACTGCATCACAATCATCCAACAGTTGATCAACATCCTGGTATGCTTTTATATTGAATTTAGCAGCGAGTTCTTTTGCCCTGTCTTCCAGCGGATCATGAGCGCCAATAAAATCAAAACCTGTCTGAATAAGGTTGTTCGCATGAAAAAAACCAAATTTCCCCGCACCTAAAAGACCGATTTTAATAGAACTATTTTGCATAAAAATGCTGTCTGAGTGGTTTAGCTCTTTTTATTCCTTCTTCTTGTTTTAAATAGATCTGTCAGTTCTTTATCGTCAAAAAACTTGAATTCGAGGAAAGTGGCAGTGACAAATTTTTTGATATCCTGATAATCTTTTCCTCGTTTATCTGTGAAAAATTTCAACAATTTTTTCACATAATTCAAGCTCAGGTACTTGATATTCTGATTGAATTTTTCATTGGCAAAAATATCCATGTACAGACTGAAGCTTTTGAACAATTCAAAATATTCAGGATAAGCGTTCGCATCCAAACCATTGATCACAACGGCAAACCTGTTGGTCAAAGCGTGCCTTAAGCAGCGATTTTGATTGGACAATCCCATTCGCTGACTATAATAGGTGCGAATTGCATTTACAGAATCCTCATGAACATATCCTTTTTCATAAACTTCCGACATGAGGATAAAAAATTTACTCAATTCATCATCCTGACCCTTAGCAACGAATTTGGACAAGTTGTAGACCGCATCTGTTGCATATTGAGTCTTATCATCCACAAATTCCAGGTAATAGGTAAAGAATTTATTTTCAAAATCTTCATGTTCTTTCCTGAGAGCATTAAAAATGCGCAAAAGTTCCTTTTGGGAGTTTTCATCGAGTTCGAAGTACATCCCCAAAACCATACAAATCTGAATAAATTCAGGTTCAGTCAAAAACTCCTTCTTTTTAAGGAATTTATGCACATAAGGAAGTAAGGTTGAATTGTCAAATTGAGATTTTGTCCTGTAAAGCAGGAATTTCATCAATGTTGAACCATGTTTTTTTAGTTCTACCAGATTTTCAGGAAAATCAGATACCAAAAAACTGAATTTGGAAAATTGCCTTTTATATGCCTCGTAGGCAATGACTCTTTTATCCAGATCCATGTAGTCGGTGATCATATGAGATTTAAAGAACCTTTTGACTTCTTTGTTGGCTATGGAATCCAGCAGGTCGGTTACCCAGATTCCGGTGCTCAGCGCGAAACCAACTTCAATGGTCTGACCGATCCTCAACTTGATATAATCAAAATTTGGACTGTTGCTGATATATAATAATATGTCTTTGTAGTGATCCTGTGAAAACTTATATTTACATTTATCATCAACATCTCCGCGCAAAACACTGTATCCAAGAATTCTCGGCAGGAATAACCCTTCCAGTTCATCGACAAGCAGGTGTTTCTCAAAATCGATCAACTGCATTGGATTCGATGTTGAAATCTCGTTGTGCAAGTCCTCGATGACGGGCTCGAAAGCATCCTGTAAAGCTTTATAATCTTCCTCTTCTTCAGTATCAAGATAGGTTTCCAACAAATCAGACTCCTGAATCATGACTTTGATCTCATCGAGTTTATCTTTGTAAATTTTATCCAGTGCTTCCATACAAACGGATTATTAATTAAATGATACATAATAAAGAACCTGATAAAACCCATAGAGTTTTATCAGGCTTTAATAATAAAATTATCAGCTTTAAGTTTCACAATGAGGTGCAACAAATATAAAAAACTGTTATACCTTTCTTGTTCAAACGTAAGGGATTATACTAATTATGCCGCGACTTTAGTCGCTGTGAGTTCAATACTGCAGATCAAACCAAAGTTTGATCATTTACAGTAAATGCGAAGACTATTCTTCTTCTGATGCAGCTGGTGGCGGAACTACCACTTCTTTTACCCGGATAGGCATATCTGTTCCTGCAATTTTCCTTTGCTGCTGATCCTTTTCTTTCCTTTTTTCCTCGAATCTCTTTTCGACTTTAAGGTCTTTTTGTTCAACAAACTGACCATATCTTCTGTCAGCTTCTTCTTGTGTAAATGCGCCTTTTTTGACACCTTTATCGAGGTGCATTCTGTATAAAACGCCTTTAAAACGAAGGATAGCTCTTGCTGTATCGGTGGGCTGGGCACCGTTTTTCATCCATTGAAAAGCTTTGTCCCTGTCGATATCGATCGTAGCAGGCTGAGTCAATGGATTGTAGGTACCAATTTTTTCAATAAACCTTCCATCTCTGGGAGATCTTGAATCAGCAACAATGATATGGTAAAATGGTTGTTTTTTACGGCCTCTGCGGGCCAGTCTGATTTTTACTGACATTTTTAATTAAATTTATTTGGTTAAACCATGCCTGATTCATTCGAAAATCGAACATCAGGTTTTAACAGGGCGCAAAGATAATCATATTTGCCAAAAATAAAACTCCCTTATGTCAAAATGTTTCAAATCCTTGTAAAAAAGCAATTTATCTGCCAAAAAGATCCCTTTTTGGCTCAGAATTTTCTGTTCTTTGCATCGGAGGAGTTTCATACCGGGTATCCAGTACGTTTTCTTCAAAATACCATTTACCGTTTTTAAAAGCATAGGCTTTATAAGTACCTTCCGGAACCAATCTCACTGCTCCTGATTCATAGGGATTGATGATGGAAACAATATTGTCAAAAATTATTTTCCCTAGTTCCGGATCAAATTTTAATGAAGCAGTCGAATTGTCAGAATACTTTATGATCAGCCTGTTTTTGCCGTGTCGTTTGTCATCGAAAAACAATTCTTTTCCGAATCTGACCTCTCCGTTCAATATACTTAATGGTTCTGCGGTTTTAATGATGTGACCACTTTTTAATTTCCTGTATCCAAACAACAGATATTCGGTTTGGCCTTCAAATTCATATTGATGCATGCTGTAATAAACCTGGCCCAACCAGTTATCAGGTGTGGATTCGAAATACTCTGCATCAGATGGATCTGCACTCAGGTTTTTTAGCCAAAAAACCGGGCCGTTCCTTATTTGAAAGGCTCCTTCATAGTGAACTTGTTCAGTTTGTCCTTCCCATTGCCATGTGAAAATCCTGAAAGCACTATCCTGAGGAACAACCGTCGAAATCCAGGGAATACGCTCAAAATCGAATGCATCATTATTTGGATCAGCCAATACACTTTCCATGATAGTTCTGATTTCTTTCGCAGCTCTTTCCCGGTGAAGTCCATCACGGGCATTCATCATCACATCGGCAAAAAATGCCAGATCCAGCTCTTTTCCATGACTTTGTGCCTCTGAAAAAATAGGATGAATAAAAAAGATTAAGCTTATCAGCCATATAGTATACCTCATTAACCCTTCATTTCTCATAAAACGATGAAATATTTTTTTTTGTGTGTAAAATTGAAGTTTGAACATTTTTAACGAAAAAAATGAAGTTTTTGAGGTGTTTTAAAAGAAATTATTGAAAGATGTTGAAAAAAATGAAGAAAGTTGAAATCCTGGAAAGTTGAATAAACCATAATTATTTTACCTAAAGGCTTATGGTTCTTATTATCCTTAAAAACAAAAAAAACAAGGCACGCTGATAACTTCAGCATGCCTTGTTTAGGAATATCATTTACATTATTTATTCAGATTGTCATAGACATCCATCACCGCTTTAACGTGTCCGGCAGACTCAGTCATCAATGCTTTTTCGGATTCATTGAGCTGTATCTCAATGATCTTCTTAATTCCACCCTTGCCTAAAACGACCGGAACTCCCAGGTAAACGTTGTTTACTCCATATTCCCCATCGAGCCTGACGCAACAAGGGAAAATGCGGTTTTCATCACGAACGATGGCTTCAACCATTTGAGCAGCAGCTGCTCCCGGTGCATACCATGCAGATGTACCCATCAGTTTGACCAGTTCACCTCCACCCACTTTGGTGCGGTCAACGATTTGGTTGAGCGTATCTTCATCAATTAATTCAGTAACAGGAATACCGGCAACAGTTGTATACCTTGGTAGTGGAACCATGGTGTCACCGTGTCCGCCAAGCAATAATGCCTGAATTTCTTTTGGAGATACGTCCAGTGCGGTTGCTAAAAATGCCCGGTACCTTGCAGTATCCAGAATTCCAGCCATGCCAAAAACTTTGCTTCTGTCAAAACCTGTTGTCAGGTGAGCTGCATAAGTCATTACATCCAAAGGATTTGAAACCACAATGATCACAGGATTTTCGGAGTATTCCAGTATGGATTTGGTTACTGTATTGACAATATTTGCATTGGTGGTGATGAGGTCATCCCTGCTCATTCCAGGTTTCCGTGGAAGTCCTGCAGTGATCACAACTATATCCGAATTACTGGTATCTTTATAATCTGATGTTCCGATGATCCGTGTGGAATAACTATCGATGGGCGCTTGCTGCCAGGAGTCCAGCGCTTTCCCTTTTGCCATATCACCGACAATATCCAGCAAAACAATTTCATTGACAATATCTTTATGTGCTAAAACATTTGCGACCGTTGCACCTACATTTCCAGCTCCGATTACTGTGACTTTACTCATATTACATTATATTTAGTTGATTAAAAAGATAAAAATTTAGTGGCAAATGTAAAAAATTTTATTTTATTATATCTTTGCGCATTATGTATTCTCCTAATTGCTGGTAGACAACAATTAGTTTATAAATTATCTAAATAATGAAAAGCTTATTTTTTATTTTTTTCGCCGTTTTTACAATGGGCAGTGTTGGATTCAGTCAGGTTGGTGTATGCGGTACTCATGACCATGATGAGATTTTTGAAAGGCTGGAAATTAACAAGAGATATTTGGAACTTCATCCTGATATGCTTAGAAATAATGAGGTTTTATATGTTCCGGTTAAGTTTCACGTCGTCACCAAAGATGATGGTTCAGGAGGGATCGAGGAGGAAGCGATTTTGACACAGTTGTGCAGGCTCAACAATGACTATGAAGCTTTAAAAATGCAGTTTTATATTAAAGGAGACATCAATCATATTCCTTATACCACCTTGTATGATGATCCCAGACATACTTTTTCAACGATCAGGATGGCTGCAAATTTTGCCAATAATGCATTGAATATTTTTATAGTCAACAAAATTGGAACCAATGAAACAGGTACGACTTTAGGATATTATCAACCTGGTAGAGACTGGATCGTGGCTATCCAATCCAAAGTTGGCAACAATGAAACACTTTCTCACGAGGTAGGCCATTTTTTCAGTATGGCACACCCATTTTATGGATGGGAAGGTTGCCCATATCAGGCTTCAGTGCACGGACTACAGGTCAATTATACTACGGTGCCCTGTTCAGGAGATCTGATTGAATTGGCCAATGGAAGCAACTGCGAAGATGCTGCTGACAAAATCTGCGATACGCCTCCAGATTTTAATTTTGGCTTATATGATCCTGAACAAAACTGCATTCAGGACTTTGAAGTCAAAGATATCAACGGGGACGTGGTTAATCCAATGGAAAACAATTTTATGGGTTACTTTTCCAATTGTGCAGCCTATCAGTTTACACCAACGCAAATGAGTCTCATGCGTGCTGATTACCAGGCAAGCGGACGGAATTATATTCGGTCAACTTATGTGCCGGATACTACCCTGTTGTCTGATGAAAAGCCCTTGATCTCCGAACCAGCTTATAACAGTACAGTGCCCTATTATGACCACATTTATGTCAATTGGTCTGATGTCCCGGGCGCAAGCTCATATCTGATCAAGGTAACGGTAGGTACCATCAGCAAAAAACTATATTATTATTGGGTGGATGATGCTTCCGAAATCATTATTACTGATCTGCCGGCAAATCAAAGTTTCATTTCCATGCTGATCTGGCCTTTTAATGAAGGAAATTCCTGTAATATGAAAGTAAGTGAAACACACCGTTTTAAAACAGGTGGAATTTCAGTGGGTGTGGATGAGATAAATATCAGTGAAAGTTTTAAATTATATCCTAATCCTGTGAATCAGGCTGCACCGGTGTTTATCCTGGAGAATTCCGGTACCGCAGATCATTACGATCTGGAAATCATACAGATGAACGGACAAAAGGTCTATTCCAATTCGCTCCTCCTGAATAACGGAAAAAATACGATTGACCTTACCGGAACGAATCTGAATAAAGGAATGTATTTATTCAGAATTATTCACGGCCAGGAGATTTTCAACCAAAAACTGTCATTGAATTAACGATTCATCATTTAGTCAAGAATATAAATAAACACTATGAATTTACACGAATATCAAGGAAAGGACTTACTTGCATCTTACGGGGTGGCTATTCAAAGAGGTATTGTAGCCAAGTCACTGGAAGAAGCAGTTGAGGCTTATAAGAAGCTCAAAGAAGAAACAGGTACAGACTATTGTGTTGTAAAAGCACAAATACATGCAGGCGGAAGAGGAAAAGGCGGAGGAGTAAAGTTGTGTAAAAATGAAGAAGAGCTGAAAACCAATGCTGGGAATATCATCGGGATGATGCTCAGAACTCCTCAGACACCGGGTGGAATGGAAGGACCGGGAAAACTTGTGAGTAAAGTGCTGATAGCTGAAGATAGTTATGCTCCTGATTTTTCTGCTTGCAAAGAGTTTTACATTTCCATTTTAATGGACAGAGAATCCAAAAGGAATGTAATTATTTATAGT
>Ga0209573_1003937_pt1 | contig 15404 bp, 12 predicted proteins | sample TNRBio252014_DNA_FD_185870 | JGI IMG/M metagenome (GOLD analysis project Ga0209573, IMG submission 185870) | Wastewater treatment Type I Accumulibacter community from EBPR Bioreactor in Madison, WI, USA - TNR Reactor_6/25/2014_ DNA (SPAdes)... | ecosystem: Engineered > Bioreactor > EBPR >...
CGCGCCTCCGGATCGATCTCGCGAAGCTGATGAAAAGGCTCGAATTGGTCCCTCGCCCATTCGTGACTCCGACCCGGCGTCAGGAGAAATCGCGCCACCGTGAAGGGATCCGATCCTGGCGGATGATGCTCCATCTGCTCCAGCACCGTTGGCATCCGCGTCCATTGGTTGTAGACATGCGCCACCCCGTGCGTGGCCAGCATTGCGAAGTAATCCGGATGGAGCCAGTTCGCGTTGCGGATCTCCACCGCATAGCGCCAACCCTTCGGGGCCTTCGTGAAAAAGGCGTCGAGATCCGCGACGAAGTCCCGTCCGTGCTCATACTCGCCCGGCTGGAAATGGGAAAACTCGAAGATCAACGCCCCGACCTGGTCGCGCATCGGCTCGAGCCGACTCAAGAAACCCACCTCGAGCAGCTCCGCACTGAGAAAGAAATCGTTCCCCTTCCCAGCGCGCGGACCAAAGGACGCCACCTGCGGAAAGGTCCGGATCGTGATCTCGTCCGGCACCTTGAAGGAAAAGACAAAGTCCCTTGGCACCTGCGCGGCGATTCCCGCGAGGAAGCGCTTCCGCGGCAGCGCGTAGTAGGTCGCATCGACGCAGACCGAGCCAAAGGTTGCCCCATACTCCTCCAGAAAGGGGGCCAAAAAGCGTTTCTTCGAGAAATGCGTGCCCCAGAGATAGCGGTCCTCGTCATAGAGCAGCCCGCACCAACCCGGGTAGCGCCAAGACGACGTGCCCAAGAAAATCCCGTGCTCCTCTCGGAGTCGCCGGACAAGACTCCCGATGTGGCTGCGTTCGAAGAGCATGCGCCCCTACTTTAGCGAAGAGTCCTGCGTCGGGGCAATGCTTTTCAGGGGATCGCGGTGAATGCCCCGTCTTCCCTTCTTCCGTAGGGCGGATTTGCAATCCGCCCCCATCAGTCCCTCGACTCGGCTCGGGCGAGGCGGAATGCAATTCCGCCCTACGGGAAGAGGGACGCGAGAATGTATCTATCCCATCCCCACGCTCGACAAACCCTGCATCCCCCGTCATCCTGATCCTGTCCCCCTCGACACCGCCGGACATGAAACCCTCCCCTTCCCTGCCGCCCGGCCATGGCCGTTTCCTTCTTGGGATCGGAGGCGTTTACCTCTTCCTCACCGTCCTCCTGGGGATTTCCCCGCACAACCGCACCGACTGGTGGATGGAGCATTTCATCATCGCCTTCGGCATCGCCATCCTCTTCGCGACGAGCCGTTGGTTCGTTTTTTCGAAAACCGCGTACCTCTTCGCCTTCGCATTCCTCTGCCTCCACGCCGTGGGCGCCCACTACACTTACTCCGAGGTGCCCTACCGGGAATGGTGGGCCTCCCTCACCGGCGCTCCGCTCCCCGATCCCGACGCCCGCAATCACTTCGACCGCGCCGTCCATTTTCTCTACGGACTCCTCTTCACCCGCCCATTTCGCGAGGCCTTCTTTTTTGCCCTGAAACCCCGCCGTGATTTCTGGAGCCATCTCGTCGTCCTCACCTTCATCATGGCGACCTCCCTCTTCTACGAGATCCTCGAATGGGCCGCTGCCGTCCTCTACGGAGGCGAAGCCGGCATGGCCTTCCTCGGCACCCAAGGCGACCCTTGGGACGCCCACAAGGACATGCTCCTCGCGTCCCTCGGCGCACTCCTCGGCAGCGCCGGGATGATCCTTCGTTTGATTGTCACCAGAAAGGATCCCGCGCGGGCTTGGGGCGAGGGACGGGCGAAGGCGGCTGGCGATTGAATCCCATGAACATTAGGCGCGCCGTTCTCTCCGATCTTTCGGATCTCGTATTGCTGCACCGGGAGGTCCAGATGATGCACGCCCACGCCCTGCCCGATCGGTTTCGAGAGGATGTCACCGACGAGGCGCTCGGCGAAGTCATCCGCGGCACGATCGAATCCCCTTCTTCCTGCCTGCTCGTCGCGGAGAACGGGACCGTCGCCGGATTCCTCAGTGCCGAGTTCCGCGACCGCCCGGAAATCTGGTGTGCCGAAGCCCGACGAAGCATTTATCTGAACTCGATCGTCGTCGCTTTCGAATTTCGGAGGCGCGGAGTCGCCTGCGCTTTGCTCGAAGCCCTCCGAACGGTTGCAGAGCAAGAAAAGGTGGCCGGCATGGAACTCGATGTTTGGCGCTTCAACACCGAGGCCCGCGAGGCCTTTCAAAAATTGGAATTCGTGAGTCTCTGGGAACGGATGGTGTTCGCTCCGGCGGCCAAAGACCCTTCTGATTCGTTTCCCGCCAATTCGAATCCGGAATGAAGACTCCCTCCTCGGATCCAAAACGAATTCTGATCTCCGGCGGCCCGGGATCCGGGTGCAGCTCGACGGCCCTCGCTTTGAGCCGGATTCTTGGCATTCCGGTATTTGACTCCGACGACTTCTTCCACAAACCGACCGATCCGCCCTTCCGGGAGCAGTTCACCCCGGAAGAACGCCGTTTGGGACTCGCCGCCGCGCTGGCACCGGCGGAGTCTTGGATCCTGAGCGGCTCGGTCGCGACCTGGGCCGTGCCCAACCTCGATCCGACTCACGGAGTCTTTCTGGACGTTCCCAACGCCGAACGACTCGCCCGGCTCGAAAAGCGCCAGCGCGGCAATTTCGGCTCCCGCATCGACTCCGGCGGTGATCTGGAGGAAGAGCACCAGGCATTTCTCCAATGGGCGGCGACCTACGAGGACCGGGAGACCGGGAGAAGTCGGAAGACCGATCTCACTTTTCTGAATGATCGATGCCCAAGAGTTTTCGTGCTTTCCGGCGTTCAGGCATTTGTAGATGCCGTCTTGCGGATCTCGGGGTTTCTCGGATCTTCCGCCGGGGAAGAAGCCTCCGGTCAACGTCAGGGAAGGAAAGTCTTCGTGGGCCCGCAGGGATTTGAACCCTGGACCAAGGGATTATGAGTTATTTCCCGTCGTCATTCGAGATTTTACAAGACTCGACCAAACTTAATCATAATTCACTCGTTTCCAATATGTTGTGAGTAATTTTTGAGTCCATTTTCGTCGAGTCTCGTCGAGTCTCGTGCGTTTTAGATTGACCTATAATTGCCCTAGGTCAATCTTGGCCAATTCCCGGGATGTCGAAGAAAGATCAGTCTTCACGCGCAAATATCTTCACCCTTCACAAGCAGAAGGGAAGCCGTTTTTATTCGATGCGGCTCATGTACAAGGGGAAGCGCCGCCGCTTCTCGACCGGGCACTCAAACATCAAGGACGCCAAGGCCGCCGCAAAGGGCATTATGGCCGATATCCAGAGCCGCGGGTTCGAGGAGGCGACCCGCATTCATTCGAAGCGGCGCGATGAGATCCCCGATGACCCGAACTTCGCGGAGTTCGCCGACATCTACCGTGAAGTCTCGGCGGGGTTCGATCATCCTGCCTCCCGCGCCAGTAGGGAGCGCTACCTGCGCAGCCTCCAACGGATTATGGAGGCAGTGAGGATCAGCCGGGTCGCCGGTCTCGATGAATCGAAGGTGGAGGACTTCAAATCCCATTACCTGCGCATCGGGCGCGAGAAGAACCGCTCCGAGGAAAGCATCCGGACGTCGCTTAATGGAATCCTGCGGAACGCTGCGGCCGTTTTCTCGAACCAGGCCGTTCAGGCATACCGACGCAAAGGGCTCGACCTGAAGAACCCCTTCGTCGGCGTGCAGATGAAGGGGATCCGCCTGAAGAGCTACTCTCCCCTCCCCCGAACCCTCGTGAGCAAAATCTGGGAGGAGTCGATAAAGCTCCGCGACGGCGACCCAAAGGCGAAAGCCCCCGACAAAAAACTGCGTCCTCGCGACGCGATCGACTTCCGGAAGCCACACCGCGACGCCTATGCCATCTTTCTGCTCGAACTCGGTTTAGGACTCCGGCGGAATGAGGCCGACAAGGCCCAGTGGAACTGGTTTTTCAACGACGCCGAGGAACGGCGCTACATCGAGGTTCGCGAGACACCCTTTTTCATTCCGAAGTCCAAGCAATCCCGAGTGATCCCAGTCGACGAGGTGCTGTGGAAAGCCCTGGTCGCGGTCAAGGCAGACGATTTTTTTGTCATTGCGGGTCTTCCCCCGACTCTTCGCTCGCCGGAGACCGAGTTGAAGTCCGCTGTGTACCGCTGCGACCAAGCTCACCGAACGCTCGTCGCGTGGCTCCGAAAGTTCGGGATCGACGACCCCAAACCCTGCCATCGCTTGCGTAAAGAGTTTGGGTCGTTCGTGTCCACGACCCTTGGCCTCTTTCACGCGCAACGCTTTCTCGGGCACAGCAGCCCGAACGTGACCTCTGACTATTACGCAGGGCTCACTGACCTTCCGCAATTGAAGGCGATGCCCGAAAGGAAGCCGGACTCCGAGAAGGGGAAAAAATCGAAATCACGAAAAAATGCCCGAGAGCAAGAATAAAAAAGCTTTCTCGGATCGTACCGGCCAGATCGCTGACCTCGCGATCAAACTGATGCAACTCTTTCCTCGTGATCGAGGTATCGAGGGATTCGGTTTTGACAACGCATTCCTAAAATTGGAGTTCGACGCTGCTCGCTTGAAGGCCGAAGCACTGCTCGATGATATTGAGAATGAACGAGGCGTAGTCGACGCCTACCAGCTATTCGAAGAAGGAGTCGAATATTCGGCTATGGAGATCGCCGAGGTATTCAATCTGGCGAACTGGGACAAGTTGAAATCTAAAGGTCCTGTCGAAAAGCTCCTCGTCCGTCTTCGCCATCAGTTTGATAGACAGCGGCAAAGAAACTACGACTCGATTCCTCGTGCGTCACGAGAACTTGCAGAGGGTGTCCTGAGCGCTCTCGATAACATCTCCGAAATGGAAGGGGTCGAGACCTGCTTCCCCGAGTTCCGTCGACACGTGAAGGAGTTCATCGTAGCGCTGCGAAAGGATTGCAGAGAGCTGACTGAGATGGAAGCCTTTGGGGAATTCCAATGGCTTGAAAGCTTTACGAAATGGTGCTTCCCAATTTATCTCTCAAGAGATGAAGTAGTGCACCGATACCGGGCACACGAAATATTCCGATATGCCGCAAAAATGCGATGGGAATCTGAGAGGCTGGCAAGAGACCGAGCGGAGGTCGAGGTCATCCCAGCGCCGAAAACGCATCCATCCCAGTTGGGTCGTTTCGATCAATTCAACGAACAAGGTCAAATTTTCGCGATTGTGGACCTGCCGGTCTTTCCGAAGGATGAAAGCGCTCCCGATTCTGACACCATAACCGATCATTCATAGCGGGGAATGTTCAACCCAAGAGCCGATTGTGGTTCGCTCGGGTAACATTTCGGTGATTTTCTTCAATCGCCAGATCACGCATATCCGGTGCCACGCATTCACGAAGTCTTGTGCTTTGCCCTGCCCGTTTGCCGCGATGTGGAAATTGTAGGGTGACGAGGTAACTCCCACTCCCGATTCTTCAAAATTTTCAGGGTCATTCTATCTGTCTGAACCGCCATTTCTCTGAAATATTGCGGTCACGACTACTTTCCTCGCCTGTGCAAGAATTATCTTTAAATCGTTAGTTTTCATCGATTTACGACGATTTGCCAGACAGTATTTGCCGTGGTTCACTCTGAGTGATGCCGAATCTGAGCAAAACTGAAATCGAGAACGCCCTCAAGAATGGCGACCGCCTGGCCTTCCGGCTTAGCGAGGTCTCTACCTTGATCGGAATCCCGGTTTCGACACTTCGCAATATGATCCACCGGGGGGAAATCAATCCGGTTGTCTCATTCAAGACCTGGTTGGTTCTCGCTGATGATCTGGCAGAGCTGCTGAACAAGCGGCTCCACTGATGGCATCGACCCAAATTGCCGCGGCGTCTCTGCACCTGTGCCAAAGGATAGAAGAGTGAAACCGAAGATCATCATCGCCCTGGGCAAGCTGGCCTTCGACCAGCTCGTCAACGTGAAGCTCGCCGCGCGTGACATCCGCGGTGGGTGGTTCCGGAGCGAGAAATACGACTGCGTGGTCTATCCGATGGATCCCACGTGGCGGCTGGTCAGGAACCCGGAGACGATCGATCGATTCACGATCGACCTCCGGCAGATCAAGGTCATGCAGAACGACGTGCGAGGAATCCACGTCGAGCGCATCGCCCAGAACTACCAGACGATCGACACGCGTGCAAAGCTGATCGAGCTGATCCGCTTCCTCAAGGAGAAGAACTACTGTGTGATCTCCGTCGACTGCGAGTGGGCGGGCAACAACCACGTGGACGGTAAACTCCGATCGATCCAGCTCGCCTGGCAACCCGGGGAAGCCGCCTACATCCGGTTCATGGACGACAAGATCAACTACGCTCTTGATTGCTCCTACGCCGAAGCCGGCCAGATCATGGCCGAGCACCTCGACCAACCGAACGTGAAATATGTCGGCCACCACATCTCCGCGGATTTACCCTGGATGGCTCACGTCCTGGGACTGAAGTGGTACCAGAAGTGTTTGCTCGATACCGAGTTCTCGACCCAGGTGGTCGACGAGCACGCGGACCGCGCACTGGAACGCATCGGCATGGCCTACACCGATCTGGGTCGCTACGACGTGGATCTGCTGCTGTGGAAGAAGAGCAACAAGATGGATCCGGAGGAGGGCTACGGCCGAATCCCCGACGAGATCCTGATCCCTTACGCATGCCGCGATGTCGACGTAGTAATCCGCTCCTACAGCTACATCATGCGGCGCATGATCATGGAGGACACGTGGAACTACTACCACGACATCCTCCACCCGCTGGTCACCGACGTGTTCACGGAGTTCGCCCTCCACGGGCTTCCCATGGACATCAAGCAGATGGACGACTTGCGCCGCCTCTACTCCTACGCTCGAGACGAGCTGGAGAAGGAGCTGCTGAGCATGATCGTGAAAGAGGCGCGTGAGTATCTCTGGCGGCGCTTTGCCGATGTCTTCGGTCACGAGGCCAAGCCCATCTTCCTTGAGGTCGAGCAGATGGTCCAGGGAGACCAGAACATTGAGGGTGCTCGGACGCTGATCCAGCAGAAGGCAGGACTAAAGGGGTGGAAGGTTCTTCACGCCACCTTCGACCACTACGTCCACGCTCCGCACTTCAAACTCCGGTCCACCGACGACAAGCGGCGCTGGCTCTTCGACGTGAAGGGCTACACGCCGATCAAGACGACGCCGAACAAGGAGAAGGGAATGCCGTCCATGCCCTGGGAAAAGGTGCTGGAGAAGAAACCGGAGCAGCAGACGGAATACAGCCCGTCCACCGACCAGCAGACGCTGCAGATCCTCTCGGAGATCCAAGTAAACATGACGCCTTCGTGATACGGTATGCCCCTGCGAAAGTCACCCTCCGATTTTTTGCCGCGGGCCCCTCAAGGGTCTGGGGCCGACTCAGGATCTGCCCCCTTGCTTTCATCGTTCGATTGAATCCGTCCCAGGCATCTTGATGCATCACACCATGCGCACCGACGCAGTCGATGCCCTTGGTGCGAACGCCGAAAGCGTCATCGCCGTGAAAGAGCCCGCAGGCGGCGGCGAGACTGCCGATGATGATGATGTTCTGATGACTGTCCGCGGGAACGGCGGCGGCAAGATTTCATGGGGCTCCGGCTTCATGATATCGCGGGGCGGATGGATTCCAGGTAGTCGCGGAATTGCCCGGCCTGCATGTCGAGCTTCGCTTCGTGCAGATCAAGCAGGCATTCCACTGGATCCGCCCAGGCAAGGCCACCCTCGCGGGGAGCAAAGAGCGGGTCGGCATGACGCAATGCGTGGACAACGACGGTGGAGGGCTGCAAGGGGTCGGTAACGGGCTTTAGCGCCGGATCGAGAGACTTCATGAAGTCGAGGTTCATGTGCTTGCCGGGGCAATGGAGCGACAGATCCAGTCGGGGCGAACCGACGAGGTCGAGATCAGGAAAGTGGTGCTTTGCCCCCAATACCCCGCCGATCGCCAGCCCCGGCGGAGCGAGCTTTTCCAACCGTTTCAGGTGAGACTCTATGCTGCGAGGCTGGCCGGAATGATCGGCGAAACGCACTGTGGACCGAGCACTGTCCGAGATGGCAATCATTCGTTCAAACTCATCCTTGGGAAACCAGCGCAGCAGGACACGTCGGTCGGAAGTACGCTCGACCAGGCTACCCAACGGCCGAAGGGCACGGGCCACGGCCGGGTAGTGACAGCCTGCGGTTCGTGCCAGCCAATCCGCCGTGACCGGTTCACCGGAAGTGAACCACTGGTGGATGAGCAGTTTCAAAATGATGAAGCTGTAGTCCGTGCGCTTGCCTCCTGCTTTTCCTCGCTGGGACTCAATCACGTCAGCCAGCATCTGCTCTGTCTTTGAAGCCGGATCGGTCGGGATGCCCAGCATTCCTTGATCCGAGGCCATGCAAATCGTAAGGCGCTGCTGCACCTCCGGGCGCAACACGGATGAAGCGCGGTTCCATTCCTCCCTGACCCGCTCGATGGCAATGGATGAATCCGCCAGCACCACATAGCCGTGCAAAGCAGGATCTTCGCCCACCGTGTAGGCGACCTGCATGAGACTGGTGCGCAAGGTCCTGACCGCATCCACCCCAAATCTCACCTCCACCACGGCATTGCCAATGCGGGCATCGGGGGCGCTCTGGGCCGTGGGATTTTCGGTTTTGGTGCTCTTGGCTGCCATCGCTGAAGGGTATTTGCAGCACTAATCTTAATCCTGCAAGATAATGTTAACCCTGCAAATGAATCTTAAAGTCGCACGTTGATTTGAAAGTCGCACCTTCATTTGCCCTGAAAGGAGTGATCGCATGCCCTCCCAAAACTCCTCAACGCAAATGCCGCTTCCGCATCTCGGTTTTGGATTGGCCTATTATTGCCCTAGTCCAGTTTTCGCGCCCTTAAAAATCTTCCGTAACTCGTTAATTGTAAGGTGGGCCCGGTGGGGTTCGAACCCACGACCAAGGGATTATGAGTCCCCTGCTCTAACCGCTGAGCTACAGGCCCGGAAAGGAAGGGAATCTCGGTCGGAGGAGGCGGGGATCAAGTCAAAAGCACCGATTCCCGTTTTCCCCTCTCTGGAACCGCTCCGGCATCCCTCAACCGGCCCATCGCCAGTCATTCCCCCTCCGCCCGGGTTTTCAAACCTTTCACGGAAAAACCTTTGACCGTTTCGCACGCTCGGCCATTCTACTTGGCATGAGATCGATTTCTCCACTCCGAAGCTTTGGCGCGCCTTCGTTGAAATTTCGGTCTCTCTTTCCTCCTCGTGAAACGATCACGGTTAACGGTCTTTCCGCGACACTGCTCACCGTCCTCGGGCTCGCATTTCCGGCTTTGGCGCAAACCGTGAAGTTGAATTCCGACCCGGCTTTTGTGGGCACTCACAATGGGGTGGACCCGAGCTTTCAGATCTCTGCGGATGGATCCAAGGTGGTCTTCGTGGGCGACTTCACGACGCTTAACAAGAACGACCTCTACGCCGTGTCGAGCACGACCGCCGGGACCCAGATCCAGCTCTCCTCGACGACAGCGTCTGGCGACTTCCTGTTCAACTTCATCGGCACGCCCGATCTGTCCACGGTGGTGTTCGGACGTCGCAATTCCACCACCTCCTCCTTTGACTTGAACCGCGTCTCGACCACGGCATCGGGAACGGAGACGACTCTCGCCGCCGGGGTTGCGACGTCGTCGATCGGGCCGCTCTGGATCTCCTCCGACGGCACCCGGGTCGTCTTCCGGACCGAAAACGTCGGCCTCAACCATGCCTTGAAGAGCTCTTTGGTGGCCACGCCCGGAGCTCCACTGACGATCAACTCAACCTTTCCCACAGATGAGTTTCCCCGGAAGGTGGTGCTCGTCGACACTCCTTCAGGACCCCGGGTGGTTTTTGCTGGAGAAATGGTCACCCCCGGAACGATGGAACTTTTCAGCGCACCGATCGATTCCACAGGGAATCAGATCAAACTCAATACGACCCCTGTCGCAGGCGGGGCGGTCGACAATACAACACTTACCCAGTTCGAGGTCACCGGGGACGGGTCTACGGTCGTCTTCGTGGGGGATCTCGAGACCGACGGGGTAAAATCAATCTACCGCGCCTCGACGACGGCGGCGGGCACCCAGACCGGCCTCAGTTCCGCCCTGCACGGGACGCCGGATATTCTGGGATCGATCGTGGCCGCCTCCTCGAATCGAGCTCTTTATCTCGGCGATATGCTGCAAGACAATGTGTTCGTGGTTTTCGAGGCGGCGACGACGGGTCCACCCAACCAGCAACCGGTCTACTACCCCACGGCTCAATATTTCGGAATACGCGAGGTCTCGATGACCCCGGACGAAAATTACGTGGTCTTCCGGGGCACCTTGACGAGCGCCGGAGTGAATGATCTTTATTCGGCTCCGTCGAGTTTCCTGTTCGCCCCAAGACGCGTCACGCAGCTCTTGGCGACCGAGGATGTAGACGAATACAAGATTTCGCCAGACTCGTCCTTCATCGTTTACGTGCAGAAGTCGGCCCTTTCCTTCAATGAAACCCTCTGGGCCGTGTCGTCGACGGGGCAATACGCACCGGTGCAGATCGGCCCGGTCCCGTCGGGTCAGGTGATCACGGGGTTTCAGATCAAGCCCGACAACTCCGGGGTGGTCTACACGGCCTACGAGGACGGGGTCTTTGTCAACAACCTCTACTCCACGTCGATTCCCCCTTTGACCACCGTCGCCAATCCCATTCCCGCGTCCCCGGCAGCGGCGATCCCCGGTGTGGAACTCGCCAATCAGGCGCCTCTCCTCTCGGTGACGGGGAAAACGAAAATCCGGACAACGGGGAAACCGGTCACGGTCCGGGGCACGGCCACGCCCTCGGGAGCCGTCGCCTCGGTGCTGGTTTCCTACAAAAAGACGACCGGCAGCGGGAAGAAACGGACGATCACCAAACCGGCGGCCCTGGCGGGGACCGCTTGGAGCCTCAAATTCCGCCCCACGGAGAAGGTGAGCAAGCTCTCCTTCGTGGCGGTCGGGTCTTCGGGACAACGATCGCTCCCAATCCTGGTAAAGGTCGTGAAGGGGGAATAGTTCGGGCCGGTCCCTGCGGGATCGCGGGAGAGAATGGCGAACCTTTCCCCTTCCCTCCCGCCGACCCAAGAGGGTAGGATCGCCGACCGAACCCTCTTGACCCATGGCCACACCCGACGCGGCTCCGGCTGCTCCCCCACCCCGCCTTCGTTCCCTCGACGCGTATCGCGGGGCGGTGATGATTTTGCTGGCAGTGAATGGATTCGGTCTGGCGACGCTGGCGAAGGACTCGGATTCGGCCGTCCTGAAGTGGCTCGGTTTCCAGACCTCGCATCCGGAGTGGCTGAGTCATTTCCACCTCTTCGGCTTTGCGCTCTGGGACATGATCCAGCCGGCCTTCATGTTCATCGTCGGGGTGGCGGTGCCCTACTCCTACGCGAAACGCGCCGCGCTCGGGGAAAGCCGGGGTCGCATCATGGCCCACGCCTGGACGCGCTCGCTCCTGCTTATCCTGCTGGGCGTGTTTCTCTCCTCGACCCGGGCGAAGGAGACGCAGTGGATCTTCACGAACGTGCTATCGCAGATCGGGCTCGGCTATCCCTTTCTCGCCTTGCTCGCCGGACGGACCCTCCGCACCCAAGTGATCGCGGGAGCGACGGTGCTCGCGGCGACCTGGCTGCTCTTTGCGCTCTATCCGGTGGCGGCGCCTCCGGCCGAAGCGGCAGCAGGTGGTGCGGGATCATTGACGGGCTTTTTCGCCCATTGGTCCATCCACACGAATGTCGCGGCGGTCTTCGACCAGTGGTTCCTGAATCTCTTTCCGCGGAGCGAGGTCTACGAGGGCAATCCGGGTGGCTACACGACGCTGAACTTCGTGCCGGCCTTCGTGACGATGCTGATCGGCCTGATCTGTGGCGAGCTGCTGCGGAATCCGGAAGTGGCACCGGCGGCGAAGGTGAAACGGCTCCTCCTCGGCGCGGCGGTGATGCTCGGAGTCGGCGTGCTCCTCGGCATGACTCTGTGTCCCATCGTGAAGCGGATCTGGACGCCCTCGTGGGTGCTCTTTAGCGGCGCCTACGTCGTGGCCCTGCTCGCGCTTTTTTACGGGGTGATCGATGTGAAGGGCTGGAAGCCCGGCGTCTGGATCCTCGTCGTGGCGGGGCTCAATCCTCTCGCCCTCTACCTGATGGGCCAGCTTTCGAAAGGCTGGACCCTCGCCCAACTGAAGATCCATTCGCCCGAATTCGTCTTTGCGGGATGGGCGGGTCCTGTTGTCGAGGCGCTGCTGCCGGCGGCGATCTTCTGGCTCGTGGTCTGGTGGATGCACCGGAACCGGGTTTATTTGAGGCTTTGATGAGATGAAACTCCTTTCTCCCCTCCTCGCCCTCGCTCTAACCGTCTCGATCGGCACGCTCGTCGCCGCGCCGCGGAACATCGTTCTGGTGATCACGGACAATCAGAATGCGGCGGATCTCGGTTGCTACGGCAATCCCGTCGTGAAAACCCCGCATCTCGACGCTCTAGCGGCCGAGGGGATGCGCTTTCGCCAGGCCTTTGCGACGGTGGCCTCGTGCAGCGCTAGCCGGGCGGTGATTTACACGGGGGTGTTGACCCATCGCAACGGCCAATACGCCCACACCCCGGCCGAGCACAACCAGCGCCTCCGCGACGATGTGCCGACGGTCTTCGAGAAGCTCGTGGCGGCGGGCTATCGCAATGCCCTCATCGGGAAAACGCACATCGCACCGATGGAGAAGTATCCGCTCCATTTTGAATCGAAGGCCGAAAGCAAAAATGTGGTGGCGATGGCGAAGGAGGCGGAGGCCTTTGTGACGGAGAAGGACGAGCGCCCCTTTTTCCTCGCTTACTGCCTCGGCGATCCCCATCCAAACGGACGCGACGGAGTCGCCTGGGGCACGCCCTTGAAGCAGTCGCCGGGCTACGAGCCGACCGTCTACGATCCCGCCGAGGTGATCGTGCCGGGCTTCCTCCCCGACACGAAGGAAGTGCGCGAGCAACTCGCCGGCTACTACGGCCAGATCACCCGGGCTGATCACGGGGCGGGCTTGCTCTTCGAGGCGTTGCGCCGTCATGGTCGGTGGGAGGACATGCTGGTGCTCTTTCTCTCCGATCACGGCACCTCGGAACCCGGGGCCATGGGCACGCAATACGAACCCGGGGTGCATGCGCCGCTGATCGTGCGTTGCCCGGGGAAACCGGCAGGTCTCGTGAGCGAGGCGCTCGTCGCTTTCACCGACCTGACCCCGACGATGCTCGACTGGGCCGGCGTCGCGGATCCTGCCAAAGACACCCACGGACGCAGCCTGCTCCCCATCCTCGGGGAGACGAATCCGACGGGTTGGGACGAGGTGGTGCTGAGTCATGTCGCGCACGAGATCTACAGCTATTACCCGATGCGGACGCTGCGCGAGCGACGCTACAAGCTGATCTGGAATCTCACCTGGGGCGCGGAATTTCCGGTGCCGGTGGATACCTTCCAACGTCGTCTCTGGGCGGGAATCCGCGAACGGGGCGACAAAATGATCGGGCCGCGCACGGTGGAGCAATTCCTCCATCGCCCGAAGCTCGAGCTCTATGATCTCGAGACGGACCCGTGGGAGGTCGAGAATCTCGCCGCAAAGACGGAGCACGCGGAGCGCGTCAAGGCAATGAGCGAACGCCTCGTGAAGCATCTCGAGGAAACGGAAGATCCCTGGTTGATCAAGTATCGGCCGGAGTGGTGAGGTGTCTGGCGTAGCGGAACGGACAATCGTTCCGACCGCGGGCCCGGGGACGACCGGGTCGGAAGCGTTGTCGCTTCCGCTACGGGTAGCGATGCGGGAGCGTGAAATTCTCCTTGGCATTCCGGAGGATTCCCGATAAAACCGCCGCGAAAGGTCATTCCTTTTCCAGCTCATCACCCACATATCCAGCTCTCCATGAAGATCCTTCGCCATGTTTTTGTGTTTGCCGCTTCATTCGCACTGATTCTTTCCGGTCCCTCCATCGCCGCGGAAGCCGAGGCCAAAGGGAAAGAAAAACCCGCCGCATCCTCGAAAAAGCCCAAATCGGCGAAGACGGAGGCGAAAAAGTCGAAAGGCAAGGAAGACGCCGGAAAGACGGATTCGGAATCCGATGACCTGAAGCGGGCCAATGAGATTTTGGCCGCCCTCACCCCGGCCAAGCGGACCGCTCTGGCGAAGCTGCTGAATACGGGAACGAAGGAGGATCTCCTCGCACTGCCCCGGATCGGCGCGACGACCGCTGATGCCATCATCAAGGCGCGACCGCTCGAGTCGGCCGCCCATCTCGTCAAGGTCAAAGGCGTCGGGGAGAAGACCTTGTCAGAGATCGTGAAATCCCGGAAGTGACGGGAGGATCATGCGTAGCGGAACGGGCAACCGTTCCGACCGTGGGCCAAGGGACGTCCGTAGCGGAAGCGTTGCCGCTTCCGCTACGGGTGGCGTGAAAAGTCGCTCCGCAATCTTGGATTCGCGGATCATGAAAGATCCTTCGCGAGGCATCGTATCCTCGCCTCATGGCAAGCTCACACCATCGATACCCCCGGAACGCCCCCGGCCCTTTTTACGTCCACGATGAATGCATCGACTGCGACCTGTGCCGGCACCATGCTCCCGCCTTTTTCACGCGGGATGATCGGACGGCGCATTCCTTCGTCGCCCGACAGCCGGAGACTCCGGAAGAGGTCAGCGTTTGCGAAGAGGCCCTCGACGGTTGCCCGGTCGAGGCAATCGCGCGGGATGTCGAGGCGTGACGCCAGCAGCCGGCTTCAAGAGGAACCTTGTCCACTCAACCTTCCCGTTAAGCACTCAAAACGCCCCTTGTGTAAAGAGTCTCGCGTTTGGGAGATTCACTACGATCCCTGCCGATTCGGTTGATTTGGTCCGCGCTTCGTCGCTCCTGCCGCAATGTGGCTTGGTCAAAAAGCCAGAGTCGGTATTCCAAACTCTTCTCATCCATACCGTGGCACCTCGAGACCTCACTTGTGTAGGGACTTTCATTACGAACGTTCATGGCTACGAACGTATCACTCGCCGGTCTCCTACGCCAGCAACTCCGACACCACCCTCGCCCGCTCATCAGTGATGAGCGCTTGATCGGTGCCGTTGCGTTTGTAGACGAGGCTCTTGGGATCGAGGCCGAAGAGGTGCAGGAGGGTCGCGTGGTAGTCGTAGTGATTCACGACATTTTCGACGGCCTTGTGACCGAACTCGTCGGTGGCGCCGTGGGTGTGGCCGCCCTTGAAACCACCGCCCGCGACCCACATGCTGAAGCCGTAGGTGTTGTGGTCGCGCCCGACCGACTTGCGGTCGCCCTTGGCCGCTCCGGCGCGGTTCTGGATCACGGGGAGACGCCCCATTTCGCCGCCCCAGTGGACGATGGTGGTGTCGAGGAGTCCACGCTGTTTCAAATCACGA
>Ga0209573_1003938_pt1 | contig 15398 bp, 10 predicted proteins | sample TNRBio252014_DNA_FD_185870 | JGI IMG/M metagenome (GOLD analysis project Ga0209573, IMG submission 185870) | Wastewater treatment Type I Accumulibacter community from EBPR Bioreactor in Madison, WI, USA - TNR Reactor_6/25/2014_ DNA (SPAdes)... | ecosystem: Engineered > Bioreactor > EBPR >...
AAGCAAGAGCGCCGCAGCCCGGGGGCCAAATCGTCGAGCCGTCAACCGCCTGGATTCTGCGGGGTTTCCGGCCATGTCGCCGCGAGGAGCAAACGGGCCGCCTGTAAGCCAAACGACCCAGCCGGAAGGCGAGGTCGGTGGAAAGCTCCCAATCCACAACTGGTTCAAACGGTTTCTCTCCGGGGAATCTGGAAACCTGAGTCAAAGTTGTTGGTTGACAGGCGACGGTTGCCGGCCGATCGACGATAAGTGGTGCCACAGCCCGGCAACCGGGAGGCGGGCCGGGAACCGCCATTTCAGGGTCGCCAGCGGTGTGCAAATGCTCTGTACCGGCCCAAAGGCACCGCGGGAGAAGTTCGGCGTCGCCCCTGGCCCCTCCGCGCGCACGACGAGCAAGTGGGCAGCAGCCCTGGCGGTCCATAGACAGTGCAAACCCGGCTTGAGCCCCACGAGCCGGCCGCTCTTTGAAATGTTCGTGTTTCAGTTGGGTGCTCTTGCCGGTCGCCAGGGGTGATGGGGTCCAAGGGGGCGTGGATGGCGTCGAAGCAATGGGGGCAGGAAGCCGTCGCGGGCTCGTGCGTGATCGGAAATCAGGAATTCTGCAAGGGAGTTGCCACGTGTTTCTCGTGATCAGTCTGCCGGCGAGAGGCCGGCGCTGCCGCCCGGTCGGGCGAGCGTTCACGAGGAGCACCCATGTCGAAGCATCGTCACCCGTCGGCCTCTTCCGTCCGCAACCACGCATCCGACTTCGCAAGGCTGCGATCACCCGCTGTCTTCGCCGGACTCGCCGGCCTGGCCTTCGCGTCCGCGGCTCTCGCGGGCCCGGTTGGCACCGCGTTTACCTTCCAAGGTCAACTCCGGGCTTCGTCCGCGCTCGTCAACGGCACGTTCGACCTGCAGTTCAGGCTTTACGACGCGGCGGCGGGCGGAGTCCAGATGGGCCCCACGCTCTGCGCCAACGACATCACCGTGACCGACGGGCAGTTCACGGTCGTCCTCGACTTTGGGGCCTTCGGCGCGGATGCGAGGCACCTTGAGGTTGATGTCAGGCCCGACTCGGGGACGGATTGCAGCGACCCCTCGGGCTGGGAGTCGCTCTCGCCCAGGCAGTCGATCACCGCGGCTCCCGTCGCGTCGTTTGCCATGACGGCGGATACCGCCACCACGGCGACCACCGCGACCACCGCGACCACGGCGACGAACGCCACGCAACTCAACGGCCAATCCGCCGCGTACTACCAGAACGCGGCGAACCTGACGGGCACGCTTCCCAACGCCGCCCTGTCGGGGTCTTACACAAGCACCGTGAGTTTCCAAAGCCCCGCCAACATCTTCGAGGGCATCATCTTCAACGGCGGCAGCTTCTCCGGCGTCGGTACCAACCTCACCGCCCTCAGCGCCAGCAATCTCGCCTCCGGCACGCTCCCGTCGGCCCGTCTCTCGGGCACTTACTCCAACGCCCTCACCTTCAGCAACGCGTCCAACGCTTTCTCCGGCGTCGGTACCAACCTCACCGCCCTCAGCGCCAGCAATCTCGCCTCCGGCACGCTCCCGTCGGCCCGTCTCTCGGGCACTTACTCGGGCGCACTGACCCTGAGCAGCGCGTCCAACGTCTTCACCGGCAACGGTGCCGGCCTCACCGCCCTCAACGCTTCCAACCTCGCCACCGGCACCGTCGCCGACGCCCGCCTCTCGGCGAACGTCGTGGTCGAGAATGCGGCCAACGCCTTTGGCAACTTCACCAACTCCTTCGCGGGCTCGGTCGGGATCGGGCAGGTCGCCCCCGGGTTCCCGCTCAACTTCGCCTCGGCCAACGGGGACAAGATCTCCCTCTTCGGCAACTCCGGCAACCACTACGGCCTGGGCATCCAAGCCAGCCTCCTCCAGATTCACTCCGACTCCGCGGCTTCCGACGTCGCGTTCGGCTACGGCACCAGCGCGGCCATGACCGAGACGATGCGCATCAAGGGCAACGGCCGCCTGGGGATCGGCACCAACGCCCCCGCGACCTCGTTGCACGTCAACGGCATCGACGGGATCATCGTCGGCAGTAGCGCCGTCGGGCAGACTTCTCTGCGGCTGAGCGCGAGCGCGACCACCAACGGGTACGGAAGCATCCAGTCCGTGAGCGCCCAGGGCACGCTGTGGGGCGACACGATCATCAGCCCTTCGGGCGGCCGCGTCGGTGTTGCGACAGCGGTGCTGTCGGATTCCTCGCTGCACGTGAACGCGGCTTCGCGGCTGTCGGGGATCACGTCGGAGAGTTCGGTGGCGGGAGGGGTCGCCATCACGGGGACCTCGACCGCGGGTACGTTGGACTCTGTCGGCGGGCTGTTCGAGAGCAGCAGCACGACGGGCACGGGGCTGGTCGCGTCGTCGAACGCGGCGACGGGCATCAACTACGGGCTGCGGGCGTACACGTCGAGTTCGTCGGCGAACGCGATCGCCATTCTTGGTGAGGCGACGGCGACGGGGGCGAACTTCGGCGTGTACGGGACGGCGACCGGGGCGTCGGCGTTTGGCGTGTATGCCAACGGCCGCCTGGGCGCTTCGGGCACGAAGAGTTTTATGATCGACCACCCGCTCGACCCCGAGAACAAGTTCCTGTACCACTACAGCATCGAGAGCCCGGAAGTCCTCAACATGTATTCCGGGATCGTGACGCTCGACGGCGTCGGCGAGGCCTGGGTCGAACTCCCCGAGTACTTCGAGTCTATCAACGTCAACGCCCGCTACACCCTGACTGCGGTTGGCGGCCCGGCTCCCATGCTGCATGTGGCTGAGAAGGTCAGCGGCAACCGCTTCAAGATCGCCGGCGGATCACCCGAGCTGGAAGTGTCGTGGGAAGTCAAGGCGAATCGCAACGACCGGTTTGTGGAGACGTATGGCGCGCCGGTGGAACGTCTGAAGGGCGATGGGGAGAAGGGCACGTACCTGCGTCCGGAGTTGTACGGGAAGCCGGCGAGCAGCGGGCAGGTCAAGACCGCGCCTCGGGCGGCCCCTGGAGTTATTCCGGCGGATGAGGCAGGCGATCGGATGACTGACCGTCCCTCGTTAAGCCACGTGGCCTCCAAGTAAAACAGCCATTCACCAAAGACGGAGTACACCGATGAAGAAGAGCACACGCCGAATGTCGAATGTTCGTGCCGCACTGGCGGGGATTCTGGGGCTGGCGGTCGGGGGCGAAGTCTTCGCCCAGCCGCAGGCACCCTCGCCGCAAGCTAAGCGGTCCACGACGGATGTGACTGATCTGGTCAAGTCGACCAAGATCCACGAGCCACCCAACAGCCTGAGCGCGCAGCTTCGCCGCGAGGCCGCCGAGCGGAAGACGATGCGAGAGGATATTGGGTGGAATGACCTGAGCGATGAGATCCAGGAGTCGTTGTGGGACACGTTTGTGGGCCCAGACCAATTGAACGACGGGCACCGGAAGGCCCAGGTGAGGCCGAGCCTGCGCATGCCGGAGGAGATCGGCCCGCGCGATGGCGATTTCGGAGATCGGGGGGTACCGCTGGTCGAGTTGTCGTGGATCTATACGCTGCAGTTGGGCGGCGTCCGCCGTCTGGCGTACGACATGCACCTGAATTACGAAGGCGATGTCATCATCGGGGGCACGCTCGATGGAACCAGCGGGATCAAGTTGACAGAGGTTGATGGGTCGGCGGACGCGACGCAAGGCTGGACCCAGAATTGGTCGCGTGAGTTCACCTGGGGCGGGGCGGTCAACCCCGGCTTCTATGCGACCGCGACCGACTTGCTGGGGAACACATACGCCTCGGGATTCCAGACCAGCACGAGTTACCCGATCATCAAGTTCAACGGTGCCGACGGCACCAATGGATCGATCTTTGGTTTCAGCACAACAAATCCGCAGGCGAACACGGCCGTGACGAACATGGCGGTGGACCCCGAGGGGCTCGTGTATGTGTGCGGGGAAGTGCGTGGGGCGGACGGTCTGCCGAGGTGGTTCGTGGCGCGACACGACCCGGCGAACAACTTCGCGCGCACATGGATCCGGTACTTCCCAGATCGAACGGGCAGGCCGGAAGGTGGCATTCGCATCAACCGCTTCGGCGAGATCTTTGTCGCTGGCTATGGGCAGGTGGTTGGCTCGAACAACGACGACTACATCGTGGCGAAACTCGACCCCATCGACGGATTGGTCGAGTGGACGCTTGTGGATGCATCGCCTGCGAACGATTTCATACGCTCGCTCGAACTCGACCGGGACGGGAACCCGCATGTGACAGGGAGCGTCACGGGCGGCGGCGCAAAGACGCTGAAGATCGATCGGACGGCCGGCACAGTCGTGTGGCGGGCCAACTACGCCGTGGGCGGAGCCACTGACCTCAAGGTCGACGATAAGGGGAATGTGTATGTTGTCGGGTCGGAGCCGTCGCCAAGCACCATCCGCACCATCAAGTACGACGCGGCGGGAACGCAGATGTGGACCGCTGGATACGGCACGACGGGCCGGGGTGATGTGCATGTCGCGCTCGACTGGATCGGAAACCCGTACGTGACGAGCAACTTCGGGACGAATCTCCAGAATATCGACACGCGGAAACTCAATCCCGCCAACGGCACAGCTGTTTGGTCGATGTCCGCATCACCCAACTTCGATGGCAACGAGACAACCGACGCGATCTCGATCGCTGACATCGTCGTGGACGCTGGCGGCAGCGTGTACATCGCTGGCTCACGCTTCGGCGTCCGGAATAACACGGCGGGCGGTGAGATGTTCTGCATCCGCTACGAGCAGCCTTACGTGTCGATCCCGCAGATCGCCAAGTCGTACCCGGTTGTCAAGGTCGAGGGCAACAGCCTGTGGTCGCCGTCGAACCCCGACGGGCCCGGGTTCGGGTTTGCGAACCAGTCGTACAACCTGTTCTCGTTCAATGTGGGCGCGTTGCTGGGCAACCTCGACGCCAGAACGCAGGTCGAGGTCGACTACGGCGTTGGTACCGCGGGCGGCGGGCTTGATATCAACATCTCGAACACGATCTTCAGCGTGGCGTTTGAGACCGAGGCCACGGGTGGGTCGTACGACGCGACGGCCGCGGGCGAACTCGCGATCGCTATTCCGGGTGAAGAGGAACTGAACGTCGGGCAGCCGTTTGATGTCATCATCAACTTCGATCCCGATGCGGCGGCGATGGAACTGATCACCAACGGCAGGCCCGCGCTCAAGGCCGGGCTGGTTGCGCGGGCCCGGGCGAACATGGACTTCGGCGTGTTCGGGCGAGACTCCGTCCTCGAAGCCTTCGGAGCACCCAACCCCTTCTTCGATGTCACGTTCGAGAACCGAAACATCGACATGCACCAGACCATCATCGGTCTGGACGGGCTGCCTATTCCTCCCGGGGGCACGTGGCTGAGCATCGACGCGATCCCCGTCGTGGGCAACTATGTGAGCGGGAAGATCCGCTTCCCGGACCTGGGCACCGAGGGGTACTACACGAATGCGGCGGGCGGCCTCACGCTTTCGAGCCGGCTGTCGGAGTCTTTCTTCGAGGCCCAAGTCTCGGTCACCAACTTGCTCTCGCAGTTGGCTCTGGGTTTCCCGTTGTCCGCCGGGTACAGCTCGCCCTCTGGGAACAACGACTTTGACGCGAGCGTGGAGATCGGCATCCTGCAGGCGTATCTCGAGGGCAACATCAAACTGGAGCAAGACCTTGATCTAGTGATGCGGCCTTATGTTGATCTTGATTTCGACGCGGCGTCGGTGCCCGATGTTCGCGTGTACCTGACACGGGTTGCACAGGGCAGCGGGTATCGTTACGAGGCGACGCACACCGTGGGGGCTCTGCCCGCGGGTGGCAACCTGCTGATGACCCCGTCGTTCGGCGTGCGGGCGTCGCTCCAGAACCGTACGGGCTTCCGCTTCGGGGCCTTTGCGGGGTTCGACCCACTGAGGATCAACGCGGCCCTGGAAATCGTGGGAGTTGACATCATCGACCTCGACTTCAAGCCGGGGTCGCTCCGGCAGGACCTCTTGGCGGCGATGAAGCCCAACGTTCAGAGCGCGCTGAACGGCGGGCGTGTGAACGTGGTGAACACGACATCGCCCGAGTTTGACTTCCCCAACGAGATGGAACTATCGGCGATCCAGGTTGCGTCGAGTACGACGAGCAACCTGCCGCAGATCATCGGGAGCAGCCGGGCGAGCGCACGGATGCTGATGTACGACCAGCGGACGCCGACGGTGGCCGAGTTCAACGCGATGGCGTCGGGGACCGAGCCGATGATTCTGTACGGGCGGAAATTCTTCAGCAACGTCGGAACACACCGGGCCCGGATTCGTCACCACGGTCGCAGCGAGATCCTGACGACGACGCGCCTGAACGACCAGTCGCTCTTGGTGCAGGTTCCACGCCGGTTCTTCCTGCTCCCCGGGATCGCGCGGATCTGGGTGACGAACAACAACGGGGCGTCGGAGACGATCGACCTTGCCATCGAGCACCCGATGCCGAATTTCGCGGGCATCCAGGAGACGATCTGGGCGGGCGACCCCAAGTGGCTGACGCAGCCTGTGATCGCTGTTGACGGCGGCACGCCCGCGGGTAACGACTCGTTCATCGCTCGCCGCGACTACTACACGTACCTTCGCACGACGCTGTGGAGTTCGGCGATCATGGCCGGAGCGTCGGATCCGAACATGTCGGCGTCGGCATACTTCCCGGCGTTCAAGCCTTGGGAAGTCTCCGGGCAGAATGCCCCTCCCGGGTTCCCCTCCCTCGTCGTCGATGGCGTCGCGCTTGAACGTCAACGCCCCGTGATCAACGACGGGCTCTTCCGCTCGAAGATGCAGCAGGGGCTCTACGCCTCCCCCGGCTTCCTCACGATGGAACTTGTCAACCCGGGCCCGGGCGGCGGACCCAGCCGGACCCGCACCATCGAGGTGCCCGCGCCCAAGCCCGTTCTGCAGACGCTCAACCCCTCCATCGTCCCCCCCGGCTCGGTCGCGGCGGATGAAGAACTCCGCATCGTGGTCGCCGGCCCCGAGAGCGTTCCGTTCTTCGCAGGCTACGAGAACCCCAAGGGCGGCAACTTCACACCCGGCTCGGTTGTTCAACTGAACGGCGCGAACCTCCGGACCGAGTTCGTCAGTTCTTCCCAACTCGCCGCCTACATCCCCGCAGCGAGCCTGACCACCTACGGGGCTCTTCGCATCACCGTCTCCACGCCCGCCAACGGGACCGACTACACCGAACAACTCCGCAGCGGCAGCGGCACCCTCTCAAGCCCAGTTCAAGTCGCCAGCGGCGGAGTCTCTGTCCCCCTCACACTCGACGTCACCTGGCCCCGCCCGACCGTCAAGGGCGTCAGCAACAAGACGATGACCATCAACGAGCCCCCGCTTTTCCCCGTCACCGTCAACGGCCAGACCCCGCCCGACTCGCACAACTTCACGATCCTCGGATCCAACTTCGCACCCGGAGCCAGGGTCTACTGGGACGGCATCCAGATCCCCTCGACTCGTGACAGCGAGGGCCTCATCCGCGCCACCGTCGGTGCCGCACAGGTCGCTCGCCTTGGTGCCATACGCCTCCAGGTGAGCAACCCGGCGTCGGGTGGTTCGGGCAGGCCTTCCAATATCTTCAACGTTCAGATTGCACCCTGATCAGTCCGGGCCTTCGAAGGGGCCACACGACGGTAAGCAAAGGAGCGAAGTCCATGATCGCAACCTGTGAATCGTCAGAGGGAATGAGATATCTCGCGGGGCTCTTCGGGTTGCGTCCGTACGCAACCACGTCCCGCGGCGGGCAGAGTCGCCAAACGGGCGGCATGACCCGATTCGGGTATACTCCGGAATCTAGGAGGAGCACTGGTGCGATTCGTTTCGCCATCGGGTTCCGTCTGCAGAACTCGGAGGTGCGTGTGACAATCCGTCCAAATCAAGCGGAGAATCCACCAGCCAACCGGGATGTCAACGATTTGTTGTCCGCCGTACGGGGAGTCGAAACCAATCCAGCCCCCGAATTGCTCGAGCGAGCGTACAAGGAACTGCGGGCCTTGGCCGCCTCGTACTTCAGGGCGCAGCGCCCCGATCACACCCTCCAACCCACCGCCCTCGTCCACGAAGCGTTCGTGAAGATTACGACCGGTCGCCCTTCGACATGGGAGAGTCAGGCCCACTTTGTCTCTGTCGCCGCGATGGCGATGCGACAGATCCTGATCGACCATGCGCGGGCGAGGCAGGCCGACAAGAGAGGCGGCGGGGCGGCTCGCGAAAGCCTCACCGGCATTGCTGGGAGTGAACTGGTCGTCATCGACCCATTGGAGTTTGAGGACCGGCTTACACGCCTTGCCGCGGTGGACGAGAGGCAGGCTCGCGTCGTTGAGTTGCGGTTTTTCCTGGGTCTGAGCATCCCCGAGGCCGCCCGCGTGCTCGGCGTGAGCGACAAGACCGTCGAGATGGACTGGCGGTTCGCTCGGGCCTGGCTCCGGCGCGAACTGGGAGGGACTCGTCCATGATGTCCAGAACCCCCCAGACCAAGATCCGCGAGATCTTCGCCGGCGCGTGCGACCTCACCGACGCCGACCGCTCTCGATATCTGGACGACGCGTGCGCCGGGGACGAATTGGTGCGGGCCGAGGTCGAGTCCCTGCTCGTGCTCGACAGCAACGACAGTGGCATCTTCGCCGAGCCCGATCTCGCTTCCGGTCGAGGCCTCGGCGATTCCTTCGCGACCGGGACGCACGGGAGCCCGGCGCCCGAGCGCATCGGGAGATTCAAACTGATCCGCAGGCTCGGGGCGGGTGGTATGGCCGAGGTTTATGAGGCCGAGCAGGACGACCCCGCACGGCTCGTGGCCCTCAAGATCATCGATCTCGCGACGGTCTCGCCGGGCATGAGCGCACGGTTCGAGCGTGAGGGGCAGATCCAGGCCTCGCTCCACCACACCGGCATCGCGCAGGTCTTCGAGGCCGGCGTGCATCAGCAGGGACGAAGGCAGTTCCGGTTCTTCGCGATGGAACTCGTCGTCGGAAGGCCGATCACCGAGCATGTCACGCGCGAGGGGCTTCCCACGCCCGACCGCCTGGCCCTGTTCCTGCGGGTGTGCGACGCTGTCGGCTTCGCGCACCAGAACGGGATCATTCACCGCGACCTCAAGCCTTCCAACATCCTCGTGACCATGGATCGTGGCGTCGCCCAGCCCCGCGTTCTGGACTTCGGCATCGCCAAGAAAACAACGCCGGGCCTCAACGACGCGACGATGTTCGAGGGGGGACACACTTCGCCGGGGCAACTCATCGGGACCCTCGCGTACATGAGCCCCGAGCAGATCACGGGGGCCGTCGAGGCGGTCGATACCCGCGCGGACATCTACGCACTCGGGCTTATCCTGTTCGAGATGCTCACCGGCAAGCCCGCGCTCTCGGTCTCGGGGCTCTCGCTGGTCGACGCAGCACGCCGGATCGTCGAGGACGAGCCCGTGCGGCTTGGCTCACACGTTCCGTCCCTTCGCGGCGACCTCGAGACGGTCATCGAAAAATCCATCGCCAAGGACAAGGCCCGCCGATACGACTCGGTCTCCGAGTTCGCCGCCGATCTCCGCCGATACCTTGATCAGCAGCCCATCACCGCACGCCCCGCGACCGCGATTTACCAATTCCGAAAGTTCGCGGGCCGCAACCGCGCGCTGGTCGCGACGGCGGCCCTGGGCGCGGTGGTCCTCGCGGGCGGGGTCGTGGCAACCGGGCTGCAGGCCCGGGCCGCCACGATCGCTCGCGACAACGAACGCAATGTCAGCGCAAAGTACCAGGTCCTCGCCCAAGAGGCCCAGCGGCTGGCCGATCGCTCGCAGAAGGACGCCGAGATATCACGGGCTGTCGCCGAGTCGCTCAGAGATGTGTTTTACCTCGCGACCCCGTTACGGGCGCAGGGCAAGGACCCAACCCTCCGGCAAGCAATCGACCTCGCGGCCGACCGGTTCGGGAAAGGAGACGAGATTCCTCCCGAAGCCGAAGCGATCGTGCGAAACGTCTTCGGGATTGTCTTTCGAGACTTCAGCGAATTCGACAAGGCACAGGCCCAGTTCTCCGCCGCGCTCGAGATCCGCCAACGGGTGCTCCCGCCGGATCACGCGGACATCGGCGAGGTGCAACAGAACATCGGCGTCAATCTCAGCCAGGCGGGAAAGCCCGAGCAAGGGGTCGAGCATCTGATCGAGGCCCTGCGCATTCAGAAGGCCGCCCTGGGGACCGACAGCCCCAAGATCGCGCAGGCGACGTACAACCTCGGGCGCACAATGGTGCGATTGAAGCGATTCGACGAAGCCCGCACCCTGCTGCTCGACTCGCTCGAGATGCATCGTCGTATCGAGCCCGACAAAAAGGCGCACATCGCGTACCACCTCAGCACGCTCGCCGGCGTTGCGCGAGCCCTCAACGATGCAGTCGCTGCTGAGCGGTACGCTGTCGAAGGGCTCGAAGTGATGCGTGCCGCGGTCAACCCCGGAAACCCGGCACTCGCGACCTCCTTGTTCGAGGTCGCCGCAGCACGCCTCATGACCAACGACTTCGCCGGAGCCGACGCTCCCTCGCGAGAGGCCTATGAGATCGCGTCCCTTGCCTATGCCTCAAACCCAGCCCATATCACCCTCGTCGCGATCCGCGATCAGCGCCTCGTGATTCTCGAGTCCCTCGGTTTGAACGATCAAGCCGCGACGCTCAGAGCAACGGCTCCGCCACCCTGATACCTCTCTGCCGATCGCTCGGACTGCCACGACCGCTCCCCCCCTCCCTGTACAAGACCGTTTCGGAGGGTTGGCGGACCAGTCCCGGGGTGGCCCGATGGGTGTGCGATTGACACGAGTCGTTAACGGGGACAGCGGAAACCGCGTTTTTGGAGCCGCCAGCGGGGTACAAATACTCCAGCCCAGCCATGCGGCGTCGCGGGGTGACCTCCGCGCGGTCCCGCCGGGACGATATGGGCGACGCCCGCGTTCTGCCGCCGCGCCGGCCGGTTTAGGCCAGGCCGAGGAGTCTCACACAGGCGACTGGTTGAGACCGGATTGGGGGGTCGGGCGGTGCAGAATCGCTGGTCGGCGGTGCCGAGTCTCAAAGTCGCACGTTTTTGCACCCTCCCCCCGCCCCCCACCGCGGAGCCCCGACGATTAAGGGTTCCGGCCCACACATCTGCATCGTCACGTCGCCTCAGATATGCCAGCCACTACCCGAACCGCATCGATGGCTGTGATACGATTCGCGCTGTCGGGGCCATTACCCGCATGGAATCCGTCCAATGGACCTTTCGGACTTCGACTTTCTGACGGTCGTGATCAGCCGCAACGAGGTTGAGAGCTGCGACACGTCGGGACCGATCGCGACCCTGAAGGGATTGCTCCAATCGCCGGCCAGGATTCAGGCCTTTCGAACGCGGGTCAACGTCGCGTTCTTTGGCTATGACGACTCTCCAGAGGAGTTGTTCGAAATTCCCGCTGTCCGCAACTATGTCAGCGAACTCGATGCGGCATTTCCGTACTGGCTCTACTTCATGGCTCGCGAATGCACCGGGCTGCAGTGCCTGGCGCTCTGCATGCGGCCTCCATTCCTGACAGAGGAAGCGAGAGCCAGAATCCACGGCGAACGGCTCGCAGACTTGATGGACCGCAGGTGGGTGCCGGCGCTCAGTCACCTGTGCGCGGCAACGGGCGAATCGGATGCCGAGGCTGAGGCGTTGGTCGAGAGTGCACTCAGATATTTCATGGATGGACCAACACCGCCTCCGCCGAAATAGCCACTGGCCCCAGACGATTCGGCGATGCCGAATCTCTTCCGCCGCCTGCTTGATGTCCTGGCCGGGTCCACCCCAGCCGACCTGCGCCGCCAGATTCAATACCTGAAAGCCGAGAACGAGGTCCTCCGCTCGAAGATCTCCATCATCCGGGCGAAGTCGATGAGCGACCGGCTCAGCCGGTCCACCTTATAGACGACGATGCAGTCGACCTTCCCCGCCTCGATGTCGGCCATGAGCCGTTTGAGCGCCGGCCGGTCCATGTTGCCACCGGTGAACCCGCCGTCGTCGTAGCGATTCGGCACGCAGACCCACCCCTCGTTCTTCTGGCTGGCGATGTACGCCTCGCCGCTTTCGCGCTGGGCGTCGAGCGAGTTGAACTCCTGCTCCAACCCCTCCTCGGTGCTCTTGCGGGTGTAGATCGCGCAGCGAATCCGCGTGGGTGCTTTCGATTCGGGTCGCTTCTTCATGCTCCGGCCTCCTCCTTCTTCTGCCCGCGGGCCGACGGCAAGCCGAAGAAGCTCACCCCGTTCCAATGCGCACCGGTGATCTTTTGAGCGATCGCCGTGAGGGACCGGAAGACCTCGCCTTCGTACTCAAAGCCACGCGGCAGGACCCGCACCACGATCGCCCGTCCCTTGTACTCCCGGCGGATTACGGCCCCGGGCTTCGGGAACGAGTCGAGCCGCCCAGCGTCGAACGCCGCCGCGACCGTTCGCCCCGGGCCATTCGCGGCCGCGTCGGGGAGACGCGGGGCGCTCAGGCGGATCTCCGCGTCGTCGGTCAGTTCGAGCGCCCGCCGCCGTGCCCGCTCCGACAACCCGCCCTCGCGGAGCGCCTGCATCCGCCAGACAATCCGCTTGACGAGATACTGCTTGTGGTTGGTCCGCGTGGGCTCGCCGAAGACCTCGGCGTAGCGCTGCTTCAGTTCGGGGACGGTGAGTCGGCCCAGGGCCTTCACCGTTGCGGGGATGTCATCGGGCTGGGGGTTCATCGGGACTCTCCGGTTCGCAAGGCGTCAACCAAGCGGACGATCAAGGCGAACCGGCTCAAACGATTCAAGTGCATCGCCCTCTCTTTCTTGATGCTGCGGATTCTCGCCCATGCGGCATGTGTCCGCTCGCTTGCGGCGCATGCCCTCGGCCAGAAGTGCGGCGATGATGTGAAGCCGCTGGGCCGGCGCGAGATCATCGCGCTCGACCACCTCGTTGGGGTCGGTCGTCATGCGTGCGTCCGTGCGCAAGTCCCACAGAATGCGGGGCCAGCGATGGTGGGATGTGTCCGCCCGCCGGTGGGGCGTCAAACACCATCTACGCGAACGGTTCCGATCGTGGCGGAACGGGGCCGATCGGAACGGTGGGTTATCGCAGACCGCTCAAGGCAGCCGAGTCCGGAAATACTGCTGTTTTTGTCCAATTTCAAGGGTTGGCGATCCCCTCGCCCCTTTCCTTTGGCGATTCTCTTGACCGCAGGGGGGGCATACCCGATACTATTGGGTAGCTCATCCACCATGTGTGGAAGGAGTATCCGACGCCGTCCGCAAGGGCGGCGTCAGCCATTTTTGGCGAGATCGGCCTCGGCGCGGAGCTTCCGCTTGGTATGCGGTCGGTCTGTTCGATACGCAGTCCTGAGCAGGAAGTAGCCCTCGCGCTCGACGAGCACCACGAGGTACTCCTCCCGATACCAGAGAAGGTGACACGTCTCACTTCCACGGACGTTGGTCCAAGTCTCAACCTCTGCCTTGTCCGTGTTCTCGATGACCGCACGAATCCACCCAACCCGTCTGCATCGCTCCAGATCAGGCGTGCGTTCTTCCTCTAGGCCACCCTCGGATACGCAGTGCCAAAAGCCATGTCCTTTGCCGCGTGATTCCGGGTGACGGCGAACACCAACACGCTTCCCGCAGTAGCTCGCCTGCCCGCGAACCAGATCATCGCAAAAGCGCGCATAGACTTCGTCAACGAACTTGTTCCAGTCGCCCGCGAACTCCAGCAGATCAGGAATCCAATCACAGTCACCGCTCACGGGCGACCCCCGGATGCCTGCCATACCAGCAGATTCAGCTTCGCCTCTCGCAGCCAAGTCGTTCCGGCAAGCGTCTTTCCTGATCGCTTCTGGATGCGTCGAATAATCTCGGTCTTCGCCGAGCTGGTTTGCAGACCCCGGTTCTGATAGGAAATGGCACCGATGAGGAGATCGGCGAGCTGGAGCAACTCCGATTCGTGAGAGCGAATCTGCTGGACGCGTTCAACGATGCTCCCAGCGGCGTCATACCGGCAATTCCGAAGCACCTCCTCCAGCTTCTGCCGCTTGACCTCGCTTCGTGTGTCCTTGATGTCCAGGTAGACTCTGTATCGATGCTGCGGGTCGATCAGCGTCTCGAGCATCGTGAAGCACATCTTGTAGTACCACGTGTCGTGGTCCTGTTCGAACGCCGTGTGGTCCAGTTTCGACTTGTCCGGGATCACGACGCCGCGAAAGTGCAGGTCATCGTCATCGAAGAAGTAGTCCACGACCCGCAGGTAGTAGTCCAGCTTGCCGGGTGAGACCTTGTGCCACTTGAGTTCGAAAGGATCTCGGCCCGCTGACTCTGGACCACGCTTGAGCAGGCCGAACTCAGCCTTGATGTCCCGAAGGCGGGAAGCGACCTCAGGCACTCGATCTGTGAGGCACCAAACGCAGCCCAAAACCATCACCTTCGACTGATCGTGGATCAGGTGGCAGCTCTCGTCGCAGTAGACATTGAATGCCTCCGCCATCAAACGACTCCTGATGTGGTCGTCCGTGAGGCTTGAACTTGGCCATCCGTGCGATGCTGCTGAGTCCAGAATGTCGCGATTCGAATGGTGGCATTCGACACGACCGCCTTGAACATGGATTGGTTCAGGATTCGATTCACAGGCGAATGGTACGACGACCGCACGGGCGGCCCCAACTCTGTTCTCGTGGGGGTTACGACTGCTGGCACACCGATCGCAACCCCGCGTCAAATCGGCGGAGGCGCTAACCGAGAGAGTCAGAGAGTTTGAGAGGTCTAGCCGTGAGGGCGACGGGAACCGTGGGGGTTGCGGTCGCCCGCCTGATGCACCGGGCCGAACCGAGAGCGCGGCGACCAACCCCGACCCGCGTTTGACCCCGGAATCTCCGTCGTTTTCGCCACCCCGCCCGGACGCCGGAAACCGGCCGGCCCGTAAAGCAAAACCGGCCTGCTTTCGCGGGCCGGTCAGAAGCTCCGATCGGATGGGTGTCTCGAACTTGGGATGATTTCGGGGGCCGTTAGTACATTGGGCCGCCAAGAGAGAGCGGAAAATCGGCGTTGGATGGCCGCTGGGGCACCTCACGCTTAACAGGCGGATCGAACTCGGGCCGTGGCGCTTACCCGAGACCCAGGATCCAGCCCTCCACTTCGGCGGTCGCCCGATCCTCGCCTCACACCCCACTGCTCTGAGTTGATTCGTCATCATCAAGCGATTCCGACGAGTCGCTGAACAGGTCGATCTCGTCCGCGGTTGGAAGCTCTCGCGACACCTTCTTGCCCATCGCCTGCTCGATGCGTGCCAGTAGAGACATAGCCCGAGCCTGGAAGAAGGCCTCGAAGTCATCAGCACGAAGCAGGGCTGGGTCGATCACATGCGACTGCAGAATCTGGTCCATA
>Ga0209573_1003940_pt1 | contig 15393 bp, 10 predicted proteins | sample TNRBio252014_DNA_FD_185870 | JGI IMG/M metagenome (GOLD analysis project Ga0209573, IMG submission 185870) | Wastewater treatment Type I Accumulibacter community from EBPR Bioreactor in Madison, WI, USA - TNR Reactor_6/25/2014_ DNA (SPAdes)... | ecosystem: Engineered > Bioreactor > EBPR >...
AATCCGCGGTAAAATTTCTTCGGTTCTTCTTTTTCATGGTTCTGGGTCGAAATCTGCCGAGAACGCCCCAACTCTCAAACCTCAAATCCAATCAAGCCCTTGGCTCCGTCCGCTGGGGCCACCTCTCCCCCGACCCGCCGCCGGGCGCGGGACGTAAACCCCTCCCATGCCCCGCTACGCCACCGCCATCCATTGGTTCCGCCGCGATCTCCGGCTCTCCGACAATCCCGCGCTCTATCACGCGGCGAAGGAGGCGGAGCGGGTCGTGCCGGTCTACATTCAGAGTGTCTGGAAGGGGGCGCACGCCTGGACGGGGCCGGGGCGGCAGGCTTTTCTCTGCGGAAACCTCGCCTCGCTCGCGCGGAATCTGGAACACATCGGCGGGGCGCTTTTCTGTCGTCGCGGCGAGGCGCGGGCGGCGCTGGAGTCGCTGATCCGGGAAACGAAGGCGGAGGCGGTCTATTTCAACCGCGATCCGGATCCCTATGGCCGGGCGATGGAGGCGACGATCCGGGAGCTCTGCCGGGAGTATGGGATCGCTTGTCATGATTACCAGGAGGCGGTGCTGCACGAGCCGCACGAGGTGCTGACGGGATCGGGTCAGCCCTACAAGGTCTACACGCCCTATTCACGCAATTGGTTCGGCCTGACGAAAACGCTCCCGCTGCCCGCGGTGAAGTCGCTGCGGGTGCCGGAGGGCATCGATCGTGGCCGCTTGCCGGAGGTGGCGGACTGGGGGCTGGAGTGGGCGGGCGAGCTGCCGCTGGAGCCGGGCGAGAAGGCGGCGCGGGCGCGGCTGAAGCGGGCGGTGGAGCAATCGCTGTCGCACTACGAGGAGCGGCGCAACGATCCGGCGGCCGACGCAACCTCTCACCTCGGGGCGGATCTCCGCTACGGCACGATCTCGGTGCGCGAGGTCTATCACCGGGCGGCTGAGGCGGCGGCGGGGGCGACGACGGAGCGCGAGCGGAAGTCGATCTTCACCTTCCAGAAGCAGCTGGCGTGGCGCGAGTTTTTCATGGCGGTGCTGCACCATTTCCCCGAGGTGCTGGAGACGGACTTCAATCTCGACTGGCGCGGGCTGGAGTGGGATGATCCGGCGGCGGGCGACCGGCTCGATCGCTGGAAGGAGGGGCGCACGGGATTCCCCATCGTGGATGCGGGGATGCGGCAGCTACTCGAGACGGGCTACCTGCACAACCGGGTCCGGATGATCACGGCGATGTTCCTGACGAAGGATCTGCACCTGCACTGGATGCTGGGCGAATCGCACTTCATGCAGCATCTCCTCGACGGCGAGATCGCGAACAACAACGGCGGCTGGCAATGGTCGGCGGGGACGGGGGCCGACGCGGCGCCCTATTTCCGCATCCAGAATCCCTGGACGCAGACGGCGACCTACGATCCGGAGGGGATCTACATCAAACGCTGGCTGCCCGAGCTGGCGAAGGTGGATCCGAAGCGTTTCCTCGCTCCGCCGGCTCCCGGGACGCGGCTCTGCGCTGATTACGTGGCTCCGATCGTGGATCACAAGACGGAGCGCGAGGTGACGCTTGAGAGGTTCAAGCGGCATCGGGCCGGGTAGGTCGGAGGAAGGGCGCGGATAGTGCCAGAGGGGAAGTAAAAGGTAAAAAGTAAAAGGTGAAAAGTAGGCGTGCTAAGGGCGCTATCCGACGCTTGGGAGCGCCCGTGTATCCACGAGCGTGAGCGAGTGGAACGGGGAACGGTTGGCGACGCAATGCCAAGACGGTGAACGATGCACTCTGTAGCCACGAGCGTGAGCGAGTGGCCCCCCGACGGCGGCCTCTGGCCTCCGTAGCTCGAAGAGCGAAGGATGGCTCACTCGTGGTTGTTGTAGATCTCGAGGCGGAGGAGTTTACCGGCGGGATGGTAGGCGGCTTCGATGGCGACGTGGCCGCTGAGGAAGAGGTGGATGGCTTCGTCCTCGTCTTCGAAATTCTTTTCGCCGGGTCCGAGGAGGGCGGTGAGCTGCTCGATGGTGGTCTCGGCCTCGATCACTTTTCCGGCGGAGGCGAAGAGGGGACGGGCGTTGATAAAGGGACCGACGGGATTGCCCGAACTCTCGGAGATGATGAAGGAGAAATGCTGGACTTTGCCCTGGCTCACTTCGATTTCGAGTCCGAGGGCGTGGTAGGAGAGGACGCCGAAATTCGGACCGAGGGAACGAAAGGCATCACTCGGTCCGAGAGGGACGAGGGCCTCGACAGGCGAGGGGAGGGGAATGCCGGTGAGCGTCCGCGAGGTGGTGTCCCAGATCAATTGGGGCGGGACGAGGCGCCGGGGAAAGGATTCAGTCGGGTTCGAAGGTTTGAGGCCGAAGAGCTTTTGAAAAAATCCCATGGAGGCATGGTGGCACCACGCGGCGGAGCGTCACGCGAAAATTTTCCGGATTCTTCGTTTTCCTTCCCCGAATCTTCCCTAAAGTGTCGGCGTGAGCGACTCCTACCAGGTCTTTGCGCGAAAATACCGTCCCCGCACCTTCGAAGACGTGCTGGGGCAGGATCATGTGGTGCAGACGCTGCGCAATGCGATCGCGCAGGACCGCATCGCCCAGGCCTACCTCTTCGTCGGGCCGCGCGGCACGGGGAAGACCTCGACGGCGCGGATTCTCGCGAAGGCACTGAATTGCCCGGGCGGTCCGAAGGCGGATTTCGATCCCGATGATCCGGTCTGCCGCGAGATCGGCGAGGGCGTGAGCCTCGATGTGCTGGAGATCGACGGAGCCTCGAACAACGGGGTGGAGGACGTGAAATCCCTCCGCGACACGGTGAAATACGCCCCGATCTCGGGCAAATACCGGATCTACTACATCGACGAGGTGCACATGCTCTCGAACGCGGCCTTCAACGCGCTGCTGAAGACGCTCGAGGAGCCTCCGCCGCACGTGAAATTCATCTTCGCGACGACGGAACCGCAGAAGATCCTGCCGACGATCATCAGCCGCTGTCAACGTTTCGACCTGCGCCGCATCCCCACGGCGACGATCGCGACACACCTGCTCCACATCGCGGGGCTGGAAGGCCTGACCCTGAGCGAGGCGGCCGCCTTTTCCATCGCGAAGGGTGCCGAAGGCGGGATGCGCGACGCGCAGTCGATGCTGGACCAGCTCGTGGCCTTCTGTGGCGAGAAGATCGAAGAAAACGATGTCTCGGAGATTTTCGGATTCAACTCGGCCGAGGCGATCGCGGAGCTCGGTAGCCTGGTGCTGCAACGCGACAACTCGGCGGCCCTCGCCGCGTTGCATGGTCATGCCGAGGCGGGCAAGGATCTCTCGCGTCTCCTCGGGGATCTGATCGGGCATTTCCGCAACGTCCTCGTGGCGAAGGTCGATCCCGGCGCCGCAGGCGGCGAATTGCCGAAAGAGGTGCTGGAGAGCATCCGCGAACAGGCGGCGGCGATCGAGACGCCGCGACTCCTCAAGGTGATCGATCTCTTCGCCGAGACGGACGCCCGGATGAAGTGGGCGGTGAACAAGAAACTCCATTTCGAAGTCGGGCTGATCAAGGCGATCCAGGTGCTCGGCGAAGCGAATCTCGACGATGTGATCGCGATGGTGAACGCCGCCGCCGCCTCGGCGGACGGTCTCGGCGAGGGTGCGATCCCGGCCCGGGCGACCGCGACCGCGGCTCCGATTGCAACGGCGGCGGCGACTCCGGCTCCCGCCAAAGCGACGCCAGCCCGCGAGACTCCGGTGTCGGCACCGGCTCCGGCTCCCGTGGAAACGCCGCGCCGGGAAGTGGCCGCGCCTGCTCCGGCGGCGGCTCCGCCCGCTCCGGCCGCACCGCCGCGTGCCGCGGGCACGCTCTCGGGCGAGCCACTCTGGCTCGCCGCGCGCGATGCCCTGATCGAGGCGAAGCCGCTCTTCGAGACCTGGCTGACGGCCGCGTCCTTTGTCTCGCACGAGGCGCATGCCTTCATGATCGGCTTCTCCACCGAGCAGCGCTTTTTCCGCGAGTCCCTGACCCGCTACGAAAAGGACATCCAGGATCAGATCAACGTTTTTGCGGCGAGCCCGGTGCGACTCGAGATCGTGGTGCGTGCGGACATCGCCTCGGTCGAGATGCCGGATTTCGAGGACGAGGAGGAGACCGCGCCACCCGCCGCCGCGCCGGTGATCGAGGCGACGCCCGAGCCGGAGCCTCCGGTGGAGGAGCCCGTCGCGACGGCGGAGGATTTCAAATCCGATCCGCTCATCCGCGAGGCGCTCGATGCCTTCGAGGCGCGCATCATCAAATCCTGACATTGACCCCACTTTCAACCCGCGAACACGCCCCAACGATTTATGAACATCGCCAAGATGATGAAACAGGCCCAGCAGATGCAAAAGCGCATGGGCGAGATGCAGGAAGAACTGGCCTCGCGCGAGGTGGAGACTTCGGTCGCCGGCGGCAAGGTGACGGTGAAGGCCAACGGTGCGGGCGACGTGCTCGCGATCAAGATCGATCCCGCGGTGGTCGACCCGACGGATGTGGAGCTGCTCGAGGACCTCGTCCTCAGTGCGGTGAAGCAGGCGATCGCGCAAGGCAAGGCGATGAGCCAGCAGGAGATGTCGAAGCTGACGGCCGGTCTCGGATTGCCTCCCGGTCTGGGTTTCTGATCCGGAAGAACCACGCGGCGCTCGGATGAAACAGGGTCGCGTGAGAGACTGGAGAGGGATTGGTCTGAGGTGCCTCGTGCCGGTGATGCCGTGGCGGGATCTGCCGCGGATCGTCGGCTACACGATTCTCGGGGCGGCGCTCGGGGGGATCTACGGGGTGCTCCACGATCAGCTGACCTACACGATCGGGCCGGAGTATTTCACGCGGCTGAAGTTCGATCAATTCGCCTATGCGAATCCGGGGTGGGGAGGACCGCGGGTCTTTGCAGGGATCATCGGCTTTCTCGCGACCTGGTGGGTCGGGGCGCTCGTGGCCTGGGTGATCGCCCGGGTCTCGATCTGGCGCGAGGGACGGCTGCCTCCGGCGAGGGAAATAGCGCGGGCCTTCGGCAGTGTCTTCGTTGTCTCGATGGCGAGTGCGTTCGGTGGCTGGTGTTGGGGGCAATGGCGGAGGACGACGGGATACGACAAAGGCTGGCACGGTCTGATGGACTCCCTCGGCGTGACGCGGCCGGAGGAATTCATGACGGTGGCCTACATCCACAACGCGAGTTACCTCGGCGGCATGCTGGGGATGGTGGCGGGCTTGATCTTGCTCCGACGCCAACGGATGAAGAGGCTTGTCGGAACCCTGGCTGATTTCCCAACGAAACTCGACGCATGAGAGGCCTGTTTTCTTTTCTGATCCTCCTCGCGACCGCCGCGCCGGCCCAGGAGCGGGTCGTCACGAAGATTTCCACGGGAAAGGTCTCCGCTTACGTGGATACGAATGATGCGCCCGACCTGAAGGAGTGGGGAGCGGGGGCGGGGACGCGCTGTGTCGAATGGTTTCCGAAGATCGCGGCCTTGTTGCCGAGCGAGGGCTTTGTCGCGCCGACGGAGGTGACTTTGGTCTTCGACCCGAAGATGTCGGGTGTGGCCCACGCAGCGGGAGGAAAGATCACGATCGCGGCGGCCTACGTGCGCGGCCATCCCGATGACCATGGCATGGTGATCCATGAACTGACCCACGTGGTGCAGGCCTATCCCCCGGGAGGACCGGGCTGGCTGGTGGAAGGGATCGCGGACTACATCCGGATCGTGCATTTCGAACCGCAAGCACCGCGGCCGAAGGTGACCCGTCTCTCGAGCTACCGGGAAGGCTACAAAACGACCGCGATATTTCTGGAATGGGTCGAGCGGAATCGCGGTCCGGGTCTCGTCGTGAAGCTGAATGCAGCGCTCCGGGCGGGGACCTATGATGAGGACATCTGGGTGAAGATCACGGGGCGGACGCTGGAGCAATGCTGGGCGGAATTCGCGAAGACGCTGGGGGAATGAGGCGGGGCGATGGCAGGTATTGCTTGCCAAGTTCCCCGATTCATCCTATCTCCCGCCACCATGCTAGCTGTCGTCGTCACCATCACGAGCCATCCCGACAAGGTCGGGGAAATGATCGCCGCCCTCGAGGGGAATGCGGCCCATTCGCGTCACGAACCCGAATGCCTGAAGTGGGAATGGTCGCAGCACATTGAGGATCCGACGAAGTTCGCGATCTACGAACTCTATACGACAAGCGAGGCCTTTGCCGCCCACAAGGCGAGCGACCATTTCGCGGTCTGGGTCGAGGCGAGCACGCCCTGCATCAAGGAGAAGGTGGCGGGGCAGTATGACGTGAAGGGCGTCGATCCGCGACCCGTCTTCGCCTAAGCTACGACGGGCGGGCCTTCTTCACGCGGCGTCATTGAAGGTGTATTCGACGCCGAGGTGTTTCGAGATCACGGTGAACAGTTCGTGCGATCGGAAGGGCTTGGCGACGAAGTCGGAGCAGCCAGCTTCGATCGCGGCTTCGCGGGCCTGTTCGAGGGCGTAGGCGGTGAGGGCGACGATGACGGGACGATCGCCTTCAGTGGCCATGGCCTGGATCTCGGCGGTGGCTTCGTTGCCTTTCTTGATGGGCATGTCCTGATCCATGAGGATGAGGTGGGGCTTCCACTCGCTCCATTTTTCGATGGCGGCCTGCCCGTCGCCAGCCTCGGCGAGGGTGAAGCCCGCCTTGCCAAGGATGCGCTTGAGAAGAAGGCGGTTGGTCGGTTGATCCTCGGCGATGAGGATGCGCACCTCGCCCTGGGGGGCGGTGAATCCGTTGATCCGTTGCGCGGTTTTTTCGTCGAGGCTGACGCTGATGGACTCGGCCGAGGCTTCGGCGGGGGCGAGCTCCTCGCACTCGATGCTGAAACGGAAGGTGGTGCCTTTGCCAAACACGGAGGTGACCTCGATGTCGCCACCCATGAGCTGGACGAAGCTGCGGGCAATGGGCAGGCCGAGGCCGGTGCCCTCGGAGGAGCGGCGACCGCTCTCGGTCTGGGAGTAGCGTTCGAAGAGCTTGCCGATTTCTTCCTCGCGGATGCCGCGTCCGGTATCGCGGATCTCGAAGAAGACACGGATGCGGCGGCGGAGGCGTCCCTCGACGACTTCGGGCTCGCCCGCGGCCTGGGTGGAGATGGAGACGCCGACACCGCCCTGGGCGGTGAATTTGATGGCGTTGCCGAGGAGGTTGATGAGGATCTGGCGCAGCTTGCTGCGGTCGGTGACGACTTCGCCGGGCAGGGTGGTGGTGGCGGAGAAATTGAAGGCGATGCGCTTCTCCGAGGCCTTCATGGAAAGCATCTCATAGACCGACTTGATGAGCGGGACGAACTCGAAGGTCTCCTCGTTTTTCTCCATCTTGCCGGCCTCGATCTTCGAGAGGTCGAGGATCTCGTTGATGACGTCGAGGAGGTGCTCGCCGCTGTTGGTGACGATGTCGAGGGTCTCGCGTTGTTTGGGGGGCAGGGTCTTGTCCTCGCTGAGGATGCCGGAGAAGCCGATGATGGCGTTGAGCGGGGTGCGCAGCTCGTGGGTCATCTTGGCGAGGAAGTCGCTCTTGGCGCGGTTGGCGACTTCGGCGAGGTGGCGGGCTTCCTCGAGGTGATCCCGGTAGGTCGACTCGATCTCGGCGGTCTTGATCTGGGCGATGGCGATGCCGAACTGGCCGGTGAGGGCGTCGAGGAGTTTCACATCGTCGTCGCTCCAGGCGCCGTCCTTCCCGACGCGCAAGAGGAGGATGATGCCGTTGGCGCTGTCGAGGAAGCTCGTCGTCGCGGCGATGAGGGCGATGGGGGCCTTTTCGGGGAAGGCCGATCGGATGGAGTCGGGGATGGCCGACGGATTTGTGACCGAGAGGACGGTCTTCGCGGTGAGGATCTGGCGCGCGAGGCGGTCTTCGAGATTTAGGGTCGGGATGGGCGCAGATTTCTTCGCTTCGGGGGCGTCGAGGGCATTCCAGTAGCCGATGCGTTTGAGGGAATAGCGTTCATCGACAGTGCCGTCTTCGTTCGTCGGGTTGAAGATGCGGAAGACGAGGCAGTGGGTCGCTCCGAAATCATTGACGATCCCTTGAAGGGCTCCACTGAGGATCTGATCGTCAGGAGTCTCGTTACGCAGATTGCGGTAGGAGCGGTCGAGGAGCATCCGGTTCTGCAACTGCCGGGCGAGGGTGGCTTCGGCACGGTCACGCTGGGCGACGAGCATTTCCTCGCGGCGTCGAAGCTGTTCCACGCGGGAGTGGATCCAGTAACGGCTGGTGCCGAACAGGAGCAAGGCGATGGCTGCGACCGCTAGAGTACGCACCTTCCCGGTCTGCCACCAGGGCGGGGTGATGATGATGCGGACCTTGGCGGCGACGTCGGGCCAATCGTTGGTATTGAGGGTGCTCTTCACCATGAATTCGTAACTCCCTGGCCCGAGACCGGCATAGGTCGCCTTGCGTTCGGAGTCCGCATCGACCCAATCCTGATCGTAGTTGGTCAACATGTATCGGAAATGGCCGCGATTGGGAAAGCGGTAATCGAGGTTGGCGAAGCGCAGGGTGAAGATGAGCCGCTCGTCGAAGGGGATGAAGATCTCGTCGGTAGCGGCGAGTTCCTTTTCGAGGACGCCGCCCTCACGCGGGACGACGGGCTCGCCAAAGAGCTCGAGACTCGTCAGGAATGGGCTCGGCGCATGCGGCATAGCCGGGAGCTTTTCAGGATCGATGAGATTGAACCCGTCCTGGCCGCCGAAATAGAGGCGGCCCTGGTCATCGCGGGCCGCCGCGCCGATGATGAAGCCGGTGCTTTGGAGACCGTCGTCCTCGCCGAAGACGCGGAACTCATTTTGCATTGCGTTGAGACGGGCCACTCCCGATCGCGTCGCCACCCAGAGGAGGTTGTTCCGGTCCTTGATCAGGGAAGTGACGTTGTCGTCGGGTAGAGCGTGGATGAGGGTGTTGAAATTCGCGACTTCGCCGGTGGCGGTATTGAACCGGTCGAGGCCGGCATCGATCGTGCCGATCCAGACGATCCCATTGGTGTCGGGGAGGATCGTGGCGATCCGTTCGCTGGTGAGGGACTCGGCATGAGGGTAGACGGACCTGAGGGAACGGAGGGAGTCGATCCCTCCCGAGAGCAGATAGGGGCCCGACTGGGTCGATACCCAGAGATTTCCCGAGGGATCCTCGGCCATGGAAAGAATGTAGTCGGTGCCGGAGCCGCCCTCGCTCTTCACCTTCAGAAAGGAATCCGTGGAAGGGTCATAGCGATAGAGTCCGGCACCCTGGGTGCCTACGTGGATGACGCCGCCGCGCGACTCGTGGATCGCCGAGACGTTGTCGTGCCCGATGGTGGTGGGCTTGTCAGGATCGTTGCGGAGGATCCTGGGAGCGCCCTCCTTGGGATGGAGAATCAGGCCGCTGCCACGTGTGCCGATCCAGAGATTGCCCTGGCTGTCCTGGAGGAGGAAATTGATCGAAAGGTCGTTCTCGGGCTGTGGAGCGCCCTGGGGTGCCGGGACAAAGTAATCGTTCGCCGAATCCCATCGAGCGACGCCTTTTCCCGTGCCGATCATGATCTTGCCATCGGGAGTGTTCGCAAAGGTTCGGACAAAGGAGTGGGGAAGTCCGCCGGAACGCTCGGGATGGTGGCGGATGTGGGAGAACCATTGGCGATCGAGATTGAACCGGCTCGTGCCGCCCCCCTGCGTCGCGATCCAGAGCATGTTGGAACGATCCTCGAAGATGGCCGTGATCTGATCGTCGCAGAGGCTGTCGCCGTTGCGGGGAGTGTGGTTGAAGAAGACGAAGGTATCGTTTCCCCGGTCGTAAAGCCCCAGTCCGCTCATGGTGCCGACCCAGAGATCGCTCTTGGAGTCGACGAAGAGCGAGGTGACGGTGTTTTTCCCCGGAAGGGGAGCCTTCTTCGGTTCGCCGGCCTGGTCGGGGGAGTAGCGGTAGAGTCCCATCCCACCCGTGCCGATCCAGATGCTGTTTTTCGAGTCGAGGGCGAGGGAGGTGATCGGCACCGAGGTCTTCCAGAATTTTTCGAAGGATTTGGATTTCTGATTCCACTTGTGGAGTTCTCCCGCGGCGGTGCCAACCCACACGTCGGAATTGCCGAGCGTCGTCACCGAACTGATGTTGGCCTTCCCGAGCGGGCCTTCGGCCGCGACGATCGCCTCGGTCGCGAGATTCAACACGTTCAAACCGGAATCGGTTCCGATCCAGAGGAACTTCTCGTCGGAGATGTCGAGGTCGGTGATGTGATCACTCAGCAGTTTGGCGCCCTTCATGGACCCACGCTCGAAGCGGGTCGTTTCCCCCGTCTCCTGATTGAACTTCATCAGGCCGCTGGAAGAAGTGCCGATCCATAGCGCTCCCTTGGAGCGGCGGAGCGTGGCGAGGGAGGTGAGCTGGTTGCTGCTAAGTCCGTCGGAGCGGTTCGGATCGTGGGAGTAGTGGATCGTCCGGAAGCCGTCGAAACGACTCAGGCCCTGGTCGGTCGCGAGCCAGACGTATCCGCCCAAATCCTGGGTGAAATCGCGGACAAGATCGGTGCGAAGGCCCCCGGGGGTGGACTTCGAGAGCGTGGTGAAGCGGATCCGGCTCGTCTCACCTTCCTGGGCAGGGCTCAGGCAGGGAAGAAGGGCAAAGAACGCAAAGCAGGCAAAAATCCCGATTCGGGCGGACCGCAGGGGCTCCATGAGGGTCAAAAAAGCGGATCAAAGGAATTGCGAAAATTATTGTAAATCTTGTACCGAGGAGTTAATTTAGGATGCCTTAAGTTTCCTAGTAATTCAAGGCGAATCCGCGAAACTTTCATTTTCTTCTCATTTCTGGTTTCTAGTGGGTATCCCCATTCTTCAGATGACCTCCTGTCGTCGCCACCTTCAGACCGCCCTGAGCATGGTCGAACTGCTCATCGTCATCGTGGTGATCGGGATCATCGCGACGGTCGCCCTGCCCTCGATCAGCAACCTCCGCGGGGTCGCGAAAAAGACGACAGCGATTCAGAACGCAAAGAGCATCTCGCAGATGTCGAGCGCGCTGGCGGCCCTCGGAGTCGCGCACGTCATTCCCGATTCGATGGGAGGCGTGGCGGCGACGGCGCGACTCCTCCGCGAAGGTGTCATCGTGCCCGAAGGGCCGATGGCGGGGGAGAAGTTCGTGCTCACGGGCCTGAACGACGACGAGATCGACTTCGTCGCGGAGTACCTCTACGTCCAATATGACAAGAAGGAACTCCGTCTCATCTTCCGCGATCCGGAACTCGAGCAGGGGACCGGCTTGACTTTCCTTCGGGAGGACTTCCTCATCGCCGCGAGTGAATCGCAGGCCGGTGCCGGGACGCGCGGCTGAAATCGCCCCGGAGTGTCATCGCGATCAATGGCCGCTCGCGTCGGCCGGTTCGTCCACTTCCTCGACCGTGCTCCCGCTCTTGATCCGGTCTATGAGATTCGCGATCCCGATGGCGCGACGCTCCGAAAGGTATTTCTCTTCGAATCCCTGGATTTCTCCGCGGGGGATCGGCGTCGCTTCCTTCCGTTCGGTGACCTTGAAAAGGTGAAACCCGTAGTGGGTCGCGACAATGGGGCTGATCTCGCCGACTTCCATGGAGAAGGTGATCGCCTCCACTTCCGGCATGGTCTGGCCCTGCTTCATCCAACCGAGGTCGATCTCGCGGTCCTCGTCGGAGCCGTGCTCGCGCGCGGCCTGATCGAAATCTTTTCCGGCGAGGAGTTCCCTGCGCACGGCTCGGAGGGCGATGTAGGCCTCGCCGGCAGCTTCGTGGCTGCTGGGCTCGATGAAGATCTGGCTGACGCGTACTTCTTCTTCTCCGAGGAAACGCTGGAGATTGTCCTGGTAATAACGCTCGAGTTCCTCCTCGGTCGCTTTATCGGGGACATTGACTTCGGCCTCGAGGAGGCGGTCAACGGTGAGGCTGCTCTTGAGTTTGGCGAGGATGACATTCCGGTCGCCGCGGTTGAAACCGGTGTTGTCGTAGAAGTTCTGATCGCCGCCGTGTTCCTCTTTCAGCGCTTCAAACCGGGATTCGACCGAGGCATCGTCGATCTCGCCGAAGCGCTTCACCGACTCCTGCTCGAGAAGCGTGCGATTGACGACGTTTTCCTTGGCATACGTGCGCAGTTCCACGTCGCGATCACAGCAGACGACTTCGCCGAGGCGCTGGTAGTGTTCCTTGAGCGATTCGAACTCGTCTTCGATGACGTCGTCGCCAATGTGCGCTCCGTTGATGATGAATGCCATGGGGGATAGTGGTGCAGGTTTCACTTTTTCACAAGTGACGCCAGGTAGTCGAGCAAACTCGCCATTTCGTGCACGGTGAAATTGCCCATCAGTCCCGGAGGCATCAGGCTCATGGGCAGGGTCTCGCGTTTGGCGATGTCGGCTTTCTTGAAGGTGTGCTCCTGCGAGGCGATGTCGCGGAGGGTGACCTGCTCGCCCTGTTCATCGGTGACGAAACCCATCAGCGAGGTGCCGTCCTTCATCGTGATGAGATTCGAGGCGAACCCTTGGGCGATCGTTTTGTTGGGATCGAGGATGTTCATCGCGAGGTCGGGACGCTGGTAGGTCTCGACGATGTTGCCGAGATAGGGGCCTTTCTGTTTTTCGCTCTGGCTCACGGTGTGGCAGGCGACGCAGGTGGCGCGGGCGAAGACGGCTTCGCCGAGGGCGACGTCGCCTCCTTTATGTGCGAGGACGGCGGCGAGGGCCTTGTCCGGCGCGAGGGTACCGATCTTCGGCGTCTTGTCTTCGCCTTTGGCCTGGAGTTTCAGATCCTTGACCGCGGCCTTGGCGGCCTTGGTGACGGCGGGATCGAGGTCGCTGGCAGCGACGAGAATGCGGTCATCGAGTGTGCGGTTTTTCGTCTTTACCGCCGCGGCGATGAGGACGATCTTCTGCGCCGGAACGTTCCAGGCGGCGTCGAGGGCCTTCTTCGAGAGTTCGCGTGACTCGGGCGAACCACCCGTGCGCGAGGCGAGGGCGAGGACGGCGGCGTTGGCCCAGAAGCTCTCGGGCGTGCCGGGCTTCTCGGCGGCGGTTTTTTCGAGGGCGAGGTGATGATTCTCCAGTTTCGGCGCTTCGAGAAAGGCCTTGGCCGCTTCCTCGAGGTGTTTTTCGGCGTCAGCTAAGGCGGTGCGGGCGTACTTCTGCTCGCTCTTCGCCTTCACCGGATCGGCGATCTCACCGGCGGTCTTCACCGCGGCACGGAGGGTTTCGAGGCGTTGGGTGAGGGCGCCGAATCCACCGAGGGAGGCAGCGAAGGCTTCATTCCCATCGACCTTGGAAAGGGCGATGATGGCCTGGGAGAGCGTCGCGCTGCCGGCCTTCGCATCACCCGCGGCTTGGATCAGGAGCGGCACGCCCTCGGCGGGAATGGACTCGGACGAGACGAGTTGGGCGACGGCGTCGGGCATGACGGAGGGATTGTCCTTCGCCAGCGAAAGGATGCGCGAGAGGGCGTCGTTCGACTGGATCCGATTGCGGCTCATTTCCTTGACGAGGAAGGAAGCCTCCTCCGGCGAGGCGGCGTCGAGGGTCGTCTTTAGCGCGGCGAGGATCTTGTCGGTCTCGGCCCACTTCACGGGCTGGTAGTAGGGACCACGGGTGTCGGGACGAGTGCCCCAACTGTCACCGGTCCACTCGCCCTCGCGCTGGGCGAGGCGGCAGAGCGTGGCGAGGAGGTGCTGGCGAATCTCGGGACGTTTTTCGGCGGCGAGTTTGGCGATCAGATCATCGACGATGCCGGGCACATCGTGCATGCGCATGAGGGCAAAGGCGGCGAACTCGGGATTCGGGCCAGAGAGGAGCGCTTCGATGGCGGCGTCCTTCGCGCCGAGATGGGCGAGAGCCTGGAAGGCGGTGTGGGCGACGCGCGGATCGGGATCTGCGAGGCACTGGGAGATCGGTTCTGATAATCCGTCGAAGTTTAGTCGTGTGGCGGCCAAGATTGCTTCGAGGCGACGTCTCTTCTGATCTCTAAGTTCCAGTCCCCAGCCAAGAAATTCAGAAAGCCTGCGGTGACTTGGATTATTTTCGTCAATCTTGAGGTCAGAAATCGCACGGTAGAGATAAGGGGCAAATTCGTCGTCGAATGTATTGAGAATACTGTCGATGAAATTTACGTCGTTTGACATCCCAACTCCAAGTTGTGTAAACGCATACACCGCCGCGACCCGCGTCTTGAGCTCCTTTTCAGGATTCTTCGCCAGCTCCAGCAGCGCCTCGGACAAGACAGGGTTCGCTTCGCGACGCAACAGGGTCCGCTGTGCGGTCAGGGTGCGGATGTGGCTCGGTGAATCGAGCGCGGTGACGAGTTCGGCGTCGCTCATCTTTTCGTAATCGGGCAGGGGCTCGGGTTTGAAACCCTTCGGCGTGACCCTGACAATGTAGCCAACCTCGGGTCCTTCCCACTTGAAGGTGGCGGGGCCTTTCCAGCTCGCTTGGTAGACCGCACTCATCGCATCGACGTCGGCGTCGGTGGGACGGGTCATGCCGATGAAGGGACGGGGTTCGGTCAGTTCGACGAAGCTCGCGCCCTGGCGCTGCACGGTGTGGACGAAGGATGCGGTGCGGCCCCAGTCGCAGGTGATGGGGGCCTTGTTCCATTCATCAGGAAAGCCGGGCTCGTGCAGGTAGACGGATCCGCAGCCGGAACCGCCACCATAGTCGGCGAGAGGCGGAACGTGTTCCTCGCCGAAGTTCTTGTAGAGGCGCGGGTAACCGTGATCCTCAAGACCGGAGAAGTGGTGGAAGCGCACGTCCCATCCGCCGCCGTCGTTGGTGTTGTCGCGGGCGAAGAGGTCGCAGAGCGGGCTCATCGGTGTGCCGAGGATGTTGCGCGTGCCGGTGGCATAGATCTCAAGGCCCGAACCATCGGGACGGAAACGGATGACGCCGCCGGCGCGGTGCTGGAGGGTGCGTCCATCGGTGCCGGTGGATTTCATGAAACCGAAGTCGCCGCCCGCGATGTAGATCCAGCCATCGATGCCGAGCTCGAGACCGTTCGTGGTGTGGTCGGCGGGACGTCCCGAAAAGTCGAAGGCGATGCCGTCGATGAGTTTCTTCGATTCCTCGGAGACGCCGTCGCCGTCACGGTCGAAGAAGACGCTGATGTGCGGCGGATGGAGCAGGTAAAGGCGGTCGTGATCCCAGATGAGCCCGCGGGGGGAATCGACATTCTTGACGAACTCCTTCACCTCGTCGGCGCGTCCGTCTCCGTCGGTGTCGCGCAGTCGCAGGACCCGGCCGCGTCCCGGTTCACGACCGAGCGAGCCGTTGCCATCACTGGAGACGTAGAGGTCGCCGTTCGGCGCGGCGGCGACGTAGACGGGATAGTTCGCGGCCTGCCAGTTCGAGAAAAGGGTGACATCGAATCCTTCGGGCACCTTCACATCCTTGAGGACCTCGGCTTCCTCCT
>Ga0209573_1003941_pt1 | contig 15385 bp, 13 predicted proteins | sample TNRBio252014_DNA_FD_185870 | JGI IMG/M metagenome (GOLD analysis project Ga0209573, IMG submission 185870) | Wastewater treatment Type I Accumulibacter community from EBPR Bioreactor in Madison, WI, USA - TNR Reactor_6/25/2014_ DNA (SPAdes)... | ecosystem: Engineered > Bioreactor > EBPR >...
CGGTCATTTGATCCGGGCGGTGGAAAACATCCCGCTGCTCAGCTATGCCCGGCAGCGCGGCCGCTGCGCCCACTGCGGCGCGGCGATCGGCCGCCAGTACCCGGCGGTGGAAGCGCTAAGCGGCGTCTTGGCTGGCGTCGTCGCCTGGAAATACGGCTTCGGCTGGCCGGCGGCGGCGGCGCTGGTCTTTACCTGGATCCTGCTGGCGGCCAGCGTCATCGATTTTCGCCATCAACTGCTGCCGGATGATCTGGTGCTGCCGTTGCTCTGGCTCGGGCTGTTCGCGGCGCTGTTCGGCCTGTTCGCCGCCCTGCCCAGCGCGGTCATCGGCGCCATGGCCGGCTATCTGGCGCTCTGGTCGGTGTATCAACTTTTCCGGCTGCTGACCGGCAAGGAAGGGATGGGCCATGGCGACTTCAAACTGCTGGCGGCGCTCGGCGCCTGGACCGGCTGGCAATACCTGGTCACCATCGTGCTGCTGTCATCGCTGGTGGGAGCGGTTTCCGGCTTGGCGCTGATTATGTTTCGTGGTCGGGACCGGCGAGTCCCGATGCCGTTTGGCCCCTTTCTCGCCGCCGCCGGCTGGATCGCGCTGCTGTGGGGCGAAGCGGTCAATCGCGCCTACCTGAACTGGCTGGGACTGTAACCGTGCTGGTCATCGGGCTGACGGGCGGCATCGGCAGCGGCAAGACGGCGGTCAGCGACCGCTTCGCGCGACGCGGCATCCCGGTCATCGACACCGACCTGCTCGCCCGCGAACTGGTTGAACCGGGCCAACCGGCCCTGGCCGACATTGCGGCCGAGTTTGGGCCGGACTGCCTCGATGACGAGGGCCGGCTGCATCGCGCGCGCCTGCGCGAACGGGTATTCGCTGACCCGGCGGGCCGCCGCCGGCTAGAAGCGATCCTGCATCCCTGCATCCGCGTTCTGGCGCGGGAACGAATCGCCCGGTTGACCACCCCCTACTGTCTGCTGGTCATTCCGCTGCTGGCGGAAACCGGGATGACCGATCTGGTGGATCGGGTGCTGGTGGTGGACGCGCCGGAAGCCGAGCGGATTCGCCGGGTCATGGCGCGCGATCGGATCGATGAAACCCAGGCCCGCCGCATCCTGGCCGCCCAAGCCGACCGGGATCAACGACTCGCGCTGGCGGACGAAATCGTGGAAAACGCCAGCGATCTGGCGGCGCTGGATCACCGGGTCGCCACCCTGCATCGGCATTACTCGACCCTGGCCGCAACCCGGGCTTGCTGACGAGCCTCGCCCGCGGGTCTGATTCCAACTTCCGACGATGACTGCGTCCGCGAGGACTATCGTGCCCCAGACCGTTTGTTACGAACAGCCCCTCAACGAACGCGCCCGCTCGCTGTTGCGCCTCGAATTCCTGTTCCACCAAGTCCATCACAGCCTGACTGGATGCTCGACCTGGGACAGTCGCGCGGCGCTGCAAGGTCTGTTCGACATCCTGGCCCTGACCGGACGCAACGAGTTTAAGGGCGACCTGCTCAAGGAACTGGAACGGCACGCCGCCACGCTCAATCGACTGCGATTGAATCCCGGCGTCCATGCCGCCACGCTGGACCACGTGCTGGCGGAAATCGGCGCGGTGATCGGCCGGATTCATCGGCTGGACAATTCGGCGCTGGAGACCGTGCGGCAAACCGATTTCCTGAACGCCATTCACAAGCGCAGTCAGACGCCTGGCGGAGCCTGCCGGTTCGATTTGCCGGCGCTTTACCACTGGTTGCAGCGGGATCCCGAGATCCGCGCCCAGTACCTGCGGGAGTGGCTGGCGCCCTTCGCGCCTCTGTGGGACGCCGTCGCCCTGATTCTCCGGCTGATTCGCGACAGCGCCGTCCCGCAGCCGGAAATCGCTTACCGGGGTTTTTTTCAGCGCGGCCTCGACAGCAACACGCCCCATCAAATCATCCGGGTATTGTTGCCGGCCGACGAGCCCTTGTTTCCGGAAATCAGCGGCGGACGGCATCGCTTCACGATTCACTTTTTGGAGCACCCGGACCCCAACCGCCGGGCGATTCAAAGCACGGACGACATTCCCTTCGAGTTGGCCTGCTGCGCGATTTGAGCGTGCTCCCAGCGTAACCGCTCGATGATCGGTTCGTCGGCGGCGGGAAAGGCGAAATCGGCCAACCGCGCAGGCGACGCCCACCTCAGCGGCTGACCCTCCCGACCGTGCGGTTCGCCGCCCCAGGCGGTTACCCGCCACACATCCAACAGCACGGTTTTGTCCGGATAGGCATGGCGGATTTGCAACCACGGTTCGGCGGCCCGAACGGTGATCCCCAATTCTTCGTGCAACTCGCGGCGGAGCGCCGCTTCCACCGATTCGGCCGCCTCTACCTTGCCGCCGGGAAATTCCCACCGCCCGCCCTGATGCGCGTGGTCGGGCCGGCGGGCGATCAAAAGCGCTCCGGCCGGATCGGCGACGATGCCCACCGCGACATGGACCGTCCCGCTCACGTCCGGTACTCGGCATTGATGCGCACGTAGTCGAACGACAGGTCCGTGGTCCAGATCCGCGCCGCCGCCTCGCCCCGGTCCAGTTCAACCCGGATGGCGATCTCGGGTCGCGCCATGACCTGCTGGCCCTGCTCTTCCGTGTAGCCCGGCGCGCGGCCGCCAGCGCGGACGATGCAAACCTCGTCCAGATGGATCGCGACCCGGTCGATAGCCAAATCCGCCACTCCGGCCCGGCCCACCGCCGCCAGAATCCGGCCCCAGTTGGGATCGGACGCGAAAAACGCGGTCTTGACCAGCGGGGAATGGGCAATGGCATAGGCGACCCGCCGACACTCGACCACGTCGCGGCCTCCCTCGACCCGCACGGTGATGAACTTGGTCGCGCCCTCGCCATCGTGGATGATGGCCCGCGCCAAGTCGCTACAGACCTCGCGCACCGCCGTGGCGAAGCGGGCATAGTCCTCGCCCTCCCCCGGCACGCTCGCTCCGGATTGGCCGGTCGCCAGCAACAGGCAGGCGTCGTTGGTGGAGGTGTCGCCGTCCACGGTGATGGCGTTGAAGGACTCGGCGACCGCGTCCGCCAGCACCGGCCGCAGCACGGTTTCATCTGCGGCGGCGTCGGTGGCGACGAAAGCCAACAGGGTCGCCATGTCCGGACAAATCATGCCCGCGCCCTTGGCGATGCCAGTCACCGTCACGTCCCGCCCGTCGAGATTCAACCGCCGCGACGCCCACTTGGGTCGGGTGTCGGTGGTCATGATGCCGTGGGCGGCCTCGGTCCAGCCGTCCGGCCGCAGCGCCGCCAGCGCCGCCGGCAGGCCCGTCACCACGCGAAACAGCGGCAACGGCTCGCCGATGACGCCGGTGGAAAATGGCAGTACTTCTTCGGGCCGGCAACCGACTCGTTCCGCCAGCGCCCGGCAACTCGCTTCGGCGTCCACCAGCCCTTGCCGACCGGTGCCGGCGTTGGCGTTGCCGGTGTTGATCACCAGGTAACGGGGGCTGGCGGCGGCCAGATGGGTCCGCGCCACGATCACTGGCGCGGCGCAAAAAGCGTTGCGGGTGAACACGGCGGCAGCCCGGGTTCCCGCCGCCGCTTCGATCACCACCAGATCGCGGCGGTCGGGATACTTGATGCCGGCGCAAGTCGCGCCCAGCCGGATGCCGGCGACGGTCAACGGTTCCATGTGCGTCTCCTCCTCAGTCCAACTGCCCATGGCAGTGCTTGTACTTCTTGCCCGAACCGCACGGGCAGGGTTCGTTGCGACCGACCTTGCGGCCTTCGCGCACGAAAGGCGTGTGGGCGGCTTCCTCCGGTTGCTGGCGAAGCTCGCCCGACCCGTCATCCTCGGCCTCGCCTTCGGCCAGCACCGGCGCCTCGGCGTGGACGAAATGCAGCGCGGCGGGCTCGGGTCGGCGCGGCTCCGGGATCGGCGCCGGCTCGGCCTGGAACTGGGCGCGCACGAGGAAACCGACCGCTTCCTGATGGATGCGCTGCACCAGCGCCTGGAACATCTCGAAGGCTTCGCGCTTGTATTCCTGTTTGGGATTTTTTTGGGCGTAGCCGCGCAAGTGAATACCCTGACGCAGATAGTCCATCGCCGCCAGATGCTCGCGCCAGTGGCCATCCAACACTTGCAGCAGCACCGCTTTCTCGAACTGCCGCATCCAGGGCGGGCCCACCTGGGCTTCCTTGGCGGCGTAGACCTGTTCCAGTTCGGCATGGATTCGCTCGCGCAGTGGCTCCTCGTGCAGGTTGGAGTCGGCGTCCAGCCAGGCGCGGAGCGGCAGGCCCAGGCCAAATTCCCGCTCCAGCGCCTCCTCCAGCCCGGCCACGTTCCATTGTTCCTCCAAAGTCTGCGGCGGGATGAACGGATCGATCACCTGCTTGAGCACGTCGGCGCGCATGTTCTTCAAGGTGGCCGATACGTCCTCGGCTTCCATCAATTCGTTGCGCCAGGCGTACATCACCTTGCGCTGGTCGTTGGCGACGTCGTCGAACTCCAGCAGGTTTTTGCGGATGTCGAAGTTGTGAGCCTCAACCTTGCGCTGGGCGTTTTCAATCGCCTTGGTCACCCACGGGTGCTCGATGGCCTCGCCCTTCTCCATGCCCAGCTTCTGCATCAGCCCCGCCACCCGGTCGGAGGCGAAGATGCGCAACAGGTTGTCTTGCAACGACAGGTAAAACCGGCTGGAGCCGGGATCGCCCTGCCGGCCGGAGCGACCGCGCAACTGGTTGTCGATGCGCCGCGATTCGTGGCGCTCGGTGCCGATGACGTGCAGGCCGCCGGCGGCCACCACCTGCCCGTGCCGCTGTTGCCAGCCCTGCCGCGCCGCTTCGCGGGCCGCTTCCTCGATCTCGGCGCCCATGGCTTTCAGTTCGGCTTGCCAATTGCCGCCCAGCACGATATCGGTGCCGCGTCCGGCCATGTTGGTGGCGATCGTCACCGCGCCCGGCCGACCGGCCTGGGCGATGATCTCCGCCTCCCGCTCGTGCTGCTTGGCGTTCAACACCTCGTGGGGAATCTTTTCCTTGGCCAGCAACCCCGATAACAGCTCCGACACTTCGATGGAGGTGGTGCCGACCAGGGTCGGCTGGCCGCGCTTTCGACAGTCGCGGATATCCTCCAGCACCGCGTCGAATTTTTCGTTCGGGGTCAAAAACACCAGATCGCCCTTGTCCTCGCGGATCATCTTCAGATGAGTGGGCACCACGACGACTTCCAACCCATAAATCTGCTGAAACTCGAAGGCTTCGGTGTCGGCGGTGCCGGTCATGCCAGCCAGCTTCTGGTACAGGCGGAAGTAGTTCTGAAAGGTGATCGAGGCCAGGGTCTGGTTCTCGGCTTGAATCGGAACCCCTTCCTTGGCTTCAATGGCCTGGTGCAAGCCATCCGACCAGCGCCGGCCCGGCATGGTGCGGCCGGTAAACTCGTCCACGATGATGACCTCGCCACCGCGCACGATGTACTCCACGTCGCGGTGAAACAGCGCGTGCGCCCGCAAACAGGCGTTGAGATGGTGAAACACGCCGAGGTTGGCGGCGTCGTACAGGCTGTCGCCCACCCGCAGCAGTCCTACTTCCAGCAGCAGGTCCTCGACCCGTTCGTGGCCGGCCTCGGTCAGATAAACCTGCTTGGTCTTTTCATCCACCCAGTAATCGCCCGGCCCTTCCTCTTCCTTCTGCCGGGTCAGGCGCGGCACGATCTCGTTGACCTTGCGATAGAGTTCGGAGCTTTCCTCGGCCGGACCCGAGATGATCAGCGGAGTGCGCGCCTCGTCGATCAGGATCGAGTCCACCTCGTCCACCAGGGCGTAATGCAGCGGCCGCTGCACTTTTTGATCCAGGCCGAAGGCCATGTTGTCGCGCAGGTAGTCGAAGCCGTATTCGTTGTTGGTGCCGTAGGTGATGTCGGCGCCATAGGCGGCGCGTTTTTCCTCGGGACTCATGCCGGCGATGACGACCCCGACGCTCATCCCAAGAAACTGATAAATCTGGCCCATCCAGTCGGCGTCGCGGCGGGCCAGATAGTCGTTGACCGTCACCACGTGGACGCCCTTGCCGGTCAGCGCGTTGAGATACACCGTCAGCGTCGCCACCAGGGTCTTGCCCTCGCCGGTGCGCATTTCGGCGATTTTGCCCTCGTGCAGCACCATACCGCCGATCAACTGCACGTCGAAATGGCGCATGTCCAGCGTGCGTTTGCTGGCCTCGCGCACCACCGCAAAGGCTTCCGGCAGCAGCGCGTCCACGGTTTCGCCCTTCGCCAAGCGGTTCTTGAATTCGTCGGTCTTGGCGCGCAGGTCCGCGTCGCTCAAAGCCGCGATCCCCGGTTCCAGGGCGTTGATTCGATCCGCGACCTTGCGCATCCGGCGGAGTACGCGGTCGTTGCGGCTGCCAAAAATCGTTTTCAGAATGTTCATGAATGTTTATCACCAAGATGTAGTTCAGCCTGCCAATCTTCCACCATTAAGCCAGGTACGCGGGTAAATTCACGAGTGTTGCGAGTGACGATAACCAATCTGTGAGCGCGGGCAATAGCGGCGATTTGCAGGTCGTAAGGGCCAATCGGGTTACCTTGGCGGGTTAGGGCGGCGCGGATTTCGCCGAAATGCTCGGCTGCAACATCGTCAAATGGTAGACTAGGTAAATCGTTGAAAAACAGGCGCAAGCGGGCTTGGTTTTCCGCAATGCGCTGACTCTTACAGGCACCAAACCATAATTCCGCCTTGACTGGCGCGCAGAGTAATAACGAATCCATTCCTACCTCAAGGATACGGCTTAATACTATGGCGTGTTCTTTCATCATGGCAATGCAAATATTAGTATCTAGCAGATAGAGGTTCATTCCAACGAATCTCTTGGAACATCTATACCTAAATCCGAATCATCGATGTCGTCTGGAAAGTCGTCACTTAATACCCCGGCATGACGAGCAAGAAACGCCTTAGTATCGCTTGGTGATTTAGATACTGTTCGAACTGTGCCGTAGCGTTGTTCAAGAAATTCTATAAAATCCAATGCCTCCTGCGCGGCTTTTTCAGGCAAATGGAGGCTATGGTGGTAAATGGTTTCGGCTAAGGTCATCGTCAATGCTCCTCCAGTAAATTATGAAATCAAAGAATTAACAGTCAGTTGTGGTTTATCACAATGCCATGATCAATAGATTACATCGTGCGTACCCATATCGAGTAGCAAGATGACCTCCTGCTGGGTAAGTGTTTGTTCGATATGCGATTGCAGTTGTGGATTGCGGTAAATAAACTTCCGGAAGGACCGTTGAAAATGAGGAGTTAATATCAGTTCCCGAATCATGTTGCAGATTTATCCCTTCAGCGCAGTCCTGACCACTGTGCGCGCGAAAGAACTTGCGCAACTTACGCGGCAACGCCAGAATCCGTTGGAACCATTCGGGCTGCTGCTCCTTCACGTCCAGAATCAGCCGCAAATACTTGAGTTCGCTCTTTGGCTCCACCGGGTCGCCCTCCGCCGCCTTCCTGGAATTGATGCGGTCAAACAGATTGTGCGAAGTGTTCGCAATCACCGCCTGCCGCTGTTCCGGGCTGGATGCGGAACTGAAAAACAGGGTTCCGGATTCCACCTCCGCTTTCGTCCGCGAACCCGGACTGTTTTCATCCAGCAAGCTCGGTGGAGCAATGACCAAGCAGCGGCCATCCAGTTGCAAGGCCAGCAACGCCGAAATAAAAGTCTTGCCCAGGCCGACGACATCGGCGATAAACACGCCGCCATAGGTTTTGAGCATTTGCTGCGCGGTAAAAACCGCATCCTCCTGATATTTCAACTTCCTGAAATTCGCCGGCAGGTTTTCAGGATTCAGTCGGGAACGGTCGCCCAGATAGTCGCGGAAATATTCCGCCAGGAACTTCAAATAGAGTTTGTAAGGCGTGAAGAACGCAAACGGCGATTCTTGCTCCACAACCTGAAGAATCGTTTCATGCACATCCCTGACATCCACCGCATCCACCCACAACTCATTAAACCGGTGCAGCGCGTAATCATGATCCTCCGGTTCATTGAGCAACACATTAAACTCCAGATGGCCCTGCAAACCGCTGTAGGAAAAGTTGCTCGACCCCGTGATCACATAACCATGATTGACATCCGGCAGCGGTTGCGCTGGTGTCAGAATGTAAACCTTGGCATGAATATTCTGTTCCCGATACAGCTTGACGGTCAGTTTGCCCGAACGAATCCACTCGATAAATTTACGGAAGCCCGTTTCAATGCAAAGCAAATCATCCGCCTGAACCAACTCACTGCGCACCATACCGCCCAAAATTCGCCTGATTTCGGCGGTGGACTGGGCGGCTTCCGCCGCCGGGTCACGCGCAATTTGCAGCAAACCACAAACGGCCTGCTCATTTTTCAGACCGATCAGAATGCGGATTTTCTCGACCAGTTCCAGCGCGGGGTAGAGTCGGAAGAACCCGCTGATAAAAAAATAACCCACCAGACAATCGAAGCTCCGCATTCCTGGCAAAATCGTCTCCAACCGCTGGCTCAGCGTGTTTTCACCCTGATTCGTCAGGAATTTTTTGGAGGAGACTGGAACGGAGATCGGCATGACGGGCCAGCAACGGGTTGTGAAAAATGAGCGGGGCAAACTCCGGTCAGCCGCCTCCTGACGACGGGAAAATCTACCCCGGAAAGCGGATAATGATACCCCAGTGCCCGTTGTTGCGCCCCAAATAGCAATGAAAAACGGCCTCCCGGGATCGCCGGGAAGCCGCAGGGAAAGGGGATCGGGGATAAAACCAGAATTGCGAAGCTTCAGCGGGTGGCCTGGGCCGGCTGCAAGTAGGAAATCGGCGCCTGCCGTTCGTCGCTGAAGGTGACTTCTTCCCAGGCGGCGCTGTCGGCCAGCAACTCGCGCAGCAGCCGGTTGTTCAGGGCGTGGCCGGACTTGTAGCCGGTGAACGCGCCGATCAGGCTGTGGCCCAGCAGGTACAGATCGCCGATGGCGTCCAGAATCTTGTGCTTGACGAACTCGTCCTCGTAGCGCAAGCCGTCCTCGTTCAGAATGCGGTAATCGTCCACCACGATGGCGTTGTCCAGCGTGCCGCCCAGAGCCAACCGCTTTTCGCGCAACTGTTCGAGGTCGCGCATGAAGCCGAAGGTGCGCGCCCGACTGACTTCCTTGACGAAGGAGGTCGTGGAGAAATCCACCACCGCGTGCTGGTTGCGGCCCCGAAACAGCGGATGGTCGAAGGAAATGGTGAACTCGACCTTGAAACCGTCGAAGGGATCGAATCGCGCCCATTTGTCGCCATCCTCGACCCGCACCGGCTTCTTGATGCGGATGAAGCGCTTGGGCGCGTTTTGTTCCTGAATGCCCGCCGATTGGATCAGAAATACGAAGGGACCGGCGCTGCCGTCCATGATCGGCACCTCGGCGGCGCTCACATCCACGCAGGCATTGTCGATGCCGAGCCCCGCGAATGCCGACAGCAGATGCTCAACGGTGGAGATGCGGGCCTTACCCCTGACCAGCGAGGTGGACAGTTGGGTATCCCCGACATGGCGCGGGCAGGCCTTGATTTCGACCGGTTCCGGCAAATCGACCCGCCGGAACACAATGCCCGCATCGGGCGCCGCCGGACGCAATGTTAAATAGACCTTATCGCCGGTATGCAAACCGACGCCGGTCGCCCGGATGGCGTTTTTCAAGGTTCTCTGCCTAATCATGTTAGGTCCCCCAACACGTCAATTGAACTGGAGCGTGGCGTCGCGGTATGCCGCGCAGGTCCGGGTTGCGCACCCCTCAACCTGCCTGTCGGCTTATACGGCTAAGCCGGCAACCGTCATGTCATCTTGCGTTGCGACAAAGATACCGCAATTCGTAGCGATAATGCAACTTGTTTCTCTTTAGCAACTGTGGTGTTGTTAAGTTGCGAAAGCCGCCGCTCCAGCCCTCAACGGAGGGTTGCCGTCCTCCCACGCCTTGGCGTATCAATCCGCCAAGGCGCTGGTAATCCCAACGGATCAATCTGTCGGTCGGCCCAAGGCTTGCCGACGCAGAAACGCTGGAATATCCAGATACTCCTCGGGGTCGACGCGATCCCGTTCGCTCGGGATATCGCCAACCGCCTTCTGCCGGGCGCTGGGTCGGTCGTGGTGGACATGACCATCGCTGCCGGCCCGCTGCACCAGTTTGAACGGCGGAATCGCCGCCTCCCGCTCGCGCGAACTGGATTGCTTGACCGGCGCACCCTGACCGATGCCGGTGGCGACGATGGTGACCCGCAATTCGTTGCGCATCTCGGGATCGATGGCGGTGCCGACCACCACGGTGGCGTCGTCGGACGCCAGTTCCTTGATGGTGTTGCCCACTTCCTCGAATTCGCCGATGGTCAGGTCCATGCCCGAGGTGATATTGACCAGCAGGCCCTTGGCGCCGGCCAGGTTGACGTTCTCCAGCAACGGGCTGGCGATGGCCGCCTCGGCCGCCTCGCGGGCGCGGCCATCGCCGACCGCCCGGCCGGTGCCCATCATCGCCATCCCCATCTCGGACATCACGGTGCGCACGTCGGCGAAATCGACGTTGATCAGCCCCGGGTTGGTGATCAGCTCGGCGATGCCCTGCACCGCGCCGAGCAGCACGTCGTTGGCCGCCTTGAAGGCGTCCAGCAGGCTGGCGCTCTTGCCCAGCACCGTCAGCAACTTCTCATTGGGAATGGTGATCAGCGAATCCACCGTCTGGCTCAGCTCGCGGATGCCGTTGACCGCCACTTCCATACGCTTCTTGCCCTCGAACGGGAACGGCTTGGTGACCACCGCCACGGTCAGAATGCCCATCTCCCGCGCCAGTTGCGCCACCACCGGCGCGGCGCCGGTGCCGGTGCCGCCGCCCATGCCGGCGGTAATGAACACCATGTCGGCGCCCTGCAAGGCTTCCCGGATGCGTTCGCTATCCTCCTGCGCTGCCTGCCGGCCCACCTCGGGGTTGGCGCCCGCGCCCAGTCCCTTGGTGATATTGGCGCCCATTTGCAAGGTGATCGGCACCGAACAGCTTTTCAGCGCCTGCGCGTCGGTGTTGGCGCAGATAAAATCCACGCCCTCGATGCTGGCGCTCAACATGTGCTGCACGGCGTTGCTGCCGCCGCCGCCCACCCCAACTACTTTAATGACGGCATTTTCTTCCGTCTTTGCGTCCATCAGCTCGAACATCTTGGTTTCTCCTCGATGAATGGTTCTCTCGACCCAGACTGCCCCGATCCAACCGCTTAGAAATTCCCCTGAAACCAGCCCTTGATCCGGGTCCACCATCCCTTGCGGCCCGCCCTCGACACCGGACCCGGCCGCCCCAGCCGGTTCTCATTGCCAAACAGCAGCAAACCCACCGCGGTGGCGTAAATCGGATTGCGCACCACCTCCTGCGGTCCGGTCACATCGCGCGGCAAGCCCCGCCTGATCGGCAGGTGCAACACCTCCTCGGCCAGTTCGACGATCCCCGCCATCTGCGAACTGCCTCCGGTCAGCACTACCCCGGCGGGAATCAGATGCTCGAAGCCACTGCGTTGCAGCTTCCCCAAGGCCACCTCGAACAGTTCCTCGTAGCGCGGCTCCACCACCTCCGCCAGCTCCCGCCGGGACAGCATTCGGGCCGCCCGGTCGCCGACGCCGGCCACCTCGATCCGCTCGTCGGTGCGCGCCAGTTGCTTGAGGCAACAGGCGTGCTTGATCTTGAGTTCCTCGGCATCCGGAGTCGGGGTGTGGAAGGCCACCGCGATGTCGTTGGTCACCTGATTGCCGGCCACCGGAATCACCTCGGTATGGCTGATCGCGCCGTGGGTGAACACCGCCAGATCGGTCGTGCCGCCGCCGATATCCAGCAGGCATACGCCCAGCTCTTTCTCGTCCGGGGTCAGCACCGCCCGGCTCGACGCCAGCGGTTGCAGGATGACATCGTCCACCTCCAAACCGCAGCGCCGCACGCACTTGACGATGTTCTGCTCGGCGCTGATCGCGCAGGTGACCAGGTGAACCCGCGCCTCCAGCCGCACCCCGGCCATGCCGATCGGCTCCTGGATGCCTTCCTGGCCATCGATGATGAATTCCTGCGGCAGGATGTGCAGGATCTTCTGGTCGGCCGGAATCGCCACCACCCGCGCCGCCTCGATCACCCGCTCCACGTCCTCCGAGGTCACCTCGTGGTGCTTGATGGCAGTGACGCCGTGGGAGTTGAACCCGCGGATGTGGCTGCCGGAAATTCCGGTGTACACCGAGTGAATCTGGCAACCCGCCATTCGCTCCGCCGCGTCCACCGCGCGCTGGATCGACTGGACGGTGGATTCGATGTTGACCACCACGCCCTTCTTCAGGCCACGCGCGGGGTGCGCGCCGACGCCCACCACATCAATCGTCCCGTCCGGGCCGACCTCGCCGACCACCGCCACCACCTTGGAGGTGCCGATATCGAGTCCGACGATCAGGTTCTGGTCTTCTTTTCTGGACATGACCGCTCCGTTTGCCGCTCTCGCCTAACCGGCCGTCGGGGTCGGTGGCACCGCTTTCCAGCGCACCGCGAACCCGTTGCCGTAACGCAAATCCACCACCGCGATCCGGTCGGCTTGGGCCGCTAGCACTCGCGGATAAACTTGCGCCAACCGTTGCAACCGTTCCTCGAACCGCTCGCGCCCCAGGTACACGTCCAGGCCGCCCTCAAAGGTCAGCCACCAGGCCCGCCGTTCATCCTGGGTCAGTTTCACCAGGGTCAGACCCACCGGGTCCAGCCGGGCGCGGATGTCGCGCCACGCCTTGATCAAGGCTTTCTCGCGGCCTTCGGGACCCGTCAGGCGCGGCCACGGTCCCGACTGGCGCACGGCGGTCGGACGGAAGCGATGACCGTTCAAATCCACCATCTCGCCGCGCTCGCCCCAGTAGCCGAACGCGGCCCGCTCGCGCAACTGGATCGCCACCGTATCCGGCCAACTGCGCCGCACCGCGACTTCCTCGACCCAGGGATCAGCGGCCAGCACCGTGCGCAGGTCATCCAGATTGGCGACAAAGAAGTTCTGGCCCAGGTAGGCCTGGGCCAGCGGTTGCAAATCGGCCTCGGCCAAATTGCGCAGTTCGCCTTCGACCCGGACGTGGCGCAATGGAAACGCGCCCGGCTCGCGCAGCGTGCGAAACCCGGCCTCCAGACCGAAGCCCACGGCTGCCAGCACCAGCATCACCCCCAGCCCGCGCAGCCACGGTTTCCAGGCGGCCCAGCGCTGCCCCGGCGCAACCGCCGGCTCGCGCTTGAGCGAAGTGGCGCCACGGCGGCGTCCCCGTCCGAGTGGCATCGTCGTCCCCCGCTCAGCCTGGCCGCGCCAGGCTGGTCTCCAGAATGCGCCAGACCAGGTCCTCGAAACTCAAACCCGCCACCCGGGCCGCCAGCGGCACCAGGCTGTGATCGGTCATCCCGGGCACGGTGTTGACTTCCAGCAACCAGGGTTGGTCCTGGGCGTCCACCAGCAAATCCACCCGGCCCCAGCCATAGCCATCCACCGCGGCAAACGCCCGACGGACCAGCGCCCGCAATTCGGCTTCGCGCGCTTCCGGCAAACCACAAGGACAGAGATAGCGGGTGTCGTCGGCGTGGTATTTGGCCTCGTAGTCGTAGAAAGCGCGCGGCGTTTCCAGCCGGATCAGCGGCAGCGCCGCGTCCTGCAACAGACCGCCGGTGTATTCCTGGCCCACGATCCACGGCTCGACCAGCACTGGCGAGTTACAAGCGGCGGCCCGCTCCCAGGCCGCCTGAAACTGAGAAGCATCGTCCACCCGGCTAATGCCGATGCTGGACCCCTCGCGGGACGGCTTGACCGCCAACGGCAGCCCCAGCGCGGCGGCAGCCTCAGCCAGTTCCGCCACGCTTTCGACCAAACGCCAGGGCGGCGTCGGCAGACCCGCGCCCACCCAAACCTGCTTGGTGCGCAGCTTGTCCATCCCCAGCGCCGAGGCCAGCACCCCGTTGCCGGTATAGGGCAGACCCAGGAGGTCCAGCGCGCCTTGCACCACCCCGTCCTCGCCGCCGCGGCCGTGCAGGACGATGAACGCCCGGTCAAACCCACCATCGGCCAGGACCTTCAGAATCCCACGGTCAACGTCGATGCCATGGGCATCCACGCCGCGCGCTTGCAGCCCGCGCAACACTGCCTGGCCGCTGACCAGCGATACCGCCCGTTCCGCCGACCAACCGCCCATCAGCACCGCCACCTTGCCGAAGGCCGCCGGATCGCTCACCGTCCGCAGTTGTGTCTGTTGCATCCGCTGTCTCCCCCTCGGTTTCGCTTATTCACGCTGCGCCCGGCAAGCCGTCGCGCCCCAGTTGCGCCGCCATGGCCCCGATATCGCCCGCGCCCATCATCAGCAGCAGGTCGCCGTCGCGCAGCAGGCCCGGCAACGCCGCCGGCAGATCGGCGATCCGCTCAACGAAGATTGGGTCCACCTTGCCGCGCACCCGGATCGCCCGGCTCAGACTGCGTCCGTCGGCCCCAGGAATAGGTTTCTCGCCAGCGGGATACACGTCCAGCAGAATCAAGGTATCCACTTCGGACAGCACCTGGGCGAAGTCGTCGAACAGGTCGCGGGTGCGGCTAAACCGGTGTGGCTGGAACGCCAGCACCAGCCGCCGCTCCGGCCAGGCGCCGCGCAGCGCATTCAGCACCGCCTGAATCTCGCGCGGATGGTGGCCGTAATCGTCCATCACCGTCGCCCGACCGCCGTCCGGCAGCTTCAACTCGCCATGTTGCTGGAACCGCCGGCCAATGCCCTGGAAATTCAGCAGGGCGCGGCGGATCGCAGGTTCCGAGACCCCCAGTTCGTTCGCCACCGCAATGGCCGCCAGTGCGTTCAACACGCTGTGCCGGCCCGGCAGATTCAGCGTAATGGGCAGCGGGGCCTCCAGATTCGGCAGATGCGCCAGGAAGCGGGTGCGCAATCCGTCCTGGACGATGTCGGTGGCCCGGGCGTCGCAATCCTCGCTCGTGCCGTAGGTCAGCACTGGCCGGCTCAGGCGCGGCAGGATCGCCTGCACCTGCGGATCGTCGGCGCACAGCACCGCCAGCCCGTAGAACGGCAGATGGTGCAGGAACTCGACGAAGGTCGTGCGCAGCCGCTCGAAATCGCCGCCGTAGGTCGGCAAATGATCGGCGTCAATATTGGTGACCACCGCCACCATCGGTTGCAGGAACAGAAACGAAGCGTCGCTCTCGTCGGCCTCGGCCACCAGATAGCGGCCTGCGCCCAGTTTGGCGTTCGCACCGGCGCTGTTCAGCCGGCCACCGATGACAAACGTCGGGTCCAGTCCGCCCTCGGCCAGCAGGCTGGCGATCAGGCTGGTGGTGGTGGTCTTGCCATGCGTCCCGGCCACCGCCACCCCGTAGCGGAACCGCATCA
>Ga0209573_1003942_pt1 | contig 15381 bp, 10 predicted proteins | sample TNRBio252014_DNA_FD_185870 | JGI IMG/M metagenome (GOLD analysis project Ga0209573, IMG submission 185870) | Wastewater treatment Type I Accumulibacter community from EBPR Bioreactor in Madison, WI, USA - TNR Reactor_6/25/2014_ DNA (SPAdes)... | ecosystem: Engineered > Bioreactor > EBPR >...
CCGCTTCGCCGCGCAGTCCGCCGACGACTTCATCGACCGCGTGCTGTGCCGCGGGCTGGCCGCGCGCTACGTGCTGGTCGGCGACGACTTCCGCTTCGGCGCCCGCCGCGCGGGCACCTACACGCTGCTCGACGAGGCTGGCTCGCGGCTGGGCTTCGACGTCGCCCGCATGCTCAGCTACGAGGTGCACGGCCTGCGGGTCTCGAGCTCGGCGGTGCGCGACGCGCTGGCGCGCGGCGACATGGCGGCCGCCGCCGCGCTGCTCGGCCGCCCCTGGAGCATCAGCGGCCATGCGCTGCATGGGCGCAAGCTCGGTCGCGAGCTGGGGTTTCGCACGCTGAACCTGCGCTTCGGGCATCAGCGGCCGGCCAGCAGCGGCATCTTCGTCGCCCAGGTGCATGGCCTGCCAGGTGGCCCGCTGCCCGCGGTCGCCAGCCTGGGCGTGCGACCGAGCGTCGAAAGACAGGGTCGCGTCATGCTCGAGGCGCATTGCCTGCAGTGGCCGGACGACCTGGGGCCCGAGGGTGGCTACGGAAGACTGCTGCGCGTGGACCTGCTGCACAAGCTGCACGACGAGCGGCACTACGGGTCGATCGAACTGCTGCAGCGCGCGATCGCCGCGGACACGCAGCAAGCCCGCGACTGGTGGGCTGCCCGCGCGGCCGCGGGCAGCGCTCAGAACCGGTAGCCCAGCCCGAGCGTCACCGATTGCGTGGTCACCCGGCGCACCAGCGGGCTGTCCGCGGCCGCGCCGAGCAGGCGCATGAAGCCGAACCTGGACATCAGCACCCAATGCCCGGACAGCGGGCGATGCAGGCTGACGAAGGCCTGCACGTCGCGCAGGCCCAGGCCGGGTTCATGCACCGGGTAGCCCGTCCGCGCCGACTGCTCCGGCGTGACGCCGAACCAGGTCTGCAGGTAGCGGTCTCCGGCCAGGGTGACCGTGCCGCCCAGCGTCAGCGTGGTGTCCGCGCCCAGTTCGCGGTCGTGCGCCAGCGTCGCCTCGCCGAGGTTGCCGCCACCGCGACCGAAGGCGTCGACCGTCCACGAGGTGTCCAGGCGCCACGGCTTGGGCGCCGCCCAGCTCGCGGCCAGGCGGGCCCGGATGGTGTGCTTGACCACGCCCATGCCGGCCAGCGCCGGGTCGGCTGACTCGCGCCGCCCGCTGTCGAAGCGCAGCCCCAGGCGCACGCGCAGCGCCTCGTTGCGCAGCAGTTCCACCCCCATGCCGCGCACGTCGTCGGCCTCGCGGTCGGCGGCGAAGCTGGCGCCGCTGCTCAACGTGAAGCGGCCCCAGGACAGGTAGACGCCAGGTCGCCAGCCCAGGCTCTGGCGCTGTGCCCCCAGGTAGGTGGGCGCGTGGGTCAGCACCAGGCTGGCAGCGGCATCGAAGTCCTGCGCGGCGGCGGGCCCGGCGGCCGGTCCGGCCAGGGCAGCCGCCAGCAAGGCGGGGAACAGGCAGCACGATCGCATGGGGCAGGCCGGTAGAATGCGGACGATGCGATTGTCCATGGTCCCACCCGACCGCACGCGTGCACGCGCGGCCACGCGCCGCCAGACCACGCGCGACCGAATTCGGCGCCCCTCGCGCTGACGGTCCCTGCGCGCCCCGGCCTGCACGGGCGCCGAGGGTATTCGCTGAACCTGCCCGGCGGGCGCCCCGCCCGGGCTTCGAGAGTGACCATGAACGATTCGAACGCTCGCCCGGCGTCCGGCGCCACCGACTATCGCGCCACGCTGAACCTGCCCGACACGCCCTTTCCGATGCGCGGCGACCTCGCCCGGCGCGAGCCTGGCTGGATCAAGGCCTGGAACGATCAAGGCCTGTACCAGCGGTTGCGCGAGGCCAGGCGCGGCGCTCCGCTGTTCGTGCTGCATGACGGTCCGCCTTACGCCAACGGCGCCATCCACATGGGCCATGCCGTCAACAAGGTGCTCAAGGACATGATCGTCAAGGCCAGGCAGCTCGCCGGCTTCGACGCGCAGTACGTGCCGGGCTGGGACTGCCACGGCCTGCCGATCGAGAACGCGATCGAGAAGGCCCATGGCCGGCACCTCGGCCGCGACGACATGCAGGCACGCAGCCGGGCCTATGCGACCGAGCAGATCGCGCTGCAGATGGCCGACTTCCAGCGCCTGGGCGTGCTCGGCGACTGGGCGCACCGTTACGCGACCATGGACCCGGCCAACGAGGCCGACGAGATCCGCGCCTTCAAGCGCGTGGTCGAGCGTGGCTTCGTCTACCGCGGGCTCAAGCCGGTGTACTGGTGCTTCGACTGCGGCAGCTCGCTGGCCGAGTTCGAGATCGAGTACGCCGACAAGAAGAGCCAGACGCTGGACGTCGCCTTCGCCGCCGCCGACCCGGCGGCGCTGGCCGCCGCCTTCGGCCTGCCCGCGCTCGACAAGCCGGCCTTCGCGGTGATCTGGACGACCACCGCCTGGACACTGCCGGCCAACCAGGCGCTCAACCTCAACCCGGGGCTGGACTACGCCCTGCTCGACACCGAACGCGGGCTGATGCTGGTCGCCGCCTCGCTGGCCGAGTCGTGCCTGGCGCGCTGGGGGCTGGCGGGCCGCGTGCGGGCGACGGCCAAGGGCGAGCGGCTGGGCGGCCTGGCCTTCCGCCACCCGCTGGCCGAAGTCGATGCCGGCTACGACCGCCTGTCGCCGGTCTACCTGGCCGACTATGCGACCGCCGAGGACGGCACCGGCCTCGTGCACAGCTCGCCGGCCTACGGTCTTGACGACTTCCACTCGTGCATGGCGCATGGCATGACGCACGAGCAGATCCTCAACCCGGTGCAGGGCCAGGGGTCCTATGCCGCCGACTTCCCGCTGTTCGGCGGGCAGAACATCTGGAAGGCGGTGCCGGTGATCATCGAGGCGCTGCGCCAGGCCGGCCGGCTGCTCGCCAGCGGGCCGCTGACACACAGCTACCCGCACTGCTGGCGCCACAAGTCGCCGGTGATCTACCGCGCCGCGGCGCAGTGGTTCATCCGCATGGACGAGGGCGAGGGCGTGTTCACCAGGGACAAGGCGCCGCAGACGCTGCGCCAGCTGGCGCTGCAGGCGATAGAGCGCACCGCCTTCTACCCCGAGAACGGGCGTGCCCGGCTGCGCGACATGATCGCCAACCGGCCCGACTGGTGCATCAGCCGGCAGCGCAGCTGGGGCGTGCCGCTGCCCTTCTTCCTGCACCGCGACAGTGGCGAGCTGCATTCGCGCACGATGGAGATCCTCGACCGTGCCGCCGACATCGTCGAGGCCGGGGGCATCGAGGCCTGGAGCCGGGTCAGCGCCGAGGACATGCTGGGCGCCGAGGACGCCGCCCTCTACACCAAGAGCAGCGACATCCTGGAAGTCTGGTTCGACAGCGGCAGCACCTTCTGGCATGTGCTGCGCCGGCAACACCCGGGCGGCCACCATGCCGAGGGCCCGGAGGCCGACCTGTACCTGGAGGGCCACGACCAGCACCGCGGCTGGTTCCACAGCGCGCTGCTGCTGGGCTGCGCGCTGTCCGACCGCGCGCCCTACCGCGGCCTGCTGACGCACGGTTTCACCGTCGACAGCCAGGGCCGCAAGATGAGCAAGTCGCTGGGCAACGGCATCGAGCCGCAGAAGGTGAGCTCGACGCTGGGTGCCGAGATCATCCGGCTGTGGGTGGCGGCCAGCGACTATTCGGGCGACATCGCCGGCGACGACAGGATCCTCGCCCGCGTCGTCGACGCCTACCGGCGCATCCGCAACACGCTGCGCTTCCTGCTCGCCAACACCAGCGACTTCGACCCCGCACGCGACGCCGTGCCAGCCGCAGAGCTGCTCGAGATCGACCGCTGGGCACTGGCGCGCGCGGCCGAGTTCCAGGCCGAGGTGCTGGAGCACTACGAGGTCTACGAATTCCACCCGGTGGTGGCCAAGCTGCAGGTGTTCTGCAGCGAGGACCTGGGCGCGTTCTACCTCGACGTGCTGAAGGACCGCCTGTACACCACGGCGCCGGGCTCGCGCGCGCGGCGCAGCGCACAGACGGCGCTGTGGCAGATCACCCACGCCATGCTGCGCTGGATGGCGCCCTTCCTCAGCTTCACGGCCGAGGAGGCCTGGACGCACCTCGAGCCGGCCGCCGACAAGCCGTCGATCTTCACCCGGACCTGGTGGCGCTTCGACGCCCCCGACGCGGCGCTGCTCGACCGCTGGGCCCGGCTGCGCGAATGGCGCGAGCGGGCCAACAAGCAGATCGAGGCGCTGCGCGGCACCGGCGCGGTCGGCTCGTCGCTGCAGGCCGAGCTGCGCATCGGCGCGCCGCCGGCCGACGCCGCGCTGCTGCGCGCGCTGGGCGAGGACCTGAAGTTCGTCTTCATCACCTCGCGCGTCGAGGTGGTGCCGCTCGACGAGGGCGCCGAGCCGGTGGTCGAGGTGTCTGCCTCGGGCGGCACCAAGTGCGAGCGCTGCTGGCACTGGCGCGACGACGTCGGGCACGACGCGGCGCACCCGACCATCTGCGGCCGCTGCACGAGCAACCTGCACGGCGACGGCGAAACGCGGAGCTTCGCCTGATGGGCGCGCGCCGCGCGTCATCGGGCGGCAGCCCGGGACTGGCCCTGTGGCTGGGCCTGGCGCTGATCGTCATCCTGGCCGACCAGGTCACCAAGACGCTGATCCTCGGCGCCTTCCAGCATGGCGACGTGCGCCCGGTGACAGACTGGTTCAACCTGGTGCGCGTGCACAACAGCGGCGCCGCGTTCTCGTTCCTGGCCGGCGCCTCGGGCTGGCAGCGCTGGTTCTTCGTCGGCCTCGGGCTGGCCGCCTCGGCCTTCATCGTCTGGATGCTGCGCAGCCACCCGACGCAGAAGCTGTTCTGCTTCTCGGTCAGCATGATCATGGGCGGCGCGCTGGGCAACGTGGTCGACCGCCTGCTGCACGGCTACGTGGTCGACTTCCTGCAGTTCCGCCTGGCCCTGCTGCAGCCGGTCTTCCACGGCGGGTATTTCCCCAGCTTCAACATCGCCGACAGCGCGATCACGGCCGGGGCCGTGGGGCTGATCCTGGATGAGCTGCGGAGGGTGCGGCGCGGGGGCTGAGGCCGGCGGACATCAGCTGCGTGCCGCAATGGACAGCGTCAAGGTCTGCCAGTCATCCTGCTCGTTGACGTGGTAGTCGCTGAACCCGACCTCCACCAGCTCGCTCCCGGCACGCGTCAGGTAACGGTCAAGGCCGATCTGGAGCAAGGCCTGTCCGCGTGTCTTGTACGACGCCCGCAGCACCAGGCGCGAGCCTGGGGGTAAGGCAAACGCGATGCGAGCCCTGCCGACGTTTGCCCCGGTGTGCGGGTCGAGTTCCCAATCGCGCGTCCACGAATGGAAGATCAGTGCATCGGTCAGTCCTGCGGGCGCCCGGCGCTGGTCGAGTTCAAGCATCGAAGGGCTCGAAGCTGGCACCAGCGCCATGTGCTCGTGCCTATGGCCCGAGGACCGTCCCCACGGCTCGCGCCAGAGCAGTTCACCCCAGGCCCCACTGCGCATCGGCGACTCGATTCCAAAGTCATCGCGGGTCACCAGGCGCTCGCCGCCCAGGTCGGGCATCTGTACAACCAGCTCGAACCAGTCCACCCAGGCCACGGCATCCCTGCTGCCGCGCGGGGCGACCATCACGATCCACGGCTGATACCCATACTCGGGCTTGACGAGTTCCGGCTCATGCACGAGCTGGTTGCGCAGCGGCACGGGCACACCTGCGCCGACAACTCGGGCGTCGTTGCCCGGAAGTCCCGACGCCGTGACCCAGAACCCCCCTTGCAACCGGGAAGACTGACCCTGTCGGCTGACAATCACGTCAACCGGTCCGAGCGTGGCCGCCTGCGGTACCTTGGCGCGGACCCAGTCCGTGGTCGATGCCTCGACGATGGCGTCCGCTCCACCGATGGTCACGGAGATGTTCCGGTCAAAGCCATCACCACCGATCAACACCGTCGTCCCGCGGGCCCCACCGGCTGGCTCGACGACCCTTACCGTGACCGCCTTGCCACCGGCTGCATCAGGAGTCGCCGCGGAGACCGCCGCGCCCTGCCCGCCGCCGCATCCGCCAGTCCAAGCCGCAGTGCAGCCCAGGCCAGTGGAACCCAGCAGGAGCCGGCCGGCGAAGGCGCGGCGGCTCGGGTCGTGGGGACAATCCATGTTTGACTCCAAGGGATGTGGGTGTTCCCGGTCGGGTCAGACCCGCCGGCGTGGATCGGCGACGTTCGAGACATCCGGACACCGGGCCTGCCGTGACGATGCCGGGTCAGGTCTGAAGCGACCTGACCTGTGGTCATGCCGCTTTGCTTGCATGGGCGGTGCCGGCCAGTGCTTCGCAGTACTGGCGCCGCAGCGCGAGCTCGCTCTCGACGCTGGTCCGTGGTCGGCCCGAGCGCGCCAGACTCTGCAATCGGAGACGGGCCCAGTCCGGCCGCAGTCGAGGGTCGCCCAGGTGGTCCGGCGAGCTCTCTGGCCGCATGATCCGACCTCCCAGGCCGCGATCGGCATCACCGATGTGGACGGCCGCTCGGAAGTCCGCCAACGCGACCAGGTCGCTGGCACCCAGCGCCGGTGCGAACACCGGCGACAACCGTGCTGCATCGGTTGCGCCGACCCGAAACGCCACACGCGTTGCTGCGTTCGCCAGTACCGAGTCGAGCAATTGGGACCCCTGTGACCGGGTCTCCAACTGCGCCAGGTGCTGGTGCGCCAGGACCAGCCGCAGGCCCACCTTTCGCGCCTCCGAAAGGGCCGACGCCACATGGCCGCTGAGGCAAGTCTGGACCTCGTCGACATACACGCTGAACGGTGTACGCCCCGCCCGGGGCCTGGAGGTCCGCTGCATCGCGGTCGTGAACAGCCGGCCGAGCAGCATCATTCCCAGCAACCAGGACTCGCGCAGCCCGAGCTGACCACGCGACAGGTTCACGATCAGGATCCCGCCCCGGTCGAGCAACGAGTCGAAGTCCACCGTGCTCCGGGACTGCCCGAGGATGGCCCGCAGCCTCGGGTGCAGGACGAAGGCCTGAAGCTTCGAGGTCACGTACGGGGCCACCGCGGCCATGCTCAAGTCGCCCGTGGCCGGTTCGGCCTGGCGGCGCCAGAAGCCCTGGATCTCGGGCCGCGTACAACGCGCGATCAGCGCCTTTCGAAACGTAGGGCTCTCGTAGACCAGCGGCAGCTCGCACAGGGTCATGCCCGGCACGCCGCTGCACAGCAGCAGCTGTACGGCCGACATCAGATGCTGCTCGAAGACCGGTCCGCCGGTGGCATTCAGGTCGTAGAGCTGCCCGAGCATGTCCAGCAACTCGTTGGCCCGCCGGCTGGCATCCAGGTCCATGTGCCCGCAAATCGGTTCGAAGTAGTTCAAGCCCGGCGTGATGTCGTCGTCCGTCGGATCGAACAGCACCACCTCATGCCGGCGTGATGGGGGCACATCGGCCAGTACGGCGGCGGCCAGGTCTTCGTGCGGATCGAACACCGCTACTCCATGCCCCGCCTGCATCTCCTGGGCGATCATCGCGCGCATCAGCGAAGACTTGCCCGTGCCCGTTCCGCCCACGATGTGCACATGGCGAGCCAATGTCTCCGGCGACAGCTCGACCGGCCCGTGCCCGTCGTTGCCTATGGTCAGCCCGGGGCTTGCAGACTGCGCGGCTGGGCCTTGGGCCCGTGGCAGGGACCAGCCAGGCGTGGTGCGAGAGCAGACCAGGCCCTCGAGCAGCCCTCTCACGTCGAGACTGTCGGCCAGGTCCAGGCCTGCGCCGAGCACCTCGACAGGCTGGGCAAGCAGTTGTGCGCCGGGCCACAGGCCTGTCGCCAGCGCGCCCATCTGCGCCGACGCGGACTGCGGCCCGTCGACCCGGATACGGCAGCCCAGGATGCGACGGCCCTCCAGTGCCTGCCTCAACATGGCCGCCCAACCATCCATCCGCGCCTCCAGGTCCCGGGCATCGGCGCCCTCCCGGCCCTCTGCGACCCAACGTCTGCCCTCCACACCGGTCAAACGCTCCAACCACCAGTGCGCCGCGACTTCCTGTGCGGCCTCGAGCTCGCGGGCACACCAGATCACCTTCACCACCAGGCCCGCGGTGCCGGCGACGATGGCCGGAACTGCTCCCTGCAGGCGAGGGAGCAGCAAGGACTGCAGCGGAAGCCGGACGGGACCGTGGGGCGGCGGCAGAGCGCCCTCACCCGTCACGAACCCCATCGTCGGCCCGCCGTGGCCGTGAAGAGTCACCGACGGAGTGGCGACAACCCTGCTCATCGATCGACCTGGCGGCTCCTTGCCGGGCGCTGGGCGCCAAGGCCTCAGCCCCACCCCAAGCGACAGCAGCATCGCGTCGAGGCTCAGTCCTGACCGGGCACTCGTCGGCGCTCCTTTCTGAGGCTGCTCGCAAAAACCCAGCCGCAGGGCGGTACCGTCCACCGCTACATCGCAGTGAGCCAGCTCCAGGGTCAAGCTCTGCCCCTGGCCCAGCTGGCCGAGCAGCCAGCTCAGGCTGCCCACCAGCTCTGCGCGCCGATCCGCCCCCTGCGCGCCACTGGTCAGGCCTCGAAGGTCCAGCACGCCTTGCGTTTCGGCAGGCGGCAGTTCGCTCTCGAGAGGGTTCAGCGGCGGCTTGAAGTCGACACGATCGCTCAGCATGTTCGGCACCCCCCTCAGAGCTGCTTTCGCTCGACCTGGACCGACACCCGCCGAGTCGCCGCCTCCAAGCGGAGCCAGCGCAGCATGACCGTCGGCCGGGCGCAGTGATCGCAGACTTCGATCACGTCCACAATCACCAGCGCACCGAGCCGCGGCGGAAGGTTCAGGCTCGCGAGCGTCTCGGGCCGTCCTTCGCGCAGGAGGGCGACGAAGTCCACGCTGGCGTACAGCTCGGGGCGCGCCAGCGACGCCAGCGGCAACGACGCGTCATCCAGCGTGAGGTCGGGCAGCCACGTGGCCGGAAACGTGTTGCCCCCGCGGCGGACGACCAGGTAGGCCGTGCGCAGGCCACCGTCGCCCGCCTCCGGGTCGTGCGTGAAGAAGCGCGTCCAGGGCTGGTCAGACGGCGGCAGCGCCACGACACCCTCGGAGCGCCTCGGCCCTTCCAGAGGCAGCTCGCGGGGGAACAGCGGGGCCTGAACGTAGGCCAGCGACGGGATCGCATCGGGGCCAGCCCTCAGCGTGGCAAGCGCGCGAGCCTCCGCGGCGGCAACGCGGCGCAGCACTTCCGCCTGCTCCTTGCGGCGCACCGCCAGGGCATGCTGCTCGGCGGCCACCGACTCGGCCCGCGCGCGGCGCTCCCGTTCCAGCAAGGCGTTGCGAATCCGCGTGCGGTCGCCGACGCCGAAGGGCTCGAGCAACCGTGGGGCGTGCGGATCGAACCCGGCCCCCAGGTACAGCGCGGGGAGTCCGCTGGCGTTGTCGGGAACGCCCGCATACACCAGCGGCATGCCATTGCGGCGGTCGAACAGCTGCAGGGCGTCGAGCTGCTCGATCGTCTCGACCTTCAGACGCTGCGGCAGCACTCCCTTGCGCAGCGCCACGACCACCGGGGCCGTGCGCGGACTCAGCGCCGTACAGGCCAGGCCGGTGACCCGGTCGTGGGACTCGTTCTGCACACGGGGCATGGCGTCGGCCACCACGGGCGGGCACAGGAAGCGTGCATGCTGGCCATCGGGCGAGAACATCCAGTCGGCACGCAGCCAGCCCACGGCCGCGGCAAGCAGGGTGCCGGCGACCAGGAGTCCGACCAGCGCGCCCCAAGGCAGACCGCCAACCAGCAAGCGCAGCCCCAGGGTCACACAAACCGGCGCAGCCACCAGCGCCACCAGCAAGCCCAGCGACTGGGCCAGGTCCGCGTCGATGCCGAACAGGACGCTGACCGCCAGGCTGACCTCCGCCTTGATCGTCGAAAACAAGGTGCCATACAGCCATGCCAGGGCGATGGCGAAGAGCAGCCCGACGATGACGGCCACGCGAAGTGCACGTGAGGCGAGCGAGTTCACTGCTCCCCCTTGTCCTGCCGCCACCGCTGGCGCTGCAGCCACCAGTGGCGCATGGCTCCCAGGCTGCGCAGAACCATCGCCTCGGCCACCACCGCCACTGCGACCGCCGCCAACAGCCACAGAACCAACCGGAAGATACCCATCGATTGCCCCGCCTTTCCGTCGTTCCGACATCACCCGCTCCCACCCTGCCGATGCATGGCACCCGCTGACGCGGTCGATTGAACGCGCCACCCGCCCGGCGGTCCAGGGGGCGCCGGGCTCGCCAAGCTTGGCGAGCCCGGTGGTCCAGGGGGCGCAGGGCTCGCCAAGCTTGGCGCCGTAGCCGCGACCGGGGTCGTGGCCTCAGACTCTCGCCCGGTCCATCGGGTGAACCGTCGCGCCGCGGCCGCCGGCTCGCCCCTCGCTGCCTTTGCTCGAGGAACCTCGAATGACTGCACCGCTGGTCATCCACCACGCCGGTTGCGCTGATGGCTTCGGTGCGGCTTGGTGCTTCCACCACGCGTACGGGGGCCACGTGAACTTCGTCGCCGCCCGACATGGCGACCTGCCGCCCGCCGTGGCCGGGCGCGAGGTCTTCCTGGTGGACTTCGCCTACCGACGCGGCGTCGTGGTGGCCATGCTCGAGCAAGCGCAGTCCGTGACGCTGATCGACCACCACGTCGATGCCATCGCCGATCTGGCCGGCGTCGCCGGCCTGCATCGCGTCGTCGATGTCGAGCACAGCGGCGCCGTGCTGGCCTGGCGCCACCTCTTCGGCGCCCGCCCGCCACCCGGCCTGCTGCTCCACATCGAGGACCGTGACCTGTGGCGGTTTCAGCTGCCGTCGACACGCGAGATCGTCGCCAGCCTGGGCTGCCACCCATTCGAGTTCCAGCGATGGGACGACCTGGTGGCCGGGGGCGATGCGCGGCTGGTGGCAATGGCGGCCGAAGGGTCGGCCATCGAGCGGCGCCGCCAAGTCGACCTCGAACGGTTGATCGCGGCCGCGCGGCGGCCGATGTGCATCGGCGGCGTCGTCGTGCCCGTCGTCAACGCCCCCCCGGCCTGGACCAGCGAAGCAGCCCAGCTACTCGCCGCCGGCGAGCCGTTCGCCGCCGCCTACTGGGACGCCGCCGATGGCCGGTGCTTCGGGCTGCGCTCGGCCCCCCATGGAGTCGATGTGAGCCAGGTCGCCCACGCCTACGGCGGTGGCGGCCACCCCCACGCCGCGGGCTTCAAGGTGTCGAGAGATCACCCGCTGGCCCGAGATTGAGCAATGAGCGCACCCCCGAAAGCCGGAACTGCCAGTCCATGCCACCCGCAGTTGCAGGCGTGGCTGGTGCGAGCGCAGCTTCCGCCAACCCCCCGCCGTTCCAAGCTGCCGCTGGCCCAGCTTGCGCAGGCACTTTCGGCGGCGCTCGAGGGGTGGCGCGGCGCCCTTGGTCCTCTGACGGCCGGCAGCGGAGCACCCGACTGCCCTCGCCCCCTGGTGCGACGGGCAGCAGAGCGGCAGTTGCGTCTCGCCCTGGTGCGCGATGTCGCCGACAAACCACGACCCTGGCCCGACCTGGCGCAGGCCTTTCGACGCGCCGGGCTGCAAGGCAGCGTCGCGCCCGGTGACCCGATCGCCCTGCCCCCCGCACCCGAGGCGCGGCGCGGGCAGGACCTGGCCCTGGAGTTTGCGACCCCGTTGGTGCTGCCCTGTCCTTGGCGAGACTTCGACCTGTCCCGATTGCAGGCGATGGTGATCGATCGCCTGCGCGTCTGCGGCCTTCGACCACCCACCTCCGGAGCGGTGACGGCCGAAGCGCTGCTGCCCCACCTGGCGCGGCACGCAGCAGCTTCGGCCGAGGCCAAACCGCAGGTCCGGACCCAGGTTGCAGGCCTCGGCGCCGCGCCCTACGGACACTTGCTTGGCACGGTTTTCGTGCGAGATCCTTCCCCCGCGCTGCTGCACGCCCTGCACATGCTCAGCGCATTGCACTTGGCGCCGGCCGGGCCTGCCGCTCGAATCGACTGGCGAGGCGGCTTCACGCTGAAGTGGCTTCAACATCCCTGGCTCGACCGTGGCCTGCTCAACCGTAGACGCGCGGTCGCGATCTTTCGCAAGCTGGCCATCGCGCAGGGCGACACCGCTCTGGTCGACGAGCGCGGCGTGCCGACCAGTGCCACCGCAGCCGCGGAACGCATGCTGGACCTGGTGCGCCGACGCGCCTGGTGTCCGGCTCCCAGCCAGATCCTCACCTTGCACCACGAAGGAAGGCCGCTGCGGTGGGTGGAGCAGCTGTCGCCGATCGACCTCGGGCTGCAGCAGCACCTGCTCGACCTGCTGGCCCCGGTGTTCGATCGCCGCTTTCGCCCGGCGTCGATGGCCTACCGGCCCGGACTGGGCCGCGAGGCGGCCCTGCTGGCCACCCGCAGCGCACTGCGCGAGGGCTTCACACAGGTCGCACGCACCGACATCAAGGCCTGCTTCGACAGCATCGACCAGGCTGGCCTGCTGACCCTGGTCGAACAGTGGCTACCCGCCACCGACCAGTTGCTGCGCGCCGCCTTGCGCGCAGCGCTGGCGCAGCCGATGCGGGTCGATGGCGCGATTCGCAAGCGCACCAGCGGCGTCACCCAGGGCGCACCGTTGTCCCCGTTGCTCGCCAACGTGATGCTGACGCCGCTCGACCAGGCCCTCGAGGCCCTGCCCGTTCGCTGCGTGCGCTACGCCGATGACATCCTGATCCTGGCCCGCAGCCCGGCGCAGGCACGCGACGCGCTCACGTTGTGCCGGGCCGCCGCGCGCAGCCTGGGCTTCGAGCTGGCAGACGCGAAGACGGGCTTGAGCTCGTTGCAGCGGGGCTTCACCTTCCTGGGTGAGTCGTTTCATCCGGGGGCCGTCGAGGCATTGCCACCCGCCACGGCCGCGCAGCGAAAGCCGCTGGTGGTCACCTGGCCCTACGTGACGCTCGGGGTCAACGGGCCTTGCGTGGAGGCAAGGCGCCAGGGCGTGCTGCTCGGCCAGTGGCCACTGAGGCGGCTCTCCGGCCTGCTGTTGCTCGCCCGTGCCAGCCTGTCGACCACCCTGATCGAGCGCTGCATCCGGCAGGGCGTGACCCTGGTCGCCAGCGCCGAAGGCGGACGGGATGCGGTGGTCCTTGCGGCGGACCGGCCGCAGGCGCTGCGCCGGTTGGCCCGCCACCAGCAGTGGCACGACACGCTGCCGCGCGGTGAGAAGCTCGCCCTGGCCCAGGCGGTGCTGCTGGCCAAGCTGCACAACAGTCAGGCACTGGTCACCCAGCGCGATCCGAGAGCCGCATTGATCGCCCAGCTGGCCGAGGTATCCCGCCGCGCGGGGCAGGCAGGAAGCACCGCTGTGCTGCGCGGTCTGGAGGGACAAGCCGCCCGCCAGGTCTTCGCCTGGCTGCAAGGCCAGATCAGCCCGCGGCAGGCGGCCGCCTTTACGGCACGCCGCCGCGAGCGAGGGGCGCCTGACCGGCTGAACTCGGTCCTCAACTTCTGCTATCACCTGCTGCGCATGCGCGTTCACACGATGTTGCGCCTGCATGCGCTCAACCCCTACCTGGGATGGTTGCACGACGACGACGACGCCTACGAGACGCTGGCCTACGACCTGATGGAGCCCCTGCGCGCATTCGTCGACCGCTTCGTGTTGCGCACCATCAACCGACTCGAGCTGGGCGGCAACGACTTCGGCCGCGCCGATGAGCCGTTCCGTCTGAAGCCTGCCTCTGCCGCCAAGGTGGCGAACAGCTTCGAGCGCATGCTGGGCGAGCGTGTGGGGGCGCATGCCCTGCGCGACCTGTTGTGGGCCCAGGTGAGGTCGGTGGCAGCACTGGTGGAAGGGGAGGGCGGCCTCTGGCTGGTCCCCTGGAACGTGCGGGACCACACACCCCTGCCGGCACTCGCCGACGACAGTGGCCCCTGGACACTCGCCGAAGGCGACCACCCGGCCGGCACGGGTGACGACAATGACCCCGCCGTCGCGGGTGACCCTTCTGCCGGCCATGCCGATCACTACGGGCGCCCGTCTGCGCCCGCCGGTCGGCCGGACGGCGAGAACCCGGACCACGGCGCATGAGCGAGGCCGTAGCGCGTCACCCGGCAGGCGAAGCCCCGCTGTTCGCCGTCTGCTACGACCTGGGGAGCGACCGCGAACGGCGGCTCGTCGAGCGCATCGTCTCGGGCTTCGGGTTCAGAGTCCAGTACAGCGTCTTCGAATGCCGGCTCACCCCGGGCGCTCTGCGCAAGCTGCAGTCACAGCTCGACAAACTGCTGCTTCGCAGCGGTCATGTGCGCCTGTACCGGGTGTATTCGGGGCAAGCGTTGCGCACTTCGGGCAAGCGCCCACCATCGGCCGACGACGAGCATGCCTACACCGTCGAGTTGCCCGTCGAGAAGGCGCCCCGCCGCCGCGCCGCCAAGCCGTCACCCCGGGCCCGCCCCACGCGTCCACCCAGGCACCGTCAACCCGGCCCCGAAACCTCCGAGTGAGCGCACCGCCCGCTGATCACCGGCGAATCGTCGGCCTCGACACCGACGGGAAGCGAACCTACACTGACCCCGCTCGAAACGGCCTGTACGCCAGAGTTGTCCACAGGGGTTGCCGAAAGGCGCCCTCCGGAAGCCGCATCCATGCGGGTGGCAAGTCGGTGCGGTCCGGCGCGAGTTTGTCCTGCGGGACGAAATGACTGCATGAGGAGTCGCTGTGCGCGTTCGCTGGGTCCGGCGCGAGTTTGTCCTGCGGGACGAAATGACAGTTCGAATCGCATGAGAGAACTCCTGTGGTTGGTCCGGCGCGAGTTTGTCCTGCGGGACGAAATGACAATCATATCCCAATTGAACATGTTTGCCCTTGTCCGGCGCGAGTTTGTCCTGCGGGACGAAATGACAAAACGCGATATGAGCGGTTCATGTCTTCCTGTCCGGCGCGAGTTTGTCCTGCGGGACGAAATGACAGTGATCGTCTCATGAAGGACGGCGATGTACCAGTCCGGCGCGAGTTTGTCCTGCGGGACGAAATGACCCACAGGCTGTCGGCTTCACCTGGCAGGTGTAGGTCCGGCGCGAGTTTGTCCTGCGGGACGAAATGACGAAGGCCACCCCACCGCTTTGTCTTCATCGAGGTCCGGCGCGAGTTTGTCCTGCGGGACGAAATGACAGCAAGTGAATTGCCAGTCCGTCTTGCTATGAGTCCGGCGCGAGTTTGTCCTGCGGGACGAAATGACCAATCTTTTTCATGGATTGTCCGTTCCTTTCTGTCCGGCGCGAGTTTGTCCTGCGGGACGAAATGACAACGCGGCGATGTTGAAGAACTTCATGAGAAAGTCCGGCGCGAGTTTGTCCTGCGGGACGAAATGACTCGATGCCAAGCGCTACCAGGACG
>Ga0209573_1003943_pt1 | contig 15381 bp, 12 predicted proteins | sample TNRBio252014_DNA_FD_185870 | JGI IMG/M metagenome (GOLD analysis project Ga0209573, IMG submission 185870) | Wastewater treatment Type I Accumulibacter community from EBPR Bioreactor in Madison, WI, USA - TNR Reactor_6/25/2014_ DNA (SPAdes)... | ecosystem: Engineered > Bioreactor > EBPR >...
GAACCGACGCACGCCCGGTGTCGCTGTAGGAGCGGCGGAAGCCGCGAACCCGGCGGCTCCGACAGGCGCGGTAAGCATTCCGCCGCCGCATTCGCGCCTGCCGGCGCTCCTGCAGGCGCATCACGGCTCGGGTCGGATGCAGGAGCGGCGGAAGCCGCGAGCTTTTTGCCCCTGGTCCTGTCTCTGGCTGTATCTTGCGCGGGTTTGGTCAAAACCCGCTAACGGAGTCCCGATGTCGAGCGCCTTCGTCGTTCTCGCCCTGTCTCTGCTGCTCGGCATCCAGCCGGTCACCACCGATCTCTATCTGCCGGCGCTGCCCGCGCTGACCCAGGACCTCGGCGCCACCGTGGCGCAGGCCCAGCTCACGCTGTCCGGCCTGCTGCTCGCCTTCGGCTTGTCGCAACTGGTATGGGGGCCCGTCTCGGACCGGTTCGGCCGCCGGCCGGTGCTGCTGGTCGGCCTCGCGACCTATGTGGTGGCGGCGGTCGGCAGCGTGCTCGCCTCATCGATGGACGCGCTGCTGGTGTGGCGGATCGCACAGGGCGCGGCGATGGGCGCCTCGGTGATGTGCGCGCGCGCCATGGTGCGCGACCTGTACAGCCCGGAACTGGGCGCGCGCGCGATCAGCAAGGGGCTGTCGGGACTCGGCGTGATCGCCTGCCTGAGCATTCCGCTCGGCGGTGTGCTCGCCGAGCTTTTTGGCTGGCGGGTCGCGCTCGCCGCGCTGGTCGTGTTCGGCGTGGTCACGCTCGCCCTCATCGTGCTGCGTTTCGAGGAGACGCTCGCGCGCCCTGACCCCGACGCGCTGCGTCCGGCCACGCTGGTGCGCACCTGGGGCATGGTCTTGCGCCACCCGACCTTTCGCGCGTTTGCCTTGCTCGCTGCGGCGACCTATGGCGGCCTGTTCACCTTTCTCGCCGCCTCGTCCTTCGTGTTCATCAAGCTGATGGCGCTGTCGCGGATCCACTACGGCGTGCTGATGTTTCTGATGGCGCTCGCCTACCTCGGCGGCACTTTCCTTTGCAGGCGCCTGCTGGTGCGCCTGGGCGTGCAGCGCACGGTGGCGATCGGTGGCGTGTTCTCGCTCGTCGGCGGCAGTCTGCTCGGTTTGGGCGGGCTGGCGGGGCTGCAGGGCGAGTGGGCGATCATGGCGCCGATGCTCATCTACATGGTCGGCCACGGCATCCATCAGCCCTGCGGCCAGGCCGGCGCGGTCGGGCCCTTCCCGCAGGCGGCGGGCGCGGCCTCGGCGCTCTCCGGCTTCCTGATGATGGTGATCGCGTTCGCGATGGGGCAGTGGCTGGGTGCGTCGATGGACGGCAGCGTGCTGCCGCTCACCAACGGCCTGTGGTTCTGGGGCGTGGTGACCGCCGCGGTGGCGTGGGGATTGGTCGGGCGCGTGCCGCGCGGGGCTTGAGCCCGGGTTGAGCTGAGCGGCGCGCGATGGGGCGCCGACAACCCGGGCGTTCGCGCCTTCCGGCGCTCCTACGGGAACCGGCAACGCGCGGCGGGTTGCAGGAGCGGCGGCAGCCGCGAACACGGCGCGTGGAATGCGCGCGGGCGCTGCTTTTGTGCACCGTTCGCGCCTGCCGGCGCTCCTACAGGAACCGGCAACGCGCGGCGGGTTGCAGGAGCGGCGGCAGCCGCGAACACGGCGCGTGGAGTGGGCGAACACGGCGCCGAGAATGCGCGAATTCCTTTCGTGGTGCGATCGGGGCGGACCGCCTTGGCGACGCTCAGATCGCCCCGGCCGCCCGCAGCGCGGCGATCCGCGACGCGTCGTAGCCCAGTCCGGCCAGCACCGCCTCGGTATGCTCGCCCAGCGCCGGCCCGATCCACTCGCTGCCGCCCGGCGTGGCCGACAGCTTCGGCACCACGCCCGGCATGCGGCAGTCGCGGCCGTCGGGCAGCTTCACCGTGTGCAGCATCTCGCGCGCGAGGAATTGCGGGTCGGCGAACATGTCCGCCACCGAATAGATGCGCGAGGCCGGCACCTCGGCAGCGGCCAGCGTTGCCAGCACCGCCGCCTCGTCGTGCTGCGCCACCCAGGCGTCGATCAGCGCGTACAACTCCTCGCGGCGCGCATCGCGGCCGGTGTTGTCGGCGAGCGTCAGGTCCGTGGCGAGGTCGTCGCGGCCCATCGCCGTCATCAGGCGGCGGAAGATCGCGTCGCCGTTGGCGCCGATGGTGATGTGGCGCCCGTCGCGGGTGGTGTGGGTGTTGGACGGCGTGATGCCCGGCATGATGTTGCCGGTGCGTTCGCGCACGAAGCCGAACACGTCGAACTCGGGCACCAGCGACTCCATCATCGCGAATACCGCTTCGTACAGTGCCACGTCCACCACCTGGCCCGCACCGCCATTGACTTCGCGATGGCGCAGCGCCATCAGCGCACCGAGCGCGCCCCACAGCGCGGCGATCGAGTCGCCGATCGAGATCCCGGTCTTCACCGGCGGCCGGTCGGGAAAGCCGGTCACGTAGCGCAGCCCGCCCATCGACTCGCCGATCGCCCCGAAGCCGGGCTGCTGCGCCATCGGCCCGCTCTGGCCGAAGCCCGACAGGCGCACCATGACCAGGCCGGGGTTGATCTTCGCCAGCGCCTCCCAGCCCAGACCGAGCTTGTCGAGCACACCGGGGCGGAAGTTCTCCACCACGATGTCGGCCTCCGCCACCAGCCGGCGCACCACCTCGACGCCGTCGGGGTGCTTCAGGTTCACCGTCACCGACTTCTTGTTGCGCGCCTGCAGGTACCACCACAGCGAGGTGCCCTCGTAGAGCTTGCGCCACTTGCGCAGCGGGTCGCCGCCGTCGGGGGACTCGATCTTGATCACCTCGGCGCCGAACTCGGCGAGGATGCGGGCGGCGAAGGGGCCGGCGATGAGGGTGCCGAGTTCGACGACCTTGATGTTGGCGAGGGGTTTGGTGGGCGCGGTCATGGCGGGGTGGGGCGGTGAAGAGAGTGCGTCATTATCTCAGCGTCCGCAGCAACATCCGTGCATCGCTTCGCCGAACCGGAGCGGGCGATAATCCCGACCTCATCCAGCCTGCCTGTCCAGCCCCATGCCGACCCTCGACCGCCGCCAGTTCTCGCCCTCCGCCGCCCGCAACCGCGATCCCATCCTCGCCGTGCTGCAGCGCGTGCTGCCGGCTGCAGGCCGGGTGCTCGAGATTGGCAGCGGCACTGGCGAGCATGCGGTGCACTTTGCCCGCCACCTCTCCGCGCTGCGCTGGCAGCCGAGCGACGCCGACCCCGCGGCGCTGGCCTCGATCACGGACTGGGTGGCGCACAGCGCGCTGCCCAACCTGCTGCCGCCCCTGTGCTTCGACCTTGCCGCCGCGCCCTGGCCGATCGCCGCCGCGGACGCGATCGTGGCGATCAACGTGCTGCACTACTCGCCCTGGTCGAGTACGCCTGCGCTGTTTGCCGGCGCCGCCGAGGTCCTGCCCGCAGGCGGCGTCGTGGTCTGCTACGGCCCTTACCGCCGCGGCGGCGCCCACACCGCGCCGAGCAACGCCGACTTCGACGAATGGCTGCGCAGCATCGATCCGCGCTTCGCGGTGCGCGACCTGGACGCGGTGGAGGCCGAGGCGCAGCGCAACGGCTTCGTGCTGGAGGAGGTGGTCGGCATGCCGGCCAACAACTTCAGCCTGGTGTTCCGTCGCGGCGGTGCGCGGGGCAGGCGGATGATGCCCGCGACCGCCGCATCGGCGACAATCGCACCATCCGCGTTTCCACGCCCCTGAACGACTCTCGAGGCTCCCATGCCCATCTTCTGGCGACCGCAGTTCCGTATCGGCAACGAGGAGATCGACGCCGACCACCGCTACCTGATCCTGCTGATCAACACGGTGGAGCTCGTGCTGCGCTGCCCCGACGACCCGCGCAACGTCGACCTGGCGCTGACCGAGCTGCGGCGTTACGCCGAATATCACTTCGAGCGCGAGGAGCGCATCCAGATCGCCTACAGCTACGTCCACCTCGACCAGCACAAGCGCGAGCACCGCGCGCTGCTGGCCGAGATCGACGTCCTCGCGCAGCGCCTTCACGCCACACTTGCGGATCCCGACGGCGGTGTCGAAGGCGTCAAGGCGCAGAGCGGCGAGATCACCGCCTTTCTGCGCAAGTGGCTGGTGGATCACGTGATGAAGGCGGACATGCAGCTCGTGCCGCTGTTTCGCAAGCCGGTGGCGCGTTAGGAGAAGCGCGTTGAGCGACAAGCCCTTGATGAATGGCGAAGACCACGATGCAGGCGGCTGTTGTGGCCAGTGCGGGGGCTCGGCGCCCAAGCCGCGGCTGCAGCCCCTGACCGCGGGTGACGGCGCGCGGCGCGGGGCGCTCGGGGCCGTCGCGGGCGCCGTCGCCGCGGGTGGTGGCGAGGCGGCGGGCGCCGGGCCTGCCGTGCGCCAGGGTTCCACCGAGGCGCGCACGCGCAGCGTGTTCCGCATCCCCGGCATGGACTGCCCGTCCGAGGAGCAGATGATCCGCATGCGCCTGGCCGATGCGCCGGTGGCGGCGCTGAAGTTCGACCTCGCCGGGCGCCTCCTGACGGTGGACCACGACGGCGATCCGGCGCAGCTCCGCGCCCGCCTGGTGCCGCTGGGTTACGGCGCCGAACTGGCCGAGTCGCGCCCGCTCGCCGCCGGCGAGGCGCAGGCCGCCGCGCCCGCCGACGATGCCGCCGAGGCGCGCGTGCTGCGGATCCTGCTCGCGATCAACGCGCTGATGTTCGTGGTGGAGCTCGGCGCCGGCCTGTGGGCGCGCTCGGCGGGACTGATCGCCGACGCCATGGACATGTTCGCCGATGCCGCAGTGTATGGCGTCGCGCTCTACGCGGTGGGGCGCGCGGCGCGCCACAAGCTCGCCGCGGCGCGGCTGGCGGGCGTGCTGCAGATGGTGCTGGCGCTCGCCGCGCTCGCCGAGGTGGTGCGCCGCATCGTCTCCGGCGCGATGCCCGAGCCGGTGGGCATGATGGGCATCGCGCTGCTCGCGCTCGCCGCCAACATCGCCTGCCTGATGCTGATCGTCCGCCATCGCGAGGGCGGGGTGCATATGAAGGCGAGCTACATCTTCTCGGCCAATGACGTGATCGCGAACCTGGGCGTGATCGGCGCCGGCGCGCTGGTAGCCTGGCTGGGGACGCCGTGGCCGGACTGGATCATCGGTCTGCTGATCGCGGCGGTGGTGCTGACGGGGGCGGTGCGCATCCTGCGGTTGCGCTGAAGGGCCAGTGCCGGCGACTGTCTTGAGGTTTCGCAGGCGGTGAGCACCCGCTCCGCAGCCCCTTCGCGCAAGGGAATCAGCGCCTGATAGGCGTCGGACGACAACCCGCCCTGGCGTGCCGCGATGTCGGCAAAGCGCAGCACGGCCACGTCGGCATGCCAAGGCCTTGCAAGCGCGCAGCACTGCACTAGAATCCGTGCTGAAACCGCGGCGATGCCTCCCCTTGGGGCCGTCGCGCTCTTTGCTCCAGGAGAATCGAGGCATGACCGATGCACGCAATTACCGGGTCACGGAGACGCTGCGCAACGGCGTCGAAATCTGCATTCGCTCGGCCCGTCCGGACGACACTGACCGACTGGTCGAGGCCTTTCACGAACTCGATCCGGCGTCGGTGTATCTGCGCTTCTTCAGCGCGAAGAAGGAACTCTCGGCCGCGGAGCTGCAGCGCTTTCGCGAGATGGATTTCCGCACGCGGGTGGTCCTGTTCGGCACGGCGCAGCGCGACGGGCGCGAGATCATCATCGCCTCCGGCACCTACATCCGCGACGGCGAGGATGCCGCCGAAGTCGCCTTCGTCGTCGAGGAGGACTACCACGGGCTAGGCATCGCGCGGCGGCTGCTCCAGCACCTCGCGACCATCGCCGTGGATGCGGGTGTGCGCAGATTCACCGCCGAGGTGCTGCCTCACAATGCGGCGATGCTCTCGGTCTTCGAACGTTGCGGCTGGCCGGTGCGCACACGTAACGATCACGGCGTCATGCATGTCGATCTGGTCCTGGACAAGACCGGCCCCGGGTGATCGCAGCGGGGGCCCGACAACCTGGCACGGCCTTTTTCGACAACTCCTTTCATCGCGGCAATCCCGATCTTGCGCAACAATTCGCGCTGCCGGCCGAACTTCACGACGCCGGCATGCGGGGCATGTCAGACATCTCGAACGACATCCGCACACTGCTCGACGGCGACGATCCGGGTGCCGCGCTTGCGGTCGAACCCCACGTCTAGTGCAGTGCTGCATTTTGTTTGGAACTTGAGCGACTGTTGGCGCGGATGACCTTCTGCAGGATGTCGCGAGCGCTCTTGGTTCAGATGAAGGGTTTGGGTGAGGCTTCAGTCCGGCCGCTTTCCAATGGCGCGAGATGATGGTCGCGTGAACGCCCAGTCAATCTCGGCAACTCGCATTGGACCCTCCGCCTTGCATGCATGAGGCATGATGGCGGAAGTCGTCAATTGAGCATTCACAAGAGTGCAGCACTACGCTAGTAGGTCTCGACATGCAGCCGTCCGGCGGCGAGGAGCTGCGGTCGCAACTGGTCCCAGTCGCGCCCGGCGCTGCGGCAGATGTCGCGGAAGGCCTCGATGACGCCGGTCTCCATGCCCTTGAGGCCGCACAGATAGATGAAGCACTCGGCGTCATCGAGCCAGGCGAGCACCTTGTCGGCGCGCGCGCGGATGAGATCCTGCACATACTGCCTGGGCTGACCGGGCACGCGCGAGAAGGCGAGGTTGATGTCGATGAACGCTTTCGGCAGCTTCTGCAGCGGCTCGAAGTAGGGCAGCTCGCCCGGTGTGTGCGCGCCGAAGAACAGCATCAGCGCGCCGCCCTCCTTCAGGTGCATGCGGCGGCGCCGGCGCTCGGTCATCGCGCGCATCGGCGCCGAACCGGTACCGGTGCAGATCATCATGATCTTCGCGCCGGGGTGGTTGGGCATCAGGAAGGTCGCGCCGTAGGGGCCGGTCACCTGCACCGTGTCGCCCTTTTTCAGATCGCACACGTAGTTCGACGCCACCCCGCGCAGCGGACGCCCGTCGTGGTCCCGGGTGACGCGCTTGACGGTGAGCGCGACGTTGTTGCAATGCGGTCGCTCGCCCTCGCGCGGGCTCGCGATCGAATACATGCGCAACAGGTGCGGCTTGCCGTTTTCGTCGGTGCCGGGCGGGATGATGCCGATCGACTGGCCCTCGAGCACTGGGAACGGTGTGGTGCCGAAATCGAGGACGATGTGGTGGATGTCGCTCGACGCGTCCGCGGCGGTGAGCCGGTCGTTGCCCGACACGGTGGCCGTGATCGGGCGTGCCGGCGAGTACAGGTTCACGTACGGGTGTGCGGCTGACCATGGCGGGAGCGCGGCGCCGCCCCGGCCGGCGGTGGCCGCCTCGCTCGGCGCCTGCGCCTCGGCCGGGGTCTCGGCCGCAGCGCCGCCGATCCCGGCCTCGAGCGCGTCAAGTGCGCGGGTCGTGGGCAGCGCGTCCCACCCGAACTGCTCCTCGAGGCTGTACGGGATGGCGGACTCGACGTTGCGCCACGAGTCGATCGCGCCGGACGGGCACGGCGAGATGCACGCCATGCAGCCCTCGCAGACGTCGAACCTGACGACGTAGTTGCGCGCGTCGTGGGTGATCGCGTTGGCCGGGCAGGTCTCCTCGCAGGTGTTGCAGCGGATGCAGAGCTCCGGGTCGATCAGATGCTGGCGGATGACCTTGGTGTGGTCTGCAGGCGCGTTCATGACGGGGCCTCCTTGCCGCGCTCGCTCAGTTGAAGCGAACGTACGCGAACTCGACCGGCTGGTTGTTGATGCCGCGCGCAGGCGGCGCGATCCAGTTGGCGAACTTGCCCGGCTCGAGGCAGGGGCTCATCAGCGCATGCACGAACAGGCGGTCGGCCTCGGTCGGCAGCCACTCGAGGTGGTGGTGTGTCCATTCGGCCTCGCTCATCAGCACCCCTTCCGGGCTCATGTGCGCACCGGCAAACAGACCGATCTTGCGGTGGAAGCCCTTGTGCGGCGGCCTGAAACGGAAGTCGACGCCGAACCTGGCCGGGATGCGGTTCCAGCGCTCGACGCCGGCCTGCACGTCGCGGATCCAGTCGTCGCGCAGTCGTTCGTTCAGCGCCGACAGTGCCGGCACGTGGCGCTCGACGATGCGCTCTTCGGCGACGTCGAGAATCGCGTACTCGTCGTTGTGCAGCCTGTGGTCGTCATCGAGCCTGTCTTCCTCGAAGCGGCCCTTCAGGCCGTTGGCGTAATAGGTCGCGGCGTTCGACGATACCTCGGCGCCGAACAGATCGCCGGTGACGCTGTAGTGGAAGTTCAGGTACTTCTGCAGCGTCGGAAGGTCGATCACGCCGGCCGCACGCAGCTTGGCGGGGTCGTCGGTCTTCAGGTCGCGCATGACTTCGCAGGTGCGCTGGATGATGCGTGCGACGCCGGACTCGCCGACGAACATATGTTGCGCCTCCTCGGTCAGCATGAACCTGCAGGTGCGCGCGAGCGGGTCGAAGGCCGACTCGGCGAGCGCGGCGAGCTGGAACTTGCCGTCACGGTCGGTGATGAATGTGAACATGAAGAACGACAGCCAGTCGGGCGTCTTCTCGTTGAACGCGGTGAGGATGCGCGGGTTGTCGGCATCGCCCGAGCGGCGCTCGAGCAGCGCCTCGCCTTCCTCGCGGCCGTCGCGGCCGAAGTGTGCGTGCAGCAGATAGGTCATCGCCCACAGGTGACGGCCTTCCTCGACGTTGACCTGGAACAGGTTGCGCAGATCGTAGAGTGACGGCGCGGTCAGGCCGAGGTGGCGCTGCTGCTCGACCGAGGCCGGCTCGGTGTCGCCCTGCGTGACGATGATGCGGCGCCGCGTCGAGCGGTATTCGCCCGGTACTTCCTGCCAAACCGGCTCGCCCTTACGCTCGCCGAAGTGGATCTTCCTGTCGCCCTCGGAAGGTGCGAGAAAAATGCCCCAGCGGTAGTCGGGCATCCTGACGTAGTCGAAGTGCGCCCAGCCTTTTGGATCGACGCTGACTGCGGTGCGCAGATAGACGTCGTAGTTCGACGAGCCGTCCGGACCCATGTCGTCCCACCACTGAAGAAAGGACGGCTGCCATTGCTCGAGTGCGCGCTGCAGGGTGCGATTACCCGACAGATCGACGTTGTTCGGGATGCGTTCGCTGTAGTTGATCATCGCCTTGCTCCTCATCCTCGTTCGTGCGAGTGACTACCCATCCACTGTTGCGGTCACCCTTACACGCGCTTCCAGTCGAACTGCGCCTTCTTGCCAGAGCCGTAGCGTTTCAGCGCGCCGGTCTCGCCGACGGCGTTGGGTCGGCTATAGATCAAGTTCTCCCAGGCCGAAAGGCGACCGAAGATGCGCGTGTTCATGGTCTCGAAGATGCCGAAGCGCAGGTTCGCCTCAAGGCCGGTGAGCGCATCGGGCGAGAGCGCGGCACGCTCCTCGAGCGCGATGCGCAGCTCGTCGCTCCAGTCCAGGTCGTCCGGGGCGGCGGTCACCAGCCCGAGCGCGAGCGCGTCGGCGGGCGCGAGCATCTCTCCGATGCAGGCCTTGGCCGCGGCGATCGGCTCGGCCTCCTCGTAGAAGCGCGAGGCGATGCGCGAGCGCCCATTGACCATCGGCAAGGTGCCGAAATTCATCGTGGAGAGCGCGATCGCGCTGGGCCGCCAGGGGTCGTCGAGCATGTAGCTGCGATCGGCCGCGAGCGCGATCTCGAACAGCGTGCCGGCAAAGCACGAGCCCGGCTCGACGAGCGCATACAGGCTGCGCGAGGACACGTCCAGGCGCGCCAGCGTGCGCCGCAGCATGCCGATCGTCTCGCGCACGAACCAGTCGTCGCGGTTGGCCTCGAGCGTCGCGTCGATGCCGAGCACCACTTCTCCATCGCCCTCGGTGACGAGCACCCACAGGCCGAGCTCGAGGTGGTTGGTGCGCAGCATCAGGATCGCATCGTCGAGTTCGCGCGCCATCTTCAGGGGCCACCAGTTCGCCCCCTCGGCGGCGATCTCGGCAGCACTCCGCGCGGAAACCGTGGCTGGTGCACGCACGGTGATCCTGGCGGTGCGCGCGGCCTTGTCGAGCGCGACATCGACGAACGCGTAGCGATGGCCGGCCGCGTCGTCCGTGCGCTCGAGCTGCGGCAGCGCGATGCCCGCAGCACCGGCCGGGCGATCCGAGCCTTTGACGAGCGCGGCCGCGCGCTCGCCGATGTGGGCGTCGAACAGCTGTGCGCGCACCACCTCGTCGACCAGGCGCCACGCCTTCGCGCGCTCGCCGCGCACCCCTTCGGAGATGGTGCAGAAGATGTCGGCGTGATCGCGGCGTACACGGCGCTTGTCGGTCAAGCGCGTCAGGCCCCCGGTGCCCGGCAGCACGCCCAGCAGCGCCACCTCGGGTAGCGAGACGGCCGAGTTGCGGTCATCGACGAGCACGATCTCGTCGCACGCGAGTGCGAGCTCGTAGCCGCCGCCGGCGGCCGTGCCCGTGCACGCGGCGATGAACTTGAGGCCCGAGTGTGCGCTCGCGTCCTCGATGCCGTTGCGCGTCTCGTTGGAGAACTTGCAGAGGTTCACCACCCACGCGTAGGTCGAGAGGCCGAGCATGTGGATGTTCGCGCCCGAGCAGAAGATCTTCGGCTTGCCCGAACGAAACACCACGACGCGCACCTCCGGGTGCTCGAAGCGGATCCTCTGCAGCGCGTCGTGCAGCTCGATGTCGACGCCCAGATCGTAGGAGTTCAGCTTCAGCGTGTAGCCCGGGCGGATGCCGCCGTCCTCGTCGATGTCGAGCGTGAGCGTGGCCACCTCGCCCGCGCAGGCGAGTTGCCAATGGCGGTACCGCGACGGCTCGGTGCGGTAGTCGACGAGTGCGTCGTCCGACTCGGGAGCCTTCGTGTCGATCGTGTTCACGGCGGGTCTCCTCCTCGTTGCTGCGGATCAGCTCTCGACCCGCTGCTGCAGTCAGGTGAAACGCTGCTCGATCGTCCGGCCCGACGTGTCGGGCACGGTATCGGCCCTCGCGTGCAAGGGCACGCGGGCCTCCTTCAGTGTAGTGCTGCATCCTGTTTGGAGCTCAGGCATGGATGAGCTCGAGGAGGATGTCGCAGGCGCTCTTGGTCCAGATAGGGGGCTTGGGGTCGATGTTGTGGTGAGCGATGTATTGATCGATGGCGGCGACGAGCTCAGGGACGCTGCTCAAGACGCCAGGGCGCAGCCGCGCGGGGGGGTATTCCGAGCCGTCGTGAGCGCTGATTTCGGGAAGGGTGTGGGCGGAAATCCTGAAGGTGTGAGCGGCGATTCCGATTTTCCCCTTGGGCGAAGCTTGGCCGGGGAACGATTGGCTGAATCGCAATGGCCGTTATCATCGCCTTCGTCACCCTGTCTGCCGAGCCCCATGCCAACCACCGACCGTCGCCCGTTCTCGCCCTCTGCAGCGCGCAACGGTGCGTCCATCCTTGCCGTGCTGCAGCGTGTGCTGCCGGTCCCCGGCCCGGTGCTGGAGCTCGGCAGTGGCACCGGCGAGCATGCGGTGCATTTTTCCCGCCACCTGCCCGCGCTGCGCTCGCCGCCGAGCGATGCCGACCGCGCGGCACTGGCCTCGATTGCGGACTGGGTGTCGCACAGTGGGCTGCCCAAGCTGCTGCTGCCCTGTGCTTCGAGCTCGCCGCCATGCCCTGGCCGGTCGACGCTGCGGACATCAAGGACATCGCCAATGGCGCGGAGACCGACTTCTTCCGCCTGCTCCGGTGCCTGCGGCGGCGGCGCCGTCATCCGTGCGCGGGCGCCCGCGCGCGTGAGGCGCTGTCCCCTGCACAACCCGACATGAACGAAGCGAACGAATCCGAGCGCCGCCCGTGGGCGGTCTTCCTGATCTTCCTGCGCCTCGGGCTGACCTCGTTCGGCGGCCCGGTGGCGCACCTGGGCTATTTCCATGCCGAGTTCGTCACGCGCCGGCGCTGGCTGGGCGAGCGTGCCTATGCCGATCTGGTGGCGCTGTGCCAGTTCCTGCCCGGCCCGGCGAGCAGCCAGGTGGGCATGGCGCTCGGCCTGCAGCGTGCCGGCTATGGCGGAGCGCTGGCGGCGTGGGCGGGCTTCACGCTGCCGTCGGCGGTGGCGGTGATCCTGTTCGCGCGCGGTCTTGCCCGCTTTGGGGATGTGCTGCCAGCGGGGGGGCTGCACGGGCTCAAGGTCGTGGCGGTCGCGGTGGTGGCGCAGGCGGTGTGGGGCATGGCGGGCAAGCTGTGCACCGATCGCGCGCGCATCAGCCTGATGGCGCTCGCGGCCTGCGTGGTGTTGGCGCTGCCGACGGCGTGGACCCAGATCGGGGTGATCGTGCTCGCCGGGCTGGCCGGGCTGGCGATCTTCACCGCGCAGGCGAACGGCGGCGCGCACGAGCCCTCGCCGGTGGAGTTTGAGCTGCGCACCGGTGCACCGGGGGCGCGCGCAGGGTGGCTGTGGCTGGCGGCCTTCTTCGCGCTGCTCGCCGGTCTGCCGCTGCTCGCGGCGCTGCAGCCCGAGGGCTGGCTGGCGCGCGTGGACGCCTTCTATCGTGCGGGGGCGCTGGTGTTCGGTGGCGGCCATGTGGTGCTGCCGCTGCTGCAGGCCGAGGTGGTGCCGCCGGGCTGGGTGGATAACGAGGCTTTCCTCGCCGGCTACGGCGCGGCGCAGGCGGTGCCGGGGCCGCTGTTCACCTTTGCCGCCTTCCTTGGTGCGGCGGCGGGCGGCGAATACGGCGGCTGGATGGGGGGCGTGGTCTGCCTGCTGGCCATCTTCGCGCCGTCCTTCCTGCTGGTGGCGGGGGCGTTGCCGTTCTGGGAGCGCCTGCGCCGCGACCGGCGCATGCAGGCGGCGCTCGCCGGCATCAACGCCGCAGTGGTCGGGCTGCTGCTGGCGGCGCTCTACCAGCCGGTGTGGACGAACGCGATCCACCGCCCGCAGGATTTCGCCCTCGGCCTCGTGGCGCTGGTCGCGCTGATGTCGTGGAAGTGGCCGCCCTGGGTGGTGGTGGCCGCGTGCGGGGTGGCGGGCGGGGTGCTGGGGGCGTAGCGCGGGCGGGTCGGGCAGTTCGCGCCTGCCGGCGCTCCTGCATGCGCTTGCGGATGCGACGGTTCCTGTAGGCGCGGGGGACGCGGCGAACCTTGCGGCGTTGATCTTCGCCCGCATCGATTCGCTGCCGGGCCGAATTCGCGGCTTCCGCCGCTCCTACGCGCTGGGGTTCGCGGCTTCCGCCGCACCTGCAAACCGCATCTGGAGCGGACGCCTGTAGGAGCGGCGGAAGCCGCGAACCCGGCGGTGAAGCGGCCTATGCGGATCCGGCATGCAGAGGGTGGCAAGCGCCCGGCGCGAACGACTTCCCGGCAGCCTCCTCAGCCCTTGTCTTCCTCGTCCAGCATGCGTTTGAGGTAATCCGGCACGCCCGACAGCACCAGCGTGTCGGTGGCGCGGTCGTAGTGCACCGCGCCGGAGTGCAGGCCGCTGCGCTCGAATTCCAGCTTCCAGTTCTCCGCGCTGGCGCTGAAGCGCACCAGCGGGCGGATGGCGCGCCGGTTGGGGACGAAGCCGGGGGCGATCTTCGTCTCCTCGGCGCGCAGCAGCGCGTCCAGGCGCGCCGGCTGCTCGGGAAAGACTTCGCGCGCGAGCTCCTCGAACACCACGGGCGCGCCCGCCTCGCCGAGGGTGTCGAGGTAGTCGTGGGCGCGCTCGAGCACGGCGTCACGGGTGGCGGGGGTGAGGCGCTCGGTGTCGACGAAGCGGTCGAGCGTGGCGACGAGCTTCTTGGTCTCCTGCAGCGCCACCATCACGTCGCTGCAGCCGAGCACACGCTTGAACCACGCGCCGCCCTTGCCGCGCCCGCGCAGGAAGCCGAGATAGCGTTCGTCGCCGCGCCGCCAGCCGGCGAGGTCGACGCGCCCGGCGGCGTGCAGCGCGGAGAAGTCCACATGGGTGCAGTCGAGCGGCGCCAGGCCGCCGCCGATCGCGACGCCCGCGGCGCTGCCGAGCAGGGCCACCCAAAGGCTGTCGCCATCGCCCTCGCGGATGCGCGCGAGCACCAGGTGGCCGCCGTCCTCGAGCTCCTCCTCGTCGGCGATCGCCTGCATGCGCTCGGCGAGCTGGCGGGAGAGGGCGGTAAAGTCGAGCGTCTCGTCCACCAGGTGTTCGCGCAGCCAGCGTGCGAGCGGGAAGCGCTCCTCGTCCTCCTCGAAGCGGCCGAAGCCCTTGGCGTTGCGGCTTTCGTACTGCGCGCACAGGCGCTCGGCCAGGCGCAGCGCCGCGGCGTCGAGCGCGCAGGGCGCCTCGCGCAGCACCAGGCGCGAGGGCGCGCCGGGCTCGCGCACCAGGGCGTGGAGGATCAGGTGGGTGACGACGTGTTCGACGGTGCGCATGGGGCGGGCTCGGATCTGGAGGCGGGGCGCGATTCTGCCACGTGCGCGGGGGCGTCGCTTCCCCATTCCGACGCCACGAGCGGGGGCTATGCAGGAGCGCCGGCAGGCGCGAACGAGCGGTGCGGAGCCGCGAGCTATTTCACGCTCGCTGCGGGCGTTTGGCTGCCAGAATGAGCCATGTCCATCACGCCCGATCCGGGCAGGCGAGATCCTCATGGAAACGACCCGTACCAAGCTGCGCGGCGTGAACCTCGGCAGCTGGCTGTTGCTCGAAAAATGGATGTTGCCCAGCCTGTTCGAAGGCCTGGAGGCGACCGACGAGACCACCTGGTGCGCCGAGCTCGGCCCCGCGGCGGGCGAGCGCCTGCGCCGGCACTGGAACAGCTTCATCACCCGCGAGGACTTCGCCTGGATCGCCGGGCACGGCCTCAACGCGGTGCGCATCCCGATCGGGCACTGGATCTTCGGCCCCGACTACCCCTACCACCCCAAGTACGGCGCCCACCGCCACCCCTTCGTGACCGGCGGCATAGAGGTGCTCGACCGCGCGCTCGACTGGGCGCGGGAGTTCGGCCTCGCGGTGATCATCGACCTGCACGCCGCGCCCGGTTGCCAGAACGGCTTCGACAACGGCGGCATCAAGGACGTGGTGGAGTGGCACACGAAGAAGGAATACCTCGAGCACTCGCTCGCCGTGCTCGAGCGCCTGGCCGAGCGCTACCGCGCGCATCCGGCGCTGCACGGCATCGAGCTGCTCAACGAGCCGCGCTGGGACGTGCCCACCGACTACCTCAAGGCCTACTACCTCGAGGCCTACGCCCGCATCCGCAAGCACTGCGCGCCGGAAAAGGTGGCGGTGGTGTTCCATGACGGCTTTCGCAACTTCCGCGAATACCTCGGCTTCATGCAGGCGCCGGCCTTCCGCAACGTGGTGTTCGACTATCACCGCTACCAGTGCTTCGAGCGCGGCGACATCGACATGGACATCCACGGCCAC
>Ga0209573_1003946_pt1 | contig 15366 bp, 7 predicted proteins | sample TNRBio252014_DNA_FD_185870 | JGI IMG/M metagenome (GOLD analysis project Ga0209573, IMG submission 185870) | Wastewater treatment Type I Accumulibacter community from EBPR Bioreactor in Madison, WI, USA - TNR Reactor_6/25/2014_ DNA (SPAdes)... | ecosystem: Engineered > Bioreactor > EBPR >...
CGATGATCGAAGGTAGTCTCGAACAGGTCAAGCATGAAAGCGCGTTCAGCCGTCACCAGCGGCGCGAAGGCTGGTTCCTGGGCCAGCTCGTCCAACGTGCGCGCCACGTCGCCGGCGTTGCGGAAGTTGCCGTTGAAGTGATAGACGCCGCCGTCATCGCAGAGCAGCAGGCGCCGGTCGTTGGCGGCCGTCAGCGCCGCGACCAGCGAAGAAGCGGCAACCGCTGCGGCCGGCGTCTGGTTCTTCTGCAAGAAGCCGGGCAGTTGGCGATTGGGGTAAAGCATGTAGGAATGCTGGTCTGGGCGATAGAGCTCACTCTGGCGCATGCTGCGCAACACTGCCAGCGCTTCCTCCGGCGTCAACATGCCCGACGACAGCGCAGCAACCTGCCCCTCCAGCATCAGATAGAGGTGATCGACCGCGGCGCCCTGGTCGTGCAGACGCAGAATGTTGTAGCTGTGGAACATGTCGTCCGGTCGCTGGTTGGCGCGCAGCGTCTGCTCCACGTAACGCTGCGCCAAGGCCAGAAAAGCGCGCAGCGTCTGGCAGTCGATCCCGACCTGCACGGCAGGCACGCCGTCCCGATACACGGTGGTTCGATAGGCTGTAGCCACTGCTCCCAGTTGATCCATGATCGCCCGGCGCGCTTGATCGGTGAAGCCGCCTGCCAAGTGAGACTGGTGGGCGTGCAGGATATCATACACGGCGCCAAACAGATCGGCCACGGCCGGGTTGACGGCCACTGTCTCCGTCTCCCCCTGCGTCAACTGCGCCTGCCAGAAGGCGATGAAGCGACGCAGATAGCCGACGGTGACCACCGACAGTCCCTTGCCCACCAGCGCGTTGTTGGCGTCGTTCCATTCGGGGCGCTGCGTGTTCATCCAGATGCCGCCCTCAGGCGCCAGATTGGTGAGCTTGGCCAGCAGCAGCACCAGCAGCTTCTCGGCCAAGGTCACATGAACAACCGCGCCGTTGGCCGCGCGCAGCAGCCGCCCGTCCGTGCCCAGCGAGGCAACGGCCGCGGCGATTGCCTCCTCCTGCTGGTAGTCAAACTCGATGGTGTTGTTCCAGTCGGCCAGCATCTGCGGGTAGGGGCGCAGGCGATAGGGCACGTTGGCGTAGGAGAAGATCGGCCGGTTCCACAAGGCCGGCAGGCTTGCGGGATCGACATGCGCCGTGATCTCCAGCAGCTTGAGCAGATAGATGATCTGGTGGTCGCTCCAGTAGCCGATGTTGGACCAGGGATTGTGCGGCTCCGGCGCCTCCCACTCGATGCCGTCGCGCGTGATCCGGTAGGGATTGTAGCCGTCCACGGTGGTGGCGTTGAGGAACTTGACCACCATACCCTCGACAAAGCCCGGAAAGCTGAGCGCCAGCGGCTCCCAGTTCTGGAAGATGTCGCGCCAGTTGCCCTGATAATCCAGGCGGGCCGAACCGTCCGGCTTGGTGACATTGATGGAGAAGCGGTTCCAGGGGCGGCTGGGGTCGCCATGGCGCCGGCTGAAGGTCAGGGGCAGGTATTCGTAGCACAGCCGGACCAAATCCGGCGCGCCGCTGTCGCCGGCGCGCGCATACAGGTCCTGGATAGGAAGCTTCGGCGGCAAGTCGGCAAACCAATCGGCATGATCTGCCAGCACAGCGCGGTTGCGAACGCGCACGAAGTCGCACAAATCCTCGCGCTCGACCTGGTAGTTGTAGACGAAAATGCCGCCGCGCATGATGTTGAAGAGGACGTTGGCGAAATGATGAGCGGTGGTTGTCTCCTGAGCGGTAACCTGCAGGCCATCGGCCGAGCCCACGAAGCGCATCAGATCCTCTGTGCCGCGGGCGATATCTGCGTCGATCTGCGCCTCAAGGGTGGCTCTTTCCCGGCAGAGAGTCTGCGTCTGCCGGGAAATGGCAGCGTGATCTTGATTAACGTCGGCCACAATGTGCCAACGGCGGGCCTGACCGGGTGTCAAGTCGATCGCAGCGACAGCAAAATAGGCCGCCGGCTTGCCGCAGACGTCCCGTTCGGTCGTGATGGCGCCGCCGCGACGAAAGGCATCGATCTGATCGGAGCAAAGTAAATGACGGACGTCGTCCAGCCCCACCTGCCAGGCCACGGTTGCCTTGAGCGACTCGCTGGGCTCGGCGCGGTCGCTCAACGTGGCGCTGAGGGCGAAGATGCCCAGCCCGCTGGCCGGCTCCAGCTCGTTGCGCTTGTAGGCGTCCAACAGGTTGCTCATGCCGTTCTGCAACTGGCTGGTGGCGCCAAAGGGCAGGATGTTCTGCACGCCATCGAGCAGCTCGACGCGACACGCGTTATCGCCCCGGTTTTCCAGCCAACAGCTTCTGATGAACCCAAAGCGGTCGCCGGTGCGCCACGCCACGCGCATTGCCAACTGCAAGTCGTGGTTGATCTCCTCGAAGATCAGCTTGTTGCCGTAGACGTTCTTGTACAGGTGGCGTTCGCAGCGATAGACGCCGGCGTAGCGCTCCGAAAAGGGCTCCCACAGGTGGGTGCGTCCGCTGAGCGTAACCCGCAGGATGGTCTTACTGCCGGTCTGCTCGCCGTGCGCTTGAATTTTATCCACCGTTTCATAAGGAAAAAGCGCCGAGTCGGCGTTGGTGCGTCCGGCCGTCAATCCACCGTTGCTGGCAATGAACAGCCAGTGGTTCGCGCTGCTGACCAGGCTCATGAAGAAGATAGGCATCTGGTCGACATGAGCGATGCGGTAGTATTCCTCGCCGAGGAGATGCACGTACTCCCCAGTGACTGACCTGGCTTCATCGATCAGCGGCGTATTGCCGATCCAGATAGCGGTTTTTGCGTTGCTCGTCATGATTCAACCTGCAGTGTCGCAATAGAGTGGGCCAGGCACTCGAACAGAGCCCGCTCGCCGTTGAGGGTAAGTGTTACCCGTTCTGTCTGATCCGAGCGGTTGAGCGCCACGACGATGACTTGGCCGTCCGGGTTGAGGAATGCGGCCGCCTCGAGCAGTTCGTGGGATGTGGCGCAGAGAAGTCGCTGCGCGCCGGGCAAGATGAAACGGCTGAAATGGCCGATGGCGTAGTAGCTGCTCTGATAGTGTAACGCGCCAGTCTCGATATTGGCAAGAATCGGCGCGCTGCAGAAGTTGCCCACGTGATTCGGCCCGCCCTGCGTGTCCAGCAGCAAGTTCCAGTCGATCCAGCCCACCGTCCAACGGTTCAGGTCGTTGATCATCGAACGGGCGTAGCGCTCGGCCATCGACCACTCGCCCAGGTGGGGGCCGCCCTCCTGCGTGCCCTCGGTGAAGAGCAGCTTCTTGTCGGGGAAGGCGTCGTGAACCAGTTGCACGTTTTCGAATTTGTCGGTCACATACCAGTGAAAGGCCGTGCCCCAGACGTACTGCGCCGCCTGCGGGTCGCTGAGCACTGCGTGGGCCCGCTCGACCATGCGATCGCGGTTGTGGTCCCAGATCAGCAGGCGCACGTGGCTCAGGCCATGGCGCGCCAGCGTCGGTCCCAGGTAGTCGCGCACGAAGTCGCGCTCCTCGTCGCCGCTGTAGAGGCAGGACTCCCAGGTTTGGACGGCCTCCGGCTCGTTCTGCACGCTCAGCGCCCAGATGGGGACGCCTTCCTGCTCGTACGCGCGCACGAAGCGGCAATAGTACTCGGCCCAGGCTGCGCGGTATTCGGGCTTGAGCTGGCCGCCGTGGCACATGTCGCCGTTGGTTTTCATCCAGGCTGGCGGGCTCCAGGGCGAGGCCAGCAGCTTGAGCGGCCGGCCGGCGGCCTGCTGCGCCGCCTTAAGCAGCGGGATCAGCGCCTGGCGGTCGCGGTCAAGGGAGAAGCGGCGCAGCTCGACGTCCCCGTCCACCTCGGCGTAGGCATAGTTGCCCAGCGAGAAGTCGCAACTGTTGATGTGGGTGCGGCCCAGGGTGTAGCCGTGGCCGCGCAGAGGATCGAAGTAAGCTGCGAGAACCTCAGCCTGGCGTTCGGCCGGCAGCTTGGAGAAGGTCAGCGCGGCCGCTTCGGTGAACGCGCCGCCGAAGCCCTCGATCTCCTGGTAACGCACGCCGGGGTCGACGAAGATCGAGGCCATCTCGGCGTGGGCCATATCGAGCGACGGAACGGCAAGCTCTGTCAGGCGATAGGGAGTATGCTGGGCTGTGCAGTGGACGTTGAGTTGCAAGGGTGGGTCCTCACTGGTGGCGTCGCCGCCGATTGATGGAGGTTAAGAAAATGTTCCGGTAATTGCGCTGGGGCGTCGCCGCCGAATGAATTCGGCGTCTGACACAGCAAAGCATGCTAAAGCAAGCTCAGTCGCGCACACCAGCTTGCTTTAGCATGCTTCGGGTGTGTCAGCCTGCGGTTTCAACCGCAGGCGGCGCTGCGGCAAGTTTTGGTTTGGCTGGGGCGCAAGACGAAGCGCTTGCGCCCCAGCCAGGGTCGGATCAGTCTACCGTGCGGAAGTACACCCGGATGTAGCCGCTCTTGGAGGGATCGAAGAACTCCGAAGCGGCCAAGCCATAGCGTACCCCGCGGTCGTCGTTCGAAGTCAGCAGGATGCCGTGGTTGACTCCGCTGCTAACGATGTCTTGCACGGCCGCGGTCACGTCCAGCCGCAGCCAGGTGTTGATTCGGCCCGACCCCAGGTGGCTGGCGCCAACGGTTGGCCCGTAGTCGCCGCCCGGCATGGTCCAGGGTGTCCACCAACTAGCCGTCTCGGACACCCAAGGCGTCGTCACCGCATGGGCTGCGACGTTGCTGATGACCGAGTTTGACCATTGGCTGAAGCCGCGGCCTTCGAACACGTACAGGTACAGGTAGGCCACATCGATTGCTGCGTCGCTGGGGATGCCCGCGATGGGCGCATGCACCACAGGGCGCAGTTGGTCGAAGAAGCCGATCCACATGGTCTGGGCGCTGCCGAAGGCCACAGCCGGCTGCGCGCCGTTGATGAAGGTGTCCTGGTCGATGTTGAAGCGCCGCGAGCGTTGCACGGTCGGGATGCGGGCCAGTTGCACCTGGTCCATGTGCAGCGTGCCGCTGCTGCCGGCTGGCAAGGTCACGCCGTAGCCCCAGACCTGGTTGCGTCCGAAGCCGTCGTTGGGCGCGCCGGCCGGCTGCTGTGCGCTGCGGGTGAAGGCCGAGAAGGGCACCGTCACCTTGCGCCAGCCGCTGAAGTTGTCCATGAAGCTGGCCTCGAAGCGCTCCGACGTGTTGGGCGCCTGGTAGACCCGCACATAATCCACCTGCATCTGCTGCGGGAAGGTCAGGTCGGGGCTGATCGTGCCGCCGAAGTTGCCGCCCACGGCCAGGTTCAGGATCAGGTAGAAGGGATGGTTGAACACCCACTCGTTGGGCGCTACGTCGGCCGGGGTGGCGGTATGGTAGTTGATGCCATCGACGTACCAGCGGATCAGATCGGGCGACCACTCCACCCCAAAGGTGTGGTAGCTCTGGGCCACAGGCTGCGGGAGCGTGATGGTGCGTCCGAAGGCTGCGCCGCCCGAGTAGCCGGGGCCGTGGATCGTGCCGAAGACCTCGTTGGGATTGCGGCTGACGTACTCCATGATGTCGATCTCGCCGCTCTGCGGCCAGCCGACCTCGCCGATGTTGGCGCCCAGCATCCAGAAGGCGGGCCACAGGCCGGCCGGGCCGTCCGGCACCAGGGCGCGGGCCTCGATGCGGCCAAACTCGGCCTCGATCTTGTCGGCCGAGATCAGGCGGGCCGAGCTGTACTCGCACGGCCCGTACCAGCAGAGCGGCGCGTTGGCCGGGTCGAACGCGTCCAGCGTGACTACCAGGTTGCCGCTGCCGTCGGTGGCCGCGTTGTGCAGGCTGTCGGTGTAGAACTGTAGCTCGCTGTTGCCCCAGCCGGGGATGCCGTTCATCGTGCCGTCGCCGATCTCGGCGCTCCACACGTTGGGATTGGGTCCCACGCCAGCAACGTCGTCGAACTCGTCGCTCCATACCAGTTGCCACTGGTTGGCCGGCGTCTGCGCCGTCGTGGTTGTCTGGTTGTCCAGCACGTTGAGCGTGATCGGCTGGCCGCTGTTGCTGCCGTAGTACCAGAAGCTCAGGCCGTTGTAGCCGCTCCAGTCCTCGCTAACGGGGAAGGTGCGCGTGAAGCTGCCGCCGGCCGGGCCGTAGACGCCGGTCAGCACGTCCTCGTAGGCCCCCTGCCCGGGCAGCGCCATGGGCGTGCCAGCCGCCAGCTCGGTGATCGACAGCTCTACGTCGCCCGCTGCTGCAAAGCGATGGAAGCCTTGGAAGTCATCGATCATGGTCGGGATGGGCTGGTCTGCGTCCAGGATGAGGAGCATGGCCCGAATCCGGAAGCCCGCCTCGGCGCCGACCGGATTGCGCAGGTTCAGCATCACCTGCTGATCGCCGGTGTGTTTGCCGTCGTGTAGCGTGGTCACCGCGAAGGTCTGTTCCAGCTCGCCGGGGGGGATGACCAGCACGCCGCTGGTGGGGACGAAGTTGCGATCGGGCGTGGCGTAGCTCTCGGCGGTGCTGTAGTTGATGGAGACCGGCTCAGTCGAGGTCATGTTGAGGGTCACGGCGATCAGGGCCGTGTCGCCCTCAGCGACTTCATAGCGGGTCAGCGCGAACTCGACCTTGAGCGGCGTCTCGCCGCCGCCGGTGTTGCCGAAGATCTCCACCTGGTCCACGTAGTAGCTCTGGCTGCCCATGTTGACGTTGCCGTAGCCGCCGATGCCGTAGCCGTGGATTTCCTCGCGGGTGAAGCCGTCGTTGGGCGCGCCGTTGCCGATGTCCTTGCGGTTGAAGGCGCTCCAAGGGAACTCGAAGTACTGCCAGCCGCTGAAGGTATCGGGGATGTCCACGCTCCAGCGCTCCGCGTCATCCGCGGTAGAGCCAGGGTTGCGGTTCTCCAGGATGTCCACGAAGAGCGTGCCGCCGGTGTTGTTGCCGTACAGCCACAGGCTGAAGCCCTCATAGGTGCTCCAATCCTGCGGGATCCATTCGTTGGCTGCGGCGTTGGTGAAAGCGTGCGTGAAGCCGGCCCACTGGCCGGGGCCGATGGTCAGGTCTTCTTTGAGCACGATGTTGGGCTCGCCCAGGCCAGGTACGGGGGCAGGCGGCGCATTGGTGGCGGTGATGGCTACGCTGGCGCCGGTGGCGTTCCAGGTCACGAAGCCCACGCCCAGGCCGTTGGGGTCTGTGCCGGTGGGCAACTGCCCATCCTCGAAGTCGTCGATGACAGTGACGCGCACCATGACGCCCACGTTGTCCACATAGTAGCTCTGGCTGCCCATGTTGACGTTGCCGTAGCCGCCGATGCCGTAGCCGTGGACTTGCTCGCGGGTGAAGCCATCGTTGGGCGCGCCGTTGCCGATGTCCTTGCGGTTGAAAGCGCTCCAGGGGAACTCGAAGTACTGCCAGCCGCTGAAGTTGTCGGGGATGTCCACGCTCCAGCGCTCCGCGTCATCGGCGGTGGAACCGGGGTTGCGGTTCTCCAGGATGTCCACGAAGAGCGTGCCGCCGGTGTTGTTGCCGTACACCCACAGGCTGAAGCCCTCGTACGAAGTCCAATCCTGCGGGATCCACTCGTTGGCTGCGGCGTTGGTGAAAGCGTGCGTGAAGCCAGCCCACTGGCCGGGGCCGATGGTCAGGTCTTCTTTGAGCACGATGTTCGGCTCGCCCAGGCCGGGTACGGCCGCGGGCGGCGCGTTGGTGGTGGTGATGGCCACGCTGGCGCCGGTGGCGTTCCAGGTGACGAAGCCCACGCCCAGGCCGTTGGGGTCTGTGCCGGTGGGCAACAGGCCATCCTCGAAGTCGTCGATGATGACTGACTTGCCGGAGCTGGGCGGAGGCGTCGCGCCGCCGCCGAAGGTCACGTCGTCGAAGTAGTAGGTCTTCTCGCCGGCCACGCTGCCCGGCACGCCGAAGTTGAAGAAGATGGAGACCTTGTCGTAGGTGTAGGACAGGTTCAGCGGTGCGGTGCCGGCTGCTGGATTGGCAAAGTCGAAGGTCAGCGTCGCCCAGTCGTTAGCCACCGTGGTGGTCGCCTCGGTCTCGACCGACCGGCTGCCGTTGGCTGCGTCCTCAGCCTTCAGCCGCACCTGGATGCCAGCGTCCGGCGACCAGACCCGCACCGTCATCGTGGTGTCGTCAGCCGTGAACGGCAGCGCCGGCACCGACAGGTTCGGGCCGGTGGACACCGTGGTTCCAGCCCATAGCTCGGCCGTGGCCGACTTGACGACCCTGGCCACGTTGTTGGCCGCGTTCGTCGGATCCGCGACAACCGCCGAGTTCTCCGCGCCGCCAAAGCCCGTCAGGGTGTAGGTGACTGCAGCCGAGTCGAAGGTGATGGGGTCCCATGTGGCTGGCGGGGGCGGAGGCGGCGTCGTTTCGCCGTTGAAGGTCACATCGTCGAAGTAGTAGGTCTTCTCGCCGGCCACACTGCCCGGCACGCCAAAGTTGAAGAAGATAGAGACCCGGTTGTAGGTATAGCTCAGGTTCAGCGGCGGGGTGCCGGCTGCCGGGTTGGCAAAGTCGAAGGTCAGCGTTGCCCAGTCGTTAGCCACCGTGGTCGTTGCCTCGGTCTCGACCGAGCGGCTGCCGTTGGCTGCGTCCTCGGCCTTCAGCCGCACCTGGATGCCCGCGTCAGGCGACCAGACCCGCACCGTCATGCTGGTGTTATCAGCAGTGAACAGCAGCGCGGGAATCGTGTTGTTGGGGCCGGTAGACACCGTGGTCCCGGCCCACAGCTCGGCCGTGGCCGACTTGACGACCCTGGCCACGTTGTTGGCCGCATTAGTCGGATCAGCGACGACCGTCGAATTCTCTGCGCCGCCAAAGCCCGTCAGCGTGTAGGTGACGGCAGCCGAGTCGAAGGTGATGGGGGGCCAGGGTTCCGCCGGGGCCGCCGAAACGACGGCTGGCGAAAACATCGCGAAGGGCAACGCGATGCTGGCGATCAGCAGGAAAAGTGAGAAGAGAAGCGTAGTCTTGCGCATCATTATGAGCGAGCCTCCAGAGTTAGAAACGGCTACCAGACGGTTGTGCAAGTGTATCCGTACTTGCTGCTTGAGCAAAACGCGTTAGGACATCAAACACCCGTTGCGCCACCCATTGGTCCAACGCACCCAGGGTGGCATGGGAGAAAGTGCTTGGGTAAGGCTGCTAATAAGGCGGGTGTGACCGGCGCCGGGGACCGACAACCCGGCAGCCGGCCACACACCTACCAAGAGGAGGAGAACCAACCTGTTGCAAGCAAAGCCTGGGACGGCGCCGGTGTTCAGGCGCCAGATATCGTATCGTTACATGTAGTCGCGCGTTGCGGCGATGTTCTGCACGTTGACCACCGCGTCTTCGGTCAACTCCAGCTCGTGCAGCGTGCCGTTGGTTTGCAGCATCGCAGCGCGCATGACCCCTTCACGCTTGGAGGCGCCCTGGACGAACAGCGCCGAGCTGCCATCGACCATCTCTTGGACCAGCAGATCGATCTTGCCCTTGGGAATGCCCAAGTCGACCTTGCGCGAGGCCAACGCGCCGGCAGCCGCGCCCAGCAGCACGCCGCCGATCGGCCCACCCAGCATCAAGCCCACCACCAGGCCCAGTGTGCCGCCCTTGGCAGCGCCCTTGGCCTTGGTGAGATCCTTCGTTTCCTTGACCTTGACCTCGCCATCCACGTCCTTGACGACGATGACGGCATCGTCCAACTCGACGAGCTTCTGCTTCTCCAGGTCTTTCAGCATATCCAGCAGCTTGCCGGCGCCTTCCGTGTCCTGAAAGGTGACGACAGCGATTCCGGTTTTCATGGGTAGTGTCCTTGTTGTCGGCCTTAAGTGCCGGGCACTGCGGCAGTGCCCGGCACTTGGGTCTCCCATTACTTCTCGACGCCCGAGAAGACGATGCCGCGCATGAACACGCGCTGGGCCAGGAAGAAGATCACCACCGGCAGCGCCAGGGTAATCAGCGCGCCGGCCTGGATCAGGTTGGGCTGGCGGCCATAGAGGGCGTTGAACTTCTGCAAGCCCACCGACAGCGGCCACAGCTCCGGCTTCGACACCAGGTAGATCAACGGCGCAAAGAAGTCGTTCCAGGCGAAGAAGAAGTGGAACAGGATCACGGCCGTCAGCGCCGGCACCGACTGCGGCAGGATCACCGACCAGAAGATGCGCAGCGGATTGGCGCCGTCGATAGCCGCGGCCTCGTCCAGATCGCGCGGGATCTGCAGGAAGTACTGGCGCAGCAAAAAGACGTTGTAGGCGTTGGCGAAGTAGTGCGGCACAATCAGCGGCAGGAAGGTGTTGGTCCAACCGATGGTCGAGAACAGGATGAACGTCGGCACCAGCGTAGCCTGGATCGGCAACACGATGGTGGCAATCAGGATCGTGAACAGAACGTTCTTGCCCTTGAAGTCGAAGCGGGCGAAGCCATAGGCCACGAAGACCGATGAAGCCACCGCGCCGAAGGTGCCGAAGATGGCGATGATCAGCGTGTTGCGGAAGAGCAGCGGGAAGTTCAGGTCGGTCCACGCCTTCTGGAAGTTCTGCCACTGGGCGTCGGGCACATACACCGCTTCCAGGGTCCGCCAGTTGCCCTCCCAGACAAACTCGCCGGCTTCAGGATTCTGGGGATCGATGAAGGTGGTCTGCGTGCGGGTCTTCTGCAGCGCAGCCAGCTCCTGGGTGCTGCCGTTGGGCATGGGCACCTGGAGGATCTCCAACTCCTGTCCGTTATAGTTGAAGGTCACCTTGGAGTGCGGCCAGAAGGGCGGCGCGTTGGGGTCGCTCATCTGGGTGTCGCTCTTGATGGCGGTGGTGAACATGTAGCCCAGCGGGGCCAGGAAGAGCAGCAGGATCAAGAAAGCTACCCCGGTAACCATGACCTTGCTCAGCAGGTTGCGCTGCTTGTTGCTGAGGCCGGAGCTCTTTGTGCCAGTGGTTGTCGCAGCGGAAGTCATGGTCTATCTCCTCTTGTCGCCAGCGTAGTACACCCAGCGGCTCTGCGACCAGAACAAGATCGCAGTCAGCGCCAGGGTGATCAGGAAGAGCACCCAGGCCAGTGCCGAGCCATAGCCCATCAGGTTGTACTCGAAGGAGTTCTTGTAGAAATTGAGGGCGTAGAACAGGGTGGCGTTCTCCGGGCCGCCCGTGCCGTTCTTGAGGACGTAGGCCAGATCGAAGTACTTGAAAGCGCCGATGATCATCAGGGTCAGGTTGTAGAAGATCACCGGTGTGATCAAGGGGATGGTAATGCTGCGGAAGCGCCTCATGCCGCCGGCGCCGTCGATCATGGCCGCTTCGTACATCTCTGTCGGCACGCCCTGCATGCCGGCCAGCAGCGTCAACATCAGGTTGCCCAGCCCCCACAACCCAATCATCACCAGCAGCGGGTAGATCCAGACGGTCGAGTTGAGCCAGTCAGGCGGGTTTGCCACGCCCAGCGCGCTCAAGAACAGGTTGATCCAACCGGTCTGGGTGTTGGCCACACCAGCCCAGATGACGCCCGCCGCCACCACTGGGATCATCGACGTGGCGTAGAACAGCGTGCGAAAGCCGCCGGTGCCGACCAGGAAGATCGAGTTGACCAGCGAAGCCAGCAGCAGGCCAAACAGGAAGCTGGCCGGGATCGCGATCAACGCGTAGGTGATTGTGACCTGCAACGACTTCCAGACCTTGGAGTCGGTCAGCATGGTCACGTAGTTCTGTGCGCCGATGAACTGGACGTTCTCCGGTTGGACGGGGTTGTAGTTGGTAAACGAGAAGACGAGGGTGGCAAGGATCGGCAACAGTTGGAAAACCAGGAAGCCGATGATCCAGGGCGAGATAAAGAGCAGCCCCCAGCGCGTTTGCTCCTGCTGTTTCGTCTGGGCGCGGCGACCCGGCTTGACCGCAGCGGCTGGCGCCGCCGCTGCCGCAGAGCTTTGATCTTTGACGGCCATGGGCGCAGTCCTCCTTGGCGCAATCTGAGAGAGTAACGACAGCCTGACGGTTGGAGACTTCGGAAGCCGCCGAGTGTGGCGCAGCCGACGACCTCCAAAGCCAGTTTATTGGACAGAAGAAGGAGCAGCGAGCTGCTCCTTCTTCCACTAACGTCACTATCGCACTTCGTCGTAGACCTTCTGCAGCTCTACGATCAGGGCATCCAGCTCGGCGTCGATGTCCAGGCCAGGCGTGCTCTGGTACTTCGAGCCGAAGGCGTTGTAAGTGTCGCTGGCCTTCAGGAAGTTGGGCAGCGCCGACTCACTGCTGGGATCGTCGGGATAGGCCAGGCCGTCCACAAAGACCTGGAAGTCCACGCCGGGGAAGCGCTCCTGCAGGCCGGCCACGGCGTCGGTTTGCAGGCTCTGGCGAGCCGGGAAGGCGCCGTAGACCGCAGCCAGGTCGCCGGCGAACTCGTCCATGAACAGGCTGTAGACCTCCCAGGATGCCTGCGGGTTCTTGGCGGCCTTCAGGATACCGAAGGTGTCGGCGTTCAGCTTGGAGGTGAGATTGCCCTCGAACGAAGGAATCGCGGCTACGTCCCACACCACATCCTCGGTGCAGCAGGTGAACCACAGGTTGATCGGATTCATGGCCACGTTACCAGAGCCGAAGGTATTGCCCTGGGCCAGCAAGTCACTGTTGACGTAGTTGTCGTTGGGGATGAAGTAGTCGGTGAACATGCCATCGTAGTACCACTTGGCGGCCGTGCGCCACTGGTCCGGCACGTAGGCCTTGCCGTCTGCGTCCACGAAGGTACCTGCCTGGAGGTGGCTCCAGTCGGCCCGAATGTCCTGCCACTGGGAGTCGTAGCCAAACTGGGCGATGTTGGTGGGATCGAAGCCCTCCATGGTGGCGTCGTTGCCGTTGCCGTCCACGGTCAGGAACAGGGCCAGCTCGCGCAGCTTGTCGAAGGTCCACTCGTCGCCGTCGGCATAGGGCGCGCCCCACTCGTGCGGCGGATACTCCAGGCCGGCCTCGTCGAACAGCGCCTTGTTGTACATCAGCGCCGACGGAAAGACGGAGAAGGGCAGGAACAACTGGCTGTCGGTGCCGAACTTGTAGAAGTCCACCAGCGCCGCATCATAGTCGCTCAGGTCGAAGCCCGACTCGGTGATGAAAGGATTCAGGTCGAGCCAGGCGCCCTCGAAGCTGGCCAGGCCGCGGATGCCGACGGGGCCGACGATGTCGGGCACGTCGCCGGCGGCGATCTGGGTTTTCAGCACGTCGTAGGCCGTCTCGTTGGGCACGACGTCCATCACCAGGTTGTACTTGTCGCCGTACTTGGCGTTGAACGCCTCGACGAAAGTCTTCTCGCGCTCGATCTCCTCGGGGTTGCCGCCGGCGCCCAGGCCGATGAACCAGCGGATGGTTGTGACATCGCCTGATGGCGCGGGGGCAGCAGGGGCCTCAGCCGCAGGGGCGGTGGTGGGCTGCGCTTCAGCAGCAGGCGCCTCGGCAGCCGGCGCTTCAGCAGCCGGCGCAGGGGCCGGTGTGGGCTCGGCGGCGCCGCCGCAGGCTGCCAGCAGCATGCTCAGCAGCACCAGCAGCGAAATTGCGATGGTCAGATGTTTCTTCGACATGGAAGTCTTCTCCTTCTTGCAGGGGGTTGAATGGTGAAAACGGATCGGATGAGGATGCGAGGGATGAGAGTACTCGGTTGTTGGGTGGCCTCCTGTGGGTTATGGTAACTTTCCTTGAATTTCGGAAGTCTGCTCTGCCGACAGAGCAGAGTCAGCGCCGTCGTCGTCAGAACGTTTCAAGGCCAGGGAGCGAGCAGCGAGGTTGGGCTGATAGCCCTGCTCGTGGATGACTTGCCAGACGCGTTCGCGCACTTCGGACCGCACATTGGGCTGCTCGTTGATCACACGTGAGGCAGTGGTGAGAGATACGCCAGCCAACCTGGCGATCTGTTCCAGAGTGAGGGCCATGATGCTCCTTTCTGGACTGCGCTGGAAGCGCTACCAATTTACCCCACTATTGTATAAGATGGCACGAGTTCAGGCTTGGAGAAAAACGAGAGATGTAGGGACAGATCATAGAAAACGGCGACGCTGTGTCATGTAGCGTCGCCGTGGGAGCGAAGAAGTTCAACTTCTCGGAGAAGTTGAACTTCTGGCCAGCCAACCCCATCTGAATGCACCCAACGAAACCTTGCTTCGAGCTATCCACCACGCTCCCTGCGGCGAAAGGCGTCGGGCGACATGCCGGCCTCGCGGCGAAAGACGCGGCTGAAGTAGCCGCTGTCGGAGAAGCCCACCTCCAGCGCAATCTGAGTGATAGTCCTGTCGCTCTCCTTGAGGAGGCGTTTGGCCTGAGTGATGCGATAGCGGTTCAGGTAAGCGATTGGCGTCATGCCCAGCTCCTGCCGGAAGCAATAGGTCAGGTAGTCGTCGCTCATACCCACGTAGCGCGCTAAGTCCTGGCGGGACAGGGACTCCTGGTAGTTCTGCTGCACGTAGGCCATGGCCTTGCGCACCAGACGCTGCGCCTCGCTGCTGAGCCTCTGCTGGCGCTGCAGCGCCGCATCCACCTGCGCCAGCGTCTCGTCCAGACTGAACACCCCTTTGTTGAGCACGCGCACGACGCCTTGGTTCAACCGCGCCATCTCCGCCTCGGTCAACACCTGGCCAGTGACCACGATCACCGGCGTGTCGCGTGTCGCCTCCCGCGCTCGCATGGCCTCCAACACGGCGAAGCCGTCCATCTCCGGCATCATCAGGTCCAAGAGCACTAAATCGACCGCGCCCTGCTCCAGCAGCGCCAGCGCCTCGCGGCCGGCGCGCGCCTTGAGCACGCGGCTGCCGGGCGCATGGTTCTGCACGATGCGCGCGTGCATCTCCAGGGTGTCGGGCTCGTCGTCAACAACCAGGAAGGTGCGCGTGGCTGCGTCGCCGCCAGCGACCAGCCAGTGCTGATCCAAGGCCCGCGTCAGCTCGGCCATCTCCACCGGCTTGGTGAGATAGTCCAGCTCCAACACAGCGCCGCTCTCCCGGCCGGCCGCGTAGAACAACACCGGAATGCTGCGGGTGGCCACGTTGCCCTTGAGCGCCTTCAACGCGTCCCAGCCGTAGTCGGGCGTCACGCTGACATCCAGCACCACTGCGCCCGGCGGGACGGCCAGCAACTGAGCCAGCCAGGTCTGCGTATCGGCCGCCTGCTCGACATGCACCGCGAAGCCGCGTAGCGTCAAATGCTCGCGCAGCCGCTCCCCGCTGCCCGCCGGTGGCACCAGCACCAGCACACGCTGCTTGACGACCTGGGGCGCAGCCGGCGGCGCAGGGGCAGCGACCGGCGCCGGCACAGCCGGCAGCGTGAAATAGAAGGTGGATCCCGCGCCTTCCTCGCCGCTGGAGAAGACCCCCATCGACCCCTCGTGCAGCGACACCAGGCGCTTGCAGATGGCCAGGCCCAGGCCCAGGCCGCGATAGCTGCG
>Ga0209573_1003947_pt1 | contig 15365 bp, 10 predicted proteins | sample TNRBio252014_DNA_FD_185870 | JGI IMG/M metagenome (GOLD analysis project Ga0209573, IMG submission 185870) | Wastewater treatment Type I Accumulibacter community from EBPR Bioreactor in Madison, WI, USA - TNR Reactor_6/25/2014_ DNA (SPAdes)... | ecosystem: Engineered > Bioreactor > EBPR >...
TTTTTTAGGCAGGGTTGCTGCTAAGTGGAAATAACCTTCTAAGTCGCTCGTCACCTCGAATACATTATTGCCGATGCGTACTTCCAATTCCGCGTCGTTGACTTCGTGGCTGTTGAAGCGGCGCAGGGTTTTTACAAAGTTTTGCCACGCCGTATCCTTGTCTTCCGAACGAAAAATGCTGCGGGTTTGCAGCACCCGCCCGTTCAGGAAAATCTGGTCGGCCCGCGCGTATCCCCGGTAAGCCATAATGGCCGGCTGCGTGGTGAAGCGGATCCCCAATAGCCCGTACACCCTCGAAATTGCTCTTCGCAGGTTTATTTTAACACGTCGCATCATTCGCCATCCCAAACCGGACTGCCCCATCGGTAGCTGCTTTTTTCGGTGTGAAAATAGGATATTTCTGCATTGGACAAAGTTCCTTATTCTCAAGCAAACTAACACCGGGTTTTGTTCCTTGTCAGAAAGTTTTAAATTTGGAGGTGCAAACGATGCTACGGGACATTGCTTAAAACGACACGTCCCATCGGGACGCAATGCCGGTAGCCCCGAGTGACGCCAAAACGGTCGTCCCATCGGGACGCAATGCCGGTAGAAACGTTGGGCACATAAAAAATCAATAAGAATGCTCGACCATCTCATCGTACAAAATTACCGCCTTTTCAAAGACCTGAACATTCCAAAGTTGGGACAGGTCAACCTCGTCACGGGCAAAAACAATGCTGGGAAGAGTACGTTGCTGGAGGTGATAAGGATTTGGGCGAGCGAGGGGGATAGTAGTGTGGTGAATAATATACTTTATAAGAGAGGGGATTGGGAAGAAGGGAATCCAAGAAAGACTTATGAAAGGCTGGTGTCAGACTTACAATTCTTATTTGGTAAACATCAAGAAGTTCTTATAAAATTAAATGAAATAGAAATCTCATTGGGGCCTTTAACCAGGGAAAGGGATAGACTATTTAACGCACAAGTTTTGCATGTTACTAATGAAAAAAGAAGAAAAAAAAATGAAATTAGCTTTGCAAACGGTTATCAAAATTATCCACAGGATAAAGCTATTTTCATTCCTCCCAGCATAGATTTTGATAACACTATGATTATGCTATGGGATCGAATAGAGTTAACACCTCGCGAAGAGAATGTAAAGGACGTTTTACGCATTATTGTACCCGACTTGGCTGATTTAGGCATCAGCAAAAAGGGCGCTAAAGTCCGATTAAAAAATGCTGAAATCCCTATATCTCTCAAAAACTTCGGCGAGGGCACCAACCGCCTGCTCATGATTGCGTTAGCGTTGGTTTCTGCAAAAGACAATATCCTGTTAATTGATGAAATAGACCTCGGTCTTCACTATTCCGTTCATGAGCAACTGTGGGAGTTGATTTTTCAATTTGCCAAAGAATGGAACATCCAGGTGTTCGCAACTACGCATAGCCAGGATTGCCTTTCCGCTTTTTCTTACGTAGCCAACAGGGATGAATACAAAGAAATGGGTCTGTCCCTGCGGCTCCAGCGGGAAAAAGATAATATTATCGCCGTAGACTACGCTCCGGAAGAGTTGGAGGTTGCGCTTTCCGCTAATATTGAAACCCGATAAAACGATGGGGCAACGGTTAATTGTAGAAGGAGAAAACGACATCCGGGTAATTGCACAGTTCTGGATGTCATGCAATTTGCACAAGGTCAAGGGCTACGAAGAAAAGCGTCGGTTTGAAAAAGAATTTGTAAAAATTGCAGGTGGTATAGAGCCTTTAAAGGAACAACTCCAATCAATTTTAAAAAGCGATCTTTCTGATATTGAAAGCATTGGGATCATTGTAGACGCTGACGAAAATCCGCTCGCAAAATGGGATTCCATTAAACATATCCTGGAAAACAAAGGCTATACTAACCTCCCATCTGGTTTACCTTTGGAAGGCATGGTCATCGAGCAAGTGGGTCTGCCTAAAATCGGTTTGTGGGTCATGCCCGATAATCGCCTGCCGGGCTACCTTGAGCATTTTTACGAAAGCCTTATCAAAGCTGAAGATAATTTGAAACCGGCTGTTGCTACGGCCATTCAATCGCTTTACGATCAGAATATCACAAGGTTCACCGAAATACGGCGACAAAAAGCATTTGTCCACACCTGGTTATCCTGGCAGGAAACGCCTGGCGCCTCTATGGGATTAACAATGCAAGGAAAATCTGATTTGTTCGATTTCCTACAACCAAACGCCCAAGCCTTCCTCGCCTGGTCCAAACAAGTTTTTCAATTCACAGAAGAATAGAAATATGCATCCCTACCACGACCTCCTCCGCCACATTCTACAAAACGGCGCGCGCAAAGACGACCGCACCGGAACCGGCACCCTCAGCGTATTCGGCTACCAGATGCGCTTCGACCTGGAGGCCGGTTTCCCCATGCTCACCACCAAAAAACTGCACCTGCGCTCCATTGTGTATGAATTGCTGTGGTTTTTGAAAGGCGATACCAATGTCGGCTACCTGAACGACAATAAAGTTTCGATCTGGGATGAATGGGCCAACGAAAACGGCGATTTGGGCCCCATTTATGGCAAACAATGGGTGGCCTGGGAAACGGCAGATGGCAAACAAATCAACCAGATCGAGCGGGCGGTGCACGACCTGCGGCACAATCCCGATTCGCGCCGCATCATCGTCAGCGCCTGGAATGTCGGCGACCTCGGCAAAATGGCCCTTTCGCCCTGCCACGCCCTGTTTCAGTTCTACGTCGCCAACGGGCGGCTCTCCTGCCAGTTGTACCAGCGCAGCGCCGATGTGTTCCTCGGCGTGCCGTTCAACATCGCTTCCTACGCCCTGTTCACCATGATGATGGCCCAGGTTTGCGGCCTGCGTCCCGGCGAATTTATCTGGACAGGCGGCGATACGCATTTGTACGTCAATCACTTAGAACAGGTGAATTTACAGCTTTCCCGCGATCCGCGCCCGCTGCCCACCTTGCGCATCAATCCGGACGTAACCGATATTTTCGCCTTTCAATTCGAAGATTTTGAATTGCTGAACTACGACCCGCACCCGCATATCAAAGCGCCGGTGGCGGTGTGATGATTTGAAAATTAGTTAATTTGAAAATTTGAAGATGAGGAGAGCGGGATCAATGAAAGGCCAATCGGTGTCGTAAATACAAGGCGCCAGACATTCCAAATACTCAATCTTCAAATCTTCAAATTATCAAATTAATCAGTGTTTAAAGTGCCGGAAACCTGTGATCGCCATAGACATTCCGTGCGCATCGCAATAATCCACGCTCTCCTGATCTTTGATGGAGCCGCCGGGCTGGATGACCGCCGTAATGCCGGCTTCATGCGCGATGGCGACGCAATCGGGAAACGGGAAAAATGCGTCGGAAGCCATCACGGCGCCTTGCAGGTCAAACCCGAAACTTTTCGCTTTTTCAATCGCCTGGCGCAGGGCATCCACCCGCGAAGGCTGGCCGCAGCCCATGCCCATGAGCTGGCGGTTTTTCACCAAAGCAATAGCATTGGATTTCAAGTGTTTGACGCATTTGTTGGCAAAAAGCAGGTCGTCAATTTCCGTTAGCGTAGGCGTGGCTTTGGTGGCATTTTTGAGATCGGAAGCCGTTTCCGTTTTCAGGTCGGTATCTTGTTCGACGACGCCGTTGAGCAGGCTGCGGAAACTGCGGGGCCGGGCAGAAAAATCCTTGATGCGCAGCAGAATCCGGTTGCTTTTTTTGCGCAGCAGCGCAAAAGCATCTTCGTCAAAATCAGGCGCAATGAGCACTTCGTAAAACAATTCGTCTATGGCTGCGGCAGTCGCAACATCTACGCTGCGGTTGCACACAAAAATGCCGCCGAAAGCAGAGGTATTGTCGCAGGCCAGTGCGGCGTGCCAGGCTTCGTTGAGCGTGGCGCGGGTAGCAACGCCACAGGTATTGGTGTGCTTCAGGATGGCAAAAGTAGGGGCATCGTCTTTGAATTCCCGCATCACCTGCACCGCCGCGTCAATATCCACGAGGTTGTTGTAGGAAATGGCTTTTCCGTTGAGCTTGTCAAACAATTTTTCAAAATCGCCGAAAAAGACGCCGTTCTGGTGCGGGTTTTCGCCATAGCGAAGGATATCGGACCGGTGGATGCTGTATTTAAAGGTAATGTCTGCCGTGCCTTCGTTGAAATAGTTAAAAATGGCAACATCGTAATTGGACGAAACTTTGAATGCCCGGCGGGCCAACTCGCGGCGGTCTTCCAGACTCGTTGCGCCGTCCTTTTCCTGAAGCCATTGCAGCAGCAATGCGTATTCTTCCTTTGAAGCCACTACCGCCACGTCGTGGTAGTTTTTGGCCGCAGCCCGGATCAGCGAAACGCCGCCGATGTCAATTTTTTCAATGATTTCCGCTTCATCGTCGGTATTGGCCACGGTCTGCTCGAACGGGTAAAGGTCTACCACCACAAGGTCAATCTCCGGAATTTCGTATTGTGCCAATTGCGCCAGGTGCCCTTCTTCGCGGCGCGCCAGGATGCCGCCAAAGACTTTCGGGTGCAGCGTTTTCACCCGCCCGTCGAGGATGGAAGGATAGGAAGTGATACTTTCCACGGAAGTGACTTCCACACCCAAACTCTGGATATAGCTGTGCGTGCCGCCGGTGGAATACAGGCGAACGCCCAGTGCGCTGAGTTGGCGAATAAGCGGCTCAAGGCCGTCTTTGGAATAGACAGAGAGTAGTGCGGATTGAATTTTTTTTGTCATAACGGTAGTCTGCGAGGAAGGTTTCTAAATAAAGGCGCAAAGGTAATGAATGGGTAGGGAGAATCAAGTTGAAAAATTAAAGTAAAAAGGGGGACAAACTTAAAGATTAAAAGAAAATGCTATTTTTGTATAAACCAACAGAAATTCGCACCACATGCCGCAGCCCCCTCAGATATTTATCGCCTATTCCCGCAAGGACAGCGCCTTCTTAGACGAGTTGCGCGTCCAACTCACCCCGCTGGAGCGTAGCGGCAAGGTGAAAATTTGGTACGACGGCAAAATCGAACCTGGCGTGGTGTGGGAAACCGCCATTAAAGAAAACCTCCATACGGCAGACCTCATTCTTATGTTAGTCAGCGCCGATGCCATCGCTTCCGATTATTTTTATGATAAAGAAATGGCCGATGCAATGGCGCGCCATGCCGCTGGAACAGCACGGGTGGTGCCACTGATTTTGCGCCCTTGCACATGGCAAGCGACGCCATTAGGGGAATTGCAGGCGCTGCCCAAAGACGGAAAACCTGTAACGAGCTGGGCCGACCGGGATGAGGCTTACGCCAATGCGGTTGCATCCCTTATGGCCACGCTCGACAATATCCGGATGCAGCGGATTGCCGATATCGAACGGATAGAGCAGGAACGCCAACACGCCGAAGCGGAAACCCGCCGCGAGGCGGAAGCCCGGCTCGCGGCTGTGCAAGAAACGGAGCGCCGGGAAAAGGAGCAGGAACAACAGACTGCCCAACAGCGCCAGCTTGACGCGCAACGCCAGCTTGACGCGGCTGAAGCTGAACGCCGCCGCCAGCAAGCCGAAACAGCGCGTTTGCAAAAAGCACAGGCTGCCCAACAACAAAAAGAAGCCGCTGCAAAACAACGGGAACAACAAATGGCTGCGCTGAGCCGGGGGCTGCGCTCGCCCTGGGTATGGGGCACTGCTCTGGCTGGAATCCTTATCCTGATTGTTGGCAACTGGATTTGTAACAGGCCTTCGGCTCCATCTCAGCAGCACATGCAAGTAGACAACAACGCTGGTATGGATACCACCTATCCGGCTGTTGCGGAGGTTTCAAAGACGCCCGTTCAGAATACCCAATTACAGCCGGAGCCAAAGAAACAAGCTCCATCTACCGACAAAAAGAAAAATTCAAGCCAACCAGGATCAAGTTCGAATCAATCCGTGCCAGATTCAAATCCTGATAAAGACAAAGATGGAATCCCGGATAAAGACGACGACTGTCCTTCAGTAAAAGGCGTTAAAAAGAACAATGGGTGCCCTGAAACGAAGCCTGCGGAAGATCAGGATATCTATAAATTAGTAGATATCCCGCCTCAATATCCCGGAGGAGAAGCAGCTATGCTTAAGTTTATTTACCAGCAGTTACAGTACCCCGCTATTGCTAGGGAGAATGGAGTACAAGGGACTGTCATTCTTTCATTTATTGTAGAAAAAGACGGAAGCGTTTCAAATGGACAAATCATTCGCGATATCGGAGGAGGCTGCGGAGCAGAAGGGCTTCGAATCCTCAGATTAATGCCCAAATGGTCGCCGGGTAAAAAAAATGGAGCCGAGGTCAGAACGCAATTTAATTTGCCGGTCAAGTTTAAGTTGGAATAGTTCGGGTATTTTGAGGTAGTTTTCTGCCTATGAGGTGGTTAAATCTCATAGCGTCGTATCTTATCCCAACAACCTGCATTGTATATTTTATATGAAAACAACAATGCTGCTCTGTTGCGGCACTTTGCTACTGCCAATCATTGCTTTTGCACAAAATTTAGTCCGAAACCCAGGTTTTGAAACCCATTCCCACGCAACCTACAATAGCGAAGCCGAGTTCGCCATGGTCATGCCCGGCTGGCGTTCGATGAAGGTGGTAAGCATCCACGATTGCAAAAAAACAGACCAATACCAGCAATTCAATTATGGCGTGGACTTGTCGAAATACAAGGCCAAAGAGGGGTGTTCAATGATGGAAATGGGCTTTTTTCCGAATTGCGGCAAGCTGGGCAATGGCAGTTTTCCGTACATCGGCTGCGCCAATTATTTGGTCAGTCCACTCCGTGAAACACTCGAAATCGGGCAGTTGTACGAAATCTCTTTTTGGATTCAATTCACAAATGCTTTCGTCCGGCAAGACCCTGACGCACATAAACATGTTGGCATGTTGCTCAGCAACAAGCCCCTCCGTCCGGATACCTTGCTGGAAATTCTGGAAAACAATACCTTCCTGGCGCCGCCGCTGCCTTATGGTGCCTGGAAACAAGTGACCTGGTACGTGCGCCCGACTTGCGAACTCAACTACCTAACCATCGGCACGTTTAAAGATGCCCACTGGCCGCGCTACACCCAACCGGGGTTTGATCGCTCTATTTATTTTATAGACCAGGTCTCCGTGACCAAAGTTACAGCCGCCGCAATTGCAGAGACGGTTGTTCCTGCTTACTATTGCAAAAACATCCCCGAAGAAGACAGCGCCGCTTTTGTGGACATGCCGGACATGGCCTGTTATTTTGCCAGCGACGACTGGCAGTTGGATGAAGCGGCTATAACGTTATTAGATGCTTTCGCCGTTCAGGCCCAGGCAAATCCAGACTTCATTTTTTTGGTCTCCGGACACACCGATGCACAGGGGAACAACCATGCTGAATTGTCAAAAAAGAGGGCCGATGCGGTTCAGGATTATTTGATGCGACAACACGCCATCCCGGCTTTTCGCCTGATTCCTTTGTACGGTGGAAATGCGTACGCCGTTGCTGCCAACGACCACGAAGCTGGTCGAAAACAAAATCGGCGCGTGGTGATTCAACACCTGAAAATCCCTAAATCTGCGGCGCTTTATCGGAAAGCCATCGAATACACTGCCGAAAACAAAACCGATTCGGCGTTTACCATGCTGCGAGGGTGGATATTGTACGAAAACGAGGGTGAAAAAATATTGGCGCTTTTTGACCCGCGTTTAGTAGCTATTCGCAAAGACCCCCGCTGGAAAACAATTGACGCCCGAATCAGAGCGGCCTATCACCGTTATCCGAAAAGCAGCCTGGCGTTCACGCTGGATTCGTTGTATTGCGAAGACCAAAAGTACCGCACGCTGGCGCCATTTATTCAAGACCTTGGAGGGTATATCCAGGTTTTGGATACCGCAGCGGTTCGGTTTCCCGAAATTGCTGATGAAGCCTGGCAACAAGACGACCGCGCCATTTGCGGGCAACTCCTCCGGCTTTTGGAGGGCAATGGCTTCCCCGCTGAATCCGAGGTTGGCGTTCGCGCTGCAAAAGCTGCCGCCGTTATTTTGATCCACTCCCCGGATACCGCTGTGATTAAAAAATACCTCCCCATCCTTGAATCCCGTTGCCGGGAAGGCGAAGGCGACTGGAATTACTACGCCACACTTTACGACCGCCTGAAAACGCACCAGGGCTTGCCGCAGCGCTATGGCACCCAGTTCATCCCCGACAAGGATGCGCCCAATACAATGGTGCGGTATCCTTTGGAAAACCCCGCGATGCTGAATACCTGGCGACAGGAAATTGGCTTGCCGCCGGTGTTGGATTGATCGCGATCAAACGGTCATAACCCTTTTGCTGGCGCGAGGCTCCGGCCTCGTGTCTACTATTTAAGAGGCTCCAGCCTCTTTTTCCGGGCGACCGCAAGCGCCGCCCCTACTCGCTTCGCAAACTCTTGACCGGATTCGCCAAAGCCGCTTTCACACTTTGAAAACCAACCGTCAAAAAAGCAATCACGACCGCGCCGACCCCGGCAACAACAAACATCCACCACTGAATTTCAATACGGTAGGCAAAGTCCGCCAACCATTTGTCCATCAAAAAATACGCTAAAGGCGAAGCGATGGCGATGGCGAAAACGACCAATTTCAAAAAATCTTTGGAAAGCAGTCCGGTAATGCCGGCCACCGACGCCCCAAGCACCCGGCGGATGCCAATTTCTTTCGTGCGTTGTTCGGCTGCAAACGCGGCCAGGCCAAACAAACCAAGACAGGAAATCAAGACCGACAACAGGGAAAAGACAAAAACAACGCTGGCCGTACGCGCTTCAGCCCGGTACAACGAGTCGAGGTAGTCATCAATGAATTTGTATTCAAAAGCCGATTGCGGCAGGGATGATTTGAAAACAGTTTCAATTTGGCGCATCGTCTCTGGCAGGTTTTGGGTATTTAATTTCACCAACAGGAAACGGCGGTCTTCGGTTTTCGCGTCGTGGAAAGCATAAGCGCCAAGCGGTTTGTGCAGTGATTCCGAATGAAAATCCTCCGTTACGCCGCGGATATAGGCATTGTTGCCCAAATCGCAATACACCTTTTTTCCAATGGCGGCTTCCGGGGTCAGGCCGAGGTAATCAACCGCCGTTTTGGTCAGAATGACGTTGACGATGGTGTCGCCAGGTTGTTTTTCCGGAAGGGAAGCGCCCGCCAGCAATGTGATGCCCAGCACTTTTTCAATACCCGGCGAGGTGCGGTTGGTTCGAAGTTCCATCCCGTTTTCATCTTCCAAAGACTTGTAGATACTGCGGCCACTGGCATTGGCGCCGGGGTAGGTTTGCGCCCGGCAAACGGATTCTACATTGCTCAGGCCGCGGCACCCCTGAATGAGCGCATCCAATTGAGCCTGGTCCTCGGCAGCGATGGTGGTGATTGCCACGACCTGTTTGGGTTCAAAACCCAGGTTTTTTTGCTGAATAAACTGCATTTGCCGGTACAAAACAAGGGTTCCGATGATCAATACCACCGAAGCCGTAAACTGTGCGGTGACCAAAGAGCGCCGAAGCCATCCGGCATTGCTGTTTTTGCGAAATGAGGTCTGCAACAGGCTTTTCGGTGAAAATGCAGACAGAAAAAACGCCGGATAGGAACCCGCTACCAAAATCACGGCAACCCCGATGCCAAAGATCGAAGCCAGCATTTCCGGTTGCAACAATACACTTAATTCCAATTGTTTGTCGGCAAGCTGATTGAACAGCGGAATTCCAAGAGCCAGCAACCCGACCGCCAACAGCAGCGATACGCCTGTTAATACCCCGGTTTCGGCATAGAAGCGCCCGATCAACTGTTTTCGTGAAGCACCCAGACTTTTATTGATGCCCACTTCCCGAAACCGCAATTGCGAACGAGCCGTGGTCAGATTCATATAATTAAAACAACCGATCAGCAGCACAGCCAAAGCCAACGCCCCCAGAATACCGACCTGCTTCGGATCGCCAACGCGCTTGGAGTAGTTCCAGCGGACATCAGCAGAATGCAGGTAGACGTCGGTCAGGGGTTGCAGCCACATCGAAAAGCGCTGTTCCGATTTCGGAACGTTTTTGTCGAGCAACGCAGTTAATTGTTTTTCAACCTGTTGTGGATTTGCATCAGGATTGAGCAGCAACCAGGTTTCAAAGCTGGCATTACTCCACACTAAATTTTTGTTGGCCCATTCCATCGTTGAAAAAGCGCCCAACATGGCCGCGTCAAGCGTCGAATTGGCTGGAAAATCTTCATAAACGGCCTTCACTTCAAGCGGCGGGAGTTGGTCTATTTTAATAATTTGGCCAACCGGATCGGAGGTTCCAAAATAGCGGATAGCCGCTGAACGGCTCAGGGCAACCGTATTGGGGCGGGTCAAGGCTGCTTTCAAATCGCCGGCCACCCGCGGAATGTCGAATACGTCCACTAAACCTGGGTCCGCCCAATACAAATCTTCTTCCACCAGCTTATTTTCCCCGGCAGTTACAAAAGCAGAAACGCCGAATCCGTGTTTCATCAGGCGGGCATATTGCTCCACCGCCGGGATATTGTCTTTTGCAGCCGGCCCCACAACATTGGGCGCATTGGCCAATTTTTCAGGCTTTTCGGGATTCCAGAACGTGTTCAGCATCACCCGGTGGATATCGCCCGCCCGTTTGTGGTACGTATCAAACGATAACTCGTGTTGCACATGCAAAAACAACAACAGCGAAACGGCTAACCCGAGCGCAAGGCCGAATACATTCAGCGCAGTAAACAACGGGTTTTTCAGCAGGCTGCGAAAGGCGAGTTTCAGGTAATTTGTCAGCATGATGGTTGTGTTTTTTATGATTGTTGGCGCGACGGCGGCAACTGAGTTGGCCGCCGAGCGACTTGTACTGAGCGAAGTCGAAGTAAGTCGAAGTAAGTCGAAGTTCCCACGCTGACGCGAGGCTCCGGCCTCGTGTCTTCTATTTTAGAGGCTCCAGCCTCTTTCCCGGGCGACCGCGAGGGTCCCCCTACTCGCTTCGCAAACTTTTCACCGGATTCGCCAGCGCCGCCCGAATAGCATGGAACCCAACCGTCAGCAAAGTCAGCAACAACAGCAGCAACAACGCCCCGACAAAAGTCAGCGGCTGCAACGGCGTTTTGTAGGGAAACTCCGACAACCATTCCCGCAAAAACCAGGCAGCAAGCGGAAGGGCAATGACCCCGGCAATCAGCACCAAACGCACAAAATGCCGGGTAAGCAGCGCCACCACCTGCCCATGTCCTGCGCCGAGCACTTTGCGGATGCCGATTTCACGACGCCGCTGCTCCGTTGTGTAAGCCACAAGGCCCAGCAAACCCAGACAGGCAATGAACATGCTCAGGCCGGAAAAAACGGAAAACAGGGCGCCCCGCGTTTGATCTGCTGCAAATTGTTCGTTGAACGTTTCATCCAGAAAGGTATACCGAAAATCCTGTGCCGGAAAGGCCGCATTCCAGGCGCTTTCTATGCTTTTGAGGGTCGCCGGCAAATCGGTGGCCTTCACTTTGGCATGTACGGTGTAGGCCACCGGGCGATAAATCAAAACTAAGGGTTCGATGGGATTGTAAGGCGATTTTTGGTGAAAATCTTTCACCACGCCAATGACTTGAGCGTGAGGAATATCAGGGTTTCCAGACCATTTCAACTTTTTGCCAATAGCGTCCGTCCAGCCCATTTTTTTTATTAATGCTTCATTGACAATCGCTGAATTAAGGGTATCTGCCGGTACGCCTTCGTAAGCGCGCCCCTGTTTTAGTTCGATCCCAAGTGTGCCGAGGTAAAATTCATCTATGCCAATCACATCAAGACCGATGTCTTTCATGCCTTCTTTAGTCTCAATATTGACCACATTTTTATCGGCATTGTTCCCCCCCGGGGAATACCACGCACTACCCACAGCAAGCACCGCCGGGTTTTGCTGCAAAGCACTGCGGAAAGCAATCACGTTGGCCCGTTGGGCGCCGGGCGGTTGGGGTTGCAACACGAGTACCTGGTCTTTTTGAAAACCCAATTCTTTGTTTTTCAGAAAGTTGAGTTGATCGTAAATAACGCCGGTGCCGATCAGCATAACGAGGGAAACGGCAAATTGCAAGACCACCAAGCCTTGTCGCAAGAGGCCCCCGCCGCTTTTGACGGATTCGCCTTTCAGCACAGCCGCCGGTTTGTAGCCCGACAACACCAGCGCCGGATAACTGCCGGCAATCAGTCCGGCTAAGATCAAAATCAGCGCCAGACCACCAAGGATTATGGGCTGAAACAGGGCTTCAGGCGCCAGTGATTTTCCAGACATTTCATTAAAAACCGGCAGGAGCGCATAAGCCAATCCCAAACTCAAAATACCGGAAGTAAGCGCCAGCAGCGCCGATTCCGTCAAAAATTGGGCTGCCAAAGCGCCCCTCGAAGACCCCAGCGCTTTGCGGATGCCCACCTCGCGGGCGCGGCGCGTACCCCGCGCCGTGGTCAGGTTGATGTAATTGATGCAGGCCAGCAACACCAGAAAAATGGCGGTCAGGCCCAGAATACGCACATAAGCTAAACTGCCTAACGGTTCCGGTTCGCCGTCCATGATGGAATGCAGGTGGATGTCGGGGACGGGTTGCACCACATACGCGATGCGGATGTTCAGGGGTTTAAAAATGGACGCCATGTATTTGTCGTACATCTCTTTGATTTTGTTTTCAAACGCAAGGGGCTTGACATTGGGCCGCAGCAGGGCATACGTAAAAGCATTGAACTGCCCCCAGTTACCGCCGCTTTCCCCAATTTGCCTGCGGATTTCGTGGTCTGCTAACAATCCTTCGATCCGGATATGCGAATGCGCCGGCATGTCTTCCATGACCCCGGTGATTTTCCAGGTTTCGTTGCGGGCGTTGGTGAGGGTTTTACCCCGAAAACTTGTATTGGTACCGAAGTATTTTTCCGCAACAGATTTGGCCACCACAATGCTGTTCGGTTCCGTCAGGGCGGTATTGGGATCGCCTTCCACAAAAGGCAGGGTGAATATTTTGGTGATTTCCGGGCCGGACAGGTAAAAGCGGGTTTCCAAAAAGCGCTTGTCGCCGTTCCGGAATTCCACCTCGCCGTTGCCCAGCAGGCGCACCGTTTCTTCCACCTCAGTGGGGTAGTCTTTTTTCAGGGTTTCGGCGGTCAGGAGTTGGGAACTGGTCCAGTGGAATTCGTTCTCCGTTTCGTTGATGTGCGCGCCAATGCGCACCATGCGGTCGCTGTGGGTGTGAAAACGGTCGAAACGCAGCTCGTCCGTCACGTAAAGCAGCAACAGCAGACTGAAGGTAATGCCCACCGTGAGTCCCAGCATATTGAGCGTGGTATAGCCTTTGTCTTTGAGCAGATTGCGCAGCGCAACGGTGAAATAGTTGATCAACATAGTCCCTTATATTGATGGTTTGGGTTTGGAATGAATTGTAATTGAGGAGATGTACAATTCTTATGCCATCAAATTTGCTAATTGGTTGTCAGTCAATTGCATCAAAGCCACAAGGTTTTTGCGTCCGTTTTCGGACAATGGGCGTGCGAGGGCGGACGGACAGACAGAAAGCCGATTTTGATTGGCTTTTTGAAGGCTTCCCGGGTTTCTTATTCACTATAGTTTTAAGCGCTTGTTCGGGAATTTTTACACAAAATGAAAAAGCATACTACTTATGTTGCCGGAACAACCATGCCATCATCATCGCATCACTATACGCGCCAATCCACGAGAAATGGCCCACTTCCGGATATTGCGTAAAGCCCGGATGCGCGCCAGCTTTAGTCAGGGCGCCCACCATCTCATAAGAAAAAGCCGGGCTTACAGCGCGATCTTCTGCGCCGGTGAAAATCCAGATGGGAATATGGGCAATTGACGGGGCTTTGGATACGTCGCCGCCGCCGCAAACGGGCACTGCGGCAGCAAACAAATCCGGGTGCCGTGCAATGGCGTCAAAGGTGCCAAAACCGCCCATGGAAAGCCCTGTAATGTAGATTCGGTTGGTATCAATTGGAAGCGCTTTTACCGTCTTTTTGATCAGTTCGATGAGCAGCTCCATCGGTTTGGTGGCAGTAGGCTGCAACAAAAGTTGCTGGTTATCCCGGCCTGAAAAGTTGGACCAGTTTACCCCGGCCGGACATTGTGGGGCAATGACAATGGCCGGATATTGCTTCATGTTTTGGTCTGAAGCGAAGTTCATCACGCCCCATTTCAATTGCGCGTCATTGTCGCTGCCGCGCTCTCCCGAACCGTGTAAAAACACCACGAGCGGAAACTTTTTGATCGGGCCGTAATCCGGCACCAACTGCCTGTACTTTAAGGTGTCGCCTTTGCCGTTGGTGTAATGCTCAAAACTAAAAAGGGATTGCTGTGAAAACAGGTTGGTGGTGCTTGCGCAACAAAAAAAGAACGCCAGAATGATGGGTAGTGTTGATTTTTGCATTTTTATGTTTTGATGTTGGTGTTAATTTATTGCTCCAATACATTTACAAGCACATGGTAATATCGGGTTGCGATAAAATCCGCGCCTGTTTCATTATAATGTACATTGTCGGCTAACAAAGCATCTGTGAACCCGGTGAACATATCTACCGCAAGGACTTGTGAAGTCGTTGTTGTTTGTTGACCTGCAATGGTAATGACCTCCTGGTTAACCGCATTGAAATTAGCGGTAAATTCAGCGGTCATAAAACTTGATCTTCCAGGAGCTAATTGTTCAATGATAATGGTCACCTTGGGATTTTTTTCCTGAAGGATGTCAATGATTGCATTAATATTAGAAATGGTTTCAACAAAAGAAAACCCACCATTTAAAATATCATTCCCACCCGGTGAACTAAATAGCACAATATCCGGGGCGCCAGTTTCATCAAGCCACGTATTGATGCCATCCAAAATTTCACCCGAAGTAAAACCGCCTCTGCCTTCGTGGTCAATGTCAAAGTTTTTACCATTAAAAGGTGGATAAGAAGCATTGTCCGAACGAGTACCGATGTAGTCAAAAGTCCAGCCATTTTCAATCAGGTCTTTCCAAAGCTCATACCGGAAACTTTCAAAATTAGGTCTGGAACCTTGTACCCTCGATGCGCCCAAAGGCATGATCTTATTAATAGACGTGCTTTGTGGCTTAGGTGGCGAATCATCATCCTTGCCACAAGCGTTGAATAGGAACAAGGATATTCCGAGGACTAAAATCTTTAAGGTCATTTTTGTCATGTTGCAGTTTGTTTCGTAACAAGCAAGGTTTTGCGCTCTACGGTGGTGTCGTGTCAAGATTGCATCTCCAACCCATATCGTATTGCCGCCTCAAGTACATCCATGTTTATGTCTTTCAGCGTTTTGAACTTGATGCAATACCCGGTCACGCTTGCCTTTCCAAGGTTGCCTCCATACGTTTGGGCTAAAT
>Ga0209573_1003948_pt1 | contig 15351 bp, 15 predicted proteins | sample TNRBio252014_DNA_FD_185870 | JGI IMG/M metagenome (GOLD analysis project Ga0209573, IMG submission 185870) | Wastewater treatment Type I Accumulibacter community from EBPR Bioreactor in Madison, WI, USA - TNR Reactor_6/25/2014_ DNA (SPAdes)... | ecosystem: Engineered > Bioreactor > EBPR >...
CAACGGCGTAAAACGTCCCCAAACTTCTGCATTCTCCGGTCCTGTAGCCAGGTTGACCGCTTCATCGTCCCACCTCCAACCTGGGGACAACAAACCGGACAACTCATCTGCTACCTAATCCGGACATATCATGTGCTTACGACATGCACTTGCAGCCCAGTGGCGGCGGCGACGGACTTGACCTATATGGCGGCTATTGGCATTGAACTATCAAACTTCGGACCTTGAACCCGATGAACAGTCTAGATTTGCCGATGCGCCCCGAGGACACGCGCGTCGTTGTCGCCATGTCTGGCGGTGTGGATTCCTCAGTTGTCGCCGGCCTGTTGAAGTCCGAGGGATATGATGTTGTCGGCATCACGCTGCAGCTCTATGATCACGGGGCTGCAACGCACCGAGCAGGTTCCTGTTGCGCCGGTCAGGATATTGATGACGCCAAGCGAGTGGCTGAAACAATCGGCGTGCCGCACTATGTTTTAAACTATGAGCAGCGGTTTCGCGAAGCCGTGATCAATCCATTCGCCGAGAGCTATGTTGCTGGCGAGACGCCGATCCCGTGCGTGTCGTGCAATCAGACCGTCAAATTTGCTGATCTTTTGGCCACTGCGCGCGAACTTGGCGCCGACTGCCTGGCCACCGGCCATTATATTCGCAGCGCCGCCAATGGCGCGCACCGGGCTCTCTATCGTCCGATCGACGCTGATCGCGACCAAAGCTATTTCCTGTTCGCCACGACACAAGAACAGATCGACTATCTGCGCTTCCCGCTTGGCGGCCTGTCCAAGCCGCAGGTGCGCGAGACTGCGGAACGCATGGGGCTTTCGGTAGCGGCCAAGCAGGACAGTCAGGACATCTGCTTCGTCCCGCAAGGCAAATATTCCGACATTATCGCCAAGCTTAAACCGGCTGCAGCCAATGAAGGCGAGATTGTGCATCTGGACGGGCGCGTACTTGGCCGGCATGACGGCATTGTGCACTACACGATTGGCCAGCGGCGCGGCATTGGCGTCGCTGCCGGTGAACCACTCTATGTGGTTCACCTCGACGCCTTACGGGCTCGGGTGATTGTCGGGCCACGTGAGGCGCTTGAGACGCACAAGATTTTCTTACGCGACATGAACTGGCTGGGAGACCGCCCGCTGGATGCGCTTGGGCCCGAGGGCATGCCGCTATATGTCAAGGTCCGGTCGACCCGACCGCCGCGGCCAGCGACGTTGTTTCACAGCGATGGCCATTCCTGGGTCGAACTGAGCGTGGGTGAAGCTGGCGTCGCGCCAGGCCAAGCCTGCGTGCTCTACAGCGACGATGGCAATGCAGCGCGCGTCTATGGCGGCGGGTTTATCCAGCGTTCAGAGCGCGGTCGCGAGGCCGAGACGATGTTGTCGCGGCTTGCAGGCAGCGCCGCCTGAACGGGACCGCCGCGTTTCGCGTCTGGCGCGTCTCGCGACCAACGCCTCGGGCGTCTAACTTTCAAAAGTGAGCGACAGTCCCGGCCGTGAGTATTTTCAGCACGGCGATGCCCTCTTCACCCGTTGTGCGCGGCGCACTGCGGGTTTCGATGCTGGATAAAAAGTGCTCCAGTTCACGGGTCAGCGGCATGCCCTGGTCGATCGGCACGTAGGTCGGCTCGTTGGTGGTGAAGGCCCAATGGCCGCTGTCCTGCCAGACTGCGTGCCGGTAGACGGCGAGCTTGCGCTGCCAGGGCTCAACATCATCAAACACCGCCATGGCCTTGGTTCCGACGACCGTTAGCCGGCGCTCCCGATAGGGATTGAGACGTGAGGTAAAGAGATGGCTGCGGATTCCATTCGGAAATCGCAGATGCACATGGGCAAAGTCGCTCAGATGATCGAGCAAGGCGGCGCCCTCGCCACGCACCTCTGACGGCGCTTCACCGGTGATCGCCAGGATCATCGAGAGATCATGAGGCGCCAGGTCCCAAAGCGCGTCATTCTCCGTATGGAACTTGCCCAGACCCAGACGATGCGAATGGATATAGCGCACCTCGCCCAGTTCGCCGGCGTCAATCAGCTCCTTCAACTTCTCGAAAGCCGGATGGAAGCGCAGGACATGCCCGACCATGTAGATACGTCCGGCCTCATGTGCGGCCGCAACGGCAGCCTCGGCGTCCGCAACGGTCAGGGCAATAGGTTTTTCAACCAACACGTCCTTGCCGGCGCGGATCATTGACGTCGCCACTTCCGCATGAAACTGCGGTGGCAACGCGATCACCACAGCATCGACGTCATCGCGAGCCGCCAGCTCATCGGGATCAATGGCCAAAACCTCGTGATCGCTGGCAAACCCTTCGGCCCGCGCGCGGTTAGCGTCGGAAACGGCGTGTAGAACGCCAAGCGACTTCAAAGTGCGGATGTGATTGGATCCCCAATATCCGCATCCAATCACGGCGACGCGCGGCTTCATTAATGCTCACGATCAAAAAAATGTTGGCCGACACATAGCCGCGCGCTGAAATGAACTCAACCCTATGGTCAAAATGGCGCAGATGGACCTAAATCGATCCCGGCGACAGTTAAGAACCGGATGCTCGATCTTTCCTTGACAGGCTTGGCGGCCAAACCTTATATCCCGCCCGTCCTATGCGGCCTCGCCGCGCCCTGGCGGGGTAGCTCAGTTGGTTAGAGCGAGGGAATCATAATCCTTAGGTCGGGGGTTCAAGTCCCTCTCCCGCTACCATTCTTTCAGTTGTCCATACCGGAGACATAGGTTGTAGCCTGACTGTAGCCTGACACCGGATATTGGAATTTTGTCACCGGATATTGGACAACTCACTTTTTGTGCTTGTGTAGCCGGTCAGCGGTTTTGGCAATTTTGTCAGCGGTTTTGTCAGTAACTCACTTTTTGAATTTGCCTTCTAAATAGCCTCTCACACTCTATCTGAAGGTAATAAAAGGGCCGGTTGCCGGTCACTAGTTGCCCGCCTTTTTCTGATCCTCCGGCGCCTCGACCTCAATGTCGGTAATATAGCCGCTTGCGCCGAACTCGTGGGTCACAGTGGTTGCCCTCCATTTGCCGTTGATCTCCGGCCGGAAGCCGGCGGCAATGACGTCAGCTTCCGCACTGGCAGATGGCCGGCCGGGCATGGTGAACGAGCCCGACCCTGTCTTGCGGTTCATGCTGACGCCTTCCGCCTCGGCCGCCTTCTTGGCGTCGGCCTGGCTGCGGAATGGGTGTGGCAGCATGAGAATTGGACCCTGGCCGCCAGTCTTTACAGTCTCGTATTTCATCTTGCCGGCAGCCCGGTCAAACCATTTGCCGGTGACTTTGGCGTGCCGCGGACGCGGCTCGATATCAAACGACCAGTTCGAACATTGGCGCTTCGCGATGTGAATAACCGGAAGTTGCGCGCCGGAGATCGAGGCCGCTTTGCCCTTCTTTGCGAACACCATTTTTCCGCCGGCCGGCTTGGCGACGGCGTTGTAGCGTCTGGCGAGGTCGGTTGCGAAGCCGACCGCCGACTGATTGAACCGCGCCTCATAGTCAATTTCGATGCCCGCCAGATCGCCGTCGACAGCGACTTCAAGCTTGTGCCGCGCAAAGACCTCCTTCAGCATCGCGCCGAGCGTTGTGTCTTCGAAATGCTCAGTCATGCGCTCTTTCAACTCGTCGCGGAAGTCCGCCGCCCTGGCGTGGATCGTCACGAACTCGCCATCATCGCCGCCATCCAGATTGACACCGGCCACTGTGAACAGACCTTTGGACGTCACGCCGGTCTCATAATAACCATACAGTGGCTCAAGCACTGCACCCTCGGCCGGCAGTTCGATCATGTTGAGCCGGTCATCAAACGTGAGCTCCAGCGCATCCGCCTCCTCGCCGGAATTGTCTGTTAGCCTAGCGCTCACCAGCGCGGAGTAGAAGCCGCGCCGCACATCGCTTCCACCGACCTTGCAGACAAAACGCGGCCGCATTGGTTCAGTCCCACAGCTTGATGGACTGGACGACGCGCGTGTCGGGGATCGCCGGAAAGTTGATGACCGTGCCATGCGGCAGGCAGTCGCCGTTTGCTGCTGCAGCGCCTGCCAGACCCGGATTGGCCGAGAGCACGGCCTCGATATAGCCGGAAGCGCCGATCACGGCCGCGCGCTCAAGGTCGCCGGTCTCCTCAAGGAGGTAGGTAAACACGGCCTCCTCGATCGAAAGCGTGTCGCCCTTGACCTTAATTGTCATCAGAACAGGCCTCCAAGGCCGCCGATCTCGCCGCCATAGGGTGCAAGCTCGACCGAGAATTCGAGCATGCGGCCCTGCCCGTCGACACCGATGTAAGTTTGGGTGTCGCCAATACTGAGGATCACAACCAGCCCGAAAATCTTGATCATGCCGGCAGCGCCAAGCCCGGCCATCATGACCGGCATGCCAAGAGACTGGGTGATGCGCATGGCCTCATATTGCGAACGGCCGCCGAACTCTTCCGGAAATATCAGGCCGGAGATCGTGGTGCTGTTGTCTCCAAGGCCGGTAAATTGTCTTGCCGCCATGCCGCCGAAACGGGGAACTGACGGCCATTTTGCCACCGTCTCCCGCTCCAGCTGCTGATAGTTGAGCGGCAGGATGGAGAACGTGTGTGGTCCGAGGCGGAGAAGCGCGTTCATTCGTCGACACCGTCATGCAGCGCATTCATTCTGGCGGCGGTCACAGGACGGCGCGCGCCGCCACCAGAGCTTGTCACTCTGATATTGGCGGCAGCGGACCGGATCGCGGCAGCCGCGGCGGCGCCAAAAGCAGCGCCGGCAGCCGAGGCCGCGCCTTTGATTTGTGTTGCGGCGGCTGTGCCCATCGCCGTTCCCGCCGACTGTCCGGCTGTCTGCAGTCTCTCGCCTGCCGCACCGGCCCCTGCCTCAAGTGAGCCTCCTGCCTGGCGGCCAGCACTCTCCAACCTGCCGCCGGCATCGGTGAAACCGCTCATGATGCCGCCCAGTTCGCGCAATCCCTTGTCAAAGGCTTCGCTCTGCGCTGGAGGCGGTCCAAATGGTTGTGGCGTGCTGCTTGATGGCGCTTGGTGCGGCTGCTGGCCAACTGGTTGCGGCGCAGAATTTGACGGCGCTTGTTCGCCCCCCAGCCATCCAGGCAGTTTCGGCAGGCTGATCTCAAAGCTGAAAGCGTTCTTCAGCCAGGCGGCCTTTTCCGCAATCCATGCCTCGACGCCAGCCCATGCATCTATAAAGCCGCGCTTGAAACTGGCGATGATTGCGCCAGCCGCACCTGACAGGTCGATACCGTCGAAGGCATGGCCGATCCGCGATCCGAGATCGCGGCCAAGCGCCTCGATCTGCGCCCGGGCGTCGCCGCTCAACTGCTCCTGACTGAAGATGCCGGCGAAGAACCCAGCAACGCTGCTTTTCAGGCTGGAAAGGCCCGCCAGCATGGTGGTCGCCAGCCCGGAGAAATCGAAGGCCTGGCCGAGCGCGGCCATGGCCGCTTCTGCGTCGGCGCCCAACGTTGAGGCAATTTTGCCGGCGAAGCCGCGCAGCATGCCAAGCAATGATGTCCAGGCCGAACCGATCCATCCGAGATCGGGAGCGAGCGCATCCCACAAGCCAGCGCCTAGTCCTTTGGCAAAGGCGGCGATGCGCTGCCAGTATTTCCAGACCAGAACAGCTGCGCCTGCGATCGCGAGCATGGCGGCAATGGCCGGCGCGCTCAAGCTCGCCATTGCGCCCAGGGCAGCGGCGGCGACCGTTCGCAGGGCTGTGAAGACGACACCAATGCGGCCAAGGCCCAGCCCTGCCCGCAGCACCGCACCGAATGCCCGGCCGAGGCGGCCAACAAGGCCGGCCAGCGGAGCGATGCTCTTGCCAGCCTGGTCGAACCGGTAGAACATTCCGATCGTGCGGAATATCTGCCGGCCGGTCACCGCCCAGGCAAAGGCAAGCACCCGCATTGCCGCACCCATCATCAGCATCGCGCCAGCCGCCTGGACGATTGTCGATGTCAGTTCAGGGTTGGCGTTTGTCCAGTCATTGACAGCACGCACGGCGCCGGTCAGCCACCGGATCACTGCCTGCGCCGCCGGCAGCAATGCGCCGGTCGAGGCGAAGAGGTTGTCGATCTCGGTAACAAGCCCTTTTAACTCGGTTCGAAGCCCCTTGGCGACATTCGCGAAATCGCGATCGATGACGCCTTCCGAACTAGCCGCTTTGTCGCGGATGCGCTCATATTCCTCAAGGTTAGGCATCATGGCGCGCAGGAAGTTGAGCACCTCCTTGTCGGCGAACAGCTTGCCCATCTCGTACTGGTCGCCGCCCGTCGCCTTCTTGATCACCTTCATTGCGTGCAGAAGCGGATCGGTCCCGTTCTTCGCCGCGCCCTTCATCTCGGCCTCGATGTCGATGCCCATCTTCTTGAAGTTTTTGACGGTGTCGGGCGAGCTGATTTTGCCGAGGAAGTTCGACATGTTGTTTGCCGCCTCGTCGGCCGAGCCGGCCGACTTCATGGCGATTTGCAAGGCGGCCGACAGTGCGGCGACGGCCGGCACGCCTCTCATCTGCAGAGCCTGCGCGTTGGCCGTCAGCTCCGGGAAACTCCGGGCCATATCCTTCAGCTCGAAGGACCCTTCCTTGCCCGACGCCGCCATGACGTCGAAGGCCTTTTGCAGATTGGCGGCCGCCACGCCCAAATTGTCGATCACGGCAAAACCGGCATTGGCCATGTCACCAACGGCCGCGCGTTCGGCCGTTGATGAGCGTCCGGTCGCCTTGACGGCGTCGAGCGCCGCCTCCATGTCCATGCCCTTGCCAACATAGGCCTGCACGATTTCCAACAGTTCGAGCTTGTTCTTGCCGGTGTCTTTGGTCAGCGCCATCAACTGACGCTCAATCTCGCCCATCCGTTCCACCGGTATTTCGGCCACGTTGGCGAAATCGATGAATTTGTCCTGGAAGTCCGCCTGTTTGTTGAGCGGCGCGAACACGGTCGCGATCATGGCGGCCGCGCCGAACAGGTGTTGACGGGTATGATCGACGCGGCGGTCCAGCCGGTCGAGGTTCTTCTCGAACTGTTCGCCTGAGAATTGCGGCCGGATGGCGTCGCCGAAGCCGCGCCCGAATTGTGACGCCGCTTTCGCGACATGACTGCGGAAGCCTTCAACCTTGCCGACCATCGCGTCCAACGGCTTCGACAGCCGATCGACGAGGCGAACAATCAAGGCTACGTTCATGTCCACGGTCAGTGAACTCCCCAGGGACAGAAGAGCATTGACTTGCGCAGGCGCTGGGCCTCAATGTGCCAGGCGTACAGTTCGTCGAGGTCCCACTCCTCAATCTCGGCCAGGCCGAAACCGAGTGTTGCGGCTACGTCTGCGGCGAGCCTTCGCCAGGCGAAGTGATCCCGGGAAAAAAATCGCCAAGCGCCTTGAAGATCGCGGGGTAGTCTGCCGGGTCGATTTCGTCGATGACAGCGCCCGGTTGACCGCACAGATCGCCGATCAGGTCCGAGACGCCATCCAGCTTGTCAGTAGTGACTAGCCCGGCCAGCTGCGAAATTACCTTGTCGCGCGTTGTGTTTGCGGCGTCCTGGTCGAGTATCGCATTGACAGCGTCGGGCCCAAGCAGCGCCAGCGCCTTCTTGATCGCCTTACCTTTCGGCCGGCGAAAGGTAAGCTTGGTGATTTCCGCGCCGCCCTCGGCCGGTATCGGCCAGGTGAGCGTGACCTCAGCGGTCGCCTTCTTCTCCATGATCAGGCTCCAATGCCAAGGATGCGGTTGCGGTTGGCGTTGACAGCAACGCCGTTGCGGATGCGCCAGCCGCCCATATAGAAATTGAACTCGCGGATGACCTTTTTGTCGTGCACTTCCTGATACCAGGCGACCGACGAGATCGTGTGGTCGTAGCCGGCCTTGTCGCCGCCCTTCATCTGATCGGGCTCAAACTTGGAGACGCGGCCTTTGAGGTCGATGACCACTTCGATCTCGCGGCCGCTCACTTCGTCAACAATTAACTTGCGCGCTGTAAAGGGCGTCCGCTGGCCGGGCGGCAGGCCATACAGACCGTGGACGCGGGCGTCATCGGTGGCAAGCTTGAACGGCATTTCAAGCTTCGACGTGACGCCCAGCGGCACATCGATCTCCAGCGACGAGCCGCCAGGCGTGAAATCAAAGCTCTTTTCTTCAAACGACGGGAGTTTCATCTCCTCGATCGCCAGATGCAGGTTCTCGGTGTCGGCGGCGATCAGGTTGAACGCACGGATAATATTGAGGTCCATCGATCTCGTCTCCTTTACGTCGCCCGGTCAAGCGCCGAGAGGATGTTGTCCGACAGGGTGTCAAAATAGACCGCGTTGCGGCGCGAACCGAACTGCAGGTCATTGAGCGGCGGTGCCTCTTCCGCATCGAACTCGACGCGCAGGATGCCGCCGCGCATATTCATGGTGGAGTTCATCTCCTTCAGCCAATAGGCGCGCCCGCCAAGGATCGCTCCGACGGCCACAAGTTCGTCCAGAAATATCTGCAGCGAACGGATGATCGACACACCAAGCTGGACCGATAGATTGTTGTCCATCGCCCAGCGAAACGCCGGAGGAATGGCTTTTTCAATGGCTGCGCGAGTGCGCACCACGTTGACGAAGCGCCAAAGCTGGTCGAGCGAGGTCGTTTCAGAACCCCACAGGATCGTGCCGTTCGCTGCCGCCCGCCCACCAGCGCTTTGCACCGTGACCGACGGGATGATGGTGTTGATCTTGTGGTCGTTGAGGTAGTTCGCCTCATGATCGATCTCGCCATCAAAATAGGTTACCGGACGGCTGGTGCCGACAATGCCGGCAATGCCTTGGTTCGACGGCGACCAATATGGCCCGCCCTTCTGCTTGTCGCGTTTGACAAACAGTGCGGCCGCATAGGCCGAGGCCGGACGTACAATGATTGCGCCGGTCGCGTCCAACACACGGACGCCCGGCTCCATCAGATAGACATATCGGCTGGAAAAATCAGCCGCGTAGGCGAAGGCCGCTTCCTTTGTAGTCCCGGGGCAGTCGCCGATCGCGATGGCCTTCAGCGCCGAGGCTACGCCCTCGGCCGCAGCCATGACAGGGTTCTTCGCGTCGGCGATGCGCTGAGAGGTAAAGCCGGGGGAGATGAGCAGACCTGGTTCAACACCGGTATGGCCGCGCGCATAGCGCATCGCATGAACGCCGGTCATAGATCCGGCGCTGCCGGCAATATTTGCCAGCGTCGCGTCGATGCTCGCGCCTTCGGCGACACGAACGCCAACAATGGACGCAACAATACCCTGTGAGGCAATTGCGTTGACGGCGTCGCGAAACGCGTTATTCGCGCCCAGCGCCTCCACCTTGTCGGCGTCGTTGCTGAAAAAATGAACCGGCTCGTCGAGCGGGAAGACCGCCGGATCGGCGTCCTCCGCTGGCAAGGTGACGCCAATCGGCGAAAGGTTTGCCGCCTCGATCGGTCTTTCGGTCTCGCCAGCGTCGAAAACACGGACGCCGTGATTATAGGGTGCTGTCGCCATTTACCTGAGAGCTCCGGGGACATCGGGCCAAATTGCCGCTGTTTGCAAAGTTTTTACAGGCGCGCGCGATGATCGCTGGTGGTGAAGCGCCTCACCATCAGCGCAGATCCTTGGCCTGCATCCATGCTTGGTCGAGCTCGGCCACCGACATTTCCAGATGTTCACGAACCATGTCGACCAGCGGGTGGTCGCGATTGTAAGTCACTGCATTGCGCAGACGGGAGAGAGCGACCGCCTTGTCAAAATCGTCAAACGGCAATGCGTCAATGACCGCCTCGATGCCGGCGATGCTCAGCCCTTTGACGAGAAGCAGCGCCTCGAACTGGAAGCGGTTGAGCGGATAGGCGCGCGGATCGGCGGATGCAATTGAAACGCCGTGCGCGCTGAGCACCCGCGCCAGTTCAGCATCGCTCTCGTCGCCAGCCTCGTCTCTCGGATAAGGTGTCGGCAGCCGATCCGCCTCGGCGGCAAGCCATGCGATATACGCCTCGTCGTTTTCATCAACATCGGCCAGGCGCGCGGACGCATAAAGCGATCCGTCTTGACGCCGCCAATACCAGTCATTTGGATTGAACATCAGTAATAGCTCCCGGTTGTCGCTGTACCGGCCACATCGCCTGGGAAGTAGTTAGCGCCGCCGCCATTGGTGTCGATCACGCCGGCGATGGTGCTGTCATAACGCTTGCCTGTGACGACGCCTGCGTTCGTGAAGGTGAGCGACGGCAGGTAAACCTGGCCGGACTGACACGATACGAAAGCATCTGTGAAGTCTGACGCTCCGGTGAAGGCGATCGATACGGCGGCTTGCCGGCTGACCAGGCCACCATTTTGGGCGCGCGCAAAGGAGCCGCGTGACCCGGCCGCCACACTGTGCGATCCAATCATCGTAATGGCTGCGCCGTTGCCAGCCGCAACAATCAGATGCGTCGCGGCAGCACCCCAGACAATGTTATCAAGTGTGATCGTGCTCAGCACGCCGGCAAGCGCGCCATAGGCTGGCGCCGCGCCGGTATTGTCGATTGTGACATCCTTCAGGCCAATGTCGCAAAAATAGGCCGCGTGCAAAAGACCGCCTGCGACAGCGCCGGCGATGGTCACCGCATCCGGGGTTCCTGCAACGCCAGCGAAGACAATGCGCATCGGCGTCCTGAATGCGCTGAAACCTGCATATGCAACTACAGAAGCCGCCATGTTGACAGTCGCACTGTATCTGTTCGATCCATAGCGTTTGGAAATGTTATCGACTGCACCCTGCATCGTCTTCCATGCGCCGTTCGGCGTATTGGCAAGGCCATCGTTTGCGTCGTTGCCGTCATGGCGAATATAGAAAGTCAGATTGCCAAGCGGCATTTGCGCGATCGCGCTATTTGCCGTCTGCATCAGACGCCATGACAGGCCACGACGCACAAGGCTCACAATACCTGGCGTCAGATCGCCCGGCTGTAGCGGCTCCCCGCCAGATTTCAGGATCGGCACCGGCCCAGCGCCAAAATCCAGTGTTGCTGCGCCCAGATTTCGCGCGGCCACCAGCAGCCGGATAATCATGCCATCCGGCCATTGAGCGGGTGTGGGCGCAAGCGCGGCCGTCAGCGCGCTGGCTGTTCCACCGGCCACGCAATAGGTCCATTTTCCGGCCTGCTGGTCGAGCGCCAGTTTTTCGACATAGGCGCCGCCGACACGCACAAACACGCGGCCGTCAGGCAGGCCGACGCCATGGCCATTATCCGGCGTGACAATCGCCCAGCCGGCATTGGTGTATTCGGTGAGCCTGTTCGCCTGTCCCGCCCATGCGCCGGTTGCGCCGGCCGGAATGACATAGGTGTCGCCGGTCTCCGGATTGGCAGGCGGTGCGGTGGTCGAAACTGAAAGGACCGGCAACCATGGCGTGACGGTCAGCCGCTGCAGCGCCACCTGCATCGACGCATCAACGACGATGCTGACATTGGCGATGTTCGAGAAAGCGACTTCCAGGCGCACTGTGCCTTCAACCGTCTGGCCGGAGGCCGGGACCGGTTTGTTGATCGGCGGGTCGTAGTGGGCAATCGCGATCAGCGCGCCGGTCTCGTCGAGAAGACCAGCCTCCCGGATCGTATACGGACCTTCTTCTGCCGGCAGAAAGGCGTCGAAATAGGCGACGTTAGCCGCACCGGCTACCGTGCCGCTGGCGCTGATCGACTTGCGGGCGACCTCATTGTAAAGCTCGGTCTCGCCGCCGGACGGAACGGTAGCTCCGTCACCAATCACAATATGGGTGATCACAACAGGAACGCCAGACGCCAGTGCGGCCGCCTCTTTGGCGCGGCCTGTATTGGTCAGCAGAGCGAACGAATTCTGTGGCATTCTCAGCGCTTCCTTTTGCTTGCCGCTTTAGCCGGATCAGCCGCCGCCATGGCCTGTTGTTCGGTCAGCTGGCCGTTGATTGCCTTAACCAAGGGCGCCGCGAGTTTGAACGGCAATTCGGCCAGCGCCTGGTCAAGCACGGCAAGCTGCTGTTCAGTGAGAGTAAGAGTGTAGGTTTTCATGTGGTGCTTTTCCTCAGGCGTGGAGGCCGTATGCGCGGAAATCGTCAATGAGCGCTTTGACGCGCTCGGCCAGTTGTTCGGTTGTGACCGTTGCGGTATCGAACGCGGTACGCGCAGCTGTACCGGTGGCAGCCGCCAGCACTGCACGAGCAACCGGCGCAACGCCGAAGAAGCCAATACCCGTCGAGTTGACCTCGATCTTTGCCGCGCTGGCTCCATCTTCGAGACGGACGCCACCGGTGCCCTTGCCCCTCAAAATCTGCGAGAGGTTGGCGTCAGCTCCTGCCGCGACAAGCCGTGGATTGATGCCGGCCACACCGCCGGTCGCCGAGATGAAATTGACAGCCGTAGCTGTCGGCGAAATGCGGAAATGCTCACCAGCGCCATCGTGAGATTGAAGACGTATTACGCCGAGGCCGGTTGCGCTCAGGTCGAGTGATATTGCGGCGTCAGTTCCTTTGGCCTTCACGGCCACAGGGATGCCAGTGCGGCTGTTGGCAATTTGCACATGATTGACAGCGCCAGCACCAGCAAGATCGTCCTTGAAGACAGCTATTGGTCGTTCATTCATGCCGGCGATGTGCACTTCTGCATTTTTTAAATAGAGGCCAACCTCCTGGCCAGCCACCGCAGTTCTGTCAGACCGCAACGTTGCGCCTCGAATTGTCGCTGACGCCTCCCATACCAGTTCGTGCTCCGTCGCAAGTGACAGTGCTTTCGCGCGACCTATGAGGCCGCCAGCGCCGGACCGCTTCAGGCTATTGGCGCGGAGGATGATGCCAGTGTTCCACCGGTAATTCGAATTCGCGGCGCTGTGGGTTCCGCCAGCAATATCCATCGCGGCGGTGCCAGGGTTTAGAACATCATCCAGCAAAGCGTTGGCGTCACCCAGTTGATAACCCTTGCCGCCTTCCACTGCGGCGAAGAAACCAATGTAACCACCAGTCACGGAATATGCATTGCACACGTGATCTGTCGCGGTCCAGTTGCCGCCCTGCGCCTCCATGGCGGCTGCGCCGACACCATCACCCATCAACATGGCCTCGGCATAAAAGCCGCGACCATAGCCGCGTTCGACCAAAGTGACGCCGGCCACGCCAATATTGACGCTGGCGCCTGGCACCATGTCGGGCGGGTTCCAACTGCCGCCGAGGATGGCAATTCGAGGATTGTCGTGTTCGGAGGTTACGGCAAGGTAGGCGTTCTTTTCGAAGTAGTTTGCGCCACGTTCAGTCAGCCAAGAGCCGCCGAGCAGGCTGCCCGATTTCATGCCCGTGTGGGCTGACGACGCGCCCATAAACATGCGGTCGCGTTGCCGTACGATTTTTGTTGTCGGGTTCGCGTCCTTGAAGAAGCCGCCAACAGCCGGAGCAGCGGCCGCCGTCAGGCCTGGCAAGACAGAAAATTGAGGATCTTTCAGAGCGGCCTCGACCGCAGCCGAGATTGACACGCGGCCTTGATTTGCACCGTCGATCGGGAAAAAATCGGCGCTGGCGTCAGGAGTGTCGACCTGTCCCAGCAGGAAAATGCGTTTTGTCTTCAGCGCCATTTCTTCCGACCTAATCTGCCAATTCGATCAGCGTGTCGCCGCCGATCGTGAATGCGTTATTGTCGTCGCCCAGGTAGAATGCAGGATCCTCGGCAGACGCATGCGCGGTTGCCGAGACGAACAGGACGCCGGTAACCGCCGCGACCACTTCGGCGCGCAGCGCAGGCACGCTGAAGACAAATGGATGCGCGATCGAGCAAAAGGAAGTTTGCGTGAAACCGCCTGCATGGACCGTTCCGCGCGCGCGGAGCGCTGCTCGGGCCGTCATGACACGGGATTTTGGTTTGGCTGCGCGCACCGCCTCCAACGCCTGCCTCTGTGTCAGAATATGAAATTCCGGACCACCGTCGCGGTAGATGACATCAACCCTGAACGTGCCATGCCGCGCGCCGTCCTCCCACCATTCGACGATCGTGGCTTCGAGGTCGAATGCGGCAAGCGCCCGCTCGACAGCGCCTCGCGTTCCCTTCAGCCGATGCACAGCCGGCGCGGCGGCAATCACCTTGCGCTTGCGCTCTTCAGTCCAGCTGTCATCCCACACGTCGACCGACAGCGCCCAGGCGAGATAAGGCAGAACCGGTACAGGGCAAAGGTAAGGGTTCCAAAGCACATCGATCGGCACGGGAAGTGCTGCCAGCCGCGCGGCGTCGACGCCGGCGATCGCAACCTGGAACGGCGTGGCCGAAGGCGGAAAGCGGACGCTCCAGCTCATCGCCAGTTCTCCTCAGCGGCGACCAGCAAGATAGTCACGCCGGCCAGGTCGGGCGCGCCAAGCGAGCCGGGATCTACATCCGCCGCCGGCGAGATCAGCTCGATCGAGGCTACGCCGGCGACCGACAATGCGCCGCCGAGAACCAGCCGTTCGATGACCGCGCCGGCGCGGCGCTGCGCTTTGGCGTAGGCCTGGACACGCTTCGTCGCCTCGGCTTCGACCAGCTCATAGTTCTGGCCGGCCGTCACCTTCAGGATGGCTTCAACGGAATAGGCAGCGCGATCGGCGATATGGACAGTCACCTTGTCGCCGAGCGGCCTGACATCCTTGGCTGACACCGCCGCCAGCACCTCGGCCCGGAGCGACATGCCTGCCGTCCAGGCTTCCTTCTCCAGCCGTTCAGGTGACGGCACGACGACAATGAGGATTTCCGGCGCGATGACATCCGACCCGTCCGGGTATTTCGCGCCATCCTCTTCCGAATAGGCAGCGGCATCCGACACGGCGCGGCGGCCATCCAATTCCAGGGCGTGAAAGACGTAGCCGCCTTCGGGACCAGCCGTCGAGAAGGCTTCTGGCGCTAGCGCGATGCGCGCCCGAAAGTCGTCATCTTCTTCCTTGATGACTTCGCCGGTTTCGGATGTCGAGGACAGACGCGAAATGCCGTAATAGGTGGCGGCAATATGATCCAGGTTCGAACCCCAGCTTGTCGCCAGCATGACGGCTTTGCCGGCATCGTTGATACGCGCCCGCAGCATCAGTTCCCGGTCATTCGAAACCTCCTGATCAAGCCGCAGTGGATCGGTCTTCAGTGCGCCTGTGTCATAGTCGACTGACACCGCAGCAGCTCGTGCCTTCAGATCGTCGAGCCGCTCCTGGAGCGTCGTCTCAAAGGACAGTCCCTCTAGAAGATCGAGCGCAGGCAGCTTGGCAAGATTGGGAGCGACGAAGCGGCTCATATGGCCTCCAATCGTTCAAGCTGGCCGGCGGTACCGGAGATGGTCAGCGAGCGGCTTTCCTTGATCGAGTAATCGCCGAGGTGCCCGCGCGGATAATAGTCACCGGGCAGGATGAACGCGAAGACGCCG
>Ga0209573_1003950_pt1 | contig 15347 bp, 14 predicted proteins | sample TNRBio252014_DNA_FD_185870 | JGI IMG/M metagenome (GOLD analysis project Ga0209573, IMG submission 185870) | Wastewater treatment Type I Accumulibacter community from EBPR Bioreactor in Madison, WI, USA - TNR Reactor_6/25/2014_ DNA (SPAdes)... | ecosystem: Engineered > Bioreactor > EBPR >...
ACGGGACGTGGGGGAATGGCGTTCGGGCGGGAGGAGGCGTCAGTTTTCCACAGAAACGGTGGATAACCGGCGAGGTGATGAACCGCGCCGGGAACTGTGGAACACTAGCGGCCCCGCGACCCCACGAGACGCTGGCATGCTCCAGGATGTGAACCCAATCATTGACCGACTCATCGAAACCTTCCCGGCCTGTTTCAGCCGGTCGGCCCCGAAGCCTCTCAAAATTGGCCTGGGCGAGGAAGTGATGGCGCTGGCCGGCGCGCATCCGGCCCTGGCCGACCTGACCCGGACGCGGATTCGCCGGGCGCTGCAAGTCTACACCGGCGCTTGGGCCTACCGGAAAGCGCTGGCCAAGGGCGGCCCGCGTTATGATCTGGACGGACAACCGGCTGGCGAGGTCACGCCCGAACAGCAGACCTTCGCCCGGACGCCCCGCCCGAAACGGCCTGCGTCCCCGGCCTCCCCGCCTGAGACCGCGCCGAAAACGCGCGCCGTCGCCCCGGCGGGGATTCTCCCAATGGACTCCACTGCTCTCCTCCAGGACGTGATCGCTATGGCTATCCCCGGCAAACTCGACATGACCCTCAAGATCAATCAACTGCCCCAGGCAAAACCCGCCTCGCCTGGAACGATGCTGTTCGCGGTACAGGCCGAGGGCAGAACCGTGGTGGTGGAGTTGAAGAACAAGGTCTGGAACACGCTGAAGACCGCCGCTGAAAGTTATCCGCAATGGGTCGCGGCGATCACTGGCAAAATGGGCGCAGCCATCGAGGGCGGGTTCCGGCTGGAGAATCCCACGGTGCAGGTGTTCGAGAAGAAAGCCAAGCCGGAAGCGACCGTCACGGCGCCTGTGGAATCCCCCACGCCCGCGCCCGTTGCCGTCGCTGCACCGGTCGAACCCCTCCCGAAGATCGAGCGCCCTAAACTGGGTTTGAAAGGGAGCGCCACCCCCGGCAAAAGCGCATAATGGGTTGATGCTGTTTTAGAATGCCCTGACGAAGAAGGGATTAAGACACAAATGGGGTTTCCCGATATTTGATAATATCAGTAGCCTCTCATCGGTTCGTTTGCCCGGATGAAGAAGGGATCGATAATGGAAACCCGCGCCCAGTGCGGGTTTTTCTCTCTGTGAGGGATTCCCCTGTCAGCCGATGATCAACGGCGCTGGAGCGAGACTGATCTTGTTGTAGAACTCTGGCGGGTGATTGTGCAGGATATGTGGCGACACCCGTTAAGCTGGATTGAGACCCTGCGACGCCCACCATCGGTCAACTGATCGTCCAGCGCTGTCCTAAAGCGCCAGGTGCAGCCGGGTTTCCACCATCTGCCGATACTCCGTCCACTCTTCCGGATTCAACCCCGCCGCCATCCCCAGGCGGCGTAGATTGGCGCGCAGGTCGGATACCTCGCCCAGAAAGTTCGGTAGCCACTGCCCCTCGCTCATCGCCAGCACCACATCATCGACGATTTCGATGCTCAGGATCACGGGCTGCGTCCAGGTCTCCTCACACAGATAGCCCAGGATCGCCACAAAGGTCATGGTCATATTCGGATAGCGGTCGGGGTCCAGTTTTTCCAACAGGCTGGCTGAGGGCATGGGTCTTTCAGAGGGGATTAAGGGCGATGCGCCGGAGAGTCGGGAAGCCGCATTTTACAGGCCCGACCAGTCGAACGCCGCCGGGTTTTTGGCCTCCCGGCTCGTTATCGCTGCATCCATCCAGAGCTTGATTTGGCTGCTGGCAGGTCCTCACGGTGCTGAACGTAGTGAAGGGCGGCCCCCACGAGGATGGCGAGGAGTACGGCAATGACGACATATTTCATGGATTGATCTCAAAGGGCTGAACACGGCGCGCCACCGGTTCATCCAGGGTCCTCCGGCGGGGACTGATTCAGGCCAAACGCCTCCGCGGCCTTGACCCATGTCGGGCGTATCCAGCCGATCCGGCGGTCACTGAGACCCTCGCCGTAGGGAATGCGCCGGAAACGTGGCGGGCGATGGGGGCGGGTCACTCTTCGTGGGTTAACCCATCCATGATAGACGACCGGACTGGATGACGTGCAGCCCCAGTCAGCAGTCCGGGTGCGGTTACCGGGTTGATGCTACGCTTTGAGTCCTCACTCACCCTAAGAATTTCGGATGACTGTTCATGGGGTAGCCCGCCTGATCAGAAGAAAGGGGCGCCGATGAATCTTCTGGATCAAATCGCCGAAGCCCGGATTCAGGAAGCCATCGACCGGGGGGGGCTGCGCGGCTTGCCGGGCGAGGGCCAGCCCTTGCGCCTGGAGGATGACTCGGCCATTCCTGAAGAGCTACGCGCCGCGTATCGCCTGCTGAAGAACGCCGGATTTTTACCGCCCGAACTGCAATTACTCCGGGACGTGCGTGAAGCCGAGCATCTGTTGCAGCAACTCCCCGAAAGCGACCGGAGCCGCGCCCGCGCCCGCCTGGAGCTGCTGCAACTGCGCTTGGCCGCCAGCCGTCGCCAGCCGATGAATCTCTTGCTGGAAGATCGGTACCGACAGCAATTGCTGGAACGGTTGGATTAATCGCCGAACCCGGAGGATCGGCCCTATCCGCGTGGGCGCGCTGCCTTGAGTGCTATCCTCCACAGCTTCATCAAGCTGCTGGAGAGCACCCCATGAATTCTGCCCGTCCTGGGTAGGCGTAAGGAATCCTTACGCCTACTCAGTATTTGATGAATTGCGATTCTGAAGTTACTACTTTTTACACGTATCCTGATCAGACCCGGGGTTGCCAGGCGGCGGAGCCGATGGTCCGCCGTCCCCCGGATGCCTGCAATGCCACCCTCAACCCATGGAGTCATGAGATGACCCTGTGTCCCATCGCCCTCGTCGCCGGCTGCCAGAAATGCCCCATCGTCGCCCTGTGCCCGCTGAAAAGCGTGATCGGCGATTACCAGAAGCCGGAAGAGGCCCCGCCGCCGCCCACCGCTGCCGAGCCTCCCACGAAGGGGAAGAAATAGCCAGCCGACCCGTCATGCCTCAGCCCCCGTTCTCCGCTCCGCTGTTCTGGTTCGCGCTGGCGCTCTTTTCGGCGCCTTTCTTCCTCATGGCGAATCCGGCCCGCCGAGAACGCGGTCTGGTCTGGGCATTCGGGGCGCTGTTCCTGGCGCTCGTCCCGGCGCGGTTGCCGATTTCCGGTCTGGCGGTCGTCACCCTGTTTCTTCCCGCGTTGTTCTCCTGGGCGTGGGCGTTGCGCGGCTGGATCAAGCGGAGTCGCTCCTCACCATGAAGTCTTCCCGCTTTTTCGCTGGCGGGGGGTCCGATCTGCCTTGGGAGAGAAATACCATGAAGATCTTGATGCGGTTCGTCCTGACCATCCTGCTGGCGCTGATGGAAGCCAGCGTCGGCGCCGCCGGCATCGAGTTCCTCGCTTTCGAACCCAAGGCGTTACCGGCAGGCATTCAGACCCAAGGGAAGATCGTGGCGGGCGCCCGCTGGCGTGATCGGCTGGGCGAGAACCTGCTGGTCGCTGCCCAGACCGGGGGTCTGCCCAGTCGCGGCCCCGGCTGCGGCGCGGACGCTGACCCTTGCCAGGACGCCGAGGTTTATGCCGCTCACTACCTCGTGCGCCCCGGCGGCGTGGAATTGCTGTGGAAACTGACGGACTTTGAGCGGAACTGTCCGTTCGATCTGTACGCCGGCTTCCTGCCGGACAGCCTGACGATCACCGATCTGGACGGGGATGGCCTCGCGGAAAGCACGCTGCTGTACAAGCTCTCCTGCCGAAGCGATGTCAGTCCCGCCCGGCTGAAGCTGATCCTGCACGAGGGGAAAACCAAGTACGCCATCCGGGGAACGACACGGACCTACGGCGTGGGTGGCGAGAAAACGGTCGATCCTGCCCTCTACCAAATCGCACCATTCCAACGCTTCGCCCGCGAACGCTGGAACCGCTTCGTCCACGAAACCGAGTTTCAACAGTTCTGACTGGCCCTGGCCGGCGACGTCGCCGGTTTAATCAGCAGGATTCCCATACCACCGTCAGCGCCCGGCCCCGCGGTGGAAGGGGCGATCCCGGAAACGGGGGATCACGCGGGGTGGTGTATCCTTCGCAGCTTGATCAAGCTGCCGGAGTGCGCCCATGAATTCCTTCCGCCGTACCTTGTGGCTGTACGGGTTCCTCGCCCTCCTGGCCGGGCCGTTGCTGGCCGCCGAATACGCCGGGAGGGTAGTCGGGGTATCAGATGGTGACACCTTGACCCTGCTGGTGCCGGACGGGGCCAGCTTCAAGCAGGTCAAGGTGCGGCTGGGAGAGATCGACACCCCGGAATCCCGCCAGCCCTACGGCCAGCGGGCCAAGCAGGCGCTTTCTGATCTCGCTTACAACAAAGAGGCCCGCGTTGTGGTGCAGGATACCGACCGCTACGGGCGCACCGTGGGCCGGGTCTTCGTGGGCGGCGTGGACGTGAACGCCGAGATGGTGAAGCAGGGCGCGGCGTGGGTGTACCGGCAATACGCCAGGGATCGATCGCTGCTGACGCTGGAAGCGGAGGCCAAGGCCGCCCAGCGGGGCCTGTGGGGACTGCCGGAAACCGAACGCTGCCCGCCCTGGGACTGGCGGAAGGGGTCCTGTCCGACAACATCAACAGCGCCCGCTGCATTGCCAGCCGTCAATGCCCCGAAAGCGCCGGCCACCAGCAGCGGTTTCACCTGCGCCGGCAAGCGGCGTTGCGGGGAAATGACCAGTTGCGAGGAGGCGAAGTTTTACCTGACGCAATGTGGTGTCCGCTCCCTGGATGGGAACCATGATGGCGTACCGTGTGAGAAGCTGTGCCGGTAGCTTGTTGAATGCTCGAAATCTAGGCGCTAACCTATATAGTTTAGTTCTACTTTGTCAGAACATATGTCACTATTCGTTAAGTTCTTGTTTACGATAGGCAGAATCGATAGCGGCTTGACGTTTCCGATGACGGACTTCCATCTGGCGAAGGACCTCCTCGAGAGTGGTATCGCGTCGAGGTAAGAATTGAGTCAACAATGCCCGAATATCCCGACCACTCAATAACGGGTAGGTCGGACGCTGAAGCTGGCGTTCTTCCAACTGGAACAGCATGGCCATCATCACCAGCGCCATGTGATGATGCCAGCCGCGCCAGCTTCGGACTTGATAGTCACCCAAGCCGACGTCTTGTTTGCCGGTTTGCAGTGCCCGTTCGATCCAATAGCGTTGCCCCTGCATAAACGCCAAGCGGGGGATGGGGGTCGCGGCTGGGGCGTTGCTGAGGCTGTATTTGATTTCGTCGGGCGTCGCCACTTCCCGGCGCACGATCAGGTGCCACTGCCGGGCCTGGGCTTCTTGTCCATCCCATAACCACACCCGTTGCTGGAGGATTTCCACCTGCAAGGGTCCTTTCGTGCCGTCGCGCAAGGTGACCGGTTGCCAAGCACTGGCCGGTTGTTGTTGGACCCACTGGTCGACTCGCCAGACCGGGGTTTGCGCGTGCAACGCCGTCGGGGGGCGACCACGCGTCGTCACCGGTGGCGGGACCACCGGTTGCGGATCCTCCAGATAAACGCGCTGATCTTTATGCACATCGCCGACAAAGACTTCCCCCTCATCGTCCAAGGCCCGCAGAAACGCCGGATCACTGCCATAAAAGCCATCAAAGCCCACCCAGGCAAACCCGATCCCGTGCTGGCGGGCGTGGCGGATCATCGCCAAGGCCAAATCCGTTTTCTGCTGAAAGCCCCGCTGCGCCTTGGGAATCCCGGCCGCTTGACACCGGGCGTCATCGTCGGTCCACGCCTTAGAGACTGTCGAAAATCTGCTCTTTTAAAAATCAAAGTCTTATTGACGTGGGAACCCGTTTACGGGCGATTTTTGCCGACCATCGCCAGCAAGCTGGTTCTACAATCAATGAGTTAGTTTTTAGACAGTCTCTTAGGCAAAAACAGCCGCTCATCGATCAGCGTCACGTCCGAACCCCGATTCAAGGCGGCAAACACCCCGACTTGGCAGTTATCCACTTTACCGATTTGACCACACCACTGCCGACCCACCCCAACCGAGTGGCACCCCTTCTTCAGGAACCCACTCTCATCAATCATCAACGAGGTGTCCTCATCATTCCCTAACCGCTGGCTCGCTTCCTGCGCAATTTGGTCGAGAACCGCCCGTTCCGACCACCCCGACTCGCTCAACATGTGGTGTAAGGCCTGATGATCCGCCTCCGGCACCACTTCTTCCATCCGTTCCATGTTCTTGGTCTCGGCTTGGATTAACCCCTGCACATACTGCTGCGCGGCCGTCGCGACGGTCCGCGTCCGTTGGCGAAAATGACCTCCAAACCGATCACAAAAGGCCAGAAACCGCTGACCCATCCCGGTCAACAGGCCACCGGCCTCGGGACCTGTCGTGGCGTTTTTTTAATGCTTCCGAGGATGTCTCTTTCATACGCTACCTCATCAACCTTGTCTTCTGATTAAAATTACATTATCCTTATTTATAAATATAAATCAAAAAGATAAATCTGACAAAGTAGAATTAGGCAACCCGCAAAAAATATCCTCTTTTCATGCCCGGAATTTTGCACGACCCTTTTGTCGTGCGCCAGCTTTAATTGAAACAATGCCTTAGTGCGAAAGGGTACCGTTTCGTGCGGTTATACTAACAAACCATCTTGCCGAAAAATGGATTGACTTTATTTTGTCATAGTTGGAGCGCTTTTTAGGCTTTTATGTGCTTCCGGTGCAGATGTTTGCTCTCTGGATAAAGTTATTCCTAAGCTAGGTATTTCTATTGATAAGCCCCTATTGAGCGTTGCTTCTAAGTACATAGCAGCTAGGGTGAGTGGGGCGCTCTGAATTTTTTTTTCAGCATTGGCAACGTTATTTTGAGCCATGGTCTATTCTCCTCATGCAGTACGGTTTAGAATTGGTTGATCGGTAATTTTAGACAAAGAAAGCATTAGAAAAAAAATGGCTATTAGGTCTGCTGCATGACCAATAATATATTTAGCTTCTTCATTCTCGAAGATTTTTTCGTTACACGTATTCATACTATCTATTGCAATAAATCCAAAACACCTATAAGCATTTTTTTCTGGAGAAAAATATCTAATTGGAGCAACTATGGTAGAATTATATTGTTTTTTCCAAGATGTATTCTCATTCTTGTAATTATCACCAAGCATTTCAAGGTTGTCATTTGCAAAGACTTGCTCTTTATCGTGAAAAATATTCTTGAATGCAGTATTTTTTTCTACACTATAAATTCGACTACCGACATCTCTTTTTTCACGGTGTTTCTCATAGGTTTCAGGGTCTCTATAAACAGTAATAACCCACATCTTATTATTCCTTAGCAGAGTTTTCTTTAACTTTTTGTCAAACGTTTCACCATATAAATCTATGATATTATTTGATTTAAGTGTTAATTTTACTGTTACGCACAAATCATCTTTTAGATGTATATTTCTAGATTCTAAGTAATCAATCATCACTTTTTTTACTTCAATTGTAACTGAGTGACAAATTTTTTCAAAGGTACCCTTCTCGGCATTTGAAACAATTATTTCATCTGGTATTTTATTGATATAATGTTGGAAAATGTCATTTCTGAATTTATGGACAATTGAATGAAAGTTACTGAACTGTTTATTAAGTCTATTGTTTGAAGATTTAAGGCGGTCATTTAAATTATTAAGATACGACTCACGCCTAATATATTTGCATAAAAGCAGTCCTGAAACCAATAGCAAGAGACATATCACAATAATATCTCTTATAATTATGAGTTCTGGTATTTTTTCTGGGAACTTCCATAAAAAAACAGTAAGTATTATAGATAATAAACCTACTATGACAGATATAAATGAATATACCCTATCCGGTGTTCCGATTAGATATTCTTTTAAGGACATTATTTTATTTCTATATAGCTGCATTTTTATCTAATTTATCATCATTATTAATTAGCGATTTTCGCGGGCAAATTTATTGCGGAAGAAAGCGACAAAAGACGCATCCAGTTTTTGCGGCGGTCCCTTCTTTTCGATCCACTCGCGCTATTGCTTTTCGAGTTGGGGTACGACAACAATTCCTTCATTTTGGGGCCATGGGGTCACCTCTCCATAGCTCCGAACGGCTCGGGCAGTGATGCCGCCCTCGCGAAGCCTTGGCGTATTCGGGTCTGTGATGCTCCTGGTCAAGAAAGGACGTACCACGAAACTCAACTCGCCTTACAAATTGGGTACTTAGATTTCCTATATGAGTTTTATGGTATGGCAACAGGCGTCAGAACAGCACCCATCGAGTTTGTCAGGAAAAGTAAGAATATGTACCATAAAAACTAATTTTTTTATGAACTTGCATTGGGTTTTAGCTTTGTGGCCCCAAAATGAAGGAATTGTTGTCGTACCCTACAGCGACTCGATTAGCTTTGATTTACATTTCTAAGCTCAATATCATTGCATTTCCAAATATTATCTTGATGCCAGTTTAGCGCCTTAATTATTATGCGTTCAGACAAGAATTGTAGGCGAATAAGATTCTCGTGCATATCACCGAGGGAAGATACTTTCCCAGCATGAAAGAGTTGATTTCTAATTTGGGTTGCATTCATTAATCCGTTTTCAAAAGACATTCCTACCCACAACCCGTTCGTGTCTACGCCCAGCAAAATAATTAATTGAAAAAGTTTCTTGTCAAATGAATACCGCTTAAGCTCCGGAATTTTATCTAGAATGTCGCACCTGTATTTCAATAGGTCATTTTGGTCTGATTGTTTAATAAATTTTCTAAGGGATTTTTCAATTCTTCCCCACGGACCGCTCGGAATAGCGGTATCAACATTGTTGACTCGAAGAATTTCATCTGCAATAAAGTCCAGCGACATAAAACATAGAAAATATGCTTCTTCAAGGTATTTTGTTCTCGATAGGGATAAATACAATATAGCCTTTCTAACGGCATCAGAAATGTTACTATTAACGATAGCGTTTGCGATTTCGTGAAACTTGGACCCAGAAAGATTCCAACTTGCTAAGAGTGGTTCGCTTTTCCTTTGCTCCTGATTTTCAAGCAATCTGAATCTTTGAAGCGACGGAAGCGCCAAGTCGCTTTGCACATTATTCCTTATGTACAGGTAGCTAATTTCATAAATACGAACAGGAACCCTATATGCCAGGCTTAATACACTACATATAACTTCGAGACGTTTACTGATGCTTATATGAAATGTGCTTAAACTTAAATTGCCAGACTCTTTCCACTCCATATATGCGGCTGTACTATCCGCACTCAGGAGCGAGCTTCTACTGAAAACGGTATCCTCAAAAAACTCTGTTTCTTTATTTATATAGATCTTCCCTGTATCCGTTTCCCAGAATGAACCTTCATGTCTTAATTCGTTGATTTCAATGCTTCCATTCGGATTGAGCATTCTACCGGAGCTTTTTGACAGTAGACCGCCGGGCGTAAATTTTGCCTTCATTATACATTGGCAATTCTCTGGTATAGTTTGATTGTCAATTCCACATAAAACAGATTGAGCGAATATTTTAATTATACCGCCGTTATTTTTGGGTATTCCGTAAATTCCACTAATGGTAAGCGTTTCACCTTCCGACCACGCATTTTCGATTAGAATATCCTTCCCTCTATTATTATAAACCTTCTCATGAATGCCTCTCAGTTTTTCAGATTCCGAGATAATCATGAGGTCGATATCTAAACTGGTTGCATCTAGCTTGTCGAAAGAAATTTTTACAGCAACAGATATTCGTTCCTCATCTGGCATTACTAAGTTGCCATGGAACCTAATATTCTGCATACGTTCGTTCATTGATGTATCAAAAGCCAACAGTTAGTTAGACAGAACTATAAAATATGGCACTAGACGGAAACTGCTTAAAACAAAAAAACACCCTTCCGGCACAGAGGATACATATAGCAGTCCTTTACAGGTCATGGAATAGTTAAAATATTTCTCATGATCGGTAAAATATTTTTATGATTTTAGTGTTCTATAAATTATTTCAAAATTACATTATTTTTCAATTATTTATTTAAATAAAATGGTAATATAGCGCTCCTTTACGAGTTGTGGATTAGGAATTTTCGTTATCCATTTTATCTTAAAATACATTTATAAACATTTTCAATTAGTTACAAATAAATGACGAAATTTTAAGAATTCCACAACCTGGAAAGGAGCGCTATAGTTTTCAAATTTTGAAAATTATGGTTTGCAGTAATAAATCCCACAACCTGTAAAGGAGCGCTATATTTCTACCCTTATCTGTAACCGTTCACTCCCCCTACCGAGGCCATGGTGGGCAAGCATGCCCGGCGCGGCGGTCGGCCCTGGTGCGTTCGTGAGCGCGCCACGGGTCTTGGCCGCGCTGGCGACAGGTTTCGATGACCTCGGCGAGCGCTGCCCGCTGGCGCTCCGAGGACGCGGGGCGTTGCGGCGAACGCGAACGACCGGCGAATCGGGCGCCCAACCGCGCCCGCGCGTCCTTCAGATCGGCGAACAAGCGCGCCGACAGATTCCGCAACGCCTCCAGGTCCAGCGACCGGAGATAGGCTTCATCGAGCTGACGCAGGCGGTGTTCGCTCAGGTACACGGCCAGCGGTAAGCTCGGCTCGGTAACCGGGTAAATAGTGTCCCATGACTGACCCGGAAAAGGGAAATCCAGAATGAGGGAGCGTACATGACGACCGGGTAACCTTCACGCCTGCTATCCGCCGATCAACTGTTACCGAATTGATGGACAAGGAGAATTTGCTTGGCTGACGATCCCGTGCCCCACTGGCAACCGCTCACCGCGCTCCCGCTCATCGCGTCCCTCATCGATGGGGAACTGGCGGACGGCCAGGAACACCAGGCGACCCTGCTGTCGGTTCGCGACCGGCCCCATGTCCTGGATGACGCCACCGTCGAACGCAGCATCAAGCTGCACACCAAACAGCGGGATTTTCTCGGGGTGTTCGCGGAGCAACTCGCCCGCTGGCGTCATGAACAGCCCACGGACGCGCAACGCCGCGAACTGGACCGGCTGGAGGGGCAGCTTGACCGCTTGCGGGCCATCCTGAATAACATTCTCCAACTCGCTGAGGAACTGAAGCAGGGCACCATCGAGCGGGTTCTCGCCAAAAGCGATCTAGAATTGGGTCACGAAACCTTGCGGCGCGGGATGAACAGGCGCTGATGCGTTCTGTTGCTCTCGCGTAATCTGAGCGTAAGAAAACGGATGACTGCGCGCAGACCACTGGGTAATTGCGAGTGGTTACAGCCAGTGTTTGCCAATTATCCTCTGATACGGCTTCGTATTAAAGATTTTATAGCGACGGACGGAGAGAATGCAAAAATAACCTATATTTGTTTTAAATATACTACCGCTTCAGGAACCGCAGAAATAACCTCACATTCAAAAAATCTATCCAACGCAATATGGTTTTGTTTCAAGAAGGACTGCAAGGGTTTTTCAGTAAAAAAAGCATCACAATACGCAAGTGCAGCCGCCGCATGGTGGAAGTCATATAAATCATTGCCTTTAAGTTTACGCTTTTTATCCCATCGAACGGCGGTGTGACAGCAAGTAGTAATATGTAACGTGGGTAACTGTTTGGCAATATTGGTTTTATCAAACAAATTAATCAAAAAACCTAACAATTCTCGTTCGCAAATTTTACCATCATCACTTCGTGGAGTTCCTAACTCAGAATTTTTCACAAACATATGTTCCAAAATTTGTTTAGCAAAATCAATATAAAAACTTAAAGCACCAGCCATTTCATTCTTGTAAACCTGCTTAAAATTATTTACTTCACTTGAGTAAATAGCACTTTCTATGTTTATTTTTTCTGCAATTTCATTGAAATTATTAGAAGACGCATGAGCATCTCCTAGAGTATCAACTAGCTGAGTTAGGCGCATATTCCACATAAAATCAAAAAATGCCTTTTGAAGAACTAACTCTTGCTCAAAATTAAAAGATGTATTACTTGGATGTACAATGCCAAGTACATAACTAAGCTTTGACCAAACTAATATTTTTAATGGATATAAATGATTATGGGCATTGAAAGAATAAAAAAAATTGGCCAGTTCAGTTCCAACTCTAATTTTTTCTGGTGCAAGCGTAACGCCAAGGCTTAGGTTATCAATTATTTCTGCTGTTGCTTTTCGTGTATGTAAATCTTGTTGTTTAAGTAATTCTATAAATACCGACTCACTAATTGGGCAAAAAGCTTTACCGTCACTAACCGATTTATGGATGATATTAAATAATTTCTGACTAGGATAGTCGGTTATTCGACCTAAATTGACATCCCGAATGATGATCCAGTACCGTTGATCAAGATAAATAGCTTTCTTATTTTCAAGTGTCTGCCCTAATTCAATAGTTTTTAGTCGGACATAATCATCTAAAGACACATCCTTTTCATCGGTATGTCTGCTAAATGAATCTTTAATATTTTCAATTTCTATTTTCAAGTCAGATTCCTGGGTTAATTCAGCTAACTCCAAACACCTTCAACACTTCATCCCCGTAGTGGTTGATCACCTTCACGGCGATCTTGCCGGTCTCGGGCCGGTCGAAGGGGCGGCTTTTCGTTGAATACAGTTCCGCCCAGGCGGCTTCGTCCACTTCGGCCTTGAGCGCCCGTTGCAGCTTCTCATAGGGCTTATCCCCGCCCGTGAAATAGGCATGGCGCACAAAAAAGCTCTCGCCGTTGTAATTCGTATCGATGAACCAGCAGGCGATATCCGCCGTTGAGTTGGAGCGAATCTGCCCGGTGGTCGGGTCGTAGATGTCCAGCCCCATGAGTTCGATTTGAATCCGGCCATCCGCGCCCGGTTGAATCAGGCCGGTCTTGGGATCAACCGGCTGAATGTCCGGCTCGCCGAAGACCATGAACAGGTTACCCGTGCCGGTCTTTTTCAGCAGGTCTTCGCCCATCGCCAAGTCAGGGTTCATCTTGGTGGGGAGTACGGTCAGCTTGCCGTAGCGTTTCGCTTCCTCGGAGACATGCGGATCGAAGGCAAAGCCGCAAACGATCAGCAGGTCAAAGCCAATACCTTGCACCGCCTCTTTAGCGGCTTCCTTCACCTGCTCCGGGCCGACCGTGCCGTGTTCCGGGCCGATGGACACCGCCACCCGCTTCACCGTGCCGTTCTTCTCCGCGTACTCGCCCGCCGCGTGAATCCAGGCCCCGGCGAACGGTTCCAGGGCATCGAACTTCAGCCGCTCGTTCTTGATGGTGTTCTGGACGCCGGCCTTGCGGAGATTGTCGAGGATCATGGTCTCGAACTGGCCGCTGGCGGCTTCCGTCTTGGCGGCGGTTTCGGACGCGGGCCGCTCCTCGTCGGTGGACAACACGCGATGCGGGGAGAGGCTTTCCACGGTGAACGGGCCAGCGACGCGCACCCGCTTCTTGTCCTCGTAGGGCTGATCGTAGAGCGTCTCGGTGTCGGCGTTACGGGCGATGGAATCGTCGATCTCCCGCTGGCGCTGGCGGCGCAACTCCCACCACTGCGCCAGCCGCTCCCCGGCCTGGGCGGGCCACTCCTTGCCAGCCTCGCGGAGAATCTCCCACTCCTGCCACTGCTGCTTGAGCAGCGCGTTTAACTCCATCCGCAGCGGCTCCAGCTTCTCCTGCCAACGGGCGTGAATGTCGTCGATTTCCGAGTTGTTGGCGATGGCCTTGAGGGTGACATGGGGGACGGTCTTGTAGACGAAGCCCTTGCGAAGGTCGCCCTGGGGCTTGACCTCGGCCAGGGGAATCTTGCCGGTCACTTCCATTTGCTTCTTGCTGCCGTCCTCGGAATCCGCCAGGTAGTAATAGGGATAGCGGGCGGCCATCAGGCGGGTGCGGGCCAGGGCGAGGGCCACGCGGGAGGTGTCGCAGGTGATCCAGCGTCGGCCCCATTGCTCGGCGACGTAGGCGGTAGTGCCACTGCCGCAGGTGGGGTCGAGAACGAGATCGCCGGGGTCGGTGGTCATGAGGAGGCAGCGTTCGATAATCTTAGTGCTGGTTTGTACAACGTATGACTTTTTAAAAGCTGCCTGTGTATCAACCCATAAATTTGTACCCTTTCGGTAAGGAAAATCATCATACATCAAGCGATAACGAAGACTTTTTCCTTCAGGCTGAAGTCGATTCGCAAGCTTCAGCCGATTGAGCTTATCAGACGATACAACCCAAGAGCCGTTATTGGGTGGGTCAAATACGCGATCATTCAACAAATATTTGTAAACTGCATTCTCTGAATACGATGGGGCTAATAGGGCAAACAAACAGTAATACTGAGTTTCTGCTGGATGAGTAAATAATTTAAAGTCCGATTCAGAAATACGCTCATGACTACCGTCAGGATAGATTGCGTATGGGCCATGACCACCAATAATTTCTACGCCACCAACTTCATAGAAGTGCCTAAATTTTAAACAGTTAATGTCTTTTGAGTAGAAAAGAACATGATCGTGCATTGTCTCTAAATGTTTCGCGCCAAGAGGCAGGCTCTTCTTACGAAACACGATGTCTGCAACGAAATTTTCTGAATGGAATACTTCATCCAGCAGAGATCGGATAAGATGAACGTTTTCCGAGTTCATCTGCACAAAAATAGAACCGCTCTCCGTCAACAATTCCCTTGCTACTTGCAACCGATCCCGCAAATACGCCAGGTAGGAATGAATCCCCAGCTTCCAGGTATCCCGGAACGCCTTGATCTGCTCCGGCTGGCGGGTGGCGTCCTCCGCCTTGCCGTCCTTCACATCGCGCTTGCGCGTGGATACCTGCCAGTTGGAGCCAAACTTGATGCCATAGGGCGGATCAAGGTAGATCATCTGCACCTGGCCCTTTAAGCCCTCCTTCTCGGCCAGGCTGGTCATCACCAGGAGGGAATCGCCCAGGATCATCCGGTTTTGCCAGTGCTGGCTGTGCTGGTAGAACTCGATCAACTGGTCAAATTCGATGCCGTTAAAATCCGAGAATAAATCCAGCGTCCCGGCCTGGCCCCGCTTGGCGCTGGCCTGCACGTCCTCGATGATCGCCTGCGGGTGAATCTTCTCCTGGATGTAGACCGGCACCATCGGCACCGCCAGGTCTTCGCTGTCCTGCTCGTCCTTGCCCTTCCACACCAGTTGCGGGTCGAGGTCGGGATTGCGGGGATAGCGCATCGTCTTGGGCGCGGCTTCATCCTCGGCTACGAAATCCCTTAACTCCTCGGTCGGGATGTTGGTCCGGGTGGCGGTCGTGTGCTTGAGGCTTTCCACGGCGATGGTCGGGGCGGAATCCGAATTTTTCTTATTGTTCTTTTTGGGGGGCATGATCAAGCGGCCTTTCAAAACCTCTCAGTGGGCAACAGGGTG
>Ga0209573_1003951_pt1 | contig 15342 bp, 13 predicted proteins | sample TNRBio252014_DNA_FD_185870 | JGI IMG/M metagenome (GOLD analysis project Ga0209573, IMG submission 185870) | Wastewater treatment Type I Accumulibacter community from EBPR Bioreactor in Madison, WI, USA - TNR Reactor_6/25/2014_ DNA (SPAdes)... | ecosystem: Engineered > Bioreactor > EBPR >...
TTCATCCAGGCGGTAGTCGATCGTCGAGTCGTAGTACCCCTCGGAGCGGAGGACGGCCCGAAATCGTTCGAAGTCTCCTTGAATGCGCCGCACCAGGGCTGCCTGGGTCAGGGGCGCCCGGTCGGCCAGGGCGATGAGCTGCGACGTCTGCTCCAGGAGCGAGCGGATGCCCGCGTCGGCGACGCCGTCGATCCGCACGGTATAGGCGATCGGCGCTTCGGCCGGCTGAGCCGGCTCCTCGACCGCGGGCGTTTCCTGGTCCGCGAGCGCCTGCGGCAGCCACCCACAGGCGATCGCGGTCGCCAGAGCCGGGATCCGCAGGAACACAAGGATGGCCGGCCGGGCGCGAACCATACAAGGGCGCGCCGCGGGCCAAAGGAAGCGGCTGAGCCGCCGCGAGGCAGGCGGACCCGCGGGCTGAGCGGAATCCATGTCCCGGCTGCAGGGTGTCATCTCGAGGCGGCAGGAGCTTGGCCGCGATCAGGCCACCAGGAGGATCTTGCCGAGGTGGGTCGCTTCCTGCATCAATCGATGACCTTCGGCGGCCTCGGCCAGCGGCAATCGCGCGTGGATGACGGGGCGGACCGTCCCCGCCGCCAGCAGCGGCCACACCCGCTGCCGCAGCGCCGCACCGATCGCCGCCTTGCGCTCGATGGACCGTACGCGCAGCGTCGAACCCGTCAGCGTCAGCCGCTTCAGCATCACCGGCATCAGATCGATCTCGACCTTGCTACCCTTGAGGAAGGCGATACTGACCAGCCGGCCGTCGCGGGCCAGCAAGGCGATGTTGCGGGCGACATAGTCACCGCCGACGATGTCGAGGATCACGTCGACACCCTTGCCGCCCGTGGCCTCCTTCAGCACGGCGGCGAAGTCCTCGCCGGCGAAGTCGATGGCGCGTTCGGCGCCCAACGCCTCCAGCGCCGATCGCTGCGCCGCCGCGCAGGTCGTGAATACCCGGTGGCCGAACGCGGCGGCGATCTGGATGGCAGTGGTGCCGATGCCGCCACCGCCGCCGTGGACCAGCAGGCTCTCGCCCGGTGCCAGCGCCGCGCGCTCGAAAACGTTGCTCCAGACGGTGAAGAAGGTTTCCGGCAGCCCCGCGGCGTCGACCGGATCCAGGCCGTCCGGGATCGGCAGGCACTGGGCCGCCGGTGCCGTGCAGTACTCGGCATAGCCGCCGCCGGCGGTGAGAGCGCAGCAGACGTCGCCTTCACGCCAACCCGTCGCACCGTCGCCCATGGCGACGACCGTGCCGGAGATCTCCAGGCCGGGGATGTCGGTGGCGCCGGGTGGTGCCGGATACAGCCCGCGCCGCTGATAGACGTCCGGGCCGTTGATGCCGGCGGCCAGCACGCGGATCAGCACCTCGCCGGGTCCCGGAGCCGGCGTCGGCCGGGTGGCGGGCACGAGCACCTCCGGGCCACCGGGCCGGGAGATTTCGACGCAGGACATCTGCTCGGGCACGTCAGGCCGCATCACCGCCACCTCCCTGTTCCGTAATCTCTGTGGACATATCCCGAAGCGGCGGTACGGGCCAGAGCAAACCGGCGCTTCGCCGGTCGACGTGGAGGACGTATGGGTTGCGTGCACGCACCCCACCGACATCCGCGCGAACACGGCACGCCGACTTCCGATCCTGGCGGGAACCGGTGGGGAAAGCCCGGACTATGGCGCGCTTGTTAAGGGTTTGTTGAGAGTACATCGCAATAATGAGCTTCGGGGATCGCGAACGGGTGCGCCCAGGATCGACGCAACCGCAACGCCAGGGAGGCAGCGGTGTTCAAGAAACTTTCGATTTTCCACCGGATGCTGGTGACACTGCTCCTGGCCGTGATCGGCACCGCCGCCGTCGCGGGCGGGTGGCTCTACGACAGCTACGGGACCCTGATGCAGGACCGGCGGGACAAGACGCACGATCTGGTCGAAACGATCGATTCGTTGTTGGCTCATTACCACTCGCTCGAGCAGGCGGGAACGGTCAATGGCGAGGCGGCCCGGGAGATGGCGAAGGCGGCAATTCGCGCCGTCCGCTTCGATGGAACGGAGTACTTTTGGATCAATGACCTGGAACCGCGGATGGTGATGCATCCGCTCAAGCCCGAGCTCGACGGCAAGCCGCTCGGCGACCTCACCGACCCGACCGGCAAGCACCTGTTCGCCGAGGCGGCCGATATCGCCCGGAAGATTGGGGCAGGATACATTTCCTATAAGTGGGCGAAACCGGGTCACGCCGATCCGGTAGCGAAGCTGTCGTACGTCAAGCTGTTCGCGCCCTGGGGCTGGATCGTCGGCTCGGGCATCTACATCGACGACGTCGACACGGCTTTCCGCAAGACGGCCTGGGTCGCCGGCGTCGGCGGGCTCGCCACCATCCTGCTGTTGGGAGGCTCCATTTTCCTGATCGCACGGAGCATCACCAAGCCTCTCCGGGCGATGACCGCGGCGATGAGCGAACTCGCCGGCGGCAACCTCGGTGTCGACGTTCCCGCCAAGGAGCGCGGCGACGAAATCGGCGGGATGGCCATCTCCGTCCAGGTCTTCAAGGACAATGCCATCGAAATGAAGCGCCTGCAGGCCGAGCACGAGGCGTCCGAGCATCGTGTCGAAGCCGAGAAGCGCGAGACGATGGCGAAGCTCGCCGCCGGCTTGCAGGCGAGCGTCGGCGGCGTGGTCGAGGCGGTGACGAACACGTCGAGGGAAATGCGCTGCTCGGCCGAAACCATGGCCACCGTCGCCGAGCGCGGCAGCGCCCAGTCGAACGTCGTCGCCTCCGCGGCGCACGATGCGTCCAGCAACGTTCAGGCGGTCGCCGCGGCGGCGGAAGAGCTGTCGACGTCGGTGCAGGAAATCAGCCGGCAGGTCTCGCAGGCCTCGCAAATCACCGCAGCCGCCGTCACCGACGCAGCGCAGGCCAACCAGACCGTCGCGGGTTTGGCGGCGGCCGCGCAGGAGATCGGCGCCGTCGTCGACCTGATCAACACCATCGCCGCTCAGACCAACCTTCTCGCTCTCAACGCCACGATCGAGGCAGCCCGGGCCGGCGACATGGGCAAGGGGTTTGCCGTCGTCGCATCGGAAGTGAAAGCCCTGGCGGGACAGACGGCCAAGGCGACGCAGGAGATCGCCGGCAGGATCGGCGGCATTCAGACGGGGACCCGCGATGCGGTCGACGCCATCGCGCGGATCGGCGCGACCATCGCCAAGGTCGACGAGATTGCCACGGCGATCGCCGCCGCCGTCGAGCAGCAGGGTGTGGCGACGCAGGAGATCGCCCGGAACGCCGAGCTGGCCTCGGGCGGCACGAACGAGGTGACGTCGTCGATCGAAGGCCTGAGCGCGGCTGCGGCTGAAACCGGCGCAGTCTCGGCCCGTGTGCTCGATGCGTCGGGCGAGTTGTCGCAACAGTCGGACGTGCTGCGCGGCCAGGTCGAGGACTTCCTGGCGTCGATCCGCCGCGCGGCCTGAGCCGCGGCCGGCATCGGCGGCATCAGGCGGCAATACGCAGTGGCGGCGAAGGCTCCCACGGCTATACTCGCCGGCGTCGCATCCTGACAGCAACGATCCCGACAGTCGGCTCCCATGCAATTCGCCACATTGGCCTTCGTCGCCTCCGAGCACGACGAAGCAAAAGCCGCCAAGGATCGCCTGCAGGGCGCCTACGCGACGGTCGCGCCCGAGGCGGCCGACGTGATCGTCGCGTTGGGCGGTGACGGCTTCATGCTGGAGACGTTGCACCGCTTCATGGACCGCTCCGTGCCGATCTTCGGCATGAACAGGGGCTCGGTCGGCTTCCTGATGAACAGCTTCGCCGAGGACGGGCTGATCGAGCGGTTGCAGCGTGCGCAGGCGGTCTCGCTGCACCCGCTGCGAATGCGCGCGACGGACGTCGCCGGCGAGGTGCACGAGGCGCTGGCGATCAACGAAGTCTCGCTGCTGCGCGAGACCCGGCTCGCGGCCAAGCTGCGGATCACCATCGACGGCGTGCTGCGGATGCAGGAGATGATCTGCGACGGCGTGCTGCTGTCCACGCCGGCGGGGAGCACCGCCTACAATCTTTCCGTGAACGGGCCGATCCTGCCGTTGACGGCGCACGTGCTGGCGCTGACGCCGATCAGCGTGTTCCGCCCGCGAAATTGGCGGGGGGCGATCCTGCCGCATCGGACGACGGTGGCGATCGAGGCGCTGTTCCCGGAGCTGCGGCCGGTCAGTGCGGTCGCCGACTATACCGAGGTGCGCGACATCCGCGAGGTGGTGGTGCATGAGGACCGCGGCAGCGCGTTGTCGCTGTTGTTCGATCCGGAGCACAATCTGGAGGAGCGGATCATCAAGGAGCAGTTCCTGCTCTGAGGGCGTCGACCGCCGACCCGGCCCGCGCGTCCACGCCGACCGCATCCGCCGGTGACGCGAAGCCGTCCCGCCGCAACAGCGCAGCGAGGTCCCGGCCGATCCGCCCGACCAGGGCCGGCCCGCCGTAGACCAGCGCCGTGTACAGCTGCACCAGCGAGGCGCCGGCGCGAATCTTGGCATAGGCGTCGGCGCCGCTCGCCACACCGCCGACGCCGATCAGCGGCAGTCGGCCTTCGGTCAGCCGGTGGAACTCGGCCAGCACCGCCGTCGAGCGGACCATCAGCGGCGCTCCGCTCAGTCCGCCGCTCTCTGCCCGGTGCCGGTCCACCAGGCCGGCCGGCCGCTCGATCGTCGTATTGGTGGCGATCAGGCCGTCGATGCCGGAGTGCAGCACCACGTGGGCGATGTCGGCGCATTCCTCCGCGGTGAGATCGGGTGCCACCTTGACGAGCAGTGGCGTCGGTGATGCGGCCGGACCGCGCGGCGCCCCGTCGCGGGCTTCGCGGACGACGTCCAGCAGTCGGGCGAGTTCGTCGCGGCGCTGCAGCCCACGCAGCCCCGGCGTGTTCGGCGACGAGACGTTGACGACGAGGTAATCGACCAGCGGGGCCAGCGTCGCCACGGCCAGCGCACACGCCGCCGCCGGGGAGGCGACGCCGCGGTTCGGCCCGACGTTGCCGCCGACGAGGCCCGTATTTCCCGCCTCGCGGCGGGCGGCGAGCCTTCGGGCGACGACGGCGAGGCCGTGGTTGTTGAAGCCCATGCGGTTGATCACCGCCCGATCCCGCGGCAGCCGGAACAGGCGGGGCCGCGGGTTGCCGCCCTGCGGCTCCGGGGTCACCGTGCCGATCTCGACGAAGCCGAAGCCCATCGCCAGCATCGCGTCCGCCACCTCGGCGTTCTTGTCGAAGCCGGCGGCCAATCCGAGCGGCGTGGGGAAGCGCCGCCCCCACAGTTCGACCGCGAGCAACGGTTCGGCGGCGGGACAGGACCGGGGCACCAGTCCGCGACGGAGCGCGGCGATGGTGACGCCGTGCGCCAACTCCGCATCGAGCGTGCGGATCAGCGGGCCGGCGAGTGCGTAGTAATCCATGGTTCGAACCTCGCCGACGGACGGCCCCTTGCGCCGGCGATTCCGGGCGGGTGCGCGCGATGCTACGTTAGCCGCGATCACCGCCCATGTCCCAACCGAGCGATTACCGGGATGCCGCAACACGCCGCCGTCTTGTTCAGTAACGACGCTTTCTACGCCGCCTTTGCCGGGCGAAACCCGGAGGCTATGCAGGCGGTCTGGTCCGGCCGGGAGGCGGTCACCTGCATTCACCCTGGCTGGCCGCCGTTGCTCGGGCGGGACGCGGTGATGCAGAGCTGGCGGCGAATCCTGAGCAATCCCACGACGCCGACGGTGGTCTGCCACAATGCCACGGCGCGGGTGTTCGGCGAGACGGCATACGTCGTCTGCCATGAACAGGTCGGCGACAGCTTCCTGGTGGCGACCAACGTCTTCGTTCTCGAAGATCGACGCTGGCGGCTGGTCCACCATCAAGCCGGCGCCGCTCCCGCGCCCGAGCCCGAGCCTTCGCAGGCACCGGCACCCTCGCTGCAGTAGGCGGGCCGGCGCCGCAGCCGAATCCGCGGCTGCGCCGACCGCGGACGGTTGCCTGCGTATACAACTAAAAAATGTATAGGTTGAATGTCATTACTCTCTTTACGAGAAGCACGGGAATGCGTACAGTTGTGCATATAAATGAACATGCATCCAAAGATTGCACAAGTCGGGTGCTGCCATGCAGATCGAAGCGTCCACGCCCCATATGCCCGCGTTTCCTTCGCCGAGCGCGCACGTCGCCCCGGAGGGCTTTCCCTCTGCGACGGCTCGAATCCGCCGGCACGGGCCGCAGCGACAGGACCCGGCGCTCGACCTGAAGATCGGTCAGATGCTCTGCTCGCGCCTGTGTCACGACCTGATCGGCCCGACAGCCGCGATCAACGCTGGCGAAGAACTGATCCGCGACGCGTCCGCCGGCGCCGCCGACAGCGAAGACGCGCACGAGCTGATCGCCGGCAGTGCCCGCCAACTCGCCGGCCGGCTCACCTTTTTTCGCATCGCGTTCGGCCAGAGCGGCTCGCCGGGCTCCGGCCTCACTTACGCGGAGGTCCGTGAATTGGCGGAGGGCTTCCTCTTCGGCGGTCGTTCCCGCCTGGAGTGGCAGCCGAACGCCGGCGATCTCTTCGGCGACGGGGTCTTGTCCGGGGACGGCGCCCGCCTGTTGCTCTGCCTGATCATGCTCGCGGCGGATGCACTGCCACGTGGCGGCCGGGTGTGTGTGCGGGTCGAGGAAGAGGGTGCCCGCTCCCGCCTTTCGCTGACGGCGGAGGGTGCCGCCGCCCGCCTCTCCCCGGAGATCCTGGCAGCCCTGCATGCGACCGAAGTGTCGGCGGTGACGTCGCGCACGGTCCACGCGTTCTATCTGTCCTGCCTCGCCGCCCGGCTGCACGTCGCCATCGAATTGGATGCCGAAACGAACGGGTGCATGCAGTTCATGGCGAGCGTGCCGGCCGGCTTTGTCGAGCGACGCCGCGGCTGAACGGAGCGCCCGCTTCTTACGCGAGTGAAAAATGCCGGCCGGACGCTCACGAGTTGTAAACGGTTCGATGGTAGCGTGACGTTCGGATCGAGGTGCACCTCATCTCACCGAAGTGTTCCAGTAGCAGCAGCCCGAGGCGAAGATGGACGATCTCCTGCGCGAATTCCTGACGGAAACGACCGAGAGCCTGGCGGTTCTGGATGCGGAACTGGTGCAGTTCGAGCACGATCCGGAGAACAGCGGCATCCTCGGCAACATTTTCCGCCTGGTCCACACCATCAAGGGAACTTGCGGTTTTCTGGGTCTGCCCCGGCTGGAAGCCATCGCTCACGGCGGCGAAAACGTGCTGGGCAAGTTCCGCGACGGTGTTCTCGCCGTCTCGCCCGAGGCGGTGACCTCCATTCTCAAGTGCATCGACGCGATCCGGGTGCTGCTCGCGGCGCTCGAGGAGACCGGCACGGAATCCGCCGGCGATGACAGAGCGCTGCTCGCGGAACTCGCCGAGGTGGCGCAGGGTCGTCAGCCGAGCGCGGCGACGCCGCTCGCACCCCCGGTCGCCGCGCCCGACGAGGAGCCGGCCCAGACAGTCCCGCCGGCCAAGCTGCCGCAGCCGGAGCAGGCGTGCTCCACGGCGGTCGCGACGGCTCCCCGCTCGAGCGCGAACGAGACCGCGTCGCCGGAGCCTGGAGCGGAGACGAAGGCGGGATCGGTTGCCTCGCAGTCGATCCGCGTCCCCGTGGAATCGCTGGAATCGCTGATGGATCTGGTCAGCGAACTCGTACTCACCCGCAACCAGTTGCTGCAGATGGTGCGCGGTCGGACCGATACCGAGCTCGCCCCGCCACTGCAACGGCTCAGCCACATCACCAGCGAGCTGCAGGAAGGCGTGATGAAGACGCGGATGCAGCCGGTCGGCAACGCCTGGTCGAAGCTGCCGCGTATCGTCCGCGATCTGGCGCACGAAACGGGCAAGAAATTCGACCTGCAGATGTCCGGCGAAGGGACCGAGCTGGACCGGCAGGTTCTGGAGATGATCAAGGACCCGCTGACGCACATGGTGCGGAATGCGGCCGACCATGGGATCGAGCTGCCGGAGGAGCGGCGTCGTCTCGGCAAGCCGGAGACTGGCGTGATCCGGCTGACCGCTCACCACGAGGGCGGGCATATCATCATCGGCGTCAGCGACGACGGCCGCGGTCTCGATCTCGATCGCATCCGCCGCAAGGCCCTGGACAAGGGGTTGGTGCGCGAAGGCGACCTCGCGCAGATGTCGGACCAGCAGATCTTTCAGTTCGTCTTCAATGCCGGGTTCTCCACGGCCGAGAAGGTGACGAACGTCTCCGGGCGCGGCGTCGGCATGGATGTGGTCCGCACCAATATCCAGAAGATCGGCGGCAACATCGAGCTGTCGAGCGTCGCCGGGCAGGGCTCGACCTTCATCATCAAAATACCGCTGACGCTGGCCATCGTCTCGGCGCTGATCGTGTCTTCGCGGAGCCTCCGCTTCGCTCTGCCGCAGATTTGCGTTCTGGAACTCGTCGGCGTCAACGGCGCCGGCGACGCGAAGATCGAGATGATCCGCGAGACGCCTCTGCTCCGGTTACGCGACAAGCTGCTGCCCCTGGTCGATCTGAGTACCCTCCTGCACCTCGATACCGCGGCCGGCGATGGCGAGGAGGCCAGGGCCGGCTCGCGGGCGGCGTTCGTCGTCGTCACGCAGGTCGGCAAGCTGCGCTTCGGCATCGTCGTCGACGAGGTGTTCGATACCGAGGAAATCGTCGTCAAGCCGGTCACGCCACTGCTGCGCGGCATCCGTTACTACGCCGGCAACACCATCCTGGGCGACGGCGGGGTGGTGATGATCCTGGATCCCAACGGGATCGCCCAGGCGATCGGCCATCAGGGCACGCGCGCCGATGACGATGCCGCAGCGACCGCGGAGGCCGACCACTCGAAGGTACGACTGCTGGTGTTCCGCGCCGGCGGCGAGGGGCAGAAGGCGATCCCGCTGGAGCTGGTCGCCCGCCTCGAGGAGATCGACCTGAGCAATGTCGAGCGCTCGCAGGGCCGGCCGATGATCCAGTATCGCGGCCACCTGATGCCGTTGGTCGCCTGCGATCCCGGGTTCGAGTGGCCACGCGAGGGTCGCCGGCCGGTCCTCGTGTTCACCGACCGCGGCCTGTCGATGGGCCTCGTCGTCGAGGAAATCGTCGACATCGCCGAGCAGCACCTGACCGTCGAGCTGACCGGCAGCGCGGAGGGGTTCGTCGGCAGCGCTGTCATCGATGGCAAGGCCACCGAACTGCTGGACGCCACCTACTTTCTCACCCAGGCCTTCCCCGCCTGGTTCGAAGCCACCGGCGAGATCACCGGCCGAATCCGCCGGTCGCCGAAGCTGCTGCTGGTGGAGGACAGCCCGTTCTTCCGCCGGCTGGTCACGCCGCTGCTGGAAGCCGAAGGCTACGAGGTCACGGCCGTCGAGGATGCGGGCCATGCGCTGGAGCTTCGCGAGAGCGGCGCCGCGTTCGACGCCATCATCAGCGACATCGAGATGCCGGGGATGAGCGGTTTCGAGTTCGCCCGGCAGGTCCGGCACGACCAGCGATGGTCCGGAATGCCATTGCTGGCGCTTTCGTCGCACGCCAGCGAAAGCGACCTGGAGCAGGGCCGGTCGGTCGGCTTCACCGACTACATCGCCAAGTTCGATCGCGACGGATTGATGTCGAGCCTGGCGCGCACATTGCGCGATTTGCGTGCGGCGTGATCGTCCCCACCAGGGACGACCGGCTCGCCGCGACCTGACCCGCGATCGGAGGCTGTCATGAAATCCTGTCTCGTCGTCGACGACTCGCGTGTCATCCGCATGGTGGCTCGCAAGGTACTGCTCGAGCTCGAATTCGACGTTCGCGAAGCGGCGAACGGCCAGGAGGCGCTCGTCGAGTGCTGCGAGAACATGCCGGATGCCGTGCTGTTGGATTGGAACATGCCGGTGATGGACGGCATCCAGTTCCTGGCCGCGCTGCGCATTCTGCCCGGCGGCGAGGCGCCGATCGTCGTGTTCTGCACCACGGAGAGCGACGTCGCGCACATCCAGAGGGCGATCGAGATGGGAGCGAACGAGTACATCATGAAGCCGTTCGATCGCGAGATCATCGAGATGAAGTTTCTGCAAGTCGGCCTGCTGGACTAGGACGGTGGCCCCTCTGGTGAAGCAGATGGTGCCCGCGCGCACCGATCCGGGCGCCGTCCGGGTGATGGTGGCCGACGACTCCGCGGTCGTCCGCGGCCTGATCACCTCGATGCTCGGCTCGGACCCCGGAATCGAGGTGGTGGCATCCGTCGCCAATGGCGCGCTCGCCGTCGAACGGCTGGCGCGCACGCGGGACATCGACGTCGTCGTCCTCGACATCGAGATGCCGGTGATGGACGGCATCACCGCGCTGAGCAAGCTGCTCGAGATCGAGCCGACGCTGCAGGTGGTCATGGCGTCCACGCTGACCCAGCACAACGCGAAGATCAGCCTGCAGGCCCTCGAGCGCGGGGCTGCGGACTACGTGCCGAAGCCCAGTAGTCGCGACATCGGCGGCAGCGCCGGCTTCCGCCGGGATTTGCTCGCCAAGGTGAAGGTGCTCGCGGCGCGACGCAGCCGCCTGCAGCCGTGGCGTGGCGCCGCTGCGCTCGCGTCGACGGGGCGTCCACGTGGCGTGGCGGGTGCGGCTGTCGCAAGCGGGGCCGCGGCACCCGCGCCGCGGCCGGTCCTGCGCGCAGGCCCGCGGGCACGCGCCGACGTCATCGCCATCGGCTGTTCGACCGGCGGACCGCAAGCCCTCGCCGCGGTGCTCAAGGGCCTGAAAGCCGAGACGCCGTCGCAGCCGATCCTGATCACGCAGCATATGCCGCCGACGTTCACCACCATCCTGGCCGAGCACCTGCAACGCGCCAGCGGCATTCCCTGCGCCGAAGGTCGCGCCGGCGAGATGTTGGCCGGTGGCCGGATCTACGTGGCACCCGGCGATCATCACATGCTGGTGGAGGCCGCCGCCGGGGGATTGCGCCTGCAACTGACCCAGGACCCGCCCGAGAACTTCTGCCGGCCGTCGGTCGATCCGATGCTGCGCAGCCTCGCCGTCTGCGGCCGGCGGACGCTGGCCGTCGTGCTCACCGGCATGGGCTCGGATGGATTGGCCGGTTGCCGCCGGCTGATCGAAGCCGGAGGCACCGTGCTCGCCCAGGACCAGGCGAGCAGCGTCGTCTGGGGAATGCCGGGTGCCGTCGCCACCGCCGGTCTCTGCTGCGCGGTAGAACCGCTCGATCGAATCGCCGCTGCGATTATCGCGCTGGCCAAAGGAGGAAGCCTCCGATGACGCCCACGGATTTGGACTTTCTGAGCAGTCTCATTCGGCAGCGTTCCGGCATCGTGATCACTCGCGACAAGGAATACCTGTTGGAGAACCGGCTCGCGCCGCTGGTCACCCGACACAAGATGGCCGGCATCCCGGCGCTGGTGACGGCCCTCAAGCAGGCGTCGAACGACCCGCTGGTGCGCGAAGTGGTCGAGGCGATGACCACCAACGAGACGCTGTTCTTCCGCGACACCCGGCCGTTCGACACGTTGCGAACGCAATTCCTGCCGGCGCTGATGGCAGCCCGCGCATCGCAGCGAACACTGCGTGTCTGGAGCGCCGCGTGCTCGACCGGGCAGGAGCCGTATTCCATCGCCATGCTCCTCAAGGAGGAGGCGGCACGCATGGCCGGATGGCGTACCAGCATCGTCGCCACCGACATCGCTCGCGCGGTGCTGGCCAAGGCACGGGCGGGCATCTACTCGCAGTTCGAAGTGCAGCGTGGCCTGCCGATCCGTCTGCTCGTCAAGTATTTCAAGCAGATCGGCACGCAGTGGGAGCTCGCCGAAGAGGTCCGCGGCATGGTCGAGTTTCGCGAACACAACATCACCCGGGACTCGGCGCCAGGGAGCGGCTTCGACATCGTTTTCTGCCGTAACCTTTTGATCTACTTCGACCAGGACCTGAAACGCCAAGTGCTGGGGCAGATCGCCGACGCCATGGCGCCGGACGGCGTGCTGTTCCTCGGCGGTGCCGAGAGCGTGCTCGGCGTCACCGACCGGCTGGAGCCGGTGCCGGACCAGCGCGGCGCCTACCGGCGGACCGAAGCCACCTCGGCCACCGCCCGTCGTTTCGTCGGCGCGCGCGCCTGAACCGCCAGCCGCCCGCTCCGAACGCTAATCGCCGACGTTGCCGGCCGGACGGACCACGTTGATCTCGTGGCGCTTGACGCGTGTCGACGGGGCCGTGCTGCCGGGCGTGAAGAAGTCCGTGACGTACTTCGCGTCCACGCGCAGCCGTGACGTGGCCGGGCAGTTCGAACGAATGCGCGCATGCCCTTCGAACGTCCTGTCACGGAGGTTGCTGAACACGTTCTGGTTGAACGGCGTGATGATCACCGCGGGATCGAAGGCGGTGGTGAACTCGAAAGTTTGCGCACCAGCGACCGGGAACGGGCCGGAATAGCCGGCGATGGCGCCGTTGAACTCGACCCATTCCATCTGCACCTGGCACTGCCTCACCTGTGGCGGGAAGGGAAGGCCGATCGACACGATGGTCTCGGCGGAGACACCGGACCCGATTTCCTGAGCCTGCCCGGTATGATCGGAGACGGCGTAAGGCAGTAGATAGAGAACGTTCGGCAACACCGCCGGGTTCACCGGAGTAGGAATTTGCGGCTGATCAGCGGCCAACGCGGCGGATGCACTCAGCATTGCTGCGAAGCTCGCTGTGAATACGCCAAGTCGATGCCTGCCAACGCGTTGACATTTCATCATGAGGGTATCTCCACAACTTGATGCGAACGCTTATTATACGCGATTCCCGCCCTCAAATGAAGTGGGGATACGGTATGGCAACGGACGCGGAGCCTGCGCGGCAGTGCACGCGCCCTCTGCGTGTCGTCGACGCCTCGGCGACCTGCGCATTACGGGCTATCTCATTGTGCTGGCCGCTGCAGCTCTGTCGGAGGCCGGTCCAAACGGCGGAGGGCGAAAGCCCTCCGCCGCCGAACGGGATCGGTCGCCGCGCTAGTGGCTGGCGGCGCCGGCTGCACCCAGACCGGTCTGGGCGCGGACCATCTGATCGTCGTACGCCGCGATCTCTCTGGCCGCCCGCGGGCTCTTGTCGAGCACGGAGACGATCCAGGCGACAAAGAACGCGGCCGGCATGGAGAAGATCGCCGGCTGCTCGTACGGGAACAAGGGAGCGGCGTTGCCGAGCACGGTGACCCAGACCGCCTTCGAGAAGATGACGATCGCGGTCGCCGAGACCAGGCCGACGATGCCGCCCCACACCGCTCCCCGGGTCGTCAGCCCTTTCCAATACATGGAAAGAATGAGGATCGGGAAGTTGCAGGACGCGGCGATGCCGAAGGTCAGGCCCACGAGGAAGGCGATGTTCAGCTTCTCGAACAGAATTCCGAACAGCACCGCGACCAGACCGAGGGCGAGCGACGACAACCGGGAGACGCGGACCTCGGCGGCTTCGGTGACCTTGCCGCCCTTGATGACGCTGGCGTAGAGGTCGTGGGCGATCGCCCCCGCGCCCGCCAGGGCGAGGCCGGCGACGACGGCGAGGATGGTGGCGAACGCGACCGCGGCGAGGAAGCCGAGCAGCAGGTTGCCGCCGACGGCCTTCGCCAGATGCATCGCCGGCATGTTGCCGCCGCCGATCATCTTGCCGGCGATGTTGCCGCCTTCGAAGAAGGCCGGATTCTGCCCGACGATGACGATCGCCGCCAGACCCATGATGCAGACGACGCAGAAGAAGAAGCCGACGCAGAAGGTGGCGACGAACACGCTCTTGCGTGCCGCCCTGGCATTGGGGACGGTGAAGAATCGCATGAGAATGTGCGGTAGCCCGGCGGTGCCGAACATCAATCCCAACCCCAGCGACACCGCCGTGACCGGGTCGGAGAGCAGTGTGCCCGGCCCCATCAGCTTCATGCCGCTGCTGCTGGCGGCGACCGCCTGTGTCGCCAAGGCTTCGAAGCTGAAGCCGAACTGCGAGAATGCCAGCAGCATCACCAGGGTGCCACCGCCGAGCAACAGGCATGCCTTGATGATTTGCACCCAGGTGGTGGCGATCATCCCGCCGAAGGTGACGTAGATCACCATCAGGACGCCGACGAGGGCCACCGCCGACCAGTAGGGAAGGCCGAACAGCAGTTTGATCAACTGACCGGCGCCGACCATCTGCGCCGTGAGATAGAAAACCACCACCGTCAGCGATCCGATCGCCGCCATCGTCCGCACTCTCTTCTGATCGAGGCGATAGGAGACGATATCGGCGAAGGTGAATTTACCGAGGTTGCGCAGGCGTTCGGCCATCACGAACATGATGAATGGCCAGCAGGAGTAGAAGGCGATGCAGTAGATGAAGCCGTCGTAGCCGCGGGTGTAGACCAAGCTGGTCAGCCCGAGCAATGTCGCAGCCGACATGTAGTCGCCAGCGATGGCCAGACCGTTCTGCGTGCCGCTGATGCCTCGGCCTGCAGCGTAGAAGTCGCTCGCCGTCTTGGTACGCTTCGAAGCCCAGTAGGTGATTCCCAGCGTTGCTCCGACGAAGATCAGGAACATGATGATGGCGTTGGGGTTGACCGCCTGCTGCTGGGTTTCCCCGAGCGAAGCCGGTGCGGCGAACGCCGGCACCACCCATAGCCCGGCCGCGAATACGGCCACGAACATAGCGATGAGCCGGCTCATAGGTCTGCCTCCCGGAGAATTTCGATGTTCGTTGCGTCGAACTCTTTGTTGGCGCGATGGATGAAGTAGCCGGTCAGCAGCCAGAAAAACACGATGATCCCCACCCCGATCGGGATGCCGACCGACGTCGTCGAGCCTTCGCTCAGCGGCGTGGCCAGCAAATGCGGCGCAAAAGCGACGACAAGGATGAAGCCGTAGAAGACTACGAGGACGATAGCCGCCAAGGTCCACGAGAACCGGCTGCGTTTTGCCATCTCCTCCTGGTATCTCGGATTGTTTTGTATTCGTTTGTATATTTCTGAGGACATTTTCTCTCTCCCTAGTGTCGTTCTTAACCCGTTTGTTGTGCAGCCGGGCATCTGATCAGCGGGCAACCCTTTCTGCGCCGCCCATGTGAACGATAAGGAAATTAAAGCACCAAGCAACTAAGGATTGCGCCACCCGGTTGGCGCGCCGGCAACGTGTGACCCGCGCGACAACGACGGCGGCACGACGCGCCCGCCCAGGGAGGTAGCGTCCGCCCGGGTGGTGTGAAATCTCGGAGCGAAGCCGGCGGGCGGAGCTCCGCAACAAGCGGAGCCCGTCGGCTTCGCGGTGGTCGGGGCGGTCATCGCGCCTCTTCGGTAGGGTTGAGTT
>Ga0209573_1003952_pt1 | contig 15341 bp, 10 predicted proteins | sample TNRBio252014_DNA_FD_185870 | JGI IMG/M metagenome (GOLD analysis project Ga0209573, IMG submission 185870) | Wastewater treatment Type I Accumulibacter community from EBPR Bioreactor in Madison, WI, USA - TNR Reactor_6/25/2014_ DNA (SPAdes)... | ecosystem: Engineered > Bioreactor > EBPR >...
TAATGAAATCAGCACGAATCAGAAGCCTGCTCCTTGTGGAGCAGACGATTCTGATTCGGGCTGAGAGTAGCTCTGCGAGATGCTGATGCACGAATGCTGTCAGAACATGCCGCCAATGGCTTCCAGGATTCCTGATGGCTGAGCATCGGGCTGAGTGAACAACCACATGGTTCGGACGAGTTCAATTCCCACCACAGCACACACCAGTGACAACACTGTGGAAATCCCCAGCATCACTTTGACCGGGGTTCCCCAGTCCACATCGGCTCGAACCGAGGTTCGAGCAGGAAATCCTGAGACTCCCCCGCCACCCTCTCCAAAGCCCTCTTCATACCCGACCTCTTCGGCATCATGAATATCGTCGAGTTCGTCATCTGCGAACTCGTCATCCATGCCGGCATCGTCGTCATACGACTCTTCGTAGTCGTCATCGACGGCTGTGGAAGTGCCCGCACCTTCAGCGTCGTCATCGTCTTCAAACTTCAGCACACTGGTGCTGGTGTCCATATCATCGTCGTCGTCGTCCAGACCCGCGAGTTCAAATTCGCTGTCGTTACTGACTCCGCGGGATGGCATTTCCAGTTGAGTTGTCGCGCCGGTCGAATCCAGCATCGCCCGCGCACCGGGGATAGCCTGCATCGGCATCGTGCGGCTCATGTCCTGGTCGTCGTCATCGGCATCCAGACTGATACCGCTGTCATCGTCAAGATCCAGCGAGATTCCACTGTCGTCGGCATCCAGACTGATACCGCTGTCGTCGCTGCCGAGCTTGGCACCGCTGTCGAAACTTTCCAGACTGATGCCACTGTCATCGGCGTCCAGACTGATGCCGCTGTCAATCTCCAGTGAGATTCCACTTTCTTCAGCGTCCAGCGACAAACCACTGCCACGAGTGTTGAGGCTGATTCCACTGTCCACCGGAAGGCGAATTCCCGAGCCCTTATTGATGAGCTTCAGATCGCTGTCATCGGGAATGGCCGGCAGAGCAATTGTCCGGGCATCCGGAGCAGGAGTTGATTCGGCGAGTCGAATATCGCTGTCGGTCCGATCCAGCCCTGCAGACAGCTTCACGTCGCTGTCACTGTCAATCTCTTCTCCCAGCAAGTCGTCACTGCCCATCAGTTTGACGTCGCTGTCGGAATCCGCCGCGGCCAGAGTAATTTCAACCGTTTTATCGGAGTCATCTTCGGACAAACGCACATCACTGTCGGAATCCATCAGCGCGATTCCGGAATCATCTTCCGAATCCCCAGCCAGCAGCACGTCACTGTCGGAATCCGACATCATCGTGGTCTTGCTGAGATCAATTTCTCCGTCTGTCGGTGCTCCGACCAGTTTCACGTCACTGTCGGAATCTGACAGTTTTCCACCGCCATCCCAGCCACTGAAATCCAGGGCATCATCGTCGGCCTCAGATTCCAGTTGCGGGCCCGAGTCGCCTGTCAGCTGAACGTCACTTCCGGAATCCGCCACTTTCTTCGCGTCGTCATCACCGAACAGGGACTCGTCAAAAAACAGACGAACATCGCTGTCGGAACTGGACATATCGGCTTCCGGCTCATCCAGCACAGAGGACGATTCATCATCGCGGATGATCGGAAAGTCCGGCGACGAATCCGCACCTCGAGATCGAGCGAACTCTTCCACATCCTGTTCGCGAAACTTCCAGCTGCCTCGGTCGGCGAATCCGCGAATGTCGCCTCGTTCACGCAGACGCATCAGTTCATCGGGCGCCATACTCAACAGAGCAGCGGCTTCATCAAGACTCAGGTATCTCTTGGCCATGTCTGACTACTTTCCGTCTGACGATAGTTCCGGACGGGATTGATGGAAACAAGTTCCGTGAAAGCCGCAGATCTTCATGCGTGACCGCATTTCAGGACGGCAAAATCTGTGTCGTTTGCCCATGACGGGCACTTTGCCTGATTCTAAAACCGGCCTTCGGGGTTGCAAGTTCTTTGTTGCGAACAGACAACGGACCGTGCCATTTGACCTCAACATCGCAAAACTGCCTCTTTACTCCGATCACAACATCTGCGGAATAACCGTTCCAATCGCGCCAACCTCTGGGAACTCAGCAGCGTCGCTCGCCACGCTGCTGCGACAATGCACCACCTTTCGCATTCGACCGGTGTTCCATCAGGTCTTCAGGAAAAGCCGCGGGCGAAAACACAACCTGCAAATTCAGCCGGTGCGATTCACAAAGACCATTCGTCCAAAACGCACGAATCGAGTTGGGAAAAATTACAGCTCTCTGCGGAATAACGCTTGCACTGGCCGACTTCTGTATTCCGCAGCATCGTTTCGGAAGGCTTGATACCACCGCGACGCTGCCAAATTTTGTCCGCCCCCACTAATCTCAGCTGGAGAATTCACCCGAACGGCTTCGATTTGAGAGGAGTCCACAATGTGGCTGCTGTCGCTGTTTTTGCCCTTTCTCAGCACTCTTGCAGGCCCGGGTGATGACGCCCTTCGTGAACGTCTGAAAGACGCCAACGGTGTCAGAACCGATCTGTGGGTTTACAACGATATTCCGACAGCCCTCGAGGAAGCTCGCCGTCAGAACAAACCGCTGTTTGTGACGTTTCGATGTGTGCCCTGCAAAGACTGTGCGGCGTTTGACGCGGACGTGGCCAATGGCAATGAGCGAGTCCGCACGCTGGCTCAGGAGAAATTTGTTTCCGTACGACAGGTCGAAATGAAGGGCGTTGACCTTTCTCAGTTTCAGTTTGACCATGATCTGAACTGGGCCGGCATGTTCATCAACGCGGATGGCATTGTCTACGCCCGCTACGGGACTCAAAGTGCCGAAGGTTCGGATGCCTACAATTCGATTGACGGATTACTGCACACGATGCAGCGAGTTCTGGAACTGCATGCCAGCTACCCGAACAATCGCACCGAGCTGGAAGGCAAACGCGGTTCCGATCGAAGAATTAAAGATGCTCTGAAACTGCCTGGGCTGCGGAATCCTGCGAAGTACGCCGAAGAAACAAATCGCGGTAACTGCATTCATTGCCACAACATCCACGATGCCGAACATCAGCAGGCTCTGGATGAAGGCACTTATACTCCGGACCTGCTGCTGAAGTATCCCCTGCCGGACACACTGGGACTGAAAATCAATCGCCGGGATGGAGTGACCATTGAAGGCGTCCTTCCGAACAGCGCTGCGGCCACGGCAGGCCTGAAAGCAGGCGAAGAGATTCTGCGAATGAACGGCCAGCGGATTGTGTCCATTGCGGACATGCAATGGGTGCTGCATCACCTGCCAAAAGGAGACGCCGAAGTGCTGGTGGAAGCGTCCGACTCGGGCTCAAGAACGCTCCGACTGAAAAGCGGCTGGAAGCAGCATGATTTTTCCTGGCGCGGGTCGATGTGGAACGCGCCGCCGCGGCTGCAGGTATGGCTTCCGGAACTGACCGGCGATCGACTGAAACAGCTTCAGCTTCCGACTTCGTCTTCGGCCCTGGAAGTTCGCTGGATCAACATGGAAGGATCCGGCGGCCGACAGGCAAAGGCCGATGGACTGCGTGAAAAGGACATCGTCGTGGCCCTGGACGGGAAACCCTTCCGGATGGATTCACGACAGTTCAATGCCCATCTGAAGGTTTACTACAAAGTGGGCGACATTTTGCCCCTGACGGTTCTTCGTGACGGCAAGTCCGTGAATCTGAAAATCCGTCTGGTGGAGTGAGGCGTTCGAGATCATTTCATGCCTCACGCAGTGTTGTTGCAGGATTGAATGGACCATCGACTCCACTGTGCAGGGCGATTCGCTTTTTTGCGGGAATTCCGGGCGATCGCAGAGCGTTCCTCGACAGACCACTGTGGCCCGTTATAGTCATGCGCTCCTTCAACAGCCGGTCTCTCTGCACAGAGATCCATCGCCCTCGGACATTTCGGGAAGTTGATCAGGTCCCATGAAGATCCATGAATTTCAGGCTAAGCAGTTGTTCAAGGCGGCAGGCGTTTCTGTCCCTCAGGGAATTGTCTGTAAGTCAGCGGAAGAAGTCGCCGCGGCATTCACGACACTCGGCGGCCCCGTGGCTGTGGTGAAGTCTCAGATCCATGCGGGTGGCCGCGGCAAGGGAACCTTCAAAGAACACCCCACGCAGCGTGGTGTCGTTCTGGTGCGTTCAGCACAGGAAGCCGCCGACAATGCGAAACGCATGCTGGGAAGCACGCTTGTCACAATTCAAACGGGCGAAGAAGGCAAACAGGTCAGCACGTTGTTTGTCGAACAGGGCCTGAAGATCGCCCGCGAACTGTATCTTGGCATCGTTGTTGACCGTGAGGTGGGCGGCCCGGTGCTGATCATGTCGTCAGAAGGCGGCATGGATATTGAAGAGGTCGCAAAGCACTCGCCGGAAAAAATCCTGACCGAACCCTTTGATGCCGTCGCTGGCCTGTACCCCTATCAGGCACGCAAGATGGCGTACGCTCTGGGGATGGATGCCACTGCCGTGCGTCAGGCCGAAAAGTTCCTGCCACAGATCTGCCGATTCTTCGTGTCTTACGACTGCAGCATGGTGGAAATCAACCCGCTGGTCATCACGGAAGACAGTCAACTGCTGGCACTCGATGGCAAAGTGACGTTCGACGACAATGCCTTGTTCCGCCACAAGGACGTCGTGGCGCTGCGGGATCTGTCCGAAGAAGATCCGGCCGAAGTCCGAGCCGCCGACACAGGTCTCAGCTATGTCAAGCTCGACGGGAACATTGGCTGTCTGGTGAATGGTGCCGGTCTGGCGATGAGCACCATGGACCTGATCAAGCTGCACGGCGGCGAACCAGCCAACTTCCTGGACGTCGGGGGCGGGGCCAATGAAGACCAGGTGACCGAAGCCTTCCGCATCATTCTGGCCGACAAAAATGTGAAGGCCGTTCTGGTCAACATCTTCGGCGGCATTATGAAGTGCGACATCATTGTCGCGGCCCTTCTGAATGCCTACGAAAAAGTCGGGTTCAATGTGCCGCTGGTGGTACGACTGGAAGGCACCAACGTCGAAATCGCTCGCGACATGCTGAAGGCCAGCGGTCGTGACATTATCTCGGCCACAGACCTGACCGACGCCGCTCAAAAGGTCGTCAAATCACTCGGCGCGTGATTCGTTCACCTGGAATCTCCCGGGGCTGCGGACTTCTGCATCTCAGTTCTCACAATTTTGCGAACGTAAACTGATGAGCATTCTTGTATCCAAATCCACTCGCGTGATCACTCAGGGGATCACCGGAAATTCCGGCCTGTTCCACAGTCAGCAGTGCCGAGCCTATGCGGCCGAATGTCAGCCGGGCGTGGACGTATTCGTGGGCGGCGTCACCCCCGGAAAGGGTGGCACAACAGTCGACGGATTTCCGGTTTTCAATTCGGTGATTGAAGCCCGGGAAAAGACCGGTGCGAATACTTCCATGGTGTTTGTGCCTCCGCCGTTTTGTGCGGACGCCATTCTGGAAGCCGCTGATGCCGGCATGGAACTGATCGTTGCCATCACCGAAGGCATTCCCGTGATGGACATGCTGCGAGTCAAACGCGGTCTGGCTGGCTCCAAATCGCGACTGATCGGCCCGAACTGTCCTGGTGTCATCACTCCAGGAGTTGCCAAGATCGGAATCATGCCGGGCTACATTCACAAACCAGGCACCATCGGGATCATCAGCAAGAGCGGAACACTCACTTACGAAGCTGCCTGGCAGCTTGGTCGAGTCGGCCTGGGGCAGAGTACGGCTGTCGGCATCGGTGGCGATCCAATCAACGGGACCGACTACATTGATCTGCTGGAAATGTTTCAGAATGATCCGGGAACAGAAGGTATCCTGGTGATCGGCGAAATTGGTGGCAGTGCGGAACAGCTGGCTGCTGAATACATCAAAACCCATGTGACGAAACCTGTCGCCGGATTCATTGCCGGTCAGACAGCACCTCCCGGAAAACGAATGGGCCACGCCGGAGCCATCATTTCCGGTGGCGGCGGAACGGCTGCCGAAAAAATCACCGCACTGCGAGCGGCTGGCGTCGTCGTCTCTGACAGCCCCGGCGGCATGGGCGATGCCATGAAGACGGCTCTCAGTCGCTGACAGGTCCCGGAGCAAATGGGACTGGCTCCGATCGAAGTACAACCTTCAAATTTACTGACAGCACAGGCGATCGGTGACTATCCCATTTGCGACGTGGGCAGTTGACGAAAGCAGTACTGGCTCCGATCAAAGTGCTCTCTTCAAAATGGGTGACCACTTACAGGATCGGTGACTATCCCATTTGCCATCTCAACACCGATGAGCCCGATGCGACTCCCGCACCGGGCTCATTTCATCTGCAGTCGATCAGTATCCCTGTCGTCAGTGCAGTTCAATAATCGCTTCGACTTCCACCGGCACGTTGTACGGCAGTGAACCCATTCCCACCGCGCTGCGAGCTGCCTTGCCGGCGTCTCCGAAGATTTCCACCATGGTGTTACTGAAACCGTTCATCACGGCGGGATGCTTCTGAAAATCCGGCGTGGAATTGACCATGCCCAGCACCTTGACCCAGCGTTTGACTCGGTCCAGGGATCCCAGGGACGCTTTCACCGTCGCCAGCATGGTGAGGGCCACCTGTCGAGCGGCCGCCTGCCCCTGCTCTTCCGTCATTTCTGCGCCGACTCGCCCAACGATCAGCTTCCCATCCATACCATATGGAACCTGCCCGGAAACGTACGCCAGTTTGTCAACGATGACGACCGGTGTGTAGACGCCTCCCGGTGGTGGAGTCGGGGGAAGCTGAATGCCAAGTTCCGCAAGACGCGCGTCGATACTCACAGAGGTGCTCCTGAAAACTTCTGAAATGTTGTTCGTGGGAAGACTCTGACTCGATTGTATCCGCTCTGTGTGCACTGCACATCGTTCAGGACTCTCCCATCTCCTCGCTCCCTGCTCTTCCTTCCGCGCGACACCTCTGTCGCGATTCGCATCATCACGAAGTAAACTTTTGCGATGCCGGATCCTCCTCCTTCCAAACGCCGACAGCGGCTGACATCAAAGGCCTCTGCCGTCCAGGACCAGGGCTCCTCGGTTGCTGATGCTCGTCATTCCGTTCCACCACCCGGGATTCCGTATGCAGAACTGCATTGCCGCACCAATTACTCGTTCCTCGAAGGCGCGTCGCATGCGGATGAACTTGCCGCGCGAGCGAAGGAGCTTGGACTTGCTGCACTGGCGGTGACCGATCGCAATTCTCTGGCGGGAGTCGTGCGAGCTCATGTGGCCGCAAAGGAAGTCGGTCTCAAACTGCTGATTGGGGCTGAAATCGTCCCGGTCGATGGCCCTGCTCTGGTTCTGCTGGCGACTGATCGAGCGGCCTACGGACGGCTTTCGCGACTGATCACAACCGGACGTCGCCGAGCACGCAAGGGCGAATGTCGAATCACCATGGACGATGTCGCAGCGCATCAGGAAGGATTGCTGTGTGGCATTCCGCTCAGCTGCGAAACTCGGCTGCGGTTTGAACGACGTTACCAGCCGGGCCTCGACTGCAATCTTTCCGACACCGAACTGCTGAAAACTCGGGATATCTTCCCAGGTCGCTGCTGGGGTCTGGCGGAACTGCACCTTGGCGCGGACGACAGCGTTCGCCTGAATCAGTGGCTTGCACAAAGTCAGCGTCTCAGCATTCCGCTGGCCGCGGCCAATGATGTGCATTATCACATCCCCCGTCGACGACCTCTGCACGATGTCCTGACGGCCATTCGCCATGCGACCGCTCTGCAGTCCCTGGGTCACGAACTGTTTCCCAACGGGGAACGACATCTGAAGTCCGGTTCGGACCTGCTGCCTCTGTTCCAGCGGCACCGCGAACTGATTGATCAGACGGTGACAATCGCGGGCCTTTGCCACTTCTCACTGGACGAACTCCGATACGAATACCCGGAAGAACTGGTACCCGAGGGCATCACACCGATTCAGCACCTGTCGAGGCTGACGTGGGCCGGCTCGCAGGATCGCTATCCGAAGGGAGTTCCGGACAAGGTTCGTGACCTGATTGTGCATGAACTTTCGCTGATCGAAGACCTGCACTACGAAGCCTATTTTCTGACGGTGTATGATCTGGTTCGATTTGCTCGTGAACGCGGCATTCTGTGCCAGGGGCGAGGCTCGGCGGCGAACTCGGTGGTGTGTTACTGCCTGGGCGTCACATCGGTGGATCCCAGCCGCATTGACGTCCTGTTTGAACGATTCGTAAGCCGCGAACGCAACGAAGCGCCGGACATCGATGTGGACTTCGAACATGAACGCCGCGAGGAAGTGCTGCAGTATCTGTTCGAACGCTACGGACGTGATCGCGCCGGCATGACGGCCGCCGTCATCACCTATCGACCACGATCTGCTATCCGCGACATCGGACGGGCATTGGCGCTGTCGAATGACCGCATCGACAAGCTGGCCGGGCAACTGGAACACGTCGACAGCGCGGAGCAGTTTCCGGAACGTCTGCGCGATGGCGGCATTGACCCGGAATCTCTGCTGGGGAGGCGGATGATCGAGCTGCTGAATGGTCTGCTGTCGTTTCCGCGGCATTTGTCACAACATTCGGGCGGCATGGTGATGTCGCGCGGTCTGCTCAGCGAACTGGTGCCGATCGAAAATGCATCCATGCCGGGCCGTACCGTCATTCAATGGGACAAGGATGACCTGGACGCATTGGGATTGCTGAAAGTCGACTGCCTGTCGCTGGGAATGCTGAGCTGCATTCGTCGAGCGTTTCAGCTGATCCGTCAGCATCATCGTCAGACACTTACGCTCGCCAACATTCCGGCCGAGGATCCGCAGGTGTACGAGATGGTCAGCGCTGCCGACACGATGGGCGTCTTTCAGATCGAAAGCCGCGCGCAGATGAGCATGTTGCCCCGCCTGAGACCGCATTGCTTTTATGATCTGGTGATCGAAACTGCCATCGTCCGCCCCGGCCCAATCCAGGGAGACATGGTGCATCCGTATCTGCGCCGGCGATCCGGGGAAGAACCCGTCGAATACCCCAATGCGGCTGTGCGATCCGTACTGCATAAGACGCTGGGTGTTCCGATCTTTCAGGAACAGGCCATGCGACTGGCGATTGTCGCTGCCGGGTTTACTCCAGGCGAAGCCGATCAGCTGCGTCGCGCGATGGGTGCGTGGCGAAAGACCGGAGTCATCGCGAAGTTTCATGAGAAGCTGGTCACAGGCATGATCGAACGCGGCTACGACGCCGAGTTCGCGGAACGCGTTTTCAAACAGATCAGCGGATTCGGCGAATATGGATTTCCGGAATCGCACGCCGCCAGCTTCGCTCTGCTGGTGTATGTGTCAGCCTGGATCAAACGTTATTACCCGGCCACCTTCGCGGCCGCACTGATCAACAGTCAGCCCATGGGATTTTATGCCCCTGCTCAGCTTGTCCGCGATGCTCGCGAACATGGAGTGACAGTATTGCCCGCCGATGTCAACTTCAGTGACTGGGACTGCACGCTGGAACCCATCCGCGAACCGGGCGAACGACGCACAATTCCATTTCGACACCGTGAAGAACGCCACGCGCTGCGACTGGGATTGCGACTGCTGCGAGGATTCTCGGAAGACTACGCACGAGCGATCGAACAGGCTCGACACCACGGTTCGTTTTCATCGCTCGACGAGTTTGCTCGCCGAACCCAGCTGGGACGATCCACTCTGCAACTACTATCACGAGCCGATGCATTCGCGTCACTGAAGCTGGAACGACGAGATGCCTACTGGAAGTCACTGCCAGCACGGGAACATCTGCCGCTGTTTGACGATCCACAGCAACCGGCCGTTGATGACCCGTCGCCGGACCTGCCGGCAATGACCGCGCAGGATGAAGTCGTCGAGGACTATTCCTCGGCCGGACTGACTCTCCGAAAGCATCCCCTCAGCTTTCTGCGGGAACAACTGACGCAGCTTCGAGTTGTCACGTCGGAACAACTGAGTGAACTGGAACCGGATCGCCGAGTAAAGGTCGCAGGACTCGTACTGATGCGCCAACGGCCTTCCACCGCCAGCGGGATCACCTTCGTAACTCTGGAAGATGAAACCGGCATCGCCAATCTGGTGGTCTATCCTTCGGTCTGGCAGACGTTCCGCCAATCCGCCAGGTTCGCGTCCGTCATGATGGCCACCGGACGCCTGCAGCGTGAAGGCGATGTGATTCACGTCGTCTGCGAACGACTGGATGATGTCAGTGATCTGCTGGCCGGAATCGAACAGCGCTCACGAGATTTCCATTAGTCCTGTTGGGCGTTTTGCGAAGCCGATGTCGCCAGACTTTGGCGGAGCTTAGTTTCTTCGTAGCGGAAGTCGCCAGACTTTGGCCACGTCCGGAGAGCGGTGCGGTGTCAGCCCACCGAGTGCGGGGTGACAACCTGCAAACTTCTTCAGAACAGCAACCAGATTCACAAGCACAAGCAAGCAAATGACTTACGGCGATCGATAAACCTCATCAGAATCCGCCTCGCGATCGCTTCGGGTTAGTATTTCCCTGCAGTTTGCTCTTCCTCAGAACGCCAAATCACGAACTCAGTGCGTCGGCCACGTTTGTCCGATACGCGGTCATGGCTGGCAGGAAGCCGACCAGAACAGCCACACCGACCAGCACCGGAAACAGAACGGCTTCCCAGGCATTCAGGGACCAGGGATTGATCAGCAGTCCCGTTTGCCGAATAACCCACGGAGCTGCTCCGATGGCCATTCCGTGTCCTGCCAGCCACCCCACAACTCCGCCCCCGATGCACAGCAGTGAGGATTCCGCCAGGATGATGCCAAACACATGCATTCGCTGTGCCCCCAGGGCTCGCATGATGCCAATCTCCCGGCGTCGATCTGACATCGAATTGTAGATACTTACGAAGATGCCGATGCCCGATACCAGGATGATGACACCCGTCAGTACGACCAGGGCTTTCATGATGTTCCCCAGCAGTGACTGCATCAGTCGCTGAATGGGCCGAATCGGATTCACGGCCATAGCCTGGTAGCCCTTCTGGAACTCGCTGGACATCTGCATGGAATCGAACGGATGCTCTTTGGCCGGCCGGGTCCTCACCAGAACGGCTGTCACTTCCTTCATGACTCGCGGCGATTCCGTTCCTGCCGCCGCGAGTTGTCCCGACTTAACTCCTTCCAGCTGCGTCATCGCCTCAGCCAGCCGTTCAGGATTGGCCGCATAGAACTTTTTCATTCGTTCTTCGACTTCTTCGACCGGCTTCTCGTGTCCATCGATGGCATAGAAACCTTCGATGTTCAGAAAGACGGTACGATCATTGGCCGTACCAGTTTGCGCCAGCACGGCCACGACGGTGAAAGTCTCTTCATGCAGTGCTTCACTGTCCGCCCCGCCGTGGACAATCTGAAACTTTGAGCCGACATCCCACTTGTTCTGTCGGGCCACTTCATAGCCGATAATCGTGTCAAACAGACCGTTGATGCGATTGCCGCGGATGCGAAATTTGTGCCCCGGCATGTACTCATTTTCAAAGTACTCCGTCGTGGTTCCAACGATCGGAAATCCGCCCTGCTGCGTTGAGTCACCAAAAGCGAGCGGCACCGCAGAAACAACACGGCGATCTTTTTTCAGATCTTCGTAGAACATAAACGGCAGGTTTTCACTGGGCGGCTGCATGCGATACACAGCGCTCAGCACCAGCTGCAGTTCGCTGCCTCGCTGCGGTCCCACAATCAGGTCGTACCCAACACTTCGCTGATTGAAGGCCCCATTGACCGCGCCGAAGATGACCAGCACCAGCACCATCAGCATGACACCCAGACCGATGCTCAGTGCTGTCAGGGACGATGCCAGACGCCGCTGTCGAATACTCTTCCAGGCGATGGCCAGCAGATTCATACGGCCTGCTCCTGCAGACAAAGTTCCGGACGATTGAATTCCTGCAACCGGTCCACTCGCGGAAACGACGAAGCCACTTCCAGGGAATGTGTCACCATCAGCAGGGACACATTGTGATCACGGCATGTGTTGCGAATCAGGTCCAGCACCAGTTGCTGATTAGCAGGATCAACGTTAGCCGTCGGCTCATCAGCCAGCAGAATGACGGGTTTATTCGCCAGCGATCGAGCCACCGCGACTCGCTGCTGCTCGCCGACAGACAACTTCTGCGGAGCATGGTGCAGGCGATGTCCCAGCCCCACTTTCTCCAGGAGTTGCTTTGCGAAGACCCGATCAACGCTTTTCCCGGAAAACGACATGCCCAGCAGCACGTTTTCGAGTGCTGTGAATGCCGGCAGCAGATTGAACGTCTGAAACACGATGCCGATCTTTGTCGCTCGAAAGCGATCCCGCACGACTTCCGGCATCGAGGCGATGTCTTTTCCATCAATGATCACTCGACCGGCATCTGGCGTCAGAATGCCGGAGATGATGTTCAACAGCGTCGTCTTCCCGCCGCCACTCGATCCCAGCAGCGCGACCTGCTCTCCCTGCTTCATTTCAAAGCGTTCAATCCCCAGCACCGGCAGACGACGTCCGTCGGGTTCGCGATAGGATTTTCGAACGTGTTCCAGCAGCAGCGACATTCAGCCATCCCGTCTTCAGAAACATCTCGCCGGCACACCCTATCCGGGCTGCACCAAGGCACAATTCCGGTTGAAAAGTGTCCGTCATCCACGGTCACCTTGACTCCCGGCATCCGTTCAGAATTCGTCGGTTACGGCTGAAAATCCACCACATCAATCATCGCACATCTGTTCAATTGCCATTCCGACGAGAGAACGTCATGCAGGACATTACGCGAAGCGAGCTGAAAACACGAAATGAAATCAGCAATTCCCAGACTCTGAGATCACTCTGCGGACACCGCCCATGGCCACATTCGTTGAGCCGGTGAATTCGGGCGAGCCGATTCCTCTGAAACCACGCGGCATCACAGACCTCGCTGCGTCGACAGCGATCAGGCCGCCGTGGGCAGTATCTTCATCATTCGCGGCGTCTTCGACCGTGTCGTGAGCATAATGCCGCCAACGAAAAAGGGGACCGTCGAAACGGTCCCCCTGGTGACTGTCGAATTGATTTCGCTGGTTCCGCAGATTCACAGAAGTGACTGCTGGAAATCAACCTCCCGAAAGTGCCAATCCATCGAAATCCCTGACAGCCCAGACGTCAGATTACTGAGCAACCGGAGCTGCCTCAGCGGCTGGTGCCACAGTTGCCGGAACAGCTGCCGTTTCACCACAGGCAGCCGCATCTCCGCAAGCGTCCCCACAGGGATCACAGCAGGTCTGAACAGTGCGACAGACAACCCGAGGAACGCAGCGAGTCATGCAAACCGGAATCTGTCGTGGCACACAGCGGGTGCGAGTCACAGTTCGTGTTTCGCAGACCTGACGGCAGACCGTGTAGGGCACCTTGCGAGTGCAGGTCTGCTGAACCATGGTGCAGGTCGTGTACGGAATCTGCTTGGTGCAGGTCTGAGTTTCCATGCGGCAGGTCGTGTACGGAACTCGACGAGTAATGCACTCTTCCGTCCAGCTGCAGGTCGTGTAAGGAACTTTACGAGTGCAGGTCTGCTGAGTCATGGTGCAGGTGGTGTATGGAACCTGTTTGGTGCAGGTCTGAGTTTCCATGCGGCAGGTCGTGTACGGAACCTTCTTCACGGTGTGCACAGGAACCTGACGGCAGATCGTGTAGGGAACCTGCTTGTGACAGACTTCAGGTACCATGCGAGTGCAGGTCACAGTCTTCTGAACGGTCTTCGGCACCCACTTCTTGCAGCAGACAGTCCGTGGTGGGCACTGGACGCATACGGTCTTCGTGCAGCAGGGATTGCACGGGTCAACAACGCACTTCTTTACAATGGGTCCGGGAATGCATTTGGTTTCCGTCACCCACTCGCCGCAGCAGACGTCGACAGTGTGACATTCAGTGACAGGCTTGCAGACGGTGTAACACACGTCCTTGTAGCAGGTTTCGGTCTCAGTCCTGTAGGTTGTGCAGCACACATCCTTGTAGCAGGTTTCGTACACTGGCTTGCAGACGTTGTAACACACTGTTCGGTAACAGGTCTGGTACACCGGTTTGCAGACCGTGTAGCAGCATTCACGATAGCAGGTCTGGTAAACCGGCTTACGGACGCGACAGGTCACGTCACGGTAACAGGTCTGGTAGACCGGTTTGCAGACGTTGTAGGTGCAGGTGCGATAGCAGGTCTGATACACGGGCTTGCAGACCGTGTAGCATTCATCTCGGTAGCAGGTTTCATAGACGTTCTTCGTGCAGGTCACCGGAATGGATTCCGTGCACTGGTCGTACACGGTCTTCATGCAGGTGTACTGCTGAGTTTCCCAGACAACGTCCTGCACAGTCTGACATTGCGGACCGGCACCACATCGAGCTGCTACAAAATCCCCGCATGGTGAACACGCGGATGTTGGACAGCCGGTGAATCCGCCCTTTCCGAGCAGACCGGCCATCAACACACCGCTGTTCAGCAGGATAGTGACTGCTACAGCGGCTCCCAGCATGAGCCTTTTCATTGCCTCTACCTCGACTGTTCTGACTGAGTGAAACGTGAGCGCCCAAGAGACGCACATTCGTGTCATTCTCTTCGTCGCCTTCGTTTGCACGACTTGATCACAGCAAGAGCACCAGGCAGCCCTCCGAACCGTTTGCCTGCGTTAACATCGAACAACCGGGACGACTGCTACATCCTGCAGAGTCGATTGCGCCGGGGATTCGCGAATTGACAGACGGGCAGATTTCGCCGCTCAGAAGCACCGTTGACTCTGCCAGGTTGTCGCGGCATACCAAGGCACCGCATCCCGCACGACATGGCAGATCTCTGTTGGTCTCCGCCGGCAAGGTTACCTGAAGGTCCCTCGAATCCGTTCCAGTCGATTTGTGTCCCCGCACAAGATTGAAGGGGCCATCGCAGCCACCACAGTCTGTCCCGGCAAAAAAATGACGGTCAGTTGTTGACCCGGCGATTTCTGCTAAACTCCCGCCCCCCGTGAACCCGACAGTTCCGGGGAGTGTCACGCTGCGGACTCGCATTTAGCTGCAGCAGTGACATGCGATCCGGCAGTCCCTGCCGGAAACTCGCAGCAGCTCATGGCGGCGTAGCTCAGCTGGTTAGAGCAGCGGAATCATAATCCGCGTGTCGGGGGTTCGAATCCCTCCGCCGCTAATCAGGCAATCTGATCCTCTCTGGCATCCCGGGCCACCGGCGATGCCTGAGTTCATGCGCAGTGATTTCAGAGGACAGAACACCTGCGAACAGACCTCCCGAGCCGCCTCCTTCAAGGGATCGAAACGCAGTTTGGGAAGGATTCTTGGCGTAGTTTATTGAATACGGAGATCGTCTGTG
>Ga0209573_1003953_pt1 | contig 15340 bp, 18 predicted proteins | sample TNRBio252014_DNA_FD_185870 | JGI IMG/M metagenome (GOLD analysis project Ga0209573, IMG submission 185870) | Wastewater treatment Type I Accumulibacter community from EBPR Bioreactor in Madison, WI, USA - TNR Reactor_6/25/2014_ DNA (SPAdes)... | ecosystem: Engineered > Bioreactor > EBPR >...
AATGTGCCTGTCGCCGGGTGCACCAGTAAGGAGGCCCCAAGGTAATTTCTTGATCGGAATGTGGCCAAGCTTGCCTTCACCCGCCGCAATTGACAAGAAAAGCCTATGACCAATCCCGATTTCCCGTATCAGGCGATCACCCTTGTCGGCGGCGGCGCGCTGACGCGGGAGACGCTGATGCGCGCGCTGGCCCATGCGCCGCGGCTGGTGGCGGCGGATGGCGGCGCGGATGCGGCGCTGGCGCTGGGGGTCACGCCGGATCTGGCGGTCGGCGATTTCGATTCGATCACCGAGGCGGCAAAGGCCCTGCTCGGCCCCGCACGGCTGCACCCGGACCCCGATCAGGACACCACCGATTTCGACAAGGCGCTGGCCGTCGCGGGTGCCGATCTGGTGCTGGCGGTCGGCTTTGCCGGGGCGCGGCTGGATCACACGCTGGCAGCGATGGGCACGCTGGCGCGCAACCCGCAGCGCCGGGTGGTGCTGGATACCGGGCATGACCTGTGCCTGCTGTGCCCCCCGCATCTGGCGCTGGACCTGCCCGCGGGCACACGCGTCTCGCTGTTTCCGCTGGCGCCGCTGGCCTGCGCCAGCACCGGACTGGTCTGGCCGACCGAGGGGCTGCTGCTGGACCCGCTGGGCCGCATCGGCACCTCGAACGCGGCGCAGGGCGGGGCGGTGACGCTGACGCCCGAGGCGCCGGGACTGCTGCTGCTGTTGCCGGTCGAGTCGCTGGAGGCGCTGCTGCCCGCGCTCAGGGCTGCGCCGACCTGGCCGCTGCCGTCCTCGCCACCGCCCGCTCGCGCAGGATGATATAGAGTCCCGCGCCGACGATCACCGCGATTCCGGCCCAGCTCAGCCGGTTCGGCCAGTCGCCGAACACCAGCCAGCCCAGCGCGACCGAGGTGACGATCTCGAGATAATGCAGCGGCGCCAGCGTCGCCGCCGGGGCAAAGCGCAGCGCATAGGTGATCGCCGTATGCGACAAGGTCGCCGCCAGCCCGACCCCGAACAGCGCGGCCCAGATCTCGGGACCGGGGTTCGACAGCGTCAGCATCGCGATCCCCCCGCCATGACCCAGCGCCAGCACCGGCAGCATCAGCGCGGTCCCCATCCATGCGGTGTGGAACTGCATCGATTCGGGTGCCACCTCGCGGGCGATGAACCGGGTCAGGATGACATAACCGGCAAAGAACCCGGCGCAGATCAGCGGATAAAGCGCGACAAAGCCAAAGGCGGCCCAGTTCGGCTGGATCACCAGCAACACACCGACAAAGCCCACCGCCGAGGCGGTGATGCGGCGCGGTCCGACCTGCTCGCCAAAGATCAGGAAACCGAGGATCAGCAAGAGGAAGGGCTCGACAAAGACGATCGCCAGCGCGTCGGCGATCGGCATCACCCGCACGGCGGCGACAAAGCCATAGGTCGAACCGATCAGCATCAAGGCCCGCAGCGCCAAGAGCCCGGCCATGCGCGGCGAAACCCCCAGCGACTGGCGCAGCGCCAGCACCACCGGCGCCATCAGCAGCGCCTGAAACACCATGCGGAAAAAGGTGACCTGCGTGACGGTGACCTCTTGCACGGCGATCTTCGACGCGACGTCGATCAAGGGCGCGACGGCGCAGAACGTCAGCATCATGGCGACGCCCAGCGGCACGCGGTCAGGGCGGGTCAGGGGCTGGGCGAGGGTCATGGCAGCAGGGCTAGCGGTTTGCCCGCCGGACGTCCAGAGGGGGCGAGGGGGCGCCGCCCCCTCGCGCTCCCCTGCCAAGGGGGGAGCACGCTCCCCCCTTTGGAAACCCCCCGTGGATAGTTGCGGCACAAAGATGACGGGCTCAGCAATTGGGCACGTTGACCGCCAGCCCGCCCAGCGCGGTTTCCTTGTATTTCTCGCTCATGTCGGCGCCGGTCTGGCGCATCGCCTCGATGCAATTGTCCAGCGGCATGAAATGGGTGCCGTCGCCGCGCAGGGCCAGACTGGCGGCGCTGACCGCCTTGATGGCGCCCAGCCCGTTGCGTTCGATGCAGGGCACCTGCACCAGGCCCTTGACCGGGTCGCAGGTCATGCCGAGGTGATGTTCCAGCGCGATCTCGGCGGCGTTTTCCACCTGTTCGGGTGTGCCGCCCATCACCGCGCAGAGGCCCGCGGCGGCCATGGCGGCGGCTGACCCCACCTCGGCCTGACAGCCGCATTCGGCGCCCGAGATGCTGGCGTTGTGCTTGATGAGCCCGCCGATGGCGGCGGCGGTCAGCAGAAAGTCGCCGACGCGCGACGGGCTGGCGCCCGGCACATGGTCGAGCCAGTAGCGGATCACCGCCGGCACCACGCCCGCCGCGCCATTGGTCGGCGCGGTGACGACCTGCCCGCCGGCGGCGTTTTCCTCGTTCACCGCCATCGCATAGGTCGACATCCAGTCGTTGATGACATGCGGCGCCGTCAGGTTCAGCCCGCGTTCGGCCAGCAGCGCCTTGTGGATCGCGCCCGCCCGCCGGCGCACCTTCAGCCCGCCGGGCAGGATGCCCTCGCCGCTCAGGCCGCGGTCGATGCAGGCGTTCATCACGCCCCAGACGCGGGCGATGCCCTCGTCGATCGCCTGCGGGCTGCGCAGCACCGCCTCGTTGGCGCGTTTCATCGCCGCGATCGACAGGCCCGACTCCCGCGCCATTTCGAGCATCTGCGCGGCGGTCTCGAACGGATAGCGCACCTGCGGCCCGCCCGCCGCCGCCTTGCCCGCCGCCTGCTCGGCCTCGGTCACCACAAAGCCGCCGCCGATGGAAAAATAGGTCTCCTGCGCGATCACGTCGCCCTGCGCGTCCAGCGCCGACAGGATCATCCCGTTCGCATGGCCCGCCAGCGCCGGGCCATAGTCGAACACCAGATCGCGCGCCGGATCGAACCGCAGCGGCGGCAGGCCGGGCGGCGAGACCTGATGGCTGGCGCGGATCTCGGCCAGCACCACCTCGGCGCGCGCCGCGTCATAGCTGTCGGGCAGGAACCCGGCCAGCCCCAGGATCACCGCGCGGTCGGTCGCATGGCCCACCCCGGTAAACGCCAGCGACCCATGCAGCGAGGCCCGCAGCCCGCGCGCCGCAAAGGGCAGCCCGCGCAGCCGGTCCAGAAACCGCCCCGCCGCCACCATCGGCCCCATCGTATGCGACGACGACGGCCCGATGCCGATCTTGAACATGTCGAATACCGAAAGAAACATGCGCCCCCGCCTCAGCTTTTCCCTCACCCTAGCCGAGGCCGCGCCGCCGCGCCGCCCGCCAGCGACCTGCCAAAGCCGGATTGAGACGCCGCGCTTTCATCTTGTCGCAAAACGCCGCTCACCCCAGCGCGCTGCCCTCGGGCGGCTGGCAGGCCTCGGGCGCAGTGAACACCCGCGCGCCCAGCCCCTCGGCCCGCGCCGCGCGCGTCACCGAGTCCCGCCCCTCCAGCCGCCCGGCCATCGCCGCCAGCCGCGGGAAGGCGCCCGGATCGAACCACGCCCCGCCTGGCGCATAGAGCGCCGCCCAGCGCATCGTCACCGCCACATAGACATCCAGCACCGAGACCCCTTCGCCGCCCAGCCACCCCTGCCCCGCCAGCCCCTCCAGCAGCGCATAATGCCGCAGCAACCGCGCCGTGACCGCCCGGTGCAGCGCCGCCTCGGCCCCCGGCGCATACTGACCCGGATAGAACACCAGCCGCAGATCGGCATGCAGCGTGTTCGACACAAAGAACAGTGCCCGCAGGAACGCCCCCCGCTCCGCCTCCCCCGGCATCGGCGCCATCCGCCCCTGCGTCTCGGCCAGCCAGAGCAGCACCGCCCCGGTTTCCGACAGCACCCCGTCCGGCGTCTCCAGCACCGGGATCACCCCCGCCGGGTTCAGCGCCCGAAACGCCGCGCTGTCCTGCTGACGCAGCCGCCGGTCCACCAGCACGGCGCGATAGGGCACCCCCATCTCCTCCAGCACAATGCGCACGATCAGCGAGGCATTGTCGGGGGCATAATGCAGCACCAGCATCACTCGTCCTCCTTGCGGATGATCCCGCTGATCGCGGCGGCGAACCGACCCGCGACGATCCACCCGGCGGCGTCCAACAGCCACCGCCCCGCCCCCAAGCCCCCCGCGCAGTCGAGGCCGCCCAAGCCACTCTCCGCCCAGATCGAGGATCGGCACCACCAGATCAACCCCCCAGGCGGTGAGATCGTGGCAGGCAGCGTTGCGGACGAAGCGGCCTATGAGGGATCTATTCGCCCCCAGGGCCGGAAGGTGTGGAAAGCCTGTGCCAAGCATCCCTGAATTGTGCCTGATCGTAAGCCTTCGGTTGGAGCCAGTATGACTGCACCCCGACGCGGCTCTTTGCAGGATCGCTGTGGAAACAAAGAGCAACAACCTCCTGCCGCCTCAAGATGAAGCAGGTCGGGGTGTCCGATTTCGCGTTGATGGTAATGATCCACCAATCCGACCGAAGGTTGCCCAGATTCGATCCAAGCCCAACCGGAGCTCTCTTAGACAGTCCCTTACTCTGCACCCCGAAGATGACGGTCTCTGCATCGTTCGCGCAATACAGGTCGCTTCCCTTCGCGTTCCGCGTGGTCGGCATCACGTTCCAGCCCCTCTTCGAAAGCTGCCATGCGACATAGTGCATGGCAGCATTTCCAGTCGCCTGCGATGATTTTACATCCACGTTGTTGTCCTCAGCCTCTATATGACGGCAATCTAGACTTACCCTTTCCTATCCGACAAGTCCGACACGGCTCACGCTGCATCGTGCCCGAATGTCGCTGGTGGCCTCGAAGCCGCCATCGGGTCTCTTTCGTCTGGTAACCAACACTGGATCAAGACGCTCGAACTGTTCTTGCCCCCAAGGATCAGCTAGCGCAGCACCTCGGCGCGCACCTCACGCTCCGGGTCCGGCCCCTCGGGCCGCGTCCCGTCGCCCAGAACGCACACCTCCCCCGCCTTGCACGCCGCCACCAGCTTGCGCTCGGCATCGTTCATCCCCAGTGCCTCGATCTCACTCCAGACCCGTGCCATGTGACCTCCGCAAAACCGTGGGACAACCCCTAACAAAGCGTAAACCCACCATCGTAACCCCTTGATTTTCCGTCAATCGAAAAATGTCCCCTGCGTGGGACATCGGGTGCAATTTCGCCCGCCGGGTGCTATAAGGCGCCGCAGAATCCTCAGGAGCCCGCCATGCACCTCACCCCGATCGACCGCGCCAAATACGCCGCCGCCCGCCGCGCGGTCGACCTTGTCGAGGACGGGATGAAGCTCGGCCTCGGCACCGGCTCGACCGCCGCCTGGATGGTGCGCGCGCTGGCCGAGCGGGTGCGCGACGAGAACCTGCGGCTGACCTGCGTGCCGACCTCGACCCGCACCGCCGATCTGGGGCGCGACCTGGGGCTGACCATCGTTTCGCTCGACGAGGCAGGCTGGCTCGACCTGACCATCGACGGCACGGATGAATTCGACGCCGACCTCAACCTGATCAAGGGCGGCGGCGGCGCGCATCTGATGGAAAAGATCGTCGCCACCGCCTCGGACCGCATGGTCGTCATCACCGACGCCTCCAAGGAAGTGAAGACGCTGGGCAGCTTCCCGCTGCCGGTCGAGGTGGTGCCCTTCGGCTGGCAAGCCAGCCGGATGCTGATCGAGGAACTGCTGTCCGCGATGGATGTGATGGGTACGCAAGCCACCCTGCGGATGAACGGCGCGCGGCCCTTCCTGACTGACGAGGGCAACCACATCCTCGACCTGTCACTCGGCCGCATCGGCAACCCGCGGCAACTGTCGCTGGCCCTCAATCAGGTGCCCGGCGTGGTGGAAAACGGGCTCTTCATCGACATCTGCGACGCGGTGGTGATCGGGTATGGCGACGGCAGGGTGGAGATGCGCGATCTGACCGCCGGAACCGTCGAACACGAACGCATCGTCTTCGAGGAAGAGACCAACATCTTTCGCGACCTGTAAGGCGCGGCGCCCCTATCCTGCCGGGTCAGGGGGGGCGCTCGCGCCCCCCTCGGCCTGCGGCCTCACCCCCCTGAGGATACTTGAAGAGCAAAGAGGAGGCGGCGCCCTCTTTGCTCCCCAAATATCCACGGGGTTTCCAAAGGGGGGCGTGCCCCCCTTGGCGGGGTGTGGGGCTGGCCCCACGCGGTCCGGAGCCCCCTCGATGGGGGCCCCGGACCGCCTCCCCCCTTGGGTTTTCGCGCGCTGCAGCTTAGGTAAGGGCGATCAACGCCAGCACGGGGCCTGCCATGAGCGCTTTCGACTATGATCTCTTCGTCATCGGTGGGGGCTCGGGCGGGGTGCGGGCGGCACGGATCGCGGCGGGCGAGCATGGCGCACGGGTCGCACTTGCCGAGGAATACCGCATGGGCGGCACCTGCGTGATCCGCGGCTGCGTGCCCAAGAAGCTGATGGTCTTTGCCGCCGGCCACGGCGCCGCGCTCGACGAGGCGGCGGCCTATGGCTGGCAGGTACAGCGTGGCGCTTTCGACTGGCCGGCGTTTCGCTCCCGGCTGCATGCCGAGTTGAACCGGCTCGAAGGCGTCTATGCCCGCAATGCCGGGGCAGCCGGGGTCGTCATCGTGCCGCAGCGCGCCGTGATCGAGGATCCGCACACCGTGCGTCTGGCGGACGGTCGGCGGGTCACCGCCGCGCATATCCTGATTGCCACCGGGGGCACGCCCTTTATCCCCGAGCCATTCCGCGGCCTGGGCGCCTGGACCTCGAACGACGTGTTCCTGATGGAGCATCTTCCCGGTTCGATCCTGATCCTCGGCGGCGGATTCATCGCCTGCGAGATGGCGGGCATCCTGCAAGGGCTGGGGGTGCAGGTGACGCTGATGTATCGCGGGGCGCAGATCCTGCGCGGCTTTGACGCCGATGTGCAAGAGCATGTCGCCGCCGCGCTGGTGGCGCAGGGCATTGCGCTGGAGATCAACACCGATCTTGCGCGGCTTGACCGGCGGCCCGCTGGCGGGTTCGCCGCCACCGACACGCAGGGCCGGGCGCGCGGGTTTGATGCCGTGCTCTTTGCCACCGGGCGGGTGCCCCATACCGCCGGGCTGGGCCTCGAGGCCGCAGGCGTGGCGATGGCGGCCAATGGCGCAGTCGTGGTCGATGACTTTGGCCAGACCAACATCCCCTCGATCTTTGCCGTGGGCGATGCGACCGACCGCATCAACCTGACACCGGTCGCCATCCGCGAGGGGCATGCCTTTGCCGATACCGTCTTTGGCGGGCGGCCGACGCGCGTCGACCACGCGGATGTCGCCAGTGCTGTCTTTACCCGCCCGGAGGCGGGCACCGTCGGCCTGACCGAGGCCGAGGCCCGCGCGCGCGGCCCGGTCGAGATCTACAAGGCCAGTTTCCGCCCGATGCAGACCGCCTTCATCGAGGCCGAGACCAAGGCGCTGTTCAAGCTGGTGGTGGATGCCGACAGCCGCCGCGTGCTGGGGTGCCATATCGTCGCACCCGGAGCGGGCGAGTTGATCCAGATCGCCGCCGTGGCGGTGAAAATGGGCGCCACCAAGGAGGATTTCGACCGCACGATGGCGGTTCACCCCACCATGAGCGAAGAACTCGTGCTGCTGCGCAAACCGGTGGCCTGAGGGCACTCCGGGACAAAACACCGTTCCCTGCCGGGTAATCGGGGCGATTTGGCTTGAATCCTCGGCAAAGGTGCCCAATTCAGGCACAACGACAGACTGATGACAGACCTGAACCAAGGAGAGGCCATGTCAGGCAACGCAGGAGGCCCATGGGGCGGCGGTGGAAACCGCGGCGGCTCGGGTGGCGGCAATCGGCCAACTGGCGGCGGGAACGGACCCGAACGCCCACAGATCCCGGAAATCGAGGAACTGATGAAAAAGGGCCAGCAGCAGCTCAAGGTGCTGATGGGCGGGCGTGGCGGCTCGAATGGCACCGGGAACGGCGGGCGCGGCGGCTTTGGCCCCGGTCTGACCGGGCGCGGCGTCGTGCTGGGGTTGGCGGCTCTGGGCGTCCTGTGGGCGTATGCGTCGTTCTACACGGTGCGACCCGAGGAACGCTCGGTCGAACTGCTGTTCGGCCAGGAATACAGCATGGGCAACCCCGGCCTGAACTTTGCCCCCTGGCCGGCGGTCAATGCGGAAATCGTTCAGGTGACGACCGAACGGGTGACCGAGGTCGGCACCGGGCGCTCGGCCCTCGACACCGGCCTGATGCTGACCCGCGACGAGGCCGTGGTGGACATCGAATTCCAGGTGGTCTGGAACGTGACGGATCCGGGCGACTTCCTGTTCAATCTGGCCGACCCGGCCAATACCGTACGCGCCGTGGCGGAATCGGCGATGCGCGACATCATCGCCCGCACCGAACTGTCGCCGATCCTCAACCGCGACCGCGGCACGATCGCGGCGGAACTGCTGTTGCAGGTTCAGACCGTGCTCGACACCTATCAGTCGGGGATCAACGTGATCCGGATCAACTTTGACCGCGCCGACCCGCCGCTCGAAGTGATCGACAGCTTCCGTGAAGTGCAGGCGGCGCGGCAAGAGCGCGACCGACTGGAACGTCAGGCCGACGCCTATGCCAACCGCGCCGAAGCCGGTGCGCGCGGCGAGGCGGCGCAGATCCTCGAACAGGCCGAGGCGTATCGTGCGCAGGTCGTCAACGAGGCCGAGGGCGAGGCCAGCCGCTTCATCGCCGTCTGGGAAGAATACCGCAATGCGCCCGAAGTGACGCGTCAGCGGATGTATCTGGAAACCATGGAGCGCGTGCTGGGGGCGATGGATCTGACGATCCTCGACAACGTGACCGGCAACGGTGGTCAGGGCGTCGTGCCCTATCTGCCGCTTGACAGCCTGCGCGGCAACGCCGCGGCCGCCACCCGGGGGAGCAACTGATGAACCGTCTCACCATGCTTCTTGCCGCGGTGGTCGCCGCGATCGTTCTGGCGCTGTCCGCCGTGTTTGTCGTCGACGAGCGCGAAAACGTGCTGGTCCTGCAATTCGGTCAGGTGACGCAAATCCGCACCGATCCCGGCCTGTATTTCCGCATCCCGCTGATTCAGGAGGTCGTGCGCTACGATGCCCGTATCCTCGGCCTGCAATCGCAACCGCTCGAGGTCACGCCCGCCGATGACCGCCGTCTGGTGGTCGACGCCTTTGTGCGCTGGCGCATTTCCGACCTGCGGCAGTTCCGCGGTGCGGTCGGCACCGAAGGCGTGCGTGCCGCTCAGGTTCGCATCGAGCGCATCCTGAACGCCGCCATCCGCGAGGTTCTGGGTTCGGTTCCGTCGGGCACCGTGCTGACCGAGGGGCGCACCAACCTGATGAACCAGATCCGCGACATCGCCCGCCGCGAGGGTCGCTCGCTGGGCGTCGATGTCATCGACGTGCGATTGACCCGCACCGACCTGCCCGAACAGAACCTCGCCTCGACCTACGCGCGGATGCGCGCCGAACGCGAACGCGAGGCCGCCGACGAGATCGCCCGCGGCAACGAGGCAGCGCAGCGGGTGCGCGCGCTGGCCGACCGTTCGGTGGTCGTCGAGGTGTCGGGTGCGCGGCGCCAGTCGGAAATCATCCGAGGCGAGGCCGATGCCTCGCGCAACCGGATCTATGCCGAAGCCTTTGGCCGTGACCCCGAGTTCTTTGCCTTCACCCGCTCGCTGACCTCGTATGAGCGCGCGCTGATGGGGTCGAACGCGGCGATGGTGCTCAGCCCGGACAGCGATTTCTTCCGCTTCCTGCGTCAGGTTGACCCGACCGGCGCCGGTCTGGCCGCCACCAGCGACTTCGAGGCACGGCCTGCCGCCGAACCGGCAGCCGAGCCGGCAGCCGAGCCCGCCCCGGCAAACTGACCCCCCGCGCCCCCTTTCCGGGGGCGCGGCCTTTTACGGACATCGCCATGCCTCTCCCCCTGCCCCTCGACCCCGGCGAGCATCTACTGGCCGAGTTCCTCCCGGATCGCAGCCGCTATTGGCGCGACCATGGCATCATGGCTGTTGTGCTGATGGCACTGGCCGGCGGGGTGCTCTGGGCCATCGGCTCGCCCTATCCGGCGATCGGCTCGCTCGGCGCGATCCTCGCCGTCGCCGTTCGCGCCCTCTATCTGGCCAGCGAGACCCTCGCCCTGCGCTGGGCACTGACCGACCGGCGCATGCTGCTGCCCGGTGGTCGCGTCTTCATGCTGACCGAGCTGGAAAAGGTTCGGCCGCTGCTGGGCGACGTCCAACTCATCACCAGATCCGGCGACAAACATCTGATGAAGCACCTCGCCAAGGCCGAGGAGGTGGTCGCGCAAATCCTCGCGGCGCGCGACAAAAGGGCCAAACGCCGGGACTGAGGCACGTTAACCAGACGGCAAGTGATTCGGGGGCAGAGTGTGGGTTCCATAACCGGACCGACGATGCGCCAGTTCCTGCTCTTCACCCTTGTCCTGCTGCTGCGCCTCGTGCCCCGGCACCGCGCACCGCGGCTGGACTCTGCACCCTTGCGCCGCGCGCCCCGCCTGCAACGCCGCCACCGCCGCCGCAACCGCGCAATCATGCCCACCGCGCCGCCCTGATCGACCAAGGGCGCGCGCACAGTGCTTGGCAATGCCGCCATTGCCCGGCTATAAGCCCGCGAACCCCGGCGCACCGGGTCCTGCCCGGCGCCGCAGCGGAGGTGTGCATGTCCGTTTACTTTGCCAATGCCAGGCTGATCGACCCGGAAACCGGGCGCGATTCCCCCGGGACGCTTTCCCTCGACGACGGGCGGATCACCGCGATCGACGCGCCTGCACCGGCGGGCGCAAGGGTGATCGACGCGCGCGGTCGTTGCCTCGCGCCGGGACTGGTGGATTGGGGCGTGCATGTCGGTGAGCCCGGCGCGCGGCACAAGGAAAGCTATCGCAGCGCCGGTCTGGCGGCAGCCGCCGGTGGCGTGACCACCTTCATCACCCGGCCCGACACGACCCCGGCCACCGACACGCCCGAAGTGCTGGATTTTCTGCGGCGCCGCGCGGGCAGTGAATCCGTGGTCCATGTGCGCCATATGGCCACGCTGACCCGCGGGCGCGACGGACGCGAGATGGCCGAGATCGGCTTTCTTCTCGACTCTGGTGCAGTCGCGTTTACCGACGGCGACCATGTCGTGCGCGACACAAAGGTTTTTGCCCGCTGCCTGACCTATGCCCGCAGCCTGGGTGCCCTGATTGTCGGCCACCCGCAAGATCCCGGCCTCAGCGCTGGCGCCGCGGTGACGTCGGGAAAATTCGCCTCGCTGCGCGGTCTGCCCGGTGTGTCGCCCATGGCCGAACGCATGGCCTTTGACCGCGACATGGCGCTGGTCGAGATGACCGGCGCGCGCTATCACGCCGACCAGATCACCTGCGCGCGCACCTTGCCCGCGCTGGACCGCGCCCGCCGCAACGGGCTCGACGTGACAGCCGGGGTGTCGATCCACCATCTGACGCTGAACGACCTCGATGTTGGCGACTATCGGACGTTTTTCAAACTGACGCCGCCGCTGCGGTCCGAGGATGACCGGCTCGCCATGGTCCAGGCGGTCGCGGACGGGCTGATCGACGTCATCTGCTCGATGCATACGCCGCAAGACGAAGAATCCAAGCGCTTGCCGTTTGAAGAGGCCGCCCCCGGCGCCGTCGGTCTGGAAACCCTGCTGCCCGCCGCGATGCGGCTTTACCATGCCGGGCACCTGACCCTGCCACAGTTGTGGCGGGCGATGGCACTCAACCCGGCGCGGCGGCTGGGGCTGGACTGTGGCCGCCTGACGCCCGGCGCACCAGCCGACCTCGTGCTTTTCGACCCCGATGCGCCCTTCGTTCTGGACCGCGCGACGCTGCGCTCGAAATCGCGCAACTCGCCCTTTGACGGCGCGCGGCTGCAAGGTAAGGTCTGGGCAACCTTTGTCGCCGGAAAGCCGGTTTACCAACGCGAGGCCGCATGACCCTGCTTCCCGCCCTGACCACCGCCCCGGCGCTGCTGGTCGCCATCGGCCTTGGCGCCTATCTGCTGGGGTCGATCCCCTTTGGCGTCGTCGTGACCCGCGCGATGGGGCTGGGCGACGTGCGGCAGATCGGCTCGGGCAACATCGGTGCGACGAATGTGCTGCGCACCGGCAACAAGGGGGCCGCGCTGGCGACCTTGGTGCTGGACGCCGGCAAGGGCGCCGTCGCCGTGCTGATCGCGCGGGCGATTGCGGGCGAGGACGCCGCACAACTGGCGGCTTTTGCCTCGTTCCTCGGCCATCTGTTCCCGGTCTGGCTGCGGTTCAGGGGCGGCAAGGGCGTCGCCACCTTCATCGGCACGCTGCTGGCGCTGGCCTGGCCGATCGGCCTGCTGACCTGTGCGGCCTGGGCGGCAATGGTTCTGGCCCTGCGGATTTCCTCGGCGGCGGCGCTGGTCGCCTCGCTGGCGACCCCGCTGTTCCTGTGGATGTATGGGCCTAATACACTGATCGCGCTGGCGTTTGCTCTGGCGGCGCTGGTCTGGCTGCGCCACGCGGCCAACATCCGCCGTCTGCTCAATGGCACCGAACCGCGGGTCGGCGACTAGCGCACGACGCCGCCGATGCCGTCCAGAACCAGCGCTGTCGCGATTTCGGCATAGTCTTCGCGGGTGATGGCGCCGCCGTCGCGAAACCACATGTAGACCCAGTTCATCATGCCAAAAAGCGACATGGTGACCGGCATCAGCAACGGCGGCTCCAGCCCCGGCTGCACGGCCCGCAGCACCCTTGAGAACCGCGAAACGATCCGCCGCTCGATGGCGTGAATGGCGTCCTTTTGCTCGGGCGGCAGGGTTGGCGTGCCGTTCAACTGCACCTTGTGATAGTTGTCGGCGTCGCGATAGGTCTCCAGAACCGAGCCGATAAGCGCGCGCAACCGTGCTCGGGGCGGCAGATCCGGGTCATCCGCGGCCTCGACCGCCTGATCGAGGTCGGTCAGATGGATGCGGATGATGTCGAAGATCAGCGCATCCTTTCCGGGATAATAGTGATATAACAATGCCTTGGAGACGCCCGCCTGTTGGGCGATCTGCGCCATCGAGGCCTTGTCCATCCCTTGCTCGGCCAGCACCTGCGCCGCGCTGGTCAAGATTGCGCGTTGCTTGTCCTCAAAGTCGGCGGCGCGGGTGCGGGCCATAAGGGGTCAGCCCTTTGGCCGATTGTCGACGACGCGCTTGGCCTTGCCCTCGGAGCGCGGCGCGCCACCCGGTTGGTGCACCGTGATTTTCGTCGAGACCCCGACCACCGATTTGATGTGATGTGCCAGTTCCTTGGCCGAGGCCTTGCGGCCCTCGTCGCTGGCCGCTGCCGCAGTGGCCTCGCAATGCACGATCATGCCATCCATCCGCCCCTCGCGGGTCAGTTCGATCTGGAAATGCGGCGCGAGACCGGCGCATTTCAGGATCTGCTCCTCGATCTGGGTGGGGAAAACGTTGACGCCGCGCAGGATGATCATGTCATCCGATCGCCCGGTGATCTTTTCCATCCGCCGCATCGAACGCGCGGTGCCGGGCAGCAGGCGTGTCAGATCGCGGGTGCGATAGCGGATGATCGGCAGCCCTTCCTTGGTCAGCGTGGTAAAGACCAACTCGCCCATCTGCCCGTCCTCGACCGGTTGGCCCGTCTCCGGGTTGATGATTTCCGGATAGAAATGGTCCTCCCAGATGTGCAGCCCATCCTTGGTTTCGACGCATTCATTGGCAACGCCGGGCCCCATCACCTCGGAAAGTCCGTAAATATCAACGGCATGCATGTCGAAGGCTTCCTCGATCTCGCGCCGCATGGCGTTGGTCCAGGGCTCGGCGCCAAAGATGCCGACGGCCAGCGAAGACTCACGCGGGTCGATGCCCTGACGGCGGAACTCGTCGAGGATAGACAGCATGTAGCTGGGCGTCACCATGATGATCCGCGGTTTGAAATCGGTGATCAGCGTGACCTGCCGTTCGGTCATCCCGCCCGAGATGGGGACCACGGTGCAGCCCAGCTTCTCGGCGCCGTAATGCGCGCCGAGGCCGCCAGTGAACAGGCCATAGCCATAAGCGACATGCACGATGTCGCCCGCGCGCCCTCCTGACGCCCGGATCGAGCGCGCGGCAAGGTTGGCCCAGGTGTCGATGTCCCGGGCGGTATAGCCGACGACGGTGGGCTTGCCGGTGGTGCCAGACGAGGCATGGATGCGGGCGATCCGCTCTCGCGGGACAGCGAACATGCCAAACGGATAGGTGTCGCGCAGGTCGGACTTGGTGGTGAAGGGAAATTTCGCCAGATCGGCCAAGGATTTGAGGTCATCCGGATGCACGCCGTGGGCATCGAACCGGGCGCGGTAGAACGGCGAATTGTCATAGGCATGGCGCAGCGACCACTGCATCCGCGACAATTGCAGCGAAGCGATCTCATCGCGCGAGGCGATTTCGATCGGCTCCAGATCGCCTGGACGGGGCGATAGGTTTTCCATGGTTCATTCCTCCGGCAGGTGGGTGCCCTTGACGCTGCGCGAGTGGCCGCGGAATTCGGCCACCGGCGCACCGTGCTGATTGGTGACGCGCACATCATAGATGCCGCCGCGCCCTTGCTTGAAAATCTCGCGCGCCTCGGCAGTCAGGCGGTCGCCCTCGAAGGCCGGGGCAAGGAAACTGACCTGTGCCATCTGCGCGACCGTGCGCTGGTTATAGGTGTTGCAGGCAAAGGCAAAGGCACTGTCCGCGAGGGTAAAGATATAACCACCGTGGCAGGTCTTGTGGCCGTTGGTCATTTCGGGGCGCACGGTCATCGTCATCGTGGCGCGGCCGGGGGCGACGCCGGACAGTTCCATCCCCAGATGTTGTGTCGCGTTGTCGCTGGCCCACATGGCATCGGCGCTGGCACGGGCGAGATCCTGAGGGGTCATCGGCCTTTGAACTCCGCCGGGCGCTTGTCGAGGAAGGCGGCGACGCCTTCGGCGTAATCGGTGCTTTCCCCACAGGCCTTCATCAGTTCCGCCTCGAGGTCGAGTTGGGCGTCGAGGCTGTTGGTCGCCGCGGCCTGCATGGCGCGCTTGGTGGCGGCAAAACCAAAGGTCGGCCCGGCGGCGAGGCGGCGAGCCAGTGCGCGCGCCTCGGACATCAGCGCGTCATCCGGCAGGCATTGCCAGATCAGGCCCCAGTCGGCGGCCTGCCGCGCGGCCAGCGGTTGCGCGGTCAACGCGAGGCCCATCGCACGCTGCGGTCCCAGCAATTTCGGCAGGTGCCAGGAACCGGCGGTGTCCGGGATCAGGCCAACTTTCGAGAAAGACTGGATGAATTTTGCGCTTTCGCCCGCCAGCGTCAGATCGCAGGCCAGCGCCAGCGACGAACCCGCCCCCGCGG
>Ga0209573_1003954_pt1 | contig 15338 bp, 12 predicted proteins | sample TNRBio252014_DNA_FD_185870 | JGI IMG/M metagenome (GOLD analysis project Ga0209573, IMG submission 185870) | Wastewater treatment Type I Accumulibacter community from EBPR Bioreactor in Madison, WI, USA - TNR Reactor_6/25/2014_ DNA (SPAdes)... | ecosystem: Engineered > Bioreactor > EBPR >...
GCCTGTGGGATAAAATCTGGCAACGCGGACTCGACGTCTACACCACTCTGCCGGACATAAACCACGCCGTCTCAAACAAACAGCCTGCCATCGCCTGAGAATTCAACGCATTTAGCCGACTGCACCCAACTCAACTTCTGTCAACTGGGTGGGTGGCACTTTACTTCCCAGGCTTTACTTCCCAAGAGACTGAATGAGCGACATTCCACCACTATTCTGAGTTCATTGGGGCAGGAGCGATACAGCCTATGACATCAAGTGAACGTCCCTCACTGGTCGCTCGCAACCGTGCGGTTACGACTCCGTTTGGGCTGCTGGGCAGTGACGAAAGCGCACTAACCGCAGCCTTGGGGTTCGAGTCGTGAGCGAATGGCCCAGTTGTACCAGTGTTCGAAGAACTCGCGGCCGGCGATGCTGTCCGGCTCATCCCAGAACCACCGAAAGTAATCCTTGAGGCCCCATGCGCGGCTCGTTCGCAGCTGTTGCCTGTAAAGCGAATTCAACTGCGCCTGGCGGTCTTCATCGAGCATTTCCGCATTGAAAAGAAACAGGTATCGCGTTCCTTTGAGTCGATCGTCGCCCTGTTGCTTCAGATCGCGATGTTCTTCCCGACGGACCTTGTCGAGTGCTTCGTTGAGATGCTTCGAGATATGAAAACGATCAAACACAATCTCAGCCTGAGGCGCGTGTTCGGCCACACTGTTTTCGTACGCCTGCCACATGTCGATGGAAACAGCCGCAACATGATTCCGCTGCTCTTCGCTGAGAGAATCCCACAGAATTGCGGCCGATTCTTCAGTTCTCCCGGGAGCCACTTCGATCACTCGGGAGGCCTCCGTGTCGACCATCACGGACACATAATCCTGTCCGCTTCCAAAGCTTTTTTCATCGATGCCCACATAGCGAATGGGATCCACGGGGCGTGCAAACAGACCCCGTTCAACAGCTCGCTCCATAATCTGATGAACCGCATCCCAGCTGAGCCCCAGAAGTGCGGCGGCCGCCTTGACGTTGCCCGCGCATTGCAGCACATCAATCGCAAATCCTTCGAACATCAGCGTGAAGCGGGAATGCTTTTCTCCCCACGGAACCGCCATGGTCTTCACACCACACTGCGAGCAGTTCACGCGAGGAACCCGAGCTTTCAGAAGCGTCTCAAACTGCATCGTGTCCAGATGCCGCCACGTTCGCTCCGGGGCATGATCCTTCAGCCCGCATGCCACTCCGCATTCCGGACACACACCGCCCTGACCGCGGTACTCAAGAGAGATCGTCACCGACTTCGAACCCACATTCAGGTCCACACTCGTGACGTCCCACGTCTTGTCCAAACCCAGCAACAACCGATAATGCGCTTTCAACGAATCCATGCTCAGAACCCCTCTCTGAACACGATTCTCGTGCAATGTTTTTCCCCGTCAATTCAGGCCACCGCCATCAGATTCCCCGAAGAACCCATCTGGTGGTTGACACGTGGAAGGGCAGATCCAGTGCCCGGCCGCGAGTGACATCACAGGCTGTCGAGGATTTCATGGATGTTGCTGAAGATGGCAAAGTCGGCATCCGGCGGAGTCACGTTCTTACGCACCGTCAGGTTGGTTGCGGTTCCCGGCGCGGTTGTATTCACCGTCATTTCCGTGTTGGATGCAATTGCAGTGACGAAGTACAGAGTGCTTCCAATCTGAACGGACGACCCCACCTGCAGTTCTGTGGTGAATAACGTTCCGATGCCGGTAATCGTGGAACTGCCGGTCGTCTGAGAAACCGTTCCCGTCAGCTGAGTGCCGGCGGGCAGCGGATTTCGCAGCGGCACATTCTGCAGTGCCGAGTTGTCGTAAAGATCCCGCAGATCGCGACTGGGAATTGCGTTGATCGCATCGACGACCGACATCCCGGTCCCGATCACTCGGCCGAACACGGTGTGCTGAGCGGCATCCAGTGACGAGTTGTCACCTACGTTGAAGAACCAGCCGCTGGTCCCACTGTTGGGTTGATTTGGAATCAACGCCATCGAAAGGGTGCCGCGAATGTTGGAGTTCGCCGCATTGAACTCATTCGTAATTGCCGCGTCTTTGGTGAACGTCGTGACATTTCCACTGTTCACTCGGAAGTCACCACCCTGCACAAACTGGCCCAGAAAGTTGCGATGCACAATCATGTTGTCGTAGTCGGTCGATGCTTCGTAGTTCTTAAAGTTGGCCACCGTCAACGGAGCTGCGGTATCCAGCAGTTCGACGTCAAAGGTTCCGGAGTTGGTTTCAAATCGCATCACGGAGCCGACTGCCAGATGTACATTCACGGCTGTGTCGGCTGAGTTTGAACCGCTGGTGGACTTCAGCAGCAATCGATTGGCGCCGCGATTGGTCGTGGTGTTGGTCAGTGTCACAGAAAGCGAATAATCTCCTTCGGCATCTGCGACGACTGTCCCATCGTCGAATTCACCGTCACCATCTGCATCCACAGTCACGGTGGCCCCGGCCGTTGTGACTCCTGTGACCGTGAACGGAGCGTTCTTTGTGATCAGAGTTCCGTTCGACGCGGCCGTCGTGTTAGACGATGTGTTCGTCGTGAGGGAGAGAGTGTCCACATCCGTGACAGTCACGCTGGCAAATGTGGGAGTAGTGGAATTCTGCAGTCCTCCACCAACCCGGGCCACGACCGAACCATCAGCGACTCCATTGCTGACGACGGTAAATGTGACAGGGACCGATGATTGTCCGGCCGGAACAACCACGGAAGCAGGTCCAGTCAGCACGGATGGGGATTCATAGGTCAGCAAGACGGTCGTCGCCTGCGATGTGACTTTTCCCAGGCTGACCGTTCCACCGAGCGTGCCGGCCGTTTCGGCCACGGTGGACGACTGGGGAGTAATGGCAACATTCGCAGTGTCATCGTCATTGACAGTCACCGTGGCTGTTCCGGTCGTTAATCCGGTGGCCGTGGCGTTGATCGTCACGGCCAGACTGCCATCAATCGTTTCGTTATTCACCGGCTGAGCAATGAAGGTGACTGAAGAAGCATTTGCCGGAATCGTCACCGTGGCTGGAGTTGTCAGACGAGTTGATCCGGACGCACCCGGCGTCAGCGTGACGACCAGCGGCTGAGTCAGGTCATTGGGTGTGTTACGAGTCACGGTCATCTGAACGCCCGAACTGGCATTTTCTGTGACGCCTGTGGTGGCTGGGGTCACCAACAATGCCGGCGAGTCGTTGTCGGTGACGGACAACTGCGTCTGCACGTTTTCGAAGCCGACGGCACTGACCGTCAACAGCGTCGTGCCGGTTCCATCAACCAGATTGTTATCGATGGCGTTCACAACAAACGTGACTGAGGCGGCGTTTGCAGGGATTGTGACCGTGGCCGTCCCCGTGTTCCCGGGCAGTGTCATTCTGCCGGTAGACCCCAGGGACAGATTGACCGTCAGCGCCTGAGTCAATGACGAATTCGTGCGGGTTACTGTGAGTGTTCGGGCGGTATTATCCGAATTCTCGGCGAACGTCGGTGACGCCGGCGTGATGGACAGAGTCGGCGCGTCGTCATCGGTTACCTGAACGGTGGTCGTTCCATTAGTAAAGCCCGTTGAAGTCGCGGAAACAACGGCTGCGACATTGCCATCATTCACTGTGTTGGGAACCGTGGTCGCCGTAAACGTCACGGACGAACTGCCGGCCGGAATCGTGACCTGACCGGGAACTGTCAGCCGATTGGTGCTGGAAGAAAGCGTCACGACAACCGCCTGACTTGTATCCGCCGTGTTGCGTGACACCGTCATCTGCACCCCGGTGGTCGAACTTTCGCTGACGGATTCACTGGCTGACGTCACTGACAGCATGGCCGTGTCATTGTCGTTTACGGTGACAGTCGATGTCCCGGTCGTGAATCCCGTCGCTGCAGCCGACACCTGAACCTGCACATTGCCATCGACGATGTCATTGTCGACCGTCGCCAGAAATGTGACTGACGAAGCATTCGCCGGAATCACAACGGTCTGCGGCACACTCAGGCGACCTGTCGTGGCTGAAGTGAGAGTCACAGTGAGAGGCTGAGACAGGTCTGTGGTGTTGCGAGTGACAGTAAATGTCCTGGCTGCCTCGGCCGCATTTTCGGCAATGGTGGTAGCCGGCGTCGATGTGGGAGGTGTGAGCGTCAGCGCGGCGGCGTCCTCGCTGGTCACCACGACCGTATCTGTCCCGGCATTGAAACCGGATGCATCGGCGGTGATCGTGACAGTGGCATTCGGATCGAATGTGGTATTGTCGACCGCCTCGATGGCCACGGTCACTGATGTCTGGCCAGCCGGTATCACGGCCGTCGCGGGAACCTTCGCTCGATTTGTGTTCGAAGATGTCAGATTGACGGTCAGTGCGTTGCTGGTCGAACCGGCTCGAGTGATCGTCACCGTCGTGGCGTTAGCCCCCGCGTTCTCGGCAATCGTGTCGGCTGAAATCGTCACCGTCAGAGCAGGATTGAACTGATTTCGCAGCTCCGCCGCCATCGCAATGGCACCATCCTGGGTGCCTGTAATTCGCGTTTCGATCAACTGATCATTAACGCCATTGGCGGGTCGCCCGAGTTTTCGCAGACGAGCGCCTGTGTTGCCGATCACTTCCAGCGAATCCCTGCCCAGCACTGCTCCGACCAGTGAAGGACGTGAAACGGTGCTGTCCTGAATCTGCACGCTGTCATTACCCTGCAGCATCCACAACCGGGCTCGCTGCGAAATGACAGTCCCCTCCAGATAGGCCACGTCATCGCCTCGCCCGGCTTTGACTTCCAGACCTCCATTCAATGTCGAATCGATCAGAACGATGTCATCGTTCCCGGAATGCGTATGAATGGACGTCATGCCATTGATCACAGCACTTGTCAGGACAACGTCATCGTGACCATTGCCCGTCTGAACACTCAGCCCTCCCGTGATCGTGGAGTTGTCAACGCTGATCAGAGCCTGACCGGAAGAATGGAGCGTCGCTCCGCCCGCGATTGTTGATCCCTGGATGCTGATCGAATTGCTTTCGCTGCCGCCATCAATTCGAAGCGCGGAATTCAATGTGCTGCCGGTGACACCAATCGTGTCCTGACCAGAACTTCCCCAGATGCTGACAACGCCACCAATCGTGACACCACTCCTCAGCGTCAGCCGGTCATTTCCACCGCCCAGGTTTGCTGATAACTGACCACCCAGCGTGACCGAACTGGCGGACAATGTGAAGGCCGTGGAACCACCGTTAATCGTGGTGCCATTCAGACCTCGGACTACCAGCGATGTCCCGCTGGTGACAATTTCCACTGAATTGTCAGCAGAATCCCCGGTCAGCACAGCATCGGCACCATCCAGCGCAACCTGCACGTTGCCAGTGAGCAGGGTTCGTCGTTCCAGCATCTCCATCCCAGGAGTTCGTTTGAGGCTTTTTCGTCGCCGTCCGGCTGCGTGGTTTTCGACAAGTGAGCGAAGGAAGTTTTTCAGCAGCATAAGAAGACCTGTGGGATTTCAAAACACCGTCAAATGAGGGAACCATACGTTGCTGGTGCCCGATCAATCCTGTTGCGAGAGATCGGGTCGCCGGGGCTGGACTTAACGAAGGAAAGTCCGGGGCTTCGGGCGTTCGCCCTCCACCCCCGGCCACCCATCAATCCAGTCATGACGGACCACCAGCAGCCTGCCATGCATCTAAACAGACAGAGATTGCGGTAACAATAGATTGAATGGGACAACTGAGTCGAGTTTGTCGCTATTCGGCTCTTTGTCGTCTTCGACAGCCCGGGCTACTGCAATGTATGGGGACGATGCCGGGCCGAATTCCCAACGAATCGGCAGAAATTAGAGATCCTGCGGGGTTTGCGGCAAAAAATGCCGGCCCGTACATCTCGGAAGGGCGGCGGAATGTTCGGCGAACTCCGTCTGGGGCGATTATACCGGCAGTACAGCGGGCGGCAGCAGGTGCCACCACAGTAGCGCGAACGGACCGGCAAATAGGGGGCTGTCCACAAGGTCCAGCAGGCCGCCAAAACCCGGCATCAGGGCGGCCGAGTCCTTTTTTCCTGTGTCACGCTTGATCAGCGACTCCACCAGATCACCGACCAGTCCAATCAGGCCAAATGACGCAGAATACAGCAGCGTAACCCAGAGCGAACCGGGCTGCGGATTGGCTGCAAACAGTCCGCCAGCGAAAGTCAGCCACAGCGTTCCACCGAGCGTGCTTCCAAAAATGGCGCCCACCAGTCCCATGCGAGTCTTGCCGGGACTCAGGTGGGGTGCCAGTTTTTTCCGGCCCCACAGTCTTCCAAACGTGTAGGCGAAGGTGTCCCCACATTTGACGCAGATGACGACCGATGCGATGACAAAATAGCCCGTGGCCGGATTGGGGAACCATCGCAACTGGGCCGTGGCTGCGATCAGTGCTCCCGCGTAGAAGACGATCAGCAGGTTGACTCCCAGGGATTCCATCGACCGTCCGGCTTCCCGATACCGCGCTGCCTCCATCATCAGAAACGCGCAGTAGATCAGGATCAGAGTTGCTCCCAGCCAGCCCAGCGACACAAGCACGATCGCTCCATCGGCAGGATTTCCAGCGACTCGATGCATCCATCCGGCCAGAACAAGCAGCAGACTTGCCACAGCGGTGGCGGGGAACGAAGGATGCAGGTTTCTGACGGTCAGCAGATCACACAGCTCCCACGCATTCCGCAGTGCAACAAGACTGCAGAACACCAGCAGGACCGGCGCTGCGGCGCCAATGCGGTGATCCAGCCAGAACAGGCCGATGATCGACGGGATCAGGATGGCGGACATCACCAGGCGCCAGCCGAGCATACATCACCTTCCGTCGCGCTCAGGAATTGGAAGTCGCAGTCGTCAGGCCACCGAATCGCCGATCGCGCGATGCAAAGACTCGCAGCGCCTGACGAAATTCGTCTTCGCGGAATTCCGGCCAGTGTTTTTCGGTCACCCAAAGCTCGGAGTAGCTGATCTGCCACAGCAGAAAGTTGCTGATTCGAAATTCGCTGGCCGTACGAATCACCAGATCGGGATCGGGCATGCCGCGAGTCATCAGAGAGTCAGACACCAGTTGTTCATTGATGGCGGCCGGATCCAGCTTTCCATCCCGAACGGCTGTTGCGATCTCCCGAATCGCCTCAGTGATTTCCTGTCGCGAACCGTAGTTCACGGCCAGGCACAGCGTCATCCCGTCGTTGTTGGCAGACACGTCGATCGTTTTGCGGATTTCCTTTTGAATGCCGGGATCCAGTTCCTGCAGTTTGCCGATGACCTGAAATCGCAGCCCCTGTTCCTGAATCTGTCGACGTTCCTCAATGACGTACTGCTTCAAAAGATGCATCAGCAGCGACAATTCAACAGCCGGCCGCTTCCAGTTTTCACTGGAGAAGCAGTACAGCGTCAATTGCTGAACTCCCAGCCGCGACGCTTCTTCCACGATGCACCGGACCGAGGCAGCTCCGCGGCGATGCCCTTCGATTCGTGGCAAACCTCGTTTCTGCGCCCAGCGGCCATTGCCATCCATGATGATGGCAACGTGTCGCGGAATCCGGGAGCGGTCAATTCCGAATTCGCTCAGCTGCAGATCCGAGTATTTCTGTTCCCTTGCCAACTTCGACCACTCCGCTGTCAGACACCCAGATCGTTCAGAATTCGCTGCACAGCGTCGGATTTATTCAGGGCGTAAAAGTGAATTCCCGGAACGCCCTCCTTCAGCAGTTCCTGACACTGCTGGATCGCAAATTGAACTCCGATTTCAAACTGCGCGTCTGCGTCATCCTGAACAGCCTCAAGTTGCGATGCAAGTTTCTCGGGGATGACGGAGCCGCACATGGACGTGATTCGCCGGATCCTGGCAAAATCGGTGATGGGCATGATGCCCGGCACGATGGGAATCTGAATGCCCAGCTGCTGACAGCGATCACGAAATCGCAGGAAATTCTCATTCACGAAGAACAACTGAGTGAAAACGGCATCGGCACCTGCGTCGACCTTTCTTTTCAGATTCTGCAGGTCCTGTTCCAGCGATGGGGCCTCCACATGCTTTTCCGGATATCCGGCCACACCAATGCTCATCTCCGGGTACGTCGCACGAATCAGTTCGACCAGTTCGTTGGCATTCCCCAAACCTCCTTCGACCGCCGTGAAGGACTGCTGACCAGCCGGCGGATCGCCTCGCAGAGCCATGATATTTTCAATGCCTGCGGCGCGGGCCTGTGCCAGCCAGTCGAGAAGTTCCTCACGAGTGGACCCGACGCAGGTGAAATGCGCCATAGCGGTCGTCGCAAATGCGGACTGGATTTCCTGACACCAGGCCAGTGTGCGGTCTCGAGTGGATCCGCCCGCGCCGTAGGTGCAGGAAACAAACGCCGGTTTGTGTTTCAGCAGAGTGCTGATATTCCGACGCAGTGCGGCATCACCGTCAGCGGTTTTCGGAGGGAAAATCTCGATCGAAATAATGGGACGAGAACCATCGAACAATTGGGAAAGTTTCATGGAACCCTGAAGTCTTCAGTCAGCACTGCCGTAGCCTCCGTCTTCCTGCAACACGAAGAAACCGACAGTTCAAAACACGGCCACTCAAAAAATTGGCAGTGGATTTCTTTCCGGACCTGCCTGTTCCGGTCGTTTTTCGCTTTATTGAAGTTCCAGGTGACCACAAAGACCAATGGAACCCGTCAGGAGACTGTCCCGATACTCCAAAATCGTGAGCCGCAAGGCGCTAGCCGCGGGTAGTTTGCCAAACGAACCGGCGGCTAGCGCCTTGCGGCTCACCAAAGCTGCAGTATCCAGACATTCTCCCGGGGAATCCTACAGAAACATGCGGACCGTGTCCTGGTTCGTTTGCCCGGAAACACGACAGAACCCGACCAATCCCTGAGTGAAGTCCGGCCGACTTCACAGTCGCCTGAGTCCGTCTTCCTTCATGGGATTGGGAATGGCCACGTCAATTTCGTCGATCCGGCGCAAGGTTTCGCAGTCCAGAATCAATCCGTCTGCCGCCAGACTTTCATTCAGGTGCTCAACCGTGGTCGCACCAATAATTGTCGAGGCCACGAAATCGTGCTGCTTGCTCCACGCCACGCAGAGTGCTGTCAGCGTGATTCCCAAATCGTCAGCAATCACTTTCAGCCGACTGACAGTTTCCCGGACCCGGTCATTCAAAAACCGATCCGCCAGTCGCTGCTGACGTTCACCCAGCTTGCGATACTCGGTGAAGCGAGCTCCCGGGGGATCCTGATGCATGTACTTTCCGGTCAGCACGCCTCCTCCCAGCGGAGAAAATGGCAGCAAACTGATTTTTTCGCGCCGGCAAACCTGTGCCAGCTCACTTTCGCAGCGGCGATTGATCAGGCTGAAGTTGTTCTGCACCGTGTCGTACCGGCTGAGACCGAATTGCTCGGCCGCGGCCAGACTCTTCATGACTCCCCAGCAGGTTTCATTGCTGCACCCGATCACTCGGACTTTTCCCTGCCGAACCAGGTCAGTCAGTGGCTCAAGTACCTCTTCGTATCGCGTCCCGTGATCGGGCCAATGCGTCTGGTACAGGTCAATGTAGTCGGTCTGAAGGCGTCTCAGACTTGCCTCGACCGCCCGGGTAATTTGAACTCGATCCAGCGCTGAATGGCCGTTTCGCACGGGTGGCACAAACCATCCATGAGCGGGCCCGGTAATCTTCGTGGCAAGAATGACCGAATCCCGAGGTTTGGTTTTCAGCCAGCGTCCGACAATCTCTTCTGTAACACCAAACAGCTCTTTTGTCGGTGGAACTGGATACATCTCAGCCGCATCAAAGAAATCGATTCCCGCGTCGTAAGCGCGATCCATGATTTCAAACGACAGCTTCTCATCGCACTGGGTCCCAAAGGTCATGGTCCCCATGCAGATTTCCGAAACGGTCAGCGGGCTGGCTCCCAGTCGACGACGATTCATTCTGTCACTTTCTCAGGCAGGAAACTGGCGAGTGCAAAACAGGTGCACAAAAGAGTCCATTTCCGGAGTATTTGAAGGGATTCTGTCGCTGAAAAACAGCCAGCGGGTCGCCTGATCAGAGCATGTGAGTCAGCCTGAACAAATCCCTGTCCCGGCAATGAACGTGGATAGCACCCTGCAAATAACGCCGCGATCAATGCTGTGCACTGAACGGTGTTCCGAATTTCAATACAGCGCGTGAACCACTGGTTCTGCAGCAAAAGTCGTGAGATGTCCGACTGCTGTCTCCGAGAACTCCGAATTCTCACGAATTTGGCTACTCAAATCAGCCACCAATGCCTTCGTCACACAACTGAAATGGAAAACAGCCTGGTGCTTTACGACAGCAAGGATTTCTGGCGAGTCTCATGAGCCGCTGGGCGCTAGCCCACGGTTTTTAACCGGACGCTAACGCGTTCCGGCTGATGGAACGAACCCCAAAATCCAATTGTGACAATGCACCAGAGACACTTCTGGCATTGCCGCATTTTGCGGTGTCAAATACGCTTCCGGACTGTGTGTCGAAAGGATTTGACGCTTGAAATTGCTGCAGAGATACATCTTTGGCGAACTCGTACGGGTCTTCACGCTGATCGTGATTGTCCTTACGGTAATGCTCGTCTTTCTCGGCCTGTTTCGGGAAGCCGCGGAACGAGGACTGGGCATCGTCCAGATTCTGCAGATTCTCCCGTACGTCGTTCCCAGTATGCTGCCGTTTACCATTCCGGCTACGCTGCTGTTGTCGGTGTGTGTGGTCTATGGGCGAATTTCGGGCGATCTGGAAGTGATCGCAGCCAAGGCCGCCGGGGTCAGCGCCATTCAGCTCCTGTCGCCCGCCTTTTTGCTGGGAGCGCTGCTTGCGATCGGGTCGTTTGGCCTGACGAATAATGTGATTCCCTGGTCCGTCACCAACATGGAACGCATTGTGACCCAGGCGGTCGAAGACATTTTTCTGGATATGATGGCCAGCCAGCAGCTCTACAGTAATCCCAGTCACGGATATTCGATCAAGGTGCACGATGTCCGGAATCGGACGCTGATTGATGCCACGTTCACGTATCGTCGCCGGGATCATCAGCAGATCAATCTCCGGGCGCGGACGGCGAAGATTCGCTTCGACCTGGAGAATCATGAAGTCAGGCTGCATCTGCGGCACTGGAAGAGCAGCAGTCCGGGATCAGACTTCGATGGGGAAATGGACGACCTGGAACTGTCATTTCCGATGCCGGAAATGATTGGCAAGGTAAAGGCCCGGCATCTGACCATGGCAACTCTGGAAGACCGCATTGACGATGCAGTTCGCCTGCAACAGCAGCGACAACAGCAGTTCAGCCAGGAAGTGGCCATGCTGCTGACTCTGGGAGACTTTGAAGGCCTGACCGGCGAATCATTGAACAAGCTGAATGCCGAACAGAAGAAAGCAATCGACGATCAGCAGCGATTCCATACCGAAATTCACAGTCGCTTTTCAATGTCCGCCAGTTGCCTGTTCTTTGCGTTTGTCGGCGGGCCGTTTTCCATGATGCAGGCACGGCGACAGTTCATCACCAGTTTCATCATGTGCTTTCTGCCCATCCTGCTGGTGTATTATCCGGTGATGTTCCTGATGGTGAATCTGTCCAAATCCGGAACCGTCGACCCGCTGTATGGCATGTGGGTTCCGAATGTGATTCTGGGAATCGCCGGCTACCTGGTGCTCAGGAAAGTCGTTCAGCACTGAAACGGCCGAGGCAATTTGCCCACTCCGTCATCTTCGCGCAAGGTGGAATCTGTTGTTCGTAGTCCCGCCTTCAGGCGGAATCTGTATGGTTCCCTGCGAATTTTACCGCCTGAAGGCGGAACTACGAACGGAGGATAATGCAATCAGGGTTCGCGTCGCGGGGCGAATTTGATCTTGCTGATGTAACGCACCATGACGCCATTCTTGCCAAGTCGGCCCGAGCACGCTCCGATGGCGCTGATGATGTGGCGGTAGTGCAGATTGTAGTCCGGGTCGATCTCGACTTCCTGCTTATCGACCTGATCCGGCCCGATACTCTTCAGGGATTCCACTGCCCGGAAGACCTCGGAATTCAGTGCCTTAAACGCCCCCACGTCGCTTCCCAGGTTACGCCCGTTGAATGACAGCGTCGCCAGATTTCCGCTGGCATCGGCCTGGAGTCGAACTTTGAACGGCGGCAGTTCGGCATCAGTGGTGCTGGAAGCACTGGGGGCTCCCAGCGGCATGCTGATGTCAAAATCCCCTTCGGGTTCAATCACTTTCAGAGTGCACATAAAGAAAATGAGCAGCTGAAACACGACGTCGATCATGGGCGTCATGTCCACTGAGATTTTTCCGGTTGTTACACGATTTCTGAGTTTCATGGGGCTGAACCTACTGAATCTGCGCCTGGGTCACCTTCAGAGCAAACCTCTGAAACTCAATGCCGTTTTCCTGACAGATCTGAATCAGTTCCTGAATCATTCCGGACGGGATTTCTGCGTCCGCACGGATCTCGACTGTCACTTCCGCCAACTCGGTACCGACGGTTCGAAAGAACTGAGATTCCTGCTGCAACCGCGGTCGTACGCTGGCCAGCGGAATACGTTCGTCACCAAAAAAGAAATACGGGCTTGGATCAAGAATCACACCCTTGTTGTCGCGATCAAATCCGAAGTTCAGCGTGAATGAGTTCTTTCGCTGAACGGCAGGGGGTTTTGCCAGCTGATCTTTGGGCAGACTGACTCGTTCGTCGGCTTCATTCTGATCAAAGTTGTTGATCACCATGAAAAAGGTAATCAGCTGAAACACGATGTCGATCATGGGTGTCATGTCGAGTTCGGTGACGCTGGCATTGGTGGGCTTGATCTTCATGCATCTTCTCGAAGGCAGCGGCAGATCGTTGTCATGAAGGGCGCTTCATCATGTCAGAGAGCGACAGATCAGATGGAATTCGAGTTATTCGCCGAATGTTGCCCAGCCAGCAGTACTTAAGGACTGACTGTGCGACTGAAAGTCACGACATCGGTTCCGGCAACGACAACGTCAGCGAAGTTATTTCTGTTTGCCGATGGCCGCGAATCGACCCATCAGACCTTCGCTCACCATTCCGATTTCCAGCACCAGTCGCTGAATGCGGTTCTTCAGAATGCTGTGGAATACCATCGCCGGAATCGCCAGCAGCAAACCAATCAGGGTGGTGACAAGAGCCGTCGAAATACCGTCTGCCAGTTCGGAAGGCTTGGGTGAGACGGCCGACATGGCGATTTTGTCGAAGCTGGAAATCATCCCCTGAACAGTTCCCATCAATCCCATCATCGGAGCGACAGTTCCAATCAGTGCGACATAGCTCAGACGATGCTCAAGAGCCATATTCTCATCTTCACCCGCTTCCTGCATCCCTTCCACAGCTTCTTCGTACCCGCGACTCAGCCGTCCCATGCCGGCTGCAAGCACACGGGCCACAAACGATTCGTCTGATCGAGCAAACTCGTAGGCACCCTGGAAGTCTTTGGCATTCAGCTTCTGTTCGAACTCTTCGACAAACTGAGTCGGCAGCAGCACATCGCGACGAACCTGCAACAGATTCATCATAATCAGGGCTACCAAAATGAAGGAGACCAGCAGAAACGCGGGTCCCCAGAACCAACCCAACGCCCGGGCGATGTACGCCAGAAAGCTGCGACTCTGAACCTGAGGGGCCACTGTCCCTGCGTCCGCAGCCGGAGTCGCGGGTGCATCGGCCACAGGAGCCGCCGCAGCTGGATCACCTTCAGCGGGAGGATCCTGAGCCAGTAGAGCCGACTGGCACAGCGACGGGATCACAAAGGCCAAAGTCAGTACCAGCAGAATTCCCCAGCGGGAGGTGTTCATAAAAGGTCTCTTGTCAGGGTGGCACACATTAGGCATTTCGAGGATTCTCCGAATGACCTCAGACAGGCTGATTCGATGTGGTTCAGAGTGCTGAAAGTTAAGAACGGGACTTTAGTGAGTCACGTGAAATTCGTCACGCCTGGGAATTCCGGGTGAAAGTTCAGGCGGCAGAATTCAGGGAGCGGGCGTCGCCGACTGTTTGGCCCAGGGACTGTTTTCGTAACGGGATGTCAGTCGAGCCATCGCTTCATCCGCTCGATCCTGATGGCCGGCAGGCCCCCACAACGCCGCCAGTCGAAACAGCGATTCGGCATGTGCGGCGGGTTCAGACGCATACAGCACGTCCACATGCAGATAGGCCATCAACGCATCTTTTGGCAGATTCTTCGCGCGGTAGCAGTCTCCTTTCAGAACCCAGGCTTCTGCGAGGGTTTGTGATTCCGACTCTGACGCCCTGGAGATCACTTCGTCCAGAGTTTTGATCGCTTCGTCGACTTGCCCCTGTTTCTGGTGGCAGCTGGCTTTTCCGAGCATTCCATCAAACATGGCTGATGTCGCACCGGCATCACCGGCACTTTGCTGAATCACCTGATCGAATGCCGCCATTGCCTCGGAGGTCTTGTCGCTTTTCAACAAAAGTCGCCCCAGCAGCACTCCTGCCTGCAGCTGAAACCCCTTCACCGGAGCAGCCTGGACCTCACGGAGCAATTCCTGTGCGGCGGCTTCTGTCGCAGAGTTTTCCGACAGCAGCTGAGCTTCCAGCAGGGTGGCTTCCAGATAACGAAAATGAGCCTTATTGGCTGTCCGAAATTCTGAAATGGATTTCTGCGCGTCGGCGACTTTCGATGGATCTGCCAGAGCCGACTTTACCTGCGTTCTGGCGATCAGAAACTTCACATCCGTGACGACTCGTTTGTCGTCGCCCGCGTAACTCTTCGCCACGTCCTGATACTTCTCCAGAGCTGATTCAAGGTTGCCACTCCGCTCATTGGACTGAGCCTGAGCGAGCATCGGGGGCTGCATGTCGTAGACGATGTTGAAGATATCGGATACAGGCACTTCCTGCACCGGGCCATTCGCCGGCTTGATCGACACCGACGCCGTCGTCATCGCTGTGATCTCTCCGCGCAATGTGACATTGGAACTTCGCAGCGTCAGCTGATCAACCGCCATCGCGACACTCGATATCCCCAGTACACTCGCCGTTGCGAGAATCACCACGAACGTCTTCCAGGACCGATCGGACGTTTGAAATGGCATGTTGAGATTTCCAGTGGTATCAGTCATGTCTTGTCTGTGAGCCTGACGAAGCAGGACGTCTCTCCATCGAAATGCGGCAGGAATTTACTTCAGGGTCAGGTCGATTCTGAACTATCTGTCGGAGGTTTGGGGGCAGGTCTGGGGCGAACCGCTCTGGCATCCGCCGATGGTTGTCCAGTGCTCCCGGTTCCGGGCGGTTTTGGAGCCGCCGGTGGTTTGGTCGGTGGCTTCGCCGTGGGAGCTGCACCACTGCCA
>Ga0209573_1003956_pt1 | contig 15335 bp, 16 predicted proteins | sample TNRBio252014_DNA_FD_185870 | JGI IMG/M metagenome (GOLD analysis project Ga0209573, IMG submission 185870) | Wastewater treatment Type I Accumulibacter community from EBPR Bioreactor in Madison, WI, USA - TNR Reactor_6/25/2014_ DNA (SPAdes)... | ecosystem: Engineered > Bioreactor > EBPR >...
AATGTCGAGCGGCCGGTCACTGATGAGTTCAATATTATTAAACCCCATCACCCGCTGCCCGCCAAAATCCACAGCGGAATATCTTGATGATACATTCTTTACCTGCGAGCCCAGTGTTTTCCAGACCACACCGCCCCAGCCGGCTTCAAAAGCCCGGAGCACATTGTATTTTTTATCCGTTGGAGGAGCACTGGCCAGCCAGTAGGGGTTTGGGGAGGAGATGCCGAGGAAGTTGCTTCTTATGTCTGCCATTGTAAATTAGTTTAATTATGAATTATGAGTTTAGAATTATGAATGTGGCGTGCTATTCATTCAGAATTCATAATTCTGCATTCATAATTTTAAAAATTTTAAAATTGCTTTTGCTCCATTCTTCCCGGCTTCAACCGCATCAACCACTTCTTTTCCTCCGTTGACAGCATCACCACCGGCGAAGACACCTTTGATGTTTGTTGCACAGTTTTCAGTTGTTATTTTGAATGTTGAATGTTGAATGTTGAGTTTTTTTATCAGTTTTTCATAGGGTGTTTGACCAGTCGCTTTGATGACCATGTCAACCTCAAGGGTGAATGTTTCACCCGTATCAACAGGGGAGCGTCGGCCGCTGGTATCGGGTTCGCCGAGTTTCATTTTGCTGCAAACGAGTTGTTTTACTTTACCGGCACTGCCTTTTATTTTTTGCGGTGCTGCCAGCCAGATCACCTCACATCCATCGAGCATGGCAATATCCAGTTCATGTTTGGTGCAGGGCATTTCGGCTTCGGTGCGGCGATATAGCATCGTTACTTCTTTTGCACCGAGACGTTTGGCCTGCGTGGCTGCATCAATGGCTGTCATGCCCATGCCGATGACGGCTACCTTGTCACCAACGGGAACGGATGGATAACCTTTGCTCCGGATATTATAGATAAATTCAATTGCATCAACAACACCTTCCAGTTTCTCTCCCGGAATTTCTAATTGCCTGGCCACACCCACACCGATACCGAGGTAAACAGCGTCGTATTCTTTTCTTAGTTGTGATAAGGTAATGCCTTGCCTGCCGGCAGGCAGGTCCTTTCCCAGTTCCTGGTTGTATTTTATTTCAATACCGCCAATGGATGTGATATAGTTCACTTCATCTTCGCAAAACTGCGGGGTGACTTTATAAGCAGCAATGCCATAGGTCATCAGTCCGCCGCCCTTGCTTTCTTTTTCATAGATGGTCACATCAATTCCTTCTCTTGATAATACATGAGCACAGCTTAAGCCGGCAGGGCCTGCACCAACAATAGCCACCTTCCGCACACCCCCGGCCCCTAAAGGGGAGGGCTTCCGCTCAAACAATTGCCAATTTTCTTTCATTGCCATTTCGGTGCTATAGCGCTGCAGTTTGGCAATGGGGATCGGTTCTTCTTCCAGTAAATTATAGACACAGGCGCCTTCGCATAGTTTTTCTACGGGACAAACCTTGCTGCAACCTGCTCCCATGATATTGGAGGAGAAAATGGTTTTTGCCGAACCTTTAATATTTTCAGTAGCGATCTGTTTGATGAATTTGGGCACATCAATACTGGTGGGGCAGCTCTTCATGCAGGGAGCATCATAACAAAACAAACAACGGTTGGCATCCACTTTGGCGGCCGTTATACTTTCATACGGCGGGTGAATGTCGCTGAAGTTGGCTTCGTATTGTTCGTTGGTTAATCGGTTCTTTTCTATCATTCTTTTTTAATTTAGAATTATGAGTTATGAATTATGAATGCCGATCATCACGCCACATTCATAATTCATCATTCTAAATTCATCATTACAATTCGACAAGTTTACCGTAGGTTTCAGGTCTTCTGTCTCTGAAGAATTGCCATACACTTCTTACCTGTTCGATCATATCGAGATCAAATTCGGCAACTAATAACTCATCATTATCTTCTGATGCCTGTGCAAAAATTTGTCCCCTGGGATCAACGAAATAACTGCTGCCATAAAACTTACCGAGGTTCCAGGGCTTTTCGGTACCGACACGATTGATGCAACCCATAAAATAGCCATTGGCAGCGGCATGCGCCGGTTGTTCCAGTTTCCATAAGTATTGCGAGAGACCGGCAACTGTTGCAGACGGATTATAAACTATTTCTGCACCATTCAAGCCTAATGCCCTTGCACCTTCCGGAAAGTGACGGTCGTAACAGATATACACACCCACTTTTGCATACTTGGTCTGGAAAACAGGATAACCAAGGTTACCGGGTTTGAAGAAAAATTTTTCCCAGAAACCACTTGTATGCGGAATATGATTCTTGCGGTATTTGCCCAAATAAGTCCCATCTGCATCAATCACCGCGGCTGTATTGTATAAAACACCGGCCTGTTCTTTTTCATAGACCGGAACGATGATGACCATGTTATATTTCTTTGCATACTCCTGCATCCTTTCAATAGTAGGGCCGGGAACAGTTTCAGCACTTTCATACCAGGCTTTATCCTGCCCCGGGCAGAAGTACGGTGTATTGAATATTTCCTGGAAGCACAATATCTGTACTCCTTTTTTTCCGGCTTCTTCAATTAAGGGAATATGTTTCTGCACCATCGCTTCTTTGATTTCTGCAATGGTTCCCTCGCCTTCGGTTTTTGGAAGCGACATTTGAATGAGTCCTGATTTGATGATTCTTGGCATTTTGAATAATTATGAATTTAGAATTATGAGTTATGAATTTGGAAAATATCTTTCTTTGGTTGTTAGTATTATACTATTCAGGATTCTAATCAGCTCATTACATTGTGTGCTAAGATTTTCATGTTCTGTAGCAGATAAGTAATGGCTGTCTTTTAAGAGATTTAGCCAATAAGATGTTTCTCTTGCTTCCTTTACAGCAATCCCTAATTTATGAATAAAATCTTTCTTAGACTCACCGCTTACCGCTTCGTGTATATTAGCTCCAATTGATGTACCGCTTCTGAGAATTTGTTTTGAAAGTACATATTCTTTCTTCTCTGTCAGTTGCTGGTATAGGCTGATTATTTTGAGCGCAAACTCATATGACTTCTGAACGATAATATTGTCCTTGCCTTCATTCATAATTCATCACTCATAATTCTAAATTGTCTGGCTCACTTTAGAACGTTTAATAAATTTACCATATCCTTTGTCAATCTTGCAATGGTTGTTTTCTATCGCCACTTTGCCTCTCAGTAAAACTGTTTTCACTTTACCCGTTACTTCCCAGCCTTCATAACCGCTGTAGTCCACATTCATGTGATGGGTTTTGGCAGAAAGGGTATGCTTCTCATTGGGATCGAAGATGACAATATCAGCATCACTTCCCACAGCGATTGTTCCTTTTTGGGGGAACATGCCAAATATTTTTGCAGGATTCGTACAAGCGACTTCCACATATTTATTTAAAGTGATCTTTCCTTTGTTTACGCCTTCGCTGTATAATAATTCCATCCGGTTTTCAATCGCCGGGTGGCCGTTGGGGATTTTAGAAAAATCATCTTTCCCCATCAGCTTCTGTTCCCATTTGAAAGGGCAGTGGTCAGTCGCCACCACCTGCACAAGCCCTTGATTAATTCCTGCCCATAAGGTAGCCTGGTCTTTCTTTTCTCTCAACGGCGGACTCATGACCCATTTGGCACCATCTTCCCGTTCGTATAAGGAAGCATCAATGATCAGGTATTGAATACAGGTTTCAACAAATACTTTTTGATTTCTCCGGGTGGCATTGCGAACTGCATTCAATGCACCTTCGCAGGTCAGGTGAACAATATAACCGGGACAGCCAGTGTAGTAGCTCATATCCACAAATCGCTCTGATGCTTCAGCTTCTGTTATTTCCGGTTGGGATAGATAATGATACAATGGTGAAAGTTTGCTTTCGCTTCTGTGTTTGGCAACCAGGTAGTCGATCATATCACCATTGGTCGCATGTACATTGATGAGGCCGCCATGTTTTTTTACTTCCTCCATCAATCCTATCATCTGCCGGTCGTCGATCATTAAGGCACCTTTATAAGCCATAAATGTTTTGAAAGAAGTGATGCCTTCTTTCTCGATCATTTCCTGTATTTCTGTTTTTGTATCGTCATTGAAATCAGTGACCGCCATGTGGAAACTGTAATCCCCCACGCAATTGTTATCACTCCGGCTTTTCCATTCTTCCAACGCAGAGCGAAGGGAGTTTCCCTGTTTCTGTAAAATAAAATCTATCACCATCGTCGTTCCTCCGAACAACGCTGCTCTTGTCCCCGTTTCATAATTGTCAGAAGAAAAGGTGCCCATGAATGGCATATCCAGGTGCACATGGGGATCTATGCCACCAGGGAAAACTAATTTACCAGCAGCATCTATTTCTTTTTCTGCTTTTACAGCTAAATTTTTACCGATAGCTTTCACGGTTTCGCCTTCGATAAAAATATCGGCTACATAATCATCAGTTGCGGTGATGATCCTTCCGTTCTTAATTAATACTGACATATAGTTCAATTATGAGTTATGAATTAAGAATTATGAATTTCTGCAAAGGATTCATAACTCATAATTCTGAATTCTTCATTTTCTTCATCAATATCCAATATATAAAACCACTGACTAAAAAGCCAACAAACCAGGCATAATTATAGAGATTGCTTATCCAGTATGGTACTGCATCGGCAGCTATTACTTTGATCGTTACCAAAAAACCGGGGATATTGGGTAAGATGCCGGCAAGTAATGCAATGATCGCAATTGTATTGAAGCCATTGCTGAAATGATAACGTCCTGCTGAACTGTACAATTCATCTACCGCCAGTTGTTGTTTGCGGATAAAATAATAATCGGCGATCAGGATTCCTCCCACCGGTCCCAGTAAACTGGAATAACCCACCAACCAGGTAAAAATATAGCCACTTGGGTCGGCGACTAATTTCCAGGGGAAGATGAGGATGCCGATGATACCGGTGATATAGCCACCTGTTTTGAAATTTATTTTTTTAGGAGCCAGGTTGGCAAAGTCATTGGCAGGACTGACGATATTCGCCGCAATATTGGTGGCCAGCGTGGAAATGATCACGGCCAGCATGGCGAAGCTCACCATGAGTTTGTTTTCAAATTTACCAGCTAACTGAACAGGATCCCAGATGGTGCTGCCGTACACAATCGGTGTTGCTGATGTTACCACTACGCCAATGAAAGCAAACAATGTCATGGATGGAGGAAGACCAATTGCCTGCCCGCTGATCTGTGCTTTTTGCGATCTGGCATATCTCGTAAAGTCGGGGATGTTCAATGATAATGTTGCCCAGAAGCCAACCATACCCGTGAGTGCCGGGAAAAAGTATTTCCAGAAATCATTGCCATGTAATTTTGAAGGTTGTTCCAGTATCGGCCCCAATCCTTTTGCTGCGGTGATGGCCCATGCCAATAATGCCAATGCCGCCACAGGCAAAAAGATCGCTTTGAACACTAATAATTTCCGGATGCTTTCCACACCGAGATAAACGATGAACATGTTAAGCAACCAAAATACCATGAAGCAGATCATTGGTAATGCCTGTGGAAATAAGGATTGTGTATCCACATCTGCCAGTGACGGGTTCCATGCTTTCAGAATATGGTATAATGCATCTCCACCAATCCATGTCTGAATACCAAACCAGCCGCAGGCCACAATAGCCCGCAGCATTGCCGGGATATTAGCGCCCCGGGTACCAAAACTGGCTCTTGCAAAAACAGGGAAGGGGATACCATACTTCGCTCCGGCATGACCATTCAGAATCATTGGTATCAACACAATCGTGTTGCCGAGAAAAATAGTAAGAATAGCCTGCCACCAGTTCATGCCGCCACCGATCAGCGAACTGGCCAGCATATATGTCGGGATACAAAGACTCATGCTGATCCATAAGGCTGCATAGTTCCAGGTGCCCCAGGTTCGTTTTTCCTTGGGAACTGGAGCCAGGTCTTCATTCGTTAAAGAAGCTTCGTGTATGATTTGGTCGTTTTGCAAAGCAGTAATTATGAGTTATGAATGATGAATGGGAGTAATTCATAATTCATCATTCAAAATTCTTAATTGAGATTTTCGTCTGCAATCTTAATTGCTTCACTGATGATCGCCAATCCTTCATCGATCTGTTCTTTTGTTACACATAAAGGCGGTGCAATGAAAATATAACTCCATCTCACAAACGTATACATACCCAGGTCTTTGATCTTTGCGGCCACTTTATTCATCACCACCATTTCATCGGGTTTGGCATTGAAAGGAGCTATGGGTTCTTTCGTGGTTCTGTTTTTTACCAGTTCAATACAACCCAGCAAGCCTGTATTTCTGAAATCACCAATGCTGGGATGTTTTTGTTTTAGTAATTCTACCTGTTCATTCACATATTGTCCCATGACCACACAATTTTCGATCAGGCCATCGTCTTCATAAATTTTCAATGTTTCTAATGCAGCAGCACAACTGACAGGGTGTGCAGAGTAGGTGAGACCTAATGCTAAAACAGTATCATCATACTTGGCGGCGATCTTATCGGATACCATCAAACAGCCAAATGGTAAATAACCACAGGTCAGTCCCTTTGCCATAGCGATCATATCCGGAATGATGCCATGATTTTCAAAGCCAAACCATTTACCCGTTCTGCCGAAACCACTCATCACTTCATCCATGATCAGTAGTATACCATGTTTGTTACATATTTCTCTTACTGCTTTTAAATAACCAACAGGATATTTCAAACAGCCTGATGAACCGGATTCACCTTCTAATAAAACAGCAGCAATATTGGCCGGGCCTTCATAAGCGATCACTCTTTCCAATGATGCAACGGACTCTTTCAATAAATTTTCTTCGCCATATTCCCAGCGGTATAAATATGGCAGGTCAAAATGCACAAAATTGGGTGCCTGCTGTGTATCCATGGGTAAACGGCGTGGGTCACCACTTGCACTCATGGCACCGTAGGATGCACCATGATAAGATTGATAGCGGGTTAATATTTTATGACGGCCGGTATATAATCTTGCCAGCTTAATTCCATTTTCAATGGAGGTGGCACCGCATAAGGTAAAGAAAGCTTTGTTCAGATCGCCGGGGCAGATCTCTGCCAACTTCTTTCCCAACTCACCCCGCACTTTGGTTACACAGCTTGGCGTCACATATGCCACTTCCTGCATTTGCTTCACCACCGCCTCCGTTATTCGTTGGTTGCCATGACCAATATTTACATTCATCAGCCCCGATGAAAAATCAATATAGCGTTTGCCATCGTAGTCATATAGATACACACCTTCGGCATGTTTGACGGCAATGGGGGCGATGCCTTTTTGTTTGGACCACGAGAATAAGGTATAATCCAGATTGTCTTGTATTATTTCCTGTGCCTCGGAGATTATTTTTGTTTGTGACATTCTTTTGCAATTATGAGTTATGAATTAAGAATTATGAGTTTTTAAAAGTATTCATAACTCATAACTCTAAACTCTGAATTATTAAGACATCCAATTCACTCCCGATTCCGGATTCCACTTCGTGGTGCTCTTCTTCAATTTAGTCCAGAACTCAATGGAGCTTTTACCCGTGATATCACCCACGCCAAACTTACTTTCATTCCAGCCGCCGAAGGAGAAGGGTTCTCTGGGCACAGGTACACCCACATTCACCCCGATCATACCGGCACTGGCACGATCAATGATATAACGGGCCATGCCGCCATTTTGTGTAAATACCGAAGCTGCATTGCCATAAGGGTTGGCGTTTTCTATCGCCAGTGCTTCATCAACGGTGTTGGTACGCATTATTGAAATAACAGGGCCAAAGATTTCTTCTTTTGCCACACTCATTTGCGGAGTTACATAATCAATCACCGTCGGGCCTACATAAGTGCCATTTTCTTTTCCTTTTACCTTTGCATTGCGGCCGTCCACTAAAATTTTAGCACCTTGCTTTTCTGCTTCGGTGATGTAGCCCTCAATACGTTCCTTACTTTCTTTACTGATGACCGCACCAAGATTTTCTCCGGGAATAATTTTTCTTGCTTCTTCACAAATTTTATCAATGATGGCGTCAACATTACCAACGCCAATCATCGCAGATGCAGCCATGCAACGTTGCCCTGCACAACCACTCATACTTGCCGCCACATTCTGTGCCGTCATTCCCGGAATGGCGTCGGGTAGCACCATCAAATGATTTTTAGCACCGCCGAGTGCCAATGCTCTTTTATAGTTTTGTGTTGCTCTCTGGTAAACTATTTTGGCAACTTTGGTGGAACCAACAAATGAAACGGCTTCAATTCCCGGATGATCGCAGATGGCAGTTACAATCTCACTATCGCCATTCACAATATTCAGCACACCATCAGGTAAGCCGGCTTCTTTTAATAGTTGTGCAAGTCTTGCCGTACTCAATGGTACTTTTTCAGATGGTTTTATGATCATGCAGTTGCCGAGGGCAATGGCATTAGGTATCGTCCAGTTCGGTACCATTGCCGGGAAGTTGAAAGGAACGATAGATGCGACAACACCCAGCGGTACATGTTCTGTCCGGCATTCAACACCTTTGCTTACTTCCAGTATTTCACCCGTCACTAATTGCGGGAGCGAACAGGCAAACTCTGTCAGTTCAATACTTTTTTCCACTTCAGCCACAGCTTCGCTGTAAGTTTTGCCGTTTTCTTCCTGTACGAGTTCAGACAATTCCTTCAGGTGTTTTTCCAATAAATATTTATAACGAAAAAAAACCTGCACTCTTTCTTTGATCGGTGTTTTGCTCCAGGCAGGAAAGGCTGCTTTGGCTGCTTTCACCGCTTCATCAAGATCTTTGGCGGTCGACATTGGAACTGTTGATAACAAATTTCCATCTAAAGGGGAAATGACTTCCATTGTTTTGGAAGTGGAAGCGGCTACAAATTTTCCGTTTACATAATTCTGGACAGGAGAGTATTTCATATTTCGATTTTGTCTTATTCTGTTTACTTTGCCCTGGCTTTAAAGCTGGGGCAAACGAATCACTAATCATCACTTATAAATATACTTAATTTAGCGAAGTTTGCAAGCTAAAGCCCTCCATTTCAATGACTCCGGAACGAAGAGATAAACTGATTACGGTATTGTCGAAACGACAACCTGATCTGACCGTTGTGCTGGAAAATGTTTTTGACCCGCATAATATATCGGCGGTAATGCGTACCTGTGATGCAGTTGGTATCCAGGAAGTATATATTCTCAATACAAAAATACCAAGGCATAAAAAATGGGGAGCGAGGAGTTCGTCCAGTGCGGCCAAGTGGCTGACGGTTCACCAGTTTGAAAATGCAGAAGAATGTTTCTCATCACTCAGAAAACGCTATTCAAAAATTTTAACTACTCACTTAAGCAGTGATGCTGTAGGTTTATACCAGATTGACATGACACAGCCTATTGCATTGGTGTTTGGCAATGAACACAGCGGGGTAAGTGATGAGATAAGGGCATTGGCCGATGGTAATTTCATCATTCCTCAGGTAGGGATCATTCAATCATTGAATATCAGCGTGGCTTGTGCTGTTACATTGTATGAAGCATTCCGGCAAAAGAATAATGCCGGGCATTACAACCGGAATGATATGGACCACGTCATGAAGCAGGGATTGCTGAAGGAGTGGGAGTTGAAGGATAGTTCAGAATTATGAGTTATGAATTTAGAGTTATTAATGAAAAAGCTATACATACTTATCATTTTTATTATTGTCACCGGAATGCTGCAGGCGCAGCCCATCAGGTCAATAAAGATCACAGAACTGGAAAAGATCATTGCAGAAAGTAAAACTCCATTGATCGTCAACTTCTGGGCTACCTGGTGCAAGCCTTGTATTGAAGAAATACCGTACTTTATCGAAGAGACAAAAAATCATGAGAAGGATAGTATACAACTACTCCTGGTCAGCCTCGATTTTAAAGAACTATTTCCAAAAGGAGTTCAGTCTTTTGCTGCAAAAAGAAAAATCACCGCCACTATTTTATGGCTGGATGAAACAAATGCAGATTATTTCTGTCCCAAAGTTGATCCAAAATGGTCAGGGGCAATTCCGGCAACGCTGTTTATTAATAACAAGACAGGTTACCGGAAATTTTTCGAAGACCAGCTTTCTCATCCGGAGCTAAAAAAGGAAATCATGGCTATACTCTGAATAAATTAACGGGCTGCTTCTTCAGCTTCCATTTGCTCTTTGGCCTTTACCATCAGGTACAGGAAATAAATACCGGCACCTAGACTTGTTAATGCCATAATGATACCCATAATGCTGTTATGATAAATAGCTTTGGCAAGGGCAAAGCCAACTAAAACCATAAAGCCGATAATGATGATACGGTTGAGTGTTTGGCGGGAAAGCATAAGCAAGATTTTTTGGTTTACAAATGCAGGACAATGAGTTGGATGCAAGCCATAAAATATTCCATAAAATCACACAAAAAAACCTGTTTGTCTCCGGCAAACAGGTTTTTTAAGTAAAATACCAGGGGTAATTAAAGTCTTTTTATAGAGCAGCCAACAGATTTTGATTGTTTTACCGTGATCTCCCTGCCTGTTACTGATTCATTTATTGCCTCTTTCAGATGCTTACGGCTAACAGAACCAGCATCGGATGGATTATCATCAATAGCACCATGATAGGCCAGTTTCCCGTTATTGTCAAACAAGAAACATTCTGGTGTACGGTTGGCGCCAAAAGCATCAGCCATAGTATGATTTTTATCTACGAGGTAATACCAGGCATATCCCTGGTCAGCCGCATATTGTTTCATGGCTTCGTATGAATCCTGGTCGTCACGATAAGCCTCATTTGAATTTAGTATTACCACACCTATTTCTTTGTCAAGGGCATGTTTGGCTATTTCGTTGGTGCGGGACTGGTTCTTTATCACATATGGGCAGGTATTGCAGCTGAACATGACCAGCAGTCCATTTTTCTTCTTGGCATCATTCAATGATACTTCTTTCCCGGAAATGTCTTTCATTTTCAGGTCTGCATTTGGAGCTGTAGCTCCAATAGGTAATGGATCACTTACCGGGCTTAAAGTAATAAGTCCCAGTGCAGCAACAGGCAGTATCGAATACAGTACTTTTTTCATAGTAAATATTTTTTTGGACTATAAATTTCGGAAATCAGGCAGATATTCCTTCTCCGTCCGACATTATTTCTTTCCGTTCATCTGCAATTTTTTTAAGCGAAGAAATGCTTACGTTCAGCTCAAACCCGATTAGTAATACGAGGGAATTAATAAAGATAAGGGCCATGATAATCAATACTGTTCCGATAGATCCATAAAGCTGGTTGTAATTGCCAAAACGGGATACCCACCAGGAGAATAAAAAGGTAAGCAGCAACATAAGGAAAGTAGCTACAATGGACCCCGGGTTAATAAATTTCCATTTCTTATGCACAGAAGGGGCATGCCGGTATATATATGAAATACAGGCAAAGAATAGCAGGATCACTATTAACCAGCGCAGATTATTAATTGCTGTCAGCACCGTTTCATTGGTGATACCGAGCCATTCCAGCACGGCACCGCGGGCTACCAGCAATAAAACTGACGAAAAAACGAAGAGGTAAAGGAACATGGTGATTTTGAGAGCCACCAACCTGCTTTGCAATCCCTTTCTTTTTTTAAAACCAATATAATTTTTATCAAATGACCTCATGATACCCATCATGGCATTGGAGGAGAAAAAAAGTGACAAAAGAAAACCAAGGGATAGTAACCCGTTCCTGGGTTTATTGATAAAGTCTTCGAGGAATTTTATCAATACCGAATTGTCTTTCTCTCCCGGGATCACATCTTTGATCAGGCTGAACATCTCCTGCTGAAATGCATCAGTGATGGGAATGAATGGTATCAATGTAAACAGGAAGATGATGGCAGGAGGGATGGCCATAACAAAGTTAAAGGCAATAGCAGATGCCCTTTCCGTCATGCCGATCGTTTTTACCTGGCCTATAAAAAAATTAACCACATCAAAAACAGCGATACCGTTGAAACCGGGCAGTGAAGTGACCTTGCTCTTTTTGATCAGGAATGCAACAGGTGCAGTTGCTTCAACGGTGGATAGTATCTTTTTGAGTAAGGGCATTTTACTTTGCCTTGTTTTTTTTCAACGAGTCTGCTCTTCTGTTCTGTTCAGCATGAAATAGTTTTACATATCTGGTATGATCTGGATAATTGCTGGTGAAAATAGTAGTGCCGTCAAATTTATAACTGGCTACGAAAAAGATATAATCCGTTTCAGGAGCATCCAGTACAGCTTCAATTGATTCAATGGAAGGAGTGCAGATGGGGCCGGGGGGTAATCCCTTATTCAAATAGGTGTTATATGGTGATTGTAATTTAAGATGTGATCCTGTGATGCGACCAAGTGCAAAGTTTCTTGTTACAAATTTCGCTGTAGGATCTGCTTCCAGTTTCATATCTTTTTTCAAGCGGTTGAGATAAACACTGGCGATCTTATATTTATCATCTTTCCTGAGTGTTTCTTCATCAACAATAGAAGCAAGAATGACAACCTGCAGCGGGGTCAGGTTAAGCTTGCCAGCTTTGGCTTTTCTATCTGCTGTCCAGAATTTTTTAAAGGCTGTATGAAATTGCTGCATTATCTTACCGGCACTGCTGCTCCAGTTTAATTCATATGTATAAGGCATTACAATCGCCATGGCAGTATTTGTATCAACTTCGAATCTGGCCAGGGAATCATTACTGCTCAAAAAGCGGATCATTTCCAGTGAATCACATCCGGTGTCGAACTTCTTTCCCATTTTACCAGCCAGTTGTTCCCGGGTTCTTTCTTTTACAATCGTCATCTTTACCGGGGAATGATTACCATTTCTGAGCATTTTTACAAGGGAATACAAACTCATCCCGTTTTTGATCTCATAGCGGCCCGGTTTTACTTGCTTAAACTTTAACCAACCAGCAATTCTCCTGAACCAGTTCTTATCGGCGATCACTTTTTGGTTGAGAAGTTTTTCTTCTACAACTGAAAAGTTGTCCTCACTTTTTATGTAAATGAATTTTCCATTTTTGTTTGAAACAGAAGGGCCAAGTGTTTTATAACCGATATATCCAGCTATAATAAGGAGGAGCAGAATTACTCCTGAAATGATTTTTCTTTTGCTCATACCTGGTGCTCAAATTAAATAAAAAACCCCGATCTGTTTATAATAAGACCGGGGCTAAAGTATGATTATACTATTTTATCTTTTTGTAGTATCGGGGTTTTGCGTAGCAGGTTGCGGATTTAATTGCATGGTACCCGGAGCATTTTGCTGAGGGGTAGTAGCAGCAGGAACTGAAGCGCCGGTGGCATCTTTTGTTCTGTCGGGGCCCGAACTGGCAGATTTAGAAATAAAAAGCACAGAAAGCAGGCATAACACAGCGATAACACCGCCAAAGATCCAGGTGCCTTTTTCCAGTACATCAGTCGTTTGCTTAACACCCATAAACTGGTTGCTGAAACCGGCAATATTACCGGCCAGGCCACCACCTTTAGGATTTTGAACCAGCACAATCAGGCCCAGTACAACAGAGGCCAGAATAATCAGTATCACAAATAAAGTCGTCATATCAGTTTGTTTTCTTTAATTCCTCAATTTTCGCTGCAAAATAAGGGCTTTTAGAGGGTTCGAGCAAACTTAATTTGCTGTATATCTCAATGGCTTTGAACACATTTCCCTGTTTTTCCCATACTTCGGCCATAGCTTCAGTGATAACTTCCCTGTCTGCAATGGATTGCCCGGCGAGTTGTTCTACTTTTTTTTCTGCCTGGATCTCCACTGTCCTTCCTATTTCAGTAACGGGTAACCGCTTCATCGTTTTCAACCAGTCTGTAAAACTCTTCAATTGTTTGCCAAACTTATCAACAGGCTTTTCCTCTTCTTTAAACCGTATGCCTTGTGAAGCAAAATAATCAACAGTATGGAATGGTTCAAATGTAAGCTCAGAAATGCTGGGATCAACGGCTTCGATTTTTACTGAAGGAATATCTGTGGCGGATTGTTTGGTAACAGGAGTAATTTGTGTTTCAGTAATAACAGGTTCATCCTTTTTTTCCGGGGTAATAAATGCTATTACGGGTTCTTCGGGCACATTTAATTTCTCTTCTGCTGGGGCAGTAATAATCCCGTCTTTTTTTGATTTTATCACTTCGGCAGTTCCTGTCTCATTCAGCAAATGTTCCACCCATAGTGGGTTGTGGAAGTACAGTAAAGTTTTCTGTAATTGCTCATCATATCTCTCGGGCTGTTCTGTCTGCAACTTTTTAGTGAGTAAAAGCTGGGCAGCACCAAAATAGGGGTTCTTTTCTGCAAACTCTGTCAGTTCAGGAAGGGTGCATTGATCTAGGGAGTCTTTCTGAAGCAACGATTTTACCAGTTGGTTGATCCGTACATTCATCATTACAAGATAAGAATAAATAGGTTGAAAAATTGTTGAGGTCGCACAAGTCAACCAGTCTACCATTTAGAGAAAAGCTTATTGAAAATATCATCAGTGAGAGTCCTGATCATTTCTTCAGCAAGATCATTTTCAGCTTGTTGGAAGGATTGATTGCCTTTAAACTCAAAGCTTCTGCTTACATCAATTTTTTCTGTTTTATTGGCTTTACGGTCTGATAATACCATTTGCACAGCCACGGTCAGCCTGTTGTTTGCAGCCTGCTGGCCGGTGATAGCGGATGTACTGAAACTATATTGTGTGATCGTTCCATCAATCTCCCAGTCCGGTTCATTGTTTGTCTGTATAAGTTTTGTCTGGCCAATTATCTTTTGCCGCAATTTATCGGTCAGCCGGGGGCTTAATTGGGGATTAACGTAGGTGGCCCTGTTTTCAATGAAGTTGACTTTTACCGTTTTGATACTGTCCGGAACAGAAGCATCATTGAATTTATAAATACCACAACTGCTATTACCTAATAGTGCAGCAGTGATAAGGATAACAGCAGCAATAAAAACGGATATTCTTTTTGTACTAAGCATTATTCTTCTATGTCGTATTCTTTTAATTTACGGTAAAGAGTTCTTTCGCTGATGCCCAGGTCAAGGGCGGCATCTTTTCTTTTGCCTTTGTGTTTTTTCAATGCCTTTACTATCAACTCTTTTTCTTTATCCATTATGTTCAGGCTTTCTTCCACTTCTACATGCTCATGAATGTCATTATTCATGATAACAGGCTGAACAGTTTGTGTAGCCGGCTGAACTCCGATTGATAAAGGCTTTGGCTGCATTACTTCCTGTCCTTGTCCCTTTAATTCTTTCAGTTCATTAATGAAATGCTGGTTTTGCGCCACCATTTCCGGGTTCTGCAATACATCCAGGAACATCCTCTTTAATTC
>Ga0209573_1003957_pt1 | contig 15326 bp, 17 predicted proteins | sample TNRBio252014_DNA_FD_185870 | JGI IMG/M metagenome (GOLD analysis project Ga0209573, IMG submission 185870) | Wastewater treatment Type I Accumulibacter community from EBPR Bioreactor in Madison, WI, USA - TNR Reactor_6/25/2014_ DNA (SPAdes)... | ecosystem: Engineered > Bioreactor > EBPR >...
GATGGGGTACGCGGACGTGCGGAAAGATCAGGAAGCGGCTGTTGTTCACCACCCGCGCCATGTTCTCGCGGCGGGCCTGGGCCGTCCAGCCGATCCACTGATCGCGCACGGCCACCGCGCGGGCAGCACCGGACAGCAGGACGCAGCCCAGCCGCCGGTCGCCCGCCGTTATGAAGTAGCGCAGCCGGTAACCGAAGGCCCCCTGGAAACCCAGCGGGTGCCAGCGCGCCACCAGCGCATCCCACTGCGCGACCCGGGTCGCATCGCGAACCACTTCCAGGGACACCGGCGCGAGCGCCGACAGGGCGCAGTGCACCGCCGGCTCGGCAACGGGGGCGGCGGATGCCGAGGGCGGCGCGCCACGGCGCGGCGGCGAGGGCCTCAACGCAGGCAGTACCAGCAATCCGGCCGCCTGCAAACGCTCCAGGAAGTCCAGGCAGGCGCTGATCTTCGCCGTCCCCGTCAGGGTCGTCCAGCCCAGGTGCTCACACACCGTCGCCGCCAACTCCTTGCGTGCCAATCCCGGCAGCCACGCGACCGTCGCGCAGAGCTCGGCAATCTCCGTCGCGCTGAACACGCGACCGCAGTGCACCCGCAGTGCACCCATTCCCCCGCACTCGTTGCAAGCATCGCAAAACCTCCGACTGAAGCGCAGATTGATTACGCTCCACCTATCCTGCCAGAAGTCCGCCCGGCTGTCTAGCCCTCTTGCGCGAAGGTTTTTTCTTGCCTGCCCACCGCAACGCCTTGCCACTACTGGGCCGGCGTCGTCATGCTTCAGCGCCGCCGAGCTTCTTGAAAGCTGTTATTTTTCAGCCAACTGCAGTAGAATTCCGCTCTTTTGCGCAGGCCTCTGTGCGAGGAAGATCGGACTGCCCATGCTCTTTCCTGACCGTTTCGAGGTGATTGTCGTTGGCGGCGGCCATGCCGGCACCGAGGCGGCGCTGGCTGCGGCGCGCATGGGAATGAAGACCCTGCTGCTGACGCACAACCTCGATACCCTGGGTGCGATGAGCTGCAATCCGTCGATCGGCGGCATTGGCAAAGGGCATCTGGTCAAAGAGGTCGACGCCTTGGGAGGGGCGATGGCCGAGGCGACCGATGAGGCGGGTATCCAGTTTCGTACGCTGAATTCGAGCAAAGGTCCGGCGGTGCGTGCGACGCGCGCGCAGGCTGATCGTGTCCTCTACCGGCAGGCGATTCGCCGTCGCCTGGAGAATCAGCCAAAGCTGACGATTTTCGCGCAGGCCTGTGACGATCTGATCGTCGACGGCGATCGGGTGGCCGGGGTGGTGACCCAACTCGGCGTACGCTTTGCGGCGCGAGCCGTGGTCCTGACCACCGGCACTTTTCTCAACGGCCTGATCCACGTCGGCATGTCGAACATGGTTGGCGGACGCATGGGTGATCCACCGGCGGTTTCGCTGGCGGCACGGCTGCGCGAGCTGCACTTGCCGGTCGGGCGACTCAAGACCGGCACGCCGCCGCGGCTCGACGGACGGAGCATCGATTTTTCGGTGATGGTCGAACAACATTCGGATCAGCCGCGGCCGGTTTTCTCCTTTCTTGGCGACGCGGCGCAGCACCCGCAGCAGCTGCCGTGCTGGATTACCAGCACCAACGCCGGCACGCACGACATCATCCGCGCCAATCTCGATCGCTCGCCGATGTACAACGGCGTCATCGAAGGTGTTGGTCCGCGCTACTGCCCTTCGATCGAAGACAAGATTCACCGTTTCGCCGGCAAGGACAGCCACAACATTTTCCTCGAACCGGAAGGCCTGAACACGCACGAGGTCTACCCCAACGGGATCTCGACCAGCCTGCCTTTCGACGTGCAGTTGGCAATCGTGCGCTCGATCCGTGGCCTGGAGAACGCGCATATCCTGCGCCCCGGCTATGCCATCGAGTACGACTACTTTGACCCGCGCGCGCTCAAGGCCTCGCTGGAAACCAAGGCCATCGGCGGGCTCTTCTTCGCCGGCCAGATCAACGGCACCACCGGTTACGAGGAAGCCGCGGCACAGGGCCTCTTGGCCGGCACCAACGCCGCCCTGCTGGCACAGGAGAAAGCGCCCTGGACGCCGCGTCGTGACGAAGCCTATCTCGGTGTGCTGGTCGACGACCTGATTACTCGCGGCGTCTCGGAACCCTACCGCATGTTCACCAGCCGCGCCGAGTACCGTCTGTCGCTGCGTGAGGACAACGCCGATATGCGCCTGACCGAACATGGTCGCCGCCTGGGGCTGGTGGACGATCGGCGCTGGACGGCTTTTTGCGAGAAGCGCACAGCGATTGCCAGCGAGCAGGAGCGCTTGAAAGCGACCTGGGTACAACCGGGAAAGCTCGCCGACGGCGAGGCCTTGCGCGTCTTTGGCCGGGAACTGGAGCACGAGTACAGCCTGCACGATCTTTTGCGGCGCCCGGATGTGAGCTACCCGGCCTTGATGAGCCTGCGCCTTGGCGAGGCCTCGGCCGACGCTGGCCTGAGCAATCCGCAGGTCATTGAACAGGTCGAAATCCAGGCCAAATATCAGGGTTACATCGAACGTCAGCAGGAAGAAGTGGCCAGGAGCCTGAGCAATGAAGAACGCTGTTTTCCGGCCAACTTCGATTTCAGCGACATCCCCGGCCTGTCACGCGAGGTGCAGCAGAAGCTGTCCCTGCAGCGGCCGCAGACCCTTGGCCAGGCGTCGCGAATCCAGGGCATGACGCCGGCTGCGATCTCGATCCTGACGGTTTGCCTGAAACGTGGCGAGTTGGACGCGCAGCGCCAGCGCGCCGCCGGAAGCTGATGAGCGCCGCGGACCAACTCCAGCAGGGCTTGCAGACACTCGGCATCGCGCTGTCAGCGCCGGCACAGAGCAAACTGCTGGCCTACGCATCGCTGCTCGAGAAATGGAACAGGACCTACCGTTTGACCGCGGTACCGAATTCGGAGCTCACGGTCAGCCATCACCTGCTTGATTCGCTGGCCGTGCTTCCCTTCGTACGCGGCGAGAGCCTGCTTGACGTCGGCAGTGGCGGTGGCATGCCCGGAATTCCACTCGCCATCGCCCGCCCTGAACTGCGCGTCGTCCTGCTCGACAGCAATTCGAAGAAGAGTGCCTTTTTGCGCCAGGCGGCGATTGAGCTGGAACTGGCGAATATTGCCGTACACTGTGGGCGGGTCGAAGCGTATCGGCCAGCGGACATTTTTGCGGTGATCACCGCGCGCGCGTTTGCCGATCTGGCCGAGTTGGTCAGACTGTCGCGTCACCTGCTGCAAGCCGGTGGCCACTGGCTGGCCATGAAAGGCGTTTGCCCGCAGGCCGAGATCGCCCGTTTGCCCGCCGATGTCGCGCTTGACGCGCTACATCGTCTGGAAGTGCCGGGGGTCACCGGGGAACGGCATCTGGTGCTGCTCAGCAAGCGTGCGGCCGGGCATTGAGGGGGGTTTGATTTGGCAAGAATACTCGCGGTAACCAACCAGAAAGGCGGCGTCGGAAAAACCACGACCGCCGTTAACCTTTCCGCCTGCCTGGCCGAATGTGGGCAGCGCGTGCTGCTCATCGATCTCGATCCGCAGGGCAACGCGACCACCGGTTGCGGCGTCGTCAAGCGCGGCGCCATGCCCACCGTCTATCAGGTCCTGATCGGCCGGTCGACAGCTGCCGAGACGCGCTTGAGCGGCGACTTTGGCTTCGACCTGCTACCGGCGAACCGCGAGCTGGCCGGTGCCGAGATTGACCTGATTGATCTTGGACAGCGCGAATATCGGTTGCGCGACGCGCTCGCCAGCGTTCGCGCGGACTATGACTTCATCCTCATGGATTGCCCGCCGGCACTGAATATGCTGACCGTCAATGGTCTGGTGGCAGCGGATACGGTGATGATTCCAATGCAGTGCGAGTATTACGCGCTGGAAGGCCTGACCGATCTCGTCGCGACACTGAAAAAAATCCGCGCCAATCTCAATCCGCGGCTCGAGATAGAGGGCTTGCTACGGACCATGTTCGACCCGCGCTCGACCTTGACGCAACAGGTGTCGAACGAACTCGAAGAACACTTTGGCGAAAAAGTCTATCGCACCATCATCCCGCGCAACGTGCGTCTTGCCGAAGCGCCGTCCTACGGCAAGCCGGTAATTGCTTTCGACCGCAGTTCAAAGGGCGCGCAGGCCTATCTGCTGCTGGCGCAGGAGATTCTCGATCGCCGCGCCGACAGGAAGCGCGCTGGCGCAAAGACCGCGGGACTGGGAGTCTAGCCATGAAACTGAAGGGTTTGGGCCGCGGTCTCGACGCTTTGCTGGCCGGTAACGATGCGCAGAACAAGGAGCAGCTGCGCAGCTTGCCCCTGGCCGACATTCAGCCCGGCAAATACCAGCCGCGCACGCACATGGACAGCGCCTCGCTCGAAGAGCTGGCCGCGTCAATCCGGATGCAGGGCTTGATGCAGCCGATCCTGGTCCGCCCGGTGAGCGAGGAGCGTTACGAAATCATCGCCGGCGAGCGACGCTGGCGGGCGGCGCAGATGGCCGGCTTGACCGAAGTGTCGACCTTGATCCGGGAGATTCCGGATGAAGCGGCGCTGGCCATGGCCTTGATCGAGAACATTCAGCGCGAAAACCTCAACCCGCTCGAAGAAGCGCTGGGCCTGCAGCGACTGATCGACGAGTTTGCGATGACTCATCAGCAGGCGGCCGACGCGGTGGGTCGTTCGCGGCCGGCGGCATCAAACCTGCTGCGTCTGTTGCAACTGGCGCCACCCGTGCAGGAGCTTCTGATGCGCGGCGAGGTAGACATGGGTCATGCGCGCGCACTCCTCCCCCTGACCGGCGCACTGCAGGTTCAGCTGGCGCAACGCGTGGTGCAGAAAGGACTATCGGTGCGCGAAACCGAGCGCCTCGTGCAGTACGCGCTGCGGCCACCGAAAGAGCAGGAGCCGCCCAAGCCCGATCGTGATGTGCTGCGTTTGCAGGACGAACTGGCCGATTTGCTCGGAGCACAGGTGGCCATTCGCGCCAACCAGCGCGGCGCCGGCAAGGTGCTGATCGAGTTCGGCGACCTCGATCAGCTGGAAGGAATCCTGCAGCGGCTACGCCATTGATGCGGCGCAGCAAAGATGCTTTATTGCAGCTCTCGGAACCCGCCTGCAAGGCAGAGTTTGCCAAGGAAAGGGAACTTTCTTGCACATGCGGTTTGATTCCTCTATAGGAGTCTGGTATCCTGCCTGTGTTTTGGAGGGGCTGGTCGTGCATCCTCAGGTTCGCTGGTTTTTCCGCTGTCAGGTGATCGTCACCCTGGTGGCTGCGACGATAGCGGGCCTTGTTGCGGGGACTGATGCGGCCGTTTCTGCGGCACTAGGTGGTGGCATTGCGATTGCCAGCGCCTTGGCTTATGTGTGGCGAGGTTTGCGGCCAGCGGGAACGGCAGCTGCTGATGCGAAAAAGGCGTTCAATTCTCAGGTTGCCGCCGAAGGGTATAAGTTTGCGGTCACCCTTCTGCTGTTTGGCCTGGTTTTCAAAAGCTACGCACAGCTGGTCGCCTTGCCGCTCTTCCTGGCTTATGCCGCAACAATTGTTGTTTATTGGATGGCGCTGCTCAAGCAGCACTAGTCAAACAGGGGAAAAAACATGGCTTCAGGCGAAGCATTAACGACCAGTGCATACATCGTCCACCACCTGACCAACAACACGGTCGGTGAAGGCTTCTGGACGCTTCACCTGGATACCTTGTTCGTTTCCGGAATTATCGGACTGGTCGCGTTTCTCGGCATGGCCAAGGTTGCCAAGCAGGCGAGTTCCGGCGTTCCCGGCCCGCTGCAGAGTTTTATCGAAATCCTGGTGTCTTTTGTCGATCAGCAGGTCAAGGATACTTATCACGGCAGAAGTCCGCTGGTCACGCCGCTGGCGATTACCATCTTCGTCTGGGTTTTCCTGATGAATGCCATGGACCTGATCCCGGTCGACTTCCTGCCCCTGATTCTCGGCGTCTTCGGCATTCACTACCTCAAGGTGGTGCCGACAACCGATCCGAATCTGACTTTCGCCATGTCCCTAAGCGTGTTTACGATCATGATCGTCATGGGCATCAAAGTGAAAGGCGCGGGTGGCTTTTTCCACGAAGTCGTCGCCGTGCCTTTTGGCATCAAACTGGCGCCCGTCAATATTCTCTTCCGCGTCATTGAAGACATCGCCAAGCCGATCTCTCTTTCGCTGCGTCTGTTCGGCAACATGTACGCCGGCGAGATGGTCTTCATCCTGATCGCACTGCTCGGTGTTTGGCAGTTGCCACTGGCTCTGCCGTGGGCCTTGTTCCACATCCTTATCATCACCCTGCAGGCCTTCGTGTTCATGATGTTGACCATCGTTTATCTGTCGATGGCCAGCGAGTCCCACGGTTAGTGGGCGATCACCGGGTATTTTGATGCGCTGTTCGCTTCACGTCGTCCTTGTTTAACCCATTTAGCATTTTTTGTTAGGAGAACCACCAATGGAAGCCGCTCTGTCAATGTTGCTTGGTAACACCGCCATCGCCGTCGCCATCCTGATCGGGGCAGGTGCCCTGGGTACCGCCATCGGGTTTGGTATTCTCGGTGGTCGCTTCCTCGAAGGAGCCGCTCGCCAGCCGGAAATGATCCCGACTCTGCAGGTCAAGATGTTTATCGTTGCCGGTCTGCTCGACGCGGTGACCATGATCGGCGTAGGTATCGCCCTGTTCATGCTCTTTGCGAACCCTTTCATCGCCGTCGTCAAGGGCTGATCGCTTCTCCTTCCTGACTCACCCCTAAAAGGAGGTTAGCGTGAATATCAACGCAACGTTATTTGGCGAGGCGGTCTGGTTCGGCGTCTTCATCTGGATCACCATGAAGTACGTCTGGCCGCCGCTGCAAAAGGCGATTGCTGATCGCCAGGCACTGATTGCCGACGGGCTTGCCGCCGGTGAGCGTGGAAGGCACGAGCTCGAATTGGCCTCGAAGCGTTCGGCCGATTCCCTGCGTGAAGCCAAGGTAAAGTCGGCTGAAATAGTCGTCGCCGCCGAAAAGCGCGCCTTGCAGGTCATTGAAGAGGCGAAGCTGGCGGCAAAAGTCGAAGCCGACAAAGTGGTCGCGTCAGCACAGGCGGAGATTGCTCAGCAGGTCGAGCAGGCCAGGGCTGAGCTGCGTGGCAAAGTTGCCGATCTCGCGGTTGCCGGTGCCGAGCGCATCCTGAAGCGCGAAGTCGACGCCAAGGGGCACGCCGAGATGCTGGCCGCCCTGCAGCAGGAACTCTGAGACCATGGCCGAACTCGCTACCATCGCGCGTCCCTACGCTGAAGCGGTTTTCCGCGTCGCGTTGGAAGAAAAGACGCTCCCGGCTTGGTCCGAGCGCTTGTCGCTGCTTTCCGCAATCGCCGGGGATAGCCAGATGCGTGCATGCATCGGCAACCCGGAACTGTCTGCCGCGCAGAAAAGCGAGCTCTTCAAATCGCTGGCTGGCGAGGCGCTTGTCGGCAGTGAAGCCAATTTGATTGACGTTCTCGCCGCCAATGAGCGGCTTTCTGCCCTGCCCGAAATCGCGCACCTGTTCGAGAGCCTCAAGGCCAGCCAGGAGGGCGTCAAGGAAGCGACGATCTATAGCGCTTTTCCGGTCAACGAGAAGCAGCGCAAGGCGCTGATTGCGGACCTCGAAGCACGCTTCAAGACCCGGCTGACTGCCGACGTGGTCGTCGATCAATCATTGATCGGCGGCGTAAAGATTGTGGTTGGCGACCAGGTCCTCGACACTTCCGTGCGCGGAAAATTGGAGAGCCTGCGGTTGGCGCTCAAGAACTAGGAGAATTTCCATGCAGTTGAATCCTTCAGAAATCAGCGAACTGATCAAGAGCAAGATCGAGAATCTTGATATCAGCGCCGATCTGCGCACCCAGGGCACCGTTGTTTCGGTGACCGACGGCATCTGCCGTATCTATGGCCTGACCGACGTCATGCAGGGAGAAATGCTCGAATTTCCGGGCAATACCTTCGGCATGGCCCTGAACCTCGACCGCGACTCGGTTGGCGCGGTGGTCCTCGGTGAGTACGAGCAGATCAGTGAGGGCGACACGGTCAAGACCACCGGCCGCATCCTCGAAGTGCCCGTCGGCCCCGAACTCCTTGGCCGGGTGGTGAACTCGCTTGGTCAGCCGATCGACGGCAAGGGCCCGATCAACAACAAGCTGACCGACAAGATCGAGAAAGTGGCGCCCGGGGTGATCTGGCGTAAATCGGTTTCGCAGCCGGTGCAGACCGGCCTGAAGTCGATCGATGCCATGGTCCCGGTTGGTCGTGGTCAGCGCGAGTTGATCATTGGTGACCGGCAAACCGGCAAGACCGCGGTGGCCATCGACACGATCATCAACCAGAAAGGCCAGAACCTGATCTGCATCTACGTTGCTGTCGGTCAGAAAGCCTCAACCGTCGCCACCGTCGTTCGCAAACTCGAAGAGAACGGCGCGATGGAGTACACCACTGTCGTTGCCGCCACGGCCTCGGAAACTGCCGCCCTGCAGTACATCGCACCGTACTCGGGGTGCACCATGGGCGAGTACTTCCGTGATCGCGGTCAGGATGCGCTGATCATTTACGACGACTTGACCAAGCAGGCCTGGGCCTATCGCCAGGTGTCACTGCTGCTGCGCCGCCCGCCAGGACGCGAAGCCTACCCCGGCGATGTCTTCTACCTGCACTCACGGCTGCTTGAGCGTGCCGCTCGCGTTTCCGAAGAATGGGTTGAGAAGTTTACCAACGGCGAAGTCACCGGCAAGACCGGCTCGCTTACCGCCCTGCCGATCATCGAGACCCAGGCTGGCGACGTTTCTGCCTTCGTCCCGACCAACGTCATCTCGATTACCGACGGACAGATCTTCCTTGACACCGACCTCTTCAATGCCGGTGTTCGCCCTGCCATGGATGCCGGTATCTCCGTCTCCCGCGTGGGTGGTGCTGCCCAGACCAAAGTCATCAAGAAGCTCGGCAGCCATGTTCGTCTGGCACTCGCCCAGTACCGCGAGCTCGCCGCCTTCTCGCAGTTCGCCTCTGACCTGGACGAAGCGACGCGCAAACAGCTCGATCGTGGCCGTCTGGTGACCGAACTGATGAAGCAGCCTCAGTATTCGCCCATGTCGATTGCCCAAATGGCGGTGACCCTCCTGGCGGTGAACAAGGGCTTCTTCGATGATGTTGCGGTGAAGGATACGCTGGCGGTCGAGAAGCAGATGCAGAGCTACATCGAGCAAAAACACGCCGACCTCATCAGCAAGATCGCCACAACCCAGGATCTCGACGCTGACGCTGAGCAAAAGCTCACCAAGGCGATTGAGGCGTTCAAGGCCACCCTGGCCTGATGATCGATCGAGGAGGTTGCCATGGCTAGCGGCAAGGAAATCCGCAACAAGATCAAGAGCATCGAGAGCACGGCCAAGATCACCAAGGCCATGCAGATGGTCGCCGCATCAAAAATGCGCAAGGCGCAGGACAGGATGCGAGCAGCTCGCCCTTACGGCGAGAAAATTCGCCAGGTAGCGGGCAACCTCTCGCACGCCTTGACCGACTATCGCCATCCCTTCCTGATGGTCCGTGAGGATGTGAAAGCCATCGGCTTGATCACCATCACCTCCGACAAGGGACTGTGCGGCGGTCTGAACACCAACCTCTTGCGTCTTGCCCTGGGAAAGATGAAAGAGTGGGATGCCGAAGGCAAGAAACTGCGAGTGACGACGATCGGTAGCAAGGGTCTGGGTTTCATGCAGCGTGCCGGGGCCGACATCGTATCGCAACTGATCGGGCTCGGCGACACGCCGCACCTGGAAAAGCTCATTGGCCCGGTCAAGGTTCAGCTCGACGCTTACATCAAAGGCGAGATTGACGTCCTGTATATCGGCTGCACGCAGTTCATCAACACCATGAAACAGGAGCCGATACTCTATCAGTTGCTGCCGCTGTCCGGCGACCTTGTCGGTGGCGGAGAGAACCGCTGGGACTATATCTACGAACCTGATGCCAAGACGGTCATTGACGACCTGCTGGTGCGTTATGTAGAGGCGATGATCTACCAGGCTGTTGCCGAGAATATGGCTTCCGAACAGAGCGCACGCATGGTGGCCATGAAGTCCGCGTCGGATAACGCCAAGAACGTTATCGGGGAACTCAAGCTGGTGTACAACAAGGCTCGCCAGGCCGCAATTACGCAAGAGATTTCAGAGATTTGCGCCGGCGCAGCGGCTGTCTGACGCCTGACCACGCGATAGTTAGTTTATTGATTAGGGATACAACCATGAATCAAGGAAACATTGTTCAGTGTATCGGCGCCGTGGTGGACGTCCAGTTCCCACGTGACGCCATGCCCCACATCTACAACGCCCTTCAGCTTGACAAGGCCGAAGAGTCGGAGATGTGCGAAGCCGACCTGGTGTTCGAAGTTCAGCAGCAACTGGGTGACGGTATCGTGCGTACCATTGCCATGGGATCTTCCGACGGACTACGCCGTGGCATGAAGGTCAACGATACCGGGGCCGGCATTTCGGTGCCGGTCGGTGACGCCACGATCGGCCGCATCATGAACGTTCTCGGTCGGCCAATCGACGAAGCCGGGCCCATTGGCACCGACGAGCGGCGCGAGATTCACCAGTTGGCACCCAAGTTTGACGAATTGTCGCCATCCGTCGATCTGCTCGAAACCGGGATCAAGGTCATCGATCTCGTCTGTCCCTTCGCCAAGGGTGGCAAGGTCGGCCTGTTCGGTGGCGCCGGCGTTGGCAAGACCGTCAACATGATGGAACTGATCAACAACATCGCCAAGCAACACGCGGGCCTTTCCGTATTTGCCGGTGTCGGAGAACGCACTCGCGAGGGCAACGACTTCTACCACGAGATGAAGGAGTCGAATGTTCTTGACAAGGTGGCGATGGTTTTCGGCCAGATGAATGAGCCGCCGGGCAACCGCCTGCGCGTGGCTCTGACCGGGCTGACCATGGCCGAGCGCTTTCGCGACGATGGGCGCGATATTCTCTTCTTTGTCGATAACATCTACCGTTACACGCTGGCGGGTACGGAGGTGTCGGCGCTGCTCGGCCGGATGCCGTCCGCGGTCGGCTATCAGCCGACCCTGGCCGAAGAAATGGGTCGCCTCCAGGAACGCATCGCGTCGACAAAAGTGGGCTCGATCACCTCGATTCAGGCCGTCTATGTGCCCGCCGACGACCTCACCGACCCCTCTCCGGCAACGACTTTCCAGCACCTCGACTCAACCGTCGTTCTCTCGCGCGATATCGCGTCGTTGGGTATCTACCCGGCCGTCGACCCGCTTGACTCGACTTCGCGGCAGCTCGACCCGCAGGTCGTTGGCGAAGAGCACTACAATGTCGCCCGCGCCGTGCAGATGACTCTCCAGAAGTACAAGGAACTGCGTGACATCATCGCTATTCTCGGCATGGACGAATTGTCGCCGGAAGACAAGCTGGCCGTCTATCGGGCGCGCAAGATCCAACGCTTCCTGTCACAACCGTTCAGTGTGGCCGAAGTCTTTACCGGCTCTCCGGGCAAGTATGTCCCGCTCAAGGACACTCTCAAGGGCTTCAAGATGATCGTCGAGGGTGAATGCGACAACATCCCCGAGCAGGCGTTTTACATGGTTGGCGGTATCGAAGAAGTGCTCGAGAAAGCCAAGACACTCTAGAGCGGGCCAAGAGAACCTCGTTTTCGCACCGCTTTCGGGTGCGAAAACGACTCAGCAAGGGAAGAACATCATGTCACTCAGAGTACACGTCGACGTTGTCAGTGCGGAGGAGTTGATTTTTTCCGGCCAGACCGACTTCGCGGTATTTCCAGGCGAGTCCGGCGAGCTCGGCATCTATCCGCGGCACACGCCGCTGCTGACGCGCATCAAGCCGGGTACTGTGCGCCTCAAGATTCCGGATCGCGAGGAATACGAGTTGGTCTATGTGTCCGGCGGGATGCTCGAAGTGCAGCCGGCGCTGATTACCGTACTGGCCGACACGGCGGTGCGTGCGGCCGACCTCGATGAGGCCAAGGCGGTCGAAGCCAAGCGCCATGCCGAGGAACTGCTCCAGAATCATACGTCGGATGTTGGTCTGGCTGCAGCGGAAGCTGAACTGGCGCAGGCAGTTGCCCAGTTGGCGGCAATCAAGAGACTGCGCCCGCGCTGAACCAGAGTTCATACCGGCGCCGAAGTCCAACCAAAGTCAACCCGAAGTCTAACAAGTCCCAAGCCCAAAAAAAGGCAGCTCAGGCTGCCTTTTTTTGGGCTCAACTCAGGGGCGTACGCCGGGGCTCTCGGTAACGACGTTCGATCCGTCCAAGTCTCTTCTCGACGCGCGCGAAATCGTCGCGAAGTGCATCGACCTCCGTACAGAAAGCTTCAAGCTCTCGGCGCGGGGCAATGGCTTTCTCTTCTTCGGTCAGGTACTCCGCCAGGCCAAAGGCCAGATTCTTCGCGCCCTGAAGCTGCCATTTCGCCAGTCCCTTTGCCAGTCGCACGGCTCTCCGGGCGACGATGTCGCCTAGCAGCTCTGACAAATCCTGCTCGACGTCCCAGCGCAGGTTACGGAAAACGAAAGCGAGCGTCTCTGCCAGATCCACCGAGCCTGAAATGGTCGCCGCTGAAAACAGTGACGGGCTATCGGTCAGGGCCTTCAGCGGCGCATCGTCCGGCAGCCGAATGCTGACCGCTACGGGTGCCGAAGCTTCGGCTACGGCCAACAAGCCGGACTCCAGTATCGTGAACTGCAAGAGCACGCTGGCGAACTGGACTCGCGCCGTCTGCCCGGCAAAGCCGGCCAGACGCGCACGCGCCCAGTCTTCACCCGTCAAAATATGATTGAGGACCGCCAGCGGTGGTTTGCTCCACATGTTTTCAGGAAACTTGCTGGATACCGGCAACTACCCAGCCACCCGATCCGTCGACGGGCTTGGACAGGTTCCACACTTCGTCGAAAGCAAGGGCGGCTGTATCCGCCTCCTCGCGAATCATGCCGTTCATACGCACGCTGGCGATATGGCGGTTCCCCTCGGTAACGACCTCGAGAAGCTCGGCATCGACGGTCACCACGTCTGTCTGCTGCGTCGCCTCGTGCCGTTCACCCATCTGCAGCTTGATCTCGGCAAAAACCTCGGGGCTGACAAACTCGCGGATATCGTCCATGTTTCCAGCGTCATTGGCCGCTTGCAGGCGAACGAAATTCAGCTTGGCGACGCGTAGAAAACCCTCCACGTCGAAATCCGCCGGAATGTTCGCTGGCGTTTGCGCCGATAGCTTTTCGGCAGCGCCAAAGCTCTGCCCCGGCTGGCTGCCGCCAGCGCTGCCAGCGCTGCCAGCGAACTCCTGGCGAGCGTCGAAGCGCTGGGCGGGCTCGACCGCTGTTCCGCCTGCGCCGGCGTAGCCCAATGGCCGCTGGCCAGAGCCTGTCGCCGACGCCGCCTTGCGACGAAACAGCAGCTTGAAGACGAAAAACGCAGCCATCGCCAGCAGCGCGATCATTACCAGATTGGCCATTCCTTCACCCAGACCAAAATGCGACAAGAGCGCCGCTATGCCCAGGCCGGCAGCGAGTCCAGCCAAGGGACCCATCCAGTTGCGCTTGGGTGCGGCGGCTGCCGGTGAAGCTGCATTCGTCGGTGCTGGAGCGGCTTTCTGGGGCGTGGCCTGGCGTTGCATGCCCATCGAGCGGCCGCCGCCGAAGCGACGTGCCTCGGCATCCTCGACCATCAGGCCGAAACTAAAAACGCACACAGCCAACGCTACAAAAAATTTCTTCACGACTTTCTCCTCTTCAGAACTTGAAACCGCGATGCAGGGCAACAACCCCCAGCGCCAAATTGAAATATTCGACCCGTTCGAGCCCTGCCTGTTCCATCAAGCCTTTCAGGCCCTCCTGGTCAGGATGGACCCGAATCGATTCCGCGAGATAGCGGTAGCTTGCCTCGTCGCGTGTAATCATCTGGCCGAGGCGTGGAATCACTTTGAACGAGTAGAAATCATAGGCCGGCGCCAGCGGCTTCCAAACCTGTGAGAACTCCAGCACGAGCAGGCGACCTCCCGGTCGCAGGACACGATGCATTTCGCCCAGCGCGAGGTCCTTGTGGGTCATGTTGCGCAGGCCAAAAGCAACGGTCACGCAGTCGAAGTAGTCATCTGGAAAGGGCAACTTCTCGGCATCGCACTGAGTGACCCGGACCATGGCGCCACGGTCATACAGGCGGTCGCGGCCGCGCGTGAGCATGGCGTTGTTGATATCGGTCAGCCAGACTTCACCGCCGCCGCGCAGCTTTCTGGCGAAGGCCAGGGCCAAGTCGCCGGTGCCCCCGGCCACGTCGAGCACCCGGGAGTCTTCGCGGACGCCACTTTTGGCGATCGCAAAGGCTTTCCACAGCCGATGCAAGCCCCCAGACATGACATCGTTCATCAGGTCGTAACGCTGTGCCACCGAGTCGAAAACGTCCGCAACGCGTTGCGCCTTCTCGCCTTCGACGACTTCCTGAAAACCGAAATGGGTCGTGCTTCTATCGTCCATCGATCCAACTCAAAGAAATAAAGTCACACGAATCAACGCTTGCCGCAGCTGCCCGCCGGTGCTTTGGCCTGCGGCGCTGGCGTTTGTCCCGGCTCCCGGCTGGCGCCGGCAGTTGCCAAGCGGGCCAGGTAGTGAGTCCAGAGTTCTTCTTTATGGCTGCCGAGTTGGTAGAGAACGTCCCAGGAATAGAGGCCACTGTCGTGGCCGTCAGAGAAAATGGGTCGGATGGCGTAGTTGCCGACCGCCTCGATGCGCTCGATCCCGACCTCACGCTTGCCCACTTGCAGGACTTCCTGGCCCGGGCCGTGGCCACGCGCCTCGGCGGATGGGGTAAACACGCGCAGGAACTCGTAGCTGAGCTCGAAACGCTCGTCGTCCGGAAAAACAAGCTCCAGGATGCGGGACTTCTGATGCAGTTTGATTTCGGTCGGGATCTTCGTGGTCTCGTCCAAGCCAGCCATGGATGCCTCTACACACAATCGGGCCAGCCATGATAGCGCAAAACTGCCTCCGGGAAGCGCTTGGCAACAAGGGTTGGCGGCACGGCGGCAGTGGGGCTAACGGTCATGACAGGCGAGATACCCCGGATGATGAAAGTCATGACCGTCCGTTCGCAGTAACAGCAGTAAGTCTAGCGGATTGAAGTCCCGTCTGGGGAGTTGTCCGTACGCCCCGGTAGCATGAGGAAGTGGCGTCGTGGTGACACGGGGTCGTGAGTTTCCAAACAGCAAGAGAGCAGGCCGTAACGTAAGTGAACCTATGAGTAGCCTCGTAAATGAGCTGGAGAAGCCGACCCTG